>Ga0209157_1004654_pt1 | contig 10195 bp, 10 predicted proteins | sample GraSoiAngelo_135_FD_185892 | JGI IMG/M metagenome (GOLD analysis project Ga0209157, IMG submission 185892) | Grasslands soil microbial communities from the Angelo Coastal Reserve, California, USA - 14_0929_05_40cm (SPAdes) (version 2) | ecosystem: Environmental > Terrestrial > Soil > Grasslands ...
GTAGACGCGATGGAGTCGAGGGACGGCTACCTCATCCACGAGGTCAACAACACGGTCGAGTTCAAGGGCGCGCAGTCAGCCACGCAAGGCAGCATTCCCCGCAAAATAATCAAGTACGTCCTTTCACGGGGCAAGAAGTAGATTGGTGAGGGTCGGAGTCGTAGCCTCTTCAGGCTACATCGGGGGAGAGCTTCTTCGACTGCTGCTGCAACACCCGCAGGTCGATCTCACTGTGGCCACTTCGAGAAGTTACGCGGGCGAGTACGTCTTCAGGGTGCATCCCAACCTTCGCGGCGTCACGAACCTGACCTTCACGGAGTTCAACCAGGGAACGCTTACAGAAAAGGCTGACCTCGTCTTCACCGCCCTCCCCCACGGTGAGTCCGTCAAGTACATCCCGCAGCTGGCAAAGACTGGTCTGAAGATAGTCGACATGAGCGCCGACTTCCGGCTGAAGGACCCCAGCAAATACAAGAGCTGGTATGGGTTCGACCACCCTTCCCCCGACCTTCTCCGAAAGTTCGTCTACGCCATCCCAGAAATAAATCGGGAAGAGGTCAGGGGCGCAACCCTCGTTTCTTCCCCCGGATGCATGGCCATCACCTCCATCCTGGCTCTCGCGCCTCTCCTGAAGCAGAGTTCGTTCCCCATCGACACGGAGCACATCGTCGTCGACGCGAAGATAGGCTCCTCGGGGGCGGGCGGGAAGCCCTCGCTCTCCACCCACTTCTCCGAGAGGTACAACGTCGTGAGGCCTTACAAGCCTGCGGGGCACCGCCACTCTGCAGAGATAGAGCAGGTTCTCTCCGGGTTTGCGGGGGAGGAAGTGAAGGTCTCGATGTCGGCGCATGCGGTCAACATGGTCAGGGGAATACTCTGCACCTGCCATCTCTTCTCCAGCGGGAGTCCCCAGCCGCTTGAAATCTGGAAGGCTTACCGTTCGATGTACGACGGAAGTTACTTTGTGAGGATCGTCAGAGACAAGAAGGGGCCCTTCAGGCTTCCCGACCCGAAGATAGTCATTGGTTCGAACTTCTGCGACGTCGGTTTCGAGCAGGAGGGTAGGACGGGGCGGGTCGTTGCGCTCGGGGCGACAGACAATCTGATCAAGGGAGCCGCGGGAAATGCGATACAGTCCATGAACTTAATGCTCGGGCTTGACGAGAGGGCGGGTCTCAACTACGCCCCCCTGCACCCGGTGTAAGGATTGAAGGTTGTAGTGAAGATAGGGGGGAGTCTCGTGAAGAACGGTCTCCCCACGCCCCTCCTCGAGGACATCGGGGAGGTCGCCCGCTCCAACCAGGTCGCGCTCGTTCACGGTGGTGGCGAAATCGTAACCGAAGTCGCGAGGAGGTTGGGGAAGGAGCAGAGTTTCATCACATCCCCCGAGGGGATACGGAGCAGGTACACGGACAGTGAGACCGTCGAGATTTACGCGATGGTGATGTGCGGCATGGTCGCAAAGAGAATAGTTCTCGCCCTCCTCTCTCACGGAGTAAAGGCGGTTTCACTCTCCGGGCTCGATGGGCGGCTCCTCATCGGAAAGAGAAAGAAGAAGCTCCTCGTCCTCGACGATAGGGGGAGGAAGCTCGCGATAGACGGAGGATACACGGGTAGGGTTGTTGCCGTCAACTCAGCCCTTCTCGAGACGATAATGGGGAATGGATATCTGCCAGTCATTTCCCCGGTCGCCGTCAGCGAGTCGAATGAACCACTCAACATCGACGGCGACAGAGCTGCCGCTTCAGTCGCGAAGGGGATTGGGGCTGAGAGGGTTGTCTTCGTGACGAACGTCGACGGGCTGATGCTTGACGGGAAAGTTGTCGAGAAGATCAGCCTCGCCGTGGCGAAGGCCAAGCTTCCGGAGATAGGTTTCGGAATGCAGAAGAAGGTGATCGCGGCTATCGAGGCCATTGAGAGCGGGGTTGGTGAGGCTGTGATCTGCTCGGGGCTCAAGGCCGCGCCCCTCCGCGCCGCGCTTTCGCATTCAGGGTGCACGGTGATATCGTGACAAAATCTTACGCCGAAATCGAGGAGGAATTCGGTTCCCCCGCTTTCCAAAAGTTCCCACTGACGCTGGTCAAGGGGCTGGGTTCCACGGTCTGGGACGACCACGGCAAACAGTACACCGACTGCATGGCTGGCTTCGGCGTCGCGATAACCGGCCACTGCAACCAGGCGGTGGTAAAGGCCCTGAGGTCCCAGGCCGAGAGGCTCATCACCTGCCACGGGTCTTTCTACAACGACGCGCGTTCTCAACTCCTCGAGAAGCTCGCAAAGACCTCGCGGGGACTCGAAACGGCTCTCCTTACGAACAGCGGGACGGAGTCGGTCGAGGCGGCCATCAAGCTTGCGAAGAGGCACACCGGAAGGAAGGGAATCGTCTCCATGCAGGGAGGCTTCCACGGGAAGACTTACGGCGCCCTCTCCGCCACCTGGAATAAGAAGTACAGGGAGCCCTTCGGTCCGCTCCTCCCAGAATTCGTCTTCGCCGAGTACGGAAACATCGAAGACCTCGAGGCCAAGGTCACAAAAGACACCGCGGCGGTCATAGCGGAGCCGATCCAGGGTGAGTCGGGAGTAATCGTCCCGCCTCCCGACTACCTCAGGGCCGTCCGGGAGGAGTGCGACTCCAAAGGTGCGCTGCTGATCCTCGACGAGATCCAGACGGGTCTCGGAAGGACTGGGTTGATGTGGGCCTCCGAGCACTGGAATGTCGTACCCGACATCATGACGGTCTCGAAAGGACTCGGTGGAGGGGTCCCCATAGGAGCCGCGATGACACGACGCGAGATAATGCGATCACTCAAGGTAGGGGAGCACACGAGCACGTTCGGCGGCAACCCTCTGGCGTGTGCCGCGGCTTCTGCGAACCTCGATTTCATCACTTCGAACGTCCTCCCCTCTCAGGCCGAGAGGAAGGGGATGATCTTCAAGACCGGACTGGACGCGATCGCCTCGAAATACAGGGTGGTCAGGGAGGCTCGAGGCATGGGTCTGATGCTCGCCCTCGAGCTCAAGGTAGACATCCATCAGCTCCTGCTGGACGCCATCGCAAGGGGCGTCATCCTCGCCTACGCCGGGAAAGAGGTGGTGAGGCTGTTACCGCCGCTCGTCATAGACGCTACGGAGATTCGCAAAGTCCTGGGCGTCTTGGAAGCGGTCGTGGGCCTGGAAGAGAAGAGGAGAGTTGGATAAGGCTGACCAGCTGATAATCAGGGTTCTTCGCGACGACGCGCGGATCTCCAATACTGACCTTGCGAAGAAGCTCGACCTCTCGGAGGCGACGGTGAGAAGGAGAATCGCCGGCCTGGTCGAGAGCGGGGCGATTCGGCGCTTCACGGTAGAGGTAGACGACCCGGACCAGACCAGCGCGATCATGTGGGTCTCGGTGAGCCCATCAATCCCGACGGGTCAGGTCAGCGGGAAGATCAAGGACGTGCAAGGGGTCGAGACCGTCTACGAGACTGCTGGCCAGTTCGACGTCGCCGTCATCATAAAGGGGGCGAACATCGTCGAAGTAAACAAATCCGTCGAGGGAATCCGACGCCTGGCTGGCGTGATAAGCACGAATACCATGATGATTCTCCGCACCATTCACACCTGAACGGCGTGGTGCCAAAATAGCTTCCACGCATCCAGTGCGGCTGGAAAGAAAGCGCGCCCGGGAATTCAAAAACTACCGATGACCCAGAACAGACCGGCCGAGCGTGTCATCACGCGGGAGGGACGAATCTCGTCGAGATGAACAGATCAATGAGGTAATTCGTCGGCGTGACGGCGTCATTCGCTCGAATGCGATGATGACCGTCCAACGTGATTCGCTAATTTCGTCCGAATATCGTTATAAACCCGGGCGAGAGTGGCAGGAGGGAATTTCGGAGGTGATCAGATGAACTGTCAGGAGTGCGATGGGCCCTTGGTTCTTCCGTCTGACGCCATCCAGGGTGAGATCGTCAGTTGCGGAGACTGCGGCGCCTCCTACGAGCTGGTCAAGAGTGCCAACCCCGAGCTCTTCACCCTAAGACCAGCAGAGCTAGAAGAGGAAGATTGGGGAGAGTAACCGACGGCCTCCTTTACGATTCTTTACGACACGATACGCTGGGAAGAGAAGGCCATCTCGGACGCCGCGAAGAAGAAAGGCGTCCCCCACACTCTCCTCGATTCCAAGGACCTTACCCTCGAACTGAGCTCGAGAAGTGAGCTGGATGACCACGTCGTCCTTCAGAGATGCGTGAGCTACTTCAGGAACCTGCACTCGACGGCCGCACTCGAGCACCTGGGACACAGAGTGGTCAACAACTTCCGGTCTGCGTGGACCTGCGGAAACAAGCTTTTCTGCACCCTTGCGCTGATGAAGGGACGGATCCCAACTCCGAGGACCAGCCTCGCCTTCACCGAGGACTCTGCGATGAAGGCGATCGAGGAGATCGGCTATCCCGCGGTCCTCAAGCCCGTCGTAGGGAGCTGGGGGAGGCTCTCCGCCTTGGTCAAGGACCGCGATATGGCGAGCGCCATCCTCGAGGATAGGGAACAGATGTTCCCCCTCTACCGGGTCTACTATCTGCAGGAATTCGTCAAGCGGCCCCCTCGGGACATCCGCTCTTTCGTCATCGGAGGCGAGACAGTCGCGGCGATATACAGGACTTCGGAGGGCGGCGATTGGAGGACCAACACGGCGCGAGGGGGGAAGGCGTCGAACTGCAAGATAACACAGGAACTTGCCGAACTCTCCGCCCGTGCCGCGGAGGTGGTCGGTGGGGAGATCGTGGGTGTCGACCTGATGGAGAGCGCGGAAGGTCTCGTCGTCCATGAGGTGAACAATACGACAGAGTTCAAGAACACCGTCCCTGCCACCGGCGTCAACATACCCTCGCTGATGGTCGATTACCTTATCTCCGCAGGGAAGAGATGAACGATGCGTGGCTGACAAGGCCTCCGACCTACTGTTCGATGTCCTCAGGGTCTACTCCCCGACTGCCAGAGAGGGAAGGCTCGCTTCTCTCATCAAGAGAAGGATGGAGTCCGACTTCGGGTACGAGAATGTCCAGACAGACGAGGCTGGAAACGTCGCCGCGGAGGTGGGGAGGGGAGAAGGGAGCCGGACCGTTCTCTTATGCGGCCACATGGACACGGTCCCCGGCAACCTACCCGTGAGAGTGAAGGACGGGAGAGTCTTCGGGAGGGGCGCCGTCGATGCAAAGTCTGCGCTTTGCGCGATGATCGCCGCGGGGTCCGCCCTACAGGATGCGCGCATGAGGGTCGTCGTCGCCTGCGTTACTAGGGAGGAGGGGGATGGACTGGGGATTCAGAGCTTGATCAAGGGCGGCAGGAAGTTCGACTTCGCAGTCTTCGGCGAACCCGGTGGGAACGGCAGGATAACCGTCGGATACCGTGGCAGGCTCGGTGCCACCCTCACGACCCGCACCGAGGGTGGGCACGCCGGGTCGCCCTGGGCTCACGAAAGCGCGGTGGATGCTTCGCTATCGATTCTCGAGAGACTGAAGAAGTATGAGCAGGAACACCTGGTGGCCGATGATCACTTTCGCTCTCTCTCCCTCTGCTTGACTATGATCAGAGGGGGGACCTATCACAACGTCCTTCCGAGTCAAGCGAGGCTAACGCTCGACGTCCGGGTTCCGGTGGGAATGAATTGCGCTCAAGTCGAGTCGGAGATTCGGAGCATCGTCTCCCGACAAAAGCCAAGAGAGGACTCAACCAGGTTCAAGGTGGAGTTCGAGGGCGGGACGGAGCCCTATGAAGCAGACCCGACTTCCCTCCTACTCAGGGCCTTCCGCCGCGCGATAATCCTGACGTCAAAACAGAGGCCCGTGATGGTTCGGAAGACCGGCACCGGGGACATGAACACCCTCGCAAGTCTGCGGGGGATTCCCTGCCTCACATACGGCCCGGGGGAGGCCAGCCTCTCCCACACGAGACATGAGTCGGTCGAGCTGAGCGACTACCTGAAGAGCATCTCCGTCATAACCGAGGCGCTCAGGCAGCTTGAGAGACTATCTGGCTAGCTAGCTCTCTCTATCTTCCGCCTATCCCGCACCCGTCTCGGAGCCCCTTCGAAATGTTGCGAGCCACGAGCAGGGGGGTGAGTAGGAGAACGGGGAGGCTGACGACGACGAAGGCGAGCTGATAGGGCGCGAGTGCCACGGCCAACGAAGTGGAAGCGAGTCCACCCAGGCTGCCCCCAAGAAAGTAGCCTGCACAGGTGGGGCAGGACGTGAAGAGTGCCACCGCGGCTCCGAAGCCGCTGATCCACATGTGCCTCGACCCCCTCGGCCTGTTCCTGAAGGCGAAAGAGGCGACAGCGGAGTTGAAGGCGATGAGGATCGGGACGACGACGAGCAGCAGCAGGTCGAGCGGGACCAGCTGCAGCCCGAGGCGAAGCTGAGGCAAGAGGTAGACGACGATCATCGGAATCGTCCCGTAGCCTCCGCAGCACGCAACCGCGCTCCACCTCGTCGATGTGACGCCGTAGGCTTGCGTAAAGTCGACCGAGGGTTGGTAGACGATCATGCTGGAGACGACCGCGTAGAAGATGGCGTAGAGAATTCCCACGGTCACCCCGATTCTCACGTCTCTCCTCGATTTCAGGGCGTTGACCAAGACCTCCGCGGCGCTCCATCTGCCGTCCGCTCGCCCGACGGGCGGTTCGAGCCCCCTATAGAGAGAGTACGACCCTAGCACGATCAGAAATAGACTGACCGACTCAAGGAAGAAGAAGCGTGCGACTTGCCCCTCGACGGTTGTCCTCCCATCGCTCCAGATGACAGTCTGCGAGTAGAACCAGATTAACATCTGCAGAAGAATTAGCGTTGAGCCAGCAGCGACCGCGGCCGCGCCGACGCGCCCGTAAGCGCCAAACGGTTTCAACATGCCCTTGCGACGGTCGGCCGCTTTTTAAGTTGATTACGCTACCTAAGAACCCTGTATCGCAACCCAGCGCCCGCGAGTCCCGCCATGAGCCTCTTCGTGTGAGAACTGTTCTGCGTCTCGACGCTGAGCACTACGGTGGCTCTTCCCAGAGGGACGTTCGAGCCCATCCTTTGATGAGCCACGTCGACGACGTTGGCTTTAGCCTCGGCGACTGCATCGATGATCTCGCGGAGGGCACCCGGCCTGTCGGCGAGGGCGAACTCGAGCCGCAGCAACCTGTGTTCCATCTCCAGCCCCTTCGCCACCATCTGGTCAAGGGTGTACATGTCGATGTTTCCTCCGCTTATCACAACCGCGCACTTCTTCCCCCTCACGTTGACCGCCCCCGACAAGACCGCTGCGAGTCCAGCCGCCCCGGCCGGCTCCGCGAGAGTCTTCGCCCTCTCGAGCAGGAGAAAAATCGCCTTCGCAATCTCCGCATCGCTTACGAGGACGACCCCGTCCAGGTATCTCTTCAGCAGCTTGAGCGTGATCTTCCCCGGCTCCTTTACGGCTATCCCGTCGGCGAGAGTTTCCCTCGATTCTATCTTGCCTACCCTCCCTTGCCCGAGCGCCCTGTACACCGTTGGATAAGCTTCGGATTGCACGCCGATGATTTTCACCTTCGGATTTATCGCCTTCATCGCGACCGCGACGCCAGAGGCCAGCCCTCCGCCGCCGACCGGGATGATGACCTCATCGAGTTCGGGCTGCTCATCGGCCATCTCGAGACCTATCGTCCCTTGCCCCGAAATTACCTTCTTGTCCTCGAAGGCATGTATCAGGACCATCCCTTCTTTCCGAGAAATCTCCTGAGCCCTCTTCATCGCGTCATCGAAGGTCCTCCCGCTCAACAGGAGGCTTGCCCCGTATCCCTTCGTGGCATCTACCTTCGCGGGGGACGCCTGCTCCGGCATCACTATGGTCGACTTCACCCCGAGGAGGGATGCCGAGTAGGCCACCCCCTGAGCGTGGTTCCCCGCGGAGGCGGCGACTACCCCGTGCCTCCTCTCAGCCGCCGACAGTGAGGAGATCTTGACGTAGGCGCCCCTCGTCTTGAACGAGCCTGTCTTCTGAAGGTTCTCAAGCTTCAGGTAGAACTCAGACGAAGTCAGCTCGCTGAACGTCCTCGACCTGTCGAGAGGAGTCTCTCTCACGACACCCCTGAGAACCTGCTTTGCTTCCTCGACGTCGGCAAGCCTCACCTCGCTCATGCGGGGGTCCCTCCCTCGACGAACGGGTCTCCAAGGTTCCATTCCGCTCTCCCGTATTTCTCGTTGTGAAGCATCTTGGCCATCTCGAGCTCCTCGGAGGAAGGCTGACTCGCTTCGAAGCGGCACCCACCCGACTCTTCTAGAATCGCCTTTATCTCTAGCCGAAAAATCTCGTACGTAACCCAGGTGTTCGCCACCTTCATTGGGTTGCTCCTGACGTACTTCTTCTCCGCCACTTCTCTCACAGGGGTCGTTACTCTCGCGACCTCCTCGAGGTCTGCGCTCGCGAGAAGAGTCCCGTGGCAGAGAAGACCAGAGTTAGAGACGTACGCGGCCATCCCGCACGCCTTCCCTACCTCGTTGACGATCCTGTTCGGGGGGTCGAACCTGCTCTCTACTCCGCAGTTCCTCAGCGCTCTGACCACTACCGAGGAGGCGAGGCGGAAGACAGCCCGAGGGTCACGTTCAAACGTCAGGGCGTTATTATCGAACCAGGCCGGGATGAAGAGGGACCAGTTGATGTTTCCCGGTCCGTTGTAGACCGCCCCGCCCGCCGTGAACCGCCTGACGACCGGGATCCGCTTCTTCGCGCAGTAGGCGAGGTCGGTTTCGAGCCTCGCGAGCTGGGCCCTCCCAATGATGACGGATAGGCTGTTCCGCCAGACTCGAGCGGTCACTCTCTTCAGCCCCCGAAAGATTGCCTCCTCGAGTGCGAAGTCCGCGTACGGGTCCTCGCAACTCGCGCTAAGAAACCTCCCTTGCAACACGACACCCAACCAAACGGGCGGTGCGTTAAGAGTTTTGAATGGCCGACGGAAGGCGGGGACGCCGACGCCTCTTGCCATTCAGATTTCTCGATAACGTCGCTATCGCTGACGTCGCCTTCGAGGCGAGGGGGAGAACGCTCCCTGCCCTCTTCGAGAGCTGCGCGAGGGCCCTGACAGAGGTAATGGTCGACAGGAGAAGCGTCAGACCAAGGAGGATGGAGAGGATTACCCTGACATCTGATAGCACCGAGAACCTCCTCTACGACTTTCTGACAGACCTCATAATCAGGAAGGATGTCGAATCTATCCTCTTCAAAGTGTTCCTGGTCTCCCTCGACAAGTCAGGAAGGAAACTGAAGTGCGTGGCGAGAGGTGAGTTGATCGACAGGGAGAGGCATCGTCTGAGAAACGACGTAAAGGCGGTGACAACGCACCTCTTCGGAATCAAGAGGTCCGGTAAGGGGTTCTCAGCAACCGTCGTCCTCGACATCTAGCCACAGCGCCAAAGACTTATAGTCGCGGACGCCGTCGCACCAGCAGGGATGGTTCTTGCTTAGCAACTTTGCTATGAAACAGGTTTCCGACGTCCTGTGGGAGATTCCACCGAGCTACAAGCCGGGGATGAGGGTTCCTGCGCGGATCTACGCCAACCGGGAGCTCCTCCAGGCGATGGACAGGATCGTATTCGAGCAGGTCACCAACGTCGCCTGCCTACCCGGGATAATTCGTTACTCTTACGCGATGGCCGACGCGCACTGGGGGTACGGCTTCCCGATCGGCGGGGTCGCGGCCTTCGACGTAGAGAAGGGCGTCATCTCTCCCGGGGGGATAGGTTTCGACATCAATTGTGGGATGCGCCTACTCAGGACGAACCTGAGGCTCGGCGAGGTGAAGCCGAAGGTACGGGAGCTAGTCGACCTCCTGTTCCAGCTCGTTCCCGCGGGTGTCGGGGTAAAGGGAACCCAGCGGTTTGCAGAGACTCAGTTCGAGGAGATAACTAAATGGGGTGTGAAGTGGTGCGCCGAGCACGACCTTGCGTGGGAGGATGACCCCAGCCACGTCGAGGAGGGAGGGTACATCAAAGGCGCCGAGCCCAGCAAGGTGAGCGGGCAGGCGAAAAGCCGCGGCATCAGCCAGTTCGGAACTCTGGGGTCGGGGAATCACTACCTCGAGATTCAGGTCGTGGACCCAGCCCGGCACTTCGACCAGGTTCTTGCTCAGCACTTCGGGATCGTCCATGAAGACCAGGTCGTCGTAATGATCCACTGCGGAAGCAGGGGCTTC
>Ga0209157_1004655_pt1 | contig 10193 bp, 10 predicted proteins | sample GraSoiAngelo_135_FD_185892 | JGI IMG/M metagenome (GOLD analysis project Ga0209157, IMG submission 185892) | Grasslands soil microbial communities from the Angelo Coastal Reserve, California, USA - 14_0929_05_40cm (SPAdes) (version 2) | ecosystem: Environmental > Terrestrial > Soil > Grasslands ...
TTTGGCCAATCCGAAATCGCTCACCAGCGGTTCGCCGCAACCGTCGAGCAAAATATTTCCGGGCTTAAGGTCGCGATGAAGAATCCCGTGGCTGTGCGCGTATTGCACGGCACGTGTGACCTTCGCCATGAGCGCGACGATCCGGCGCGGGTCGTCGCGAAGGCCTGTCGCCGCATCCAATAAACTTCCGCCGGCTGCAAATTTCATGCTGAAGAACGGCAGCCCATCTTCGCCTTCGCTCACTTCATAGATCGGCAGGATGTTTGGATGATCAAGGCTCGCCGCAGCCTCGGCTTCGCGCCGAAAACGGGCAAGCGTTTCGCGCGAATCCGCCTGAAAGCTCAAAATGCGCTTCAGCGCAACGATGCGGAGCGAATGTCGCTGCCGCGCGCGATAAATTACGCCCATACCGCCGCGGCCGATTTCTTCAAGGATCTGATAATTGCCCATCCGCCAGTCGGGGTCCCGGACATCAACCTCGTCGAGCACCTCTTCGAGCGTCTCAGTATTTTCCGTGTCGCAGCCAAGACCGCGGCGCAGCAGACAATTCAAGCAAAACCCGCGCCCGACGCGCGATGTCGATCCGCATTCTTCACATGCCACGATATCGGCGTCGATTCGCACAGAATCGGAAAGATTGCTCACGCTCATGGTTGGTTCATGTGGTGGCAGCTGCGAGAGCTGCGCATAGATACCGCAGCTCATCATCGACATCCTCCGGTTTCTCCACGGTTTGCGCCACCTCTTCCCGCAAAAGATGGCGATAACGTACCCGCAATTGGTGGACGAGTCGTTTTACGGACGCCTCGGGAATGCCCAGAGATTTGGAGAGCTTTTGATACGAAACGTCCTGGCGATCCGCTGCCAAACAATCACTCAGTACATCAAACACACGGCGGCGTCCGCGGGCCTCGCATTCTTCGCCCAGTTGTCGCAGTGCGTGTTCGACTGCGGTAGCAGCCCATCGCACATCGTAAATTTTTTCCGCCGGCCAGGTCTCAGCTTCGTGTGCCGGGATCGACAAACGCGACGGCGCTTCAGCCATCCACTCGTCCCAGGAAACAAATTTCATGTCGCCGCCACGTTTGCGCGCCCGCTTCCGGATTGTGTCGTCAGCCAGAAAATTCTGCACCGCCTTGAGCAATAGTGATCGAAACCGGCCGCGGTTCGGATCAGCGCGTTTGAGAAGATCGCCTTCAAGCATCATGAGGAAAAAATCCTGAGTTAGATCCTGCGCATCGGGGACCGAGTAGCCGCGGCGGCAAATGAAAGAAAAAATTGGGCGCCAATAAGTTTTGCAGAGTTCCGTCAAGGCTTTGCGCGCCATTGCTTCCCCACCGGTAGAATCCGCGCAGGCGAGAATCATGCTCCAGTGTGTCGTTGAGAAACGGTCGGGGGACCGTCCGCCCTCGGTGGCGGTTTCCGGGGTCACGGGCGGCTATCATCGTATTTTCACACCTGTAAGCAAGCTTAAACGCAGTTTGGCTCCTATAACGTTCTCCGGAAACCCCGGCGCGAAGTTCTCAAAAATCTGTGGAAATAGCATGTCAGGCTGCCAGCCTGCGGCACCTCCAGCGCTTGTTTGGATGCATATTCAATACTTGCCAGGGTGAGCTTAAATGACAGTGCTCTTAGCCCTAAACGCTTATCGAAGCGAGACGACGACTGACGGACCGGCTCACATCCAACGCGAGTAGGACTCCGCGGTTTCCCGCGGAGCCCTCGCGCGCCATCCTCGCGCTATTGGGGGGAACCTAGTAATTTCGAGCGTTCGCGTTTAGTTTTTCCTTTCACTATTTTCTCCGGAGTTTTTGGGACGAAGTTTGGGAAAAATGAAAAATTCTTTCAAAAGGACCGTGAGCCATCCGGCCTCGGTCGCCGCGGCGACCGAAGGCGTGGCAGGCGCGAATGCCGTGATTTTTTCAGAAACAGAAGAAAGCAAAGCCAGAGGAAATCCCATCCGTAAGAGATGTTGTTCTCTTCACGGACCTACATGGAGAAAAAGGCTTGTTTTCCGTCAAAGCCTTTCAACTCGTAGTCGCCCAGGTAACGTGCTGTAACCAGATCGCCGAGTTTAGCGCGCGCTGCACCACTTAACCCGCATCCTTCGCCAAGAGCAGCGATCAATTTTTCCAGCCGGAAAACGAGATTCACCTCGCTGCCCATAATCGTTTCCTCTCTGACGGAAGAAACGCCTCCAATCGCGACCAAACCGAAGTGTACGACAAACCGAAATTCCGGTTCGCGCGTCTGTGCTTGCTTCAGCGCAGCGATTACGTCTCCAATATTTTGCGCAGTGCTTTCTCCGTCCGGCCAATAAGCAAGGATTCCATCCCCAAGATACTTGTTTACGATGCCTCGGTGCTTTTCGATGTTTTCCTTGCAGGTAACGAGCCAGGAACCGACCAGCGTCGCGAGTTTATCGCTTGGAAGGTTTCGACTAAGCGACGTAAAACTCTTAATATCGGCCACGAGCAGCCAGCAGGGAACATCTTCTGTTACCCCTTGAGCGGTTATCGGCGGTGTCATTCTCTTTTGCGTGGTCGATGGACTGCGCGATTGGCGAAAGATGAACGTGCTGCCTCCGATTGTGATCCGGTCCCCGTTGCGCACGTGGACTGGCTCGTGGATGCGCCGGCTGTTCAAAAAGGTGCCGTTACTACTGCCGAGATCAACCAGCCAGAACGCGCCGCCACGTTCTGAATGGAGGATAGCATGGAGCCGGGAGACCTGCGGAGACTCCAGCACCACGGTATTGAGTGGCGCGCGCCCAATTGAACAGTTTCCTTGCAGAGCGTAGGTCCGGTCCTCTCGTTCCAACCAAGCCTCCTGCTCTTCTGCGAGGCCCATATGGAAGCCGCTTATACCAAAGGCCGACGGCTGGCAAACGAAAACTAGAGAGCTTTTAGCGAGAATCGCTCGGACTCGCGGCTGAAAGCAATACCGGCGGCTTCAGCGAGCGCGTCGCACCAATGTATCTCCGCCTGATGCAAGTATAGTACTGCGGATGATCCCTTGGTCCTCGACTTGACTACATACCTGCGACACGGAACAGCATAATTTCTATTCGCGGCCTGTCATGGTGAGAGTTGTTCCGGAAAAACCCCGTGGACGCTTTGAGGACGCCTGAGGAAAGGAACTCCGGAATCGACGCCGAACGCAGCAAGGTTCAACACGATCATGACAAGGGCAAAAAGATACAGGCCCATTGTCAATCCGATGGCGACATGCATCCCCAAAATGCAAACCAACCAAACGAACCGCGTCTTTTTCATCCAAATGAATAATGGATAACCCACTTCAATCACGCAGATCGAAATTCCGAGGACCGGCAACGCGTATTTGAACCGAACAAGAATGTCCGGTGAAATGAGGTTAAAAGGCGGGCGGATCAACGAGCGCCACAGATTGGACCCATTCCACCAACCGTTGCCCAAGCATTTTGCCAGGCCTCCAAAAAAATAAACAAAACATAGGTGCACCTGTAAAACGCGCCGCCAAAAACCTAAAAACTGCGGGTCCTTCGATTTTGCTTTGACTGTCCACTGATCGGCAGAGTACCGGTCCGGCAGCGGCGACAACATCAAATAAAAGAGTCCGGTCGTCATGAAGCTATCGGCTCCGTATGCGAATAGCCCGCTACTTTCAGCAGCACAGAGGTGAAAAAACCATGCAATGATCGCTGCCGGCCGGCAAAAAAGTCCGACCAACAAAAGAAATCCCATACAAAGCAGGCAAGCCCAGGCAACAGAAAGTACCGTTTCTTCGCTGATGTTGATGCTGCGACCGAGAGCAACAAGCCAGCCAAGTTTTGGAATGAAAGGACTGTCGAAGGCGGTAATGGCCTCGCCCAGCTCGCGACTAACAAGACCTTTGCCAGTGCTGGCGAACAAGTAATGCCAGTCGCCCCGTAGAAACAGCGCATAGGTGATCACCTGCAAGCCGAGGCCGACCCGCAAAACGGCAAGCCACTTGTCAGTTTCTGGCGGAAACAGAAAGCGCTGCAAACGCGTCCACCATATTTTAACCACGGATTGCACGGATAAAATGGATCAGAAGATGATTCATCAAGAGTTGAACGCGAACATAATCGGGCGACATCAATGAGTGACAGCTTCAGGACTTCCGCGACTGTCTTCCGATCTTATCCGTGCCATCTGTGTAATCCGCGGTTGCTCTATTGCTTCTCCTACTCACGCAGGCTGAAATCGTAACTAAACATTGGTTGGAACGATTCCCTTTTTCCGTGCTCAAAGTCAGTGATGCTAGGCGGATTGACCGATCCGAACGTGGCGCGAATTTTTGTCACGTCAGGGCGCTGCCTCCACACGGACAACGCGAGCATTTTGACCACTACCTCGCGCAGTGGTTCGTAACGGGCGTCCGCCAGTTTGTCTAACAAACTATTCAGACGGAGAGCGGCTGCCTTCCCACTCACATGCGGCGAGTCATATTCTACTCGCCCGTCCTTGTAATACAGTTCCAGTGTTAACCTGCGATCGCCGGGGATGTTCGGCGCAAAAAAAGTGTAGCCCGCCTGAATACCCGCAGCATGCAGATAGGTCGCTATCCCTCGCCGCACCGGACTAGATGCCCCCGCCTGCCTCCCCAGCAGCCATGCTGCAATCAACTCCGCTTTGCGCGCGTACTGATTAAACGCCGGCGGCAAAATAGTAGCGCGTTCAGCGATAAGCCAGAACAGTCCGCCAACGCATACCGCCGTGATGAGAAGAAAATGTATTCCAAACCAAGCCGCATAAACGCGCTTAGATTTCATCTCGTAGATGCTAAACGCACGTTGCATTTTCGGCGATGATTTTCAGTATTGTCTTCGACACAAGCTTGGATCGAGCTCTCGGAGCTCGATGGCAATGCTCGCCGAAGGATCACCGGTTGCGAGCTGACAACCGCGGCACGCAGCTTTCGGAAAATTACATCCGGCAGAATCCGGTGGCTGCGGGTTTGTGCGAGAAGGCGGAAGACTGACCGTAGATCATTGATCCGTTCGCACAAGATTGGACCGACCTCTCCCGAAGGCGCTAGATGAAAAACCAAGCGGCGAAGCTGCGTTTCCAACCCGTTGAAGACAACGCGTTCCACCTTTGAAGGCTCGAGTACATGGCAAAGCCACTCCCGAAAGTTTCGGGAGTGGCAAATTTATTCCTTAGCGAGCAGCAGGCTTAAAGTGCTGCTGCGATCGATTTCAAGTTCTCAGTCGCGGCCTTACTTTCGCTGGTTCCGGGCAGGACTTGCTCCACGAACCAACCTCCAACCGGTGCGCTGTTGGCGTAAAACGCTGTGGCTTTATCAGTTTGAACGCTCTTCAGGGAAGGAGCCATAAAGTTTTGGTTCTGAGTGGGCGAATGGATTGTTAGAAGGCAAACCCCGATAACTGCTCCTGTTACGAGCATTCCAGTGACCAAGCGTTTGCTGATTTCGACTAAGTGTTTCTTCATATGCTGCCACGCTTAGGCGCGCTGCCGCTTATGTCAACAGCAAAAATTTAACGTCGCACAGTCGTTTTCCATTTTAAACGTAACATGAAGAAGATCTTCTATTCCTCGAAAGCTCCCACAAATCAAAGTTCACGGGCGGCACCTAATACCGCAACGTTCACCAAAGTCCTGCGGTGTGCCGCCTACTTTGGCGCAAGTGAAGCGACGATTCCTTTAAAGCGCGGGTCCCCCCGTAACGGATCCCAGAACGGATTGAGACGCAGATGGCCGTAAGTAACATGGCTCCCTGGCAACTTCATTGCCTCAGTCAATCGTTCAATTGCGCGATCCTTATCGCCCGTCCAAGCATAAATAATAGCCAGGTATTGAACCAACATCGCGCCATCGATGGCGCTTTTCCCGACCGGCATCAGCTCGACCGCGCGCTCGCCTTCGCGGAGGGCATCCTGCTTGTTTCCCAGAGCAGCATCAACCACTCCGATCGCGCAAAGAGCCGCTGCGTAGTCGGGTTGTTCGCGCACGATTTGCTCAAGTTCTTTTCGAGCGTTGGCAAAGGCGTCACGAGCTGCCGGCTCATCACCGCGAAGCCGGGCGACAAGACCCTGGCACCAACTGTTAGGAAAGGCGATATTTTCGTCGCGGCAGCCACCTATCGGCATAGCTGCCAGTGCATGCTCGGCGGCAACTGGATCCCGCTCGCTTAAGGCAAGCTCGAGCCATTGGATAACGATGGCAGGCACCGCGCTGGGATCTTGCGCCAGGACCGTCTCAATTGTCATGTGTAGCGGTTTCGGATCTGCGCGCCATTGAAGATCAACCCAGGCGCGCTGCACTTTGCTCGTAACATCTTTTGGAGTTATCGCCAGCACGTCGTCAAGGGTCGCAGCCGTTTCTTTGTACCGACGCAAACCTTGGTAAGTAAGGGACACTTGCTGGCGTATGGAAAAATTGCGCGGGTCCAATTCCAATGCCTGTTTAATTTCCTCGAGAGATTTCTCCCAGTGACCCTGCCGCCGGTCGATATAGCCCGCCATCAGAGGAATTCGCGATTCGTTCGGCAACGTCCTCTGAGCGACAGTCAGTTCTTCGCGGGCACGGTCGTAGTTCTGATAGGCCCAATACAGATGCTGACCGAGCGTAAGGTGTGTCTCTCCAGAGTCGGGGCGCAGACGGCGAACTGAATGGATGGCCGTTTCCGCCAATTTGAGCCGCACATCGGTGTGATCAAAGCCGAGGAAATACATGCGGTCGTGCGCTGCCGCGAGCTGACCATAGGCATCAAAAAAGGACGGATCGCGCGCAACAGCCTGGTCGAGCAGTTGCACGGCTTGTAATAGATCTTCCTTCGCCCGGGTGCTGAACGAAATGGCATTGATGAGGTCTTTGGCTCGCAGGTAGAGATCGTACGCAACGAGATCCGCGGTTGGAGGCTCCTGGATGGCCGCTTTCTCGGTAGATGAGGTTTCGGCTCCAAGCCGATCTGCGACTTTTTGCGCGACCTCGGTTTGCATCGCAAACACGTCATTCGAATTCCGATCGTAGCTCTCAGTCCACACATGAATGCCGGTGCGCGTGTCCACTAACTGAACATTTAAAAAGATTCTGCCCGCATTTCTGCGCACGCTCCCCTCGAGCACGTAAGCGACATTCAATGCACGTCCGATTTCCTGTGTATTGTGTGCGCCGCGATATCTTGCCACACTGTTGTGGCTGATCACCTTTAGATCGGACAGCTTCGCCAGCTTGGTCGAAACTCCCTCGTAAACGCCCTCCGCAAAAAATGCATTTTCGTTATCTGGACTTAGGCTCTCAAAAGGCAGGACGGCAATGCCACTCGAGACTGGAGGGGTGGCCATTTCGCCCTTCCAAATCATCACGCCCACTGCTGCTCCCAATGCCAGCAAGAGCGCCGTCATTCCTGCAAAAGCTGGATTGCGTCGCGACCAGCGCAACGCGCGCACCGGCGCTGAAACAGGACGCGCAATGATGGAATGGCCTGCCAGCCACCGTTCAAGGTCTTCGGCCAGATCGCCGGCGGAGCGGTAACGCGCAGTTGGTTCGCGCTCCAGACATTTTGCACAAATGGTCTCCAGATCGCGGTCGAGAGTCGGGGCGAGAGACCGCAATTTCGGGGCCGGCTTTTCCGCGGCTTGTTGAATCACAGCAAGCGCATGCTCGCCCAGGAATGGTGGCCGGCCGGTGAAAAGATAAAACAAGATTGCGCCAAGACTATAAACGTCCGCCGCAGGTGTGATTTTGCCAGCCGACCCGCTTGCTTGTTCAAGAGCGATATAGCCGGGCGTGCCGAAAATCGCCAGCGTCTGCGTAAGCTCGCTGGTAGCGTCGAGCCATTTGGCCAATCCGAAATCGCTCACGAGCGGTTCGCCGCGCCCGTCGAGCAAGATATTCGCGGGTTTTAGATCACGATGAAGAATTCCTCGCGCGTGCGCATACTGGACGGCGCGCGCGACCTTTGCCATTAACGCCACGATTCGCCGCGGTTCACGATGCAGAGCTGGGGCGGCCTCGTGCAGGCTGCCGCCAGCCGCAAATTTCATGCTGAAAGAGGGAAGGCCGTCGTCGTTGTCGCCCACTTCATAAATGGGCAGAATGTTTGGATGATCGAGCCTCGCTGCAGCTTCGGCTTCACGGCGGAAACGCACCAGTGTCTCCTGCGAATCGGCGTGATAACTCAAAATGCGCTTCAACGCGACGATGCGCCGCGAGTGCCGTTGACGCGCGCGATAAATAACGCCCATCCCGCCGCGGCCGATCTCTTCGAGGATTTGATAGTTGCCAAGTCGCCAATCGGCATCACGCACATCGATCTTGCCGAGCATGTCTTCGAGCGTTTCAGGATTGCAAGTGTCACCTCCCAGACCTTCATACAGCAAACAGTTCAAACAGAGACCGCGCGCGACACGCGATGTTGATCCACATTCTGCACACGGGGCCGGTTCTTTCCGGCGCCGGGCGGAAGAAGAAACGGGAGGGGGGTTCATGAAATGCTAAAAGTTACTGGGGCGAATGGAGAGGCGTGAAGTGTGAATCGTCAAACGCTAACATCGCAAAATCGTAAAAATCGTTTAATCACCTTAATCATCTTGCCGCGCTCAACACCGAACACAGATAACGGAGTTCGTCCTCGATTTCGTCGGTTTTCTCGACGGTTCGGGCAACTTCTTCGCGGACCAGCGCGCGATAGCGTTCGCGCAATCGATGCACGAGACTTTTCGTAGCCACTTCCGACAGGCCGAGCGTCTTTGAGAATCTGGCGCAGGAAACATTTTCCCGCTCGCCCGTGAGACAAACGCTCAATACATCAAACACGCGCCGGCGGCCACGCTTTTCACATTCATCGCCCAAGCGCCGCAACGCGCGCTCGACCACCGTTGCCGCCCAGCGCACATCAAAAATCCGTTCCGGCGACCAGCCCTCCGATTCCTTCGTTGGAATCCACAACCGCGATGGCGCCTCTGCCATCCATTCGTCCCACGAAACAAATTGCACGTCGCCACCGCGTTTTCGCGCGTGACGCTTCTCAGCAGCGTCACGCAGGAAATCCTTTAACGCCTTGAGCACGATCGAACGAAACCGTCCCCGATTCCGATCGGCATGCTGGAGAAGACGGCCTTTAAGCACCATGACAAAAAAATCCTGGGTCAAGTCCTGTGCATCGGGCACGGAATGACCCTGGCGGCAGATAAAGGCAAAAACCGGTCGCCAATAAATCTTGCTGAGCTCGGCAAGCGCTTTGCGGGTCTTCTGCTCGTCGCCTCCCGCGTCTGCGCAGGAGAGAATCACGCTCCACCGTGTTGTCACGAAGTGGTCTGAGCGCTTACCGACAAGAGGAGTAGGAGTATTTGTTCGCAAGGGGGGGGCGGTGCACACGTTAGTATTTGCGCAAACGTTCGGCAAGCCAAAAATCCTCCATAAAATTAATTCGTTTGTCGCGTTGGCTGTGATGAAAGGTGATCGAATCTTCGCTATCCTTCTACTGAAACCGGAGGGCGAAGTTCGGGAGAAAGTTGAAGAATCTTTCAGAAACGATCGCGGATACCTCAGCGCGGCTCGGCCCCAACTGAAGCTTTTAAATGTTTCAACTCTTTTGGCTCCGAAAGCACACGCTTGGGGAATCACTGCATCAATGCTAGAAGAAGGGCGCGTTTTGCCAATCAGGTGACTTTGCTGATTGAGTGACTGATTTTCACCTAGGCAACGATTCGAAAGTCACCTAGTAAATCGTCGGAGTTATTAACAGGGCAGCTTCGGTCGCGACGCGCTAATTCTGTGAATCACTGTTTCGTGATCGCGAGGCCGCCCAGGGTTCGGAAGGCGTCAATTTTTCAGCGGCCCATTTCCGGGCAAATTGCCTGAGTTCAGCTGCGCTACGCAGGCTCAGCTTGTGCTTAATTTTTTCGCAATGCGTCTCGACAGTCTTACGGCTGAGGTGAAATTGTTCCGCAATCACCCGCGCGCTGTATGAAGCACCGAGCAGTTGAAACACCTGCATCTCGCGATCCGATAGGGACTCGACGCCGATACGTGAGCCGCTCGGTTTTTCTTGCAACGTTCGCTGCACGACAGCTGCGGCGACTCTTTCGCTGAAATACAATTCTCCAGCGAGGACTTTGCGCACCGCTCGCAATACCTCGTCGGTGGCGTTTTCTTTCATGATGTAACCGGAAGCACCGGCCCGAAGGGCACGCTCGGCGAAAATCAACTCGTCGTATTGCG
>Ga0209157_1004659_pt1 | contig 10191 bp, 10 predicted proteins | sample GraSoiAngelo_135_FD_185892 | JGI IMG/M metagenome (GOLD analysis project Ga0209157, IMG submission 185892) | Grasslands soil microbial communities from the Angelo Coastal Reserve, California, USA - 14_0929_05_40cm (SPAdes) (version 2) | ecosystem: Environmental > Terrestrial > Soil > Grasslands ...
AAGGGCCTGACCTGAGCGCCGCTGAACGAGTCAATCGCCCTGCCATCGATCCCATGGAAGGCCCGGTGCAATTTGTCAGCGCCCGTTGGGTGAGATAATGTCCAAGTTCTAAGCTGAGGAACTCTGAGCGCCAATCTCTTCTCCATTACTTAAATAGACCGCTTTCATGACGACGGCTGACATCATGTTCGCCCAGCCCGGCCACCGAACGATCGATCACGAATACGACGCTCGAACGGTTTTGTGGGCGCTGCTTGCGGCGATTCTTATTCATCTGATGGTCGCGTTCCTGCTGGCTGTGTTCGGCGGAGTGTTCTCGCCGGCGGCTCCGATGGAGGAAAAGCCGGTTCAGCTAACGTTTGTCGATCTGCCGCCGACACCACTGGTTCCAAAGAACTCTGCCTTTATGGAGACGGACGAGTCGAAACAATCTGCCGAGCCACCGAAGGAGAAAACATTTGAATCAAACGCCAACTCGATCGCGGCGAGCGAGCTTCCCGCCACTGGTGAAGCGCCATTGCCGTCGCAAACCGGCAAAGATCGACCGCAGCCCAGTGTGATGCCCCAAGAAAATCCGACGCCGTCTGCAGCGCCGCAGCCAACCCAACCGCCTCCGCTTACGGCAGCGGAGCAATTTGCGATGTTAACTGCAAGGCCCACTCCAGCGGTGGAACCTTCCACTGCACCGGCATCGATGCGTTCCGCATATCGCGCGTTAAAAGATCGAACACGCATTTCCGGAAATATCAGCAATCGCGGGAGTTCTTCGGTGAACGCGCTAGGCACTCCGCTTGGTCGTTACGAAAAAATCCTGAAGGATTCAATTGGCTCGCGATGGTATGCTTACGTAGATCAAAAGCGCGATTTAATCAGCATCGGCACATTACAGCTCCGATTTTCTGTTGACCGGAGCGGTCGCGTGAAGAATCTCAAAGTCACCGAGAACACATCTAACGAGGCCTTTGCCAATATTTGTTTGCAATCGGTTCTCGAAGCCCACCTTCCGCCGATTCCCGACGATGTTGCAGATGCCTTGCCGTCAGAGGGCCTGGAAGCCGTGGAGAACTTCATTATTTATCCAAATTAATGATTGCTGCCTGGATAATTGCTGAAACGCCCGGAGCCGTGACTACGGTTATCGGGTTTTTCACGCGGGGCGGTCTTTTTATGTGGCCGCTGCTAGCCTGTTCGATTGTCTCCGTAACGACAATGATTTTGCGCGGCTTCGCCCTGAGAGAGAAAAACGTGATGCCACCGGTAATCGAGAGCGAAATAGAAAGGTTGGTGCCTGGCGGAAGTCCTGAGCGGCTGTCACGCATCGTGCATTATGATCCGTCATCGCTGGCGCGGATCACGCGCGTCGCGCTGCAATATTTGCGCGGGCCGCGTTCGGAGACCGTGGAAGTGGTTCAAACGCGTGCGCGTCACGAAATGGTGCGCCTTGAAAAAGGTCTCATCGTTCTCGAAGTCATCGTAGGCATTGCGCCGCTGCTCGGTTTGATCGGCGCGGTTTCGGGACTGGTGCATGTTTTTTCCCATCTTGGATTGAGCTCCGGCGCATCGGATACCCGCCAGATTGCGCTTGGCATCGCCGAAGCGCTGAATGCAACCGTTTTCGGACTTTCGATCGCCGTGCCGACGCTGATCGGGTTCAGCTATTTTTCGAGAAAAGTAGAAGTGATGTCGGTGGAGATGGAAACGCTAGTCGTCGAGTTAATTAACAAATGCTATTACGGCCGCTCCTCGCGGGAATTCGAACCAGCAAGAGCGTCGTCTGCGGCGCCCGTGCCGCTTCCGACGCCAGTCGGGTGAAACGCGCAGCGCATTTCACGACATGAACTTCGCGGTGCGAAAACGGCGGGCGCCTCTCATTATCATTGTCTCGCTCGTCGATATCCTCATCATCCTGCTGATCTTTTTTGTCGTCTCCACGACCTTTAAGAAGGATCAGCCGGAAGTTCAGATTAACCTGCCGGAATCTAAAACGGCGAAGAAGCTGCCGGCTGAACTCGAACACGCGATCGTAAGCATCGATCAAAATGACGAGATCAAACTGGACGGACGAGGGATGGGCGTGGACGAACTGGAGGGCGCGGTGCGCGACTTGCCCGAGCCGCGCAAGTCCACGCTCGCACTGCAAGCAGACAAAAAGGCTTCCTTCGGCACGATCATCAAAGTGATGGATGCATTGAAGCTGGCGGGCGTAAGAAATTTGCCGGCCTTTACGCGCGAAGAGAAATGATCTTGCCGATCTTGCAGTACGGCGACCCGATCCTGCGGGCGAAAGGTAAACGGATCGAGAAGATCGACGATCACACTCGCGAGCTCATCGCCAACATGCTCGAGACTATGCATGCCGCCAATGGCATCGGCCTGGCGGCGCAGCAAGTCAGTGAAGCTTTGCAGCTCACCGTGCTCGACATTTCGCAAGTCGAAGATCGACCCAGCACGCTGAAGCTGAACGGCAAAGATGTCGATCCAGCGGCGTCGATGCCGCTCATCTTAGTTAATCCGGAGATCGAAATGGGCGGCGCAAACGAAGCTGGAACAGAAGGGTGTCTGAGCTTTCCGGAAATTACCGGCGAAATCGAGCGCGCAACATCAATATTCGTGCGCGCGCAAACTTTGGAAGCCGACAGAATCGAAATCGAAGCAAGCGGCTTACTCGCGCGCGCGATTCAACATGAAGTCGATCATCTTAACGGAATTCTCTTTATTGATCGAATGAACTCAGCGGCGAAGGCAGCCTTATCGAGCCGCTTAAAGCGCTTGCAAAAGCAAACGAAGCTCGGCAAGCGCATTCGTCCGCAGGACGGGCAATCACTCGTGAGCGAGACAACGCTTTGATTTGCGGCAGTTTGAAACCGCGATTACGTGGATAATTAGGGATCACGGAAATCAAGAATCTCTTTATCCGTTTTGACCCGCGTAATTCGTGGTTCAAATTAAAGCGCTTTGTAATCGACCGAAATCGTACGGTAAACGAGTGCGTCGTGTTGAGCCGAGAAGTAAAAAAGCTCAAGCATCGTCGCGCCGACCATCCATTGATAGCCAACCAACGTCTGGATGACGTCGGTGTCGGTATCGCGAGAACGCGAGACTAGTTTTCCCGTTCCATACTTCTCGTCGAAATATTTGCGGATTTCCCCCATCCGCTGGTTGTAACGTTCGATCGACCAGTCCGGATATTCATATTGTAGCTCTACTGCAACCAGCGCCCTTTGTTTAAAAGTAAAGAGAGTGCGCCTCAATCCAGGATGAACGAGTCCTTCCACTGTCCAGATCTCCCGGCTCTCCTTCTTTTCGCGCGACACAATCTTGGCTTTCGCCCCATGCAGCACCGCTTCCACACGCGCCATGGAGTCGTTCCAACGAAAGCCGAACGGTGGTAAAAGCTCGTCGGCGGCATACGCATACGACGCAGAGAGAAAGAAGGCCACCAAGCTCGTCGGAAGAATTTGCCGGATCGCTCGGCGGTTGAAATTGACGATACCGTTCGCTTTCCAGTTCGTCATTTTCGTTTGCATTCGTTGCACTCTGGAGGCGGCAAAATTGCGCCCGCGGGCCAATTCGGTCAACTCGGGAGCGAACGCACAGGGACGCGGCAGATAGATCGGTAAACCGAGCCGCGAATGAGCCGGAGAAAATCTAGCGGGAGTCAAACTGCGCGCAAAGAGCATCAATTTTGTTGTCCCCGGGGCAGGCGCGTTTTCCTTTTTCAGTCAAGAAATTTTTTTTGGTGACGAAAAATAAAGTTCAGTTTTTTTCTTGTCGATTTTAGTCGCGATTTCTAATCTCAAGCCCGCTGGCAGCGCAGAAAAAGAGCCGATGTGAATAAGTTGTGAACATTTCTGAGAAACTTTTGGTACTGAGAATGAACGGCACGCTACCCCAAAAAAACAAACGAATTCATGCGCACGGTTATCTCGCCGCAATCCATTCGCCATTAACCTGCACAAAGTTCAATTTCCCCTCGTATTTACGCATCTTGGGCGTTTTCCCCCGGCATTCCCTTGGGAAATTGTGCCGGGGACCCGCCCAATATCGCCCCGAATTCGCAAGGCTATTTCCCCCCGTATCAGCCTCTGTGGCGATTCTGTAACACTGTTAACAAGTTGCTATGGACAAGAAATGTGCGCAGCTGTGGCAGCGAATATCCGCTGCGCTCAAGCCACAGGTGAGCCCGGATAGTTTCAAACGTTGGTTCTCTGCCACCGAGTTGGTCGAAGCCAGTGATAAATCGCTCACTCTTCGTGTCCCAAATAACATCTATCAGTTCTGGATCGAGAGTAACTATATGACGGCATTGCAGACCGCCATCGTCGCCGCATTTGGCGCTCCACGCGCCGTGAGGTTTTCCTCTCCCTCTGGAACCGCGGGGCAAACGCCTCTGGAGGATGTCGTCATCTTAAAAGAGATTCTGCCAGAGTCACAAGGCGACACGAAAACAGGCGCAAGCGTGCTCGGGCTCAACCCAAGAAACACGTTCGAATCTTTTGTGGTCGGCCCAAACAACGAGATCGCGCACGCCGCCAGCCTCGCGGTCGCTCAGTCGCCAGCGCGTACTTACAACCCTCTCTTTATTTACGGGGGTGTTGGCCTCGGCAAGACCCATCTGATGCAGGCTATTGGCCAGTACGTCTGGGCGAAGAAAAAAAACATGAAGGTGATGTATCTCTCCAGCGAACTTTTCATCAACGAGTTCATCGACGCGATCCAGCACAGCAATCTAGTCAAGTTCCGAAAGCGATATCGTCAGGCCGACCTTCTTTTGATCGATGACATCCAATTTCTCGGAGGCAAGGAGCGTTCGCAGGAAGAATTTTTTCACACGTTTAATACACTTTTTGATGGACATAAACAGATCGTGCTTTCCAGCGACCGGCCTGCTTCCGAGATCGCCAACCTGGAGCACCGCCTGGTTTCCCGCTTTGAGTGGGGACTTACCGCCGAGCTTCAGCCGCCGGATATTGAGACGCGCCTGGCGATCTTGCGAAAAAAGGCACGCACGATGCAGATCAAATTACACGATGACATTTTCCAATTTCTCGCCAGTCGCATTCGTACGAATGTGCGTCGTCTGGAGGGCGCGCTCATGCGCGTGGCATCCTTCGCTTCACTCAGCGGAAAGGAGCTCACCCAGGAAGTCGTCGAGCATCTGCTGAAGGATATTTTGCAGGAAGAACGGCGGCATTCCATTACCATCGAACAAATTCAGCGACGTGTAGCCGAACACTTTGATGTGCGTGTGGCGGACATGACAAGCAAGCGGCGTCCGGCCAGTATCGCCTTTCCGCGGCAGGTCGCGATGTATCTGGCGCGGGAGCTTACCAAAGCTTCCCTTAATGAAATTGGGGACGCATTTGGCGGACGCGATCACGGCACCGTCCTACATGCTTGCAAACTGGTAAAGAAACGCATGGCCGAGCAAGACAACCTTCGTCAGACGATCTCATTTATCGATAGCTCGTTGCAGAGGTAGGAGCGATTCACCTCAGTCGCCCGGCGGTTCTCATTGTCGATCTTGGCGCGCATGACTTTACGGTTGCCGAATAAAATCGAAAGCCTTACATCTTAAGCGCTGCTATCCATCATGAAATTCAGTGTCACGAAAGAAAAACTGCTTGAGGGCCTGCAACAGGTCCAAAACGTGGTCAGCACGCGCACGACTCTGCCTATTCTTTCCAACGTTCTGTTGCAGGCTAACGGCAGCGAAGTTCACCTAACCACTACCGATCTCGATGTCGGTGTGCGCGGCAGTTGCGAAGCGCAAGTGGACAAGGCGGGCGCAACCACACTCCCGGCACGTCGTCTTTTCAACATCGTTCGTGAGCTGCCCTCCAGCGAAATTCAGATCGATGTCGATGGAAAGAATGCGGCGTCGATCCGGAGCGGACAAAGCTTTTTCAAAATTCTCGGATTGCCCGAGGAAGAATTTCCACCACTGCCGAAATTTGAGGACGCGAAAGTCGTCACGATTCGGCAAAAAGATTTGCGAGACGGTTTACGCAAAACTTCCTATGCCATATCGACGGACGAAACCCGTTACGTGCTGAACGGAGTCCTTTTCAGTTTCAAAGACAACAAGCTCACACTGGTTGCGACGGATGGCCGGCGACTTGCCATGGTCGAAATTGAACTGGAATTTCCGCGCAGCCATGAAAGCGACATTATTATTCCCACGAAAGCAGTCACGGAATTGCAAAGACTGCTTACCGATGACGGCGACGTGAAAGTGAGCATGGGCAGCGGCCAGATCGCGTTCGATCTCAACAAGACGCTGCTGGTTTCAAAATTGATCGAAGGCAATTATCCAAACTATCGCCAGGTCATTCCGGCTGAAGCAAAGGAGCGAATAAAACTCGAGCGCGAAATATTCTTAAATTCCTTGCGACGCGTTTCGCTGTTGGCGAGCGACAAATCGAATTCGATCAAACTCAATTTCGGCAAGAACAACATCGAGATCACCGCCAACACGCCGGAGGTCGGCGAAGCGAAGGAATCGCTGCCCGTCCAGTATAAAGGGCGCGAGTTTTCCATCGCGTTTAATCCGGAATTTCTCATGGCGCCGCTGCGCGCCCTGGCCGAAGACGAAATCTTTCTCGATCTCATCGACGAGATGAGCCCCGGCGTCTTGAAGATTCAAACGCCGTTTCTCTATGTCCTGATGCCGATGCGCATCAGCTCTTGATTGTGGGACAGACCGGGCGGCCGTCCTGGCAACTCTGAAAAATTCGGCGCGCCCAGCGGTCGCGCCCTACCAAAGCGACATCGCTTTTCTTACGGCTTCACACTGAATCCCGCGCATATTTCCATTTCGCGCACGCAGCACGCTCACATTCTCATTCATTGGCGCCCAAACTGCGGGGTCGGTCGGACCAAAAAGCAAAATGCATTTTGCGCCGGCGGCCGCGGCAAGGTGCGAGATTCCGCTGTCGTGCCCGACGAAAATCGCGCGTTCGAACAGGGCCGCTAGCTGCGGCAGCGGCAGACTTTTCGCAACCTGGAGGCGATTGCTTTTCCAAACCGTTTGCAATTGCCTAGCGCGATCTTGGTCGGCTTCGCCAGAGACGATTGCGAGCGATCCGTGAAAGTCGTCCGAGCCAAGCAAATGATTCCCGAGATCAATCCAATTCTCTAGCGGCCAATTTTTCCTTTCACTTCCGCTGCCAACATGAAGGGCGACAACTGGTCGCGCGAGATCGCGGAGAAATTCTTCTGCAGCATGTTGATCTTCGCTGGAAGGATAGACTTTCGCCGCAAAATCCTGCACGCATAAACCCAACTCTTTGATTGGTGCCGCAAGTTGCCGAGCGGCGTGCCCGGAATTGTCGACCTTCGCCGGCCCACGGACCAGATTTTCTACGCCGCATCGGCGAAGATTCATCTCAAAGATTCCATCCGGGTCGTAGAGATAGCTAATGATCAAGTCAAAACTCGCGAAATAATCTGCGAGTTCTGCGGGCGATTTTGAATCTTTCGCGAAGAAGCTGGAAAGCGGTCCGTATTCGATCGAGCGGACTGCTTGAGCGTAAAACCGGTTTTCCGCCAGCACTGCGATATGTCTGTAACCGAGGATCTCAAGATGCGCGTCAGGATACGCCCCACGCAAGGTCTTCAACGCTGGCAAGGTGAGGATGAAATCGCCGATCGCGCCGCCGCGGATCACCAGAATCCGGTTCATAAACGTACTGCATCGGCGCTCTCTAAGCGTCGCATTGGTTCCGCTATAAATTCTTAATATCGCGTAAACGCGAATGAGAGAATCACGCCGCCATAAATCAAGGCGATAGCATGCAGGAAGCGCCAGCGGAGAACGCTGCGCGTGCTCCAGTTGATCTGATCGCGAAGCACGTACGGGATCGCTACCCAAAACAGACCGGCAATGATGAGCAGATAAGCGAGCACGGTTACGAGCAACCGGCTTGTCTCGTAACGCAAAAACGCCGCATCGAGCAGCGGTTCAGCGGCCAGCAAGCAAAGAATTCCAAGCGCGCGTACTGCGAGAAATTCTTCGACGAAACGCAGGGCGAGCATGTAACCGATCGGCAGCGCAATGAGAAGCGGCCGCCGGAAAGCTGAGAATTCGCCCATCTGGATCGTGGCGAGCAGCCAAAACGTCCAAGCAAGAGAGATACTCAACAGAACGATCCCGGCGACATGAGAACGTGGAAACCGCTGCGCGGCACTGATGAGGTCCGGTTTCACCAACCCGGGCAAACTGATCAAAATAAGGAACGCACCTGCGATGATTCCCGCGGTTTGCAAAGACAGATGGTAAATCATGTTCGCCGCGGCGGATCCGTCCCGCCGTACGGCGGGCAGACGCGAATGCCGTTGGATGCGCGTGAGATTGGCAGGACTCGCGTGCCATACAAGCTGAATCCATTGGCTCGTTGCACCCGGACGTCGACAAGTTCTCCGCTAAGTTCCTCGTCCCCTTCGAACACGACAATCTTATTCGTGCGCGTGCGGCCCATTAATCGCGCCGGGTTCGTTTTGCTCGGTCCCTCACAAAGAATTTCCACATTACAGCCGACCAACCGCTCACCGGCGCGTCGGGTCGATTCATTCACGATCCGGAGCAAATCCTGGTTACGCTCTTCTTTAACGCCCTCATCGATTTGGTCCGGCATTTCCGCAGCCGGCGTGTCGCGTCGCGGCGAATATCGAAAGACGAACGCATTGTCGAATTGGATTTCTTCGACCAGATCGCGCGTCTGTTTGTAATCGATCTCCGTCTCGCCTGGAAATCCGACGATGATGTCAGTTGTAATGGCAACGCCATCGCGCGCCTGCCGGATTCGCCCGACGAGATCGACATACTTTTCCGCGGTGTACGTGCGGTGCATCGCTTTGAGAATTTTATTGGAACCAGATTGCAACGGAAGATGAACGTGCTCGGCCAGCTTCGACAGCCGTGAAATCGCGTCGATCAAATCGTCGCGGAATCCGATCGGATGCGGCGACGTAAAACGAAGTCGTTCGAGCCCATCGATTTCGTGCACGGCCTCCAATAATTGTACAAAAGGACTCTTCCCGTCGCACTTCGGAAACTCGTGCCGACCATACAAATTCACGATTTGGCCGAGCAGAGTGATTTCCTTCACCCCATGCGCAACCAGATCGCGCACTTCGCACACAATCTCGGCGGTCGAACGGCTACGCTCCGCGCCGCGCGTCTGCGGGACGATGCAAAACGTGCAATGCATATTGCACCCCTGCATTATCGAAACGAAAGCTGTCGCCTGCCGAGGCGCGAGTTGCTGATCGCGAATCGTCGATTGCGAGGCCAGTTCCTCAGCAATATCGACGATCGAAAAACGCGGATCGTCCATTCCGCTGTAGCCGGGATCGGTGATCCCGGCCGTGCGCGCCGTTTTTTTTGCAACCAGTTCCTCCACGTAATCTGCGACGCGGTGGAATTTTTGGGTGCCAACGACAAGATCGACATGTGGCAAATTTTTGAGCAGGGATTCCCCACGTGCCTGTGCCATGCAGCCAAGAAAACCGAACACCACATGCGGTCGCTCTTTCGCCATACGACCGAGCATTCCCATTTTGCCAAGCGCCTTTTGATCGGCCATGTCGCGCACGCTGCAGGTATTTAGAAGCACGACGTCGGCTTCCACCTCGTGCGCGACCCGCTCATAGCCGCGCGTCAAGAGCGAATGCGCGACTTGTTCCGAGTCGCGTTCGTTCATCTGACACCCGTAGGTCTTGATGAAAAATTTCGGCATGGACGAGCGAAAATAATACACTGGGGGCCCGCCTTCGCCACGGAGAGATTATCCTCTTTCCATCTTGTCGATCTTTGGGATTTAATCCCGAAAGCTTTCGGGAATGAAAAATGACATTCCAGCGATCGGGATCATCGGCGGGAGCGGCCTCTATGAGATGAAAGAGGTGCGCGATGCGACAGAGCACAAGATCGATACCCCGTTCGGCGCACCATCGGACAGCCTAATCGGGGGCAAAGTCAGCGGGCGTCAGGTTTATTTCTTGCCACGACACGGCCGCGGTCACCGAATTCTGCCGCACGAACTCAATCACCGGGCCAATATTTATGCGCTGCGTTCGCTCAACGTCCGCTGGATCATCTCAGTGGGAGCCGTGGGTAGTTTGCAGGAGAAATACGAACCGCGCGACGTGCTGTTACCCTCGCAATTTTATGACCGGACAAGTCACCGC
>Ga0209157_1004661_pt1 | contig 10189 bp, 10 predicted proteins | sample GraSoiAngelo_135_FD_185892 | JGI IMG/M metagenome (GOLD analysis project Ga0209157, IMG submission 185892) | Grasslands soil microbial communities from the Angelo Coastal Reserve, California, USA - 14_0929_05_40cm (SPAdes) (version 2) | ecosystem: Environmental > Terrestrial > Soil > Grasslands ...
GCCGCTGCGACGCCGAGGCGGCCGGCGACGAGCTGGGCGATGCCCACGCCCGCGCGGTGCGCCGCGAGGTCCCATGCCGCCGTCTCGACGCCCGCCCGCGCAAACGCGTTGCCGCGAATCTCCGCCCGCAGCGTCTCGTCCACCGCCTCGGGCGATGCGAACGCCCGGCCGGCGACGCGCGGCACGAGCACCCGGTGCGTCAGGTCGATCGCGCTCGCGAGCGTCTCCGCCGAATAGAACGGCAGCTCGAACGGCGGCGACTCGCCGTAGCCCACATGCCCCTCGTCGTCGTGCAGCGCTACGATGAGCGAGCGACGTTCGGTCACGGCGCCGCCCGAGATGATGAACGGCTCGACGAGCGGCAGGGTGAGCTCGAACAGCTCAACGCGGGCGATGCGCATCACTCGCCAGATCCAGGAAGTGCAGCTCTCCGCCGCGGCGCTCGAGCTTCCCCTGGGCCTCGAGCTCCAACATCCCGGCGACCAAGCCGTCCCGCGGGTGAAACACGAGCACGTGGAGCGCCCGTTGGGGACGGGAGCCGTGGGTGGCGGGGTACTCGGAGAGAGGGAGCTGGAAAAAGGTGTGCAGCTGCACGCTCTCGCAGCCCCGGCGGGCATACTCAAGGATCATGCGGCCGGAGCAGATGTTCCCGGTTCCGGTGAGTGTCGGGATCCCCGGGCTTGCGCCCAGGGTCAGTGGTACGACTGACCCCGCACGCGAGTGCGGAGTTCCCGGGGTCAGTCGCGTCTGCAGCACTCTCAGGTTCCGATCGCTCAACTCCCATCCCCCGTAGGCAACGCCGAGCCGTTCGTCGAACAGGCGGTTGAAGCAGACGAGGGCGTCGGCGCCCGCAGCGGCGTCCATCATGGCGAGCTGAAACGCGTCGTCGAAGCGGGCGTTCATGAGCTTCACCGCGACCCGCACGGGAACGGGCGCCGCCTGACGAATCCGCTCCGGCACCTCCCGCAGCCAGCGCACGATCTGGGCGCGGTCCTGGGACAGGGGGTCGCCCGCGAGCGTGGGCGAAAAGTCCTTCTCCAGGAGCAGCGGTGGCTCGCCCCACGCCTCCACGAGGCGCCGCGTCGTGTGGCGGTACTCGCCGTCGCGGAACGGCTCCGCGAGCCGCGGCAGGTGATACTTCACGCTCGGCACGACGAGCATCCCCGTGGCGCGCGCGACGTCGCGGCCGGTGCGCACGAGCGCCAGGTATTCCGCGAGCGAGCGGTCCCAACCCCTCCCCGTCCAGGTCACCGTCCATCCCGAGCGACCGCGGCGCTCTACCTTCATTCTCGTCTCGTGGATCGCCCAGGCGGCCATGGCCTGAGCGCCGGTTTCGTCCTCCGCGATCACCGTCTTCAGGACCGCGAAGGCGAGGCCAGCGGCGGCGTCGTCCTCGAGCTGGGCCGCGTTGAGCGACAGCTGCCCCGAGCCTTTGCCGATCGGGTGAGGGAGATCGACCCCGAGGTAGCGGGCCGCGAGATCGATGCGGTACGCCTCGCGCACATGATCCGGAAAGTCGCGCAGCAGCTCGCGCTTGAAGCGCTCGAAGTCGCGCTCCAGTCGCAGCCGCACCCTACCGGGCGAACCGGGCGAGGGCGAACTGGGGATCGGGGACCCCGTGATCGAGCACGTGAGCGGCGACCAGCTCGCCGACGGCGGGCCCGTGCTTGAACCCGTGGCCCGAGCCGCCGCCCACGAGCCACACGTTGCCCGCGCCGGGATGACGATCGATGATGAAGTGCTCGTCCGGACTCTGCTCGTACTGGCACACGCGCGCCTCAAGCAGCGGGGCGCCGGCGAGGCCGGGAAAGCGGTACCCGAGGTACGCGCGCGCCGCCCGCAGCCCCTCCGCGGTCGCCTGCCGCTCCCCCGCGGTGGGATCGAACGGCGGACCGCGCGTGTCGTCCGCCACCTTGAAGCCCCGCCACCGATTGCCGGGGATGCCGTACATGAAGCGCGCGCCGTGGTCCGCCCAAACGGGCATCGCCTCCTCCGTGAACCGCGTGTCGCCCGGCGGCGTCCCGAAGAAGAACACCTCCTGGCGCGTGGGTCGCACGAGATCGCCGATGACGTCCGGGAACAGGCGACCGAGCCAGGGGCCCGCCGCGAACACGTACGCGTCGGCGCGCAGCACGCTCCCGTCCGAGAGCGCGACGCCGCGCATCGCTCCCCCGACCACGTCCCCCGATCGCGCGGCGAGCTGGCGATACTCGCCTCCCTCCTCGAGGAACCCCGCGAGCACGGCCTCGCACGCGAGCCGGGCGGTCAGGTAGCCCGCGTCCCGCTCGAGAATCGCCCAGCGGACCTTCTCGCAGTTGATCTGGGGATAGCGCCGTGCGGTCTCCGCGCCGTCCAGCTCTTCGAACGCGAGCCCGGTCTCCTTGAGGATCGGCAGCGCCGCCCGCTCATACTGATCGTCGTCCTCGACGAGCCACAGCACGCCGATCGGGTAGTAGAGCTGGCGCTTCCAGCGCCGCTCTTGCTCGCGCCACAGCGCGAGCGAGCGCGCCGCCAGAACGGTGTAGACGCGCCGCGGTCCGTAAGTCCCCCGGATCACGCGCGTCTCGCCGCCGGAGCTCGCGCGCGAATTGCCGGGGCCCCAGGCGTCGAGCAGCGTGACGCGCGCGCCCCGCCGTCGGAGATGCCAGGCCGTCCACCCGCCGAACGCGCCCGCCCCCACCACGACCACGTGCGCTCGCTCAGCCATTGCCACGGTCCTCCGGAACCCCGGGCTCGCGCCGGGGGTCAGAGCGTTTCCTGACCCCGCGCGCAAGCGCGGGGTTACGAACCCGCAGGCCGCCGCGCACCACTCGAGGAACGACCGCCGCCTCACGGACGCGCGGCGCGGGCATCGCGCACGGCCCGGCCGACGCGCTCCCGGTCGGCCGCGTCGAGCGCCGGGCCCCAGGGATCGTCGCACGCGTCGTCGGGAATGATGCCGTCGGCCGCGAGGGCCCACAGCATGCGGCGCACGTACCCTTCCATCGGCGTGATGAAGGTCGCCCCGGCGAGCCGATCACACACCCCCGAGAGCTGTACGAACCTCGCGAAGTCGCCCGTGCGAAATGCCTCCAGCAAGGCGACCTGAACATCGGTGAGTGCCGCGCCCATCCCGACAAGGGCGGCCCGCGCTCCCATCGTCAGCGAATAGCCCAGGAATCGGTCTTCGCCGGTGATCAGCAGCTTATCGGGGTGCTCGCGGATGAGCCCCGCAATCCGTTGGAACGTCATCACCGAGTCGAGCGTGGCTACCTTGATCCCAACCACCGCCGTTAGCGACAGGAGCGCGTGCAGGGTCGGGTTGTCGTACGCGACTCCGCCGGCAGCCTCGTACAAGTAGAAGGCAATCACCGGCAGTTCACGACCGAGGGCCTGGTGATACGCGACCGGGTCCTCCGCACGCGGGAACGCCAGCAGCGCGTCCGCACCTCCGGCCTTCGCGTCCCGAGCCATCTCGAGATCGCTCGCGCCCGCGACGATCACGCTGAGGGGCAGCGCGCTCCGCCACGTCGTCAGCACCTGCGAGCGCTGCTCCGCCGAAAGGCGAGGCCCGCGACCCGTGTGTGCCCAGACGGCCACTCCGGCCACCTGCTGGCTCGCCATCCAGTTGGCGTAGCTGCGCAAGGCGTCCTCCGCAAGCGCGGTCCCCCGGAACGGCACCGGAACCGCGGGGACGAGACCCCATTCGAGGCGGCTCGTCAGGCGGGCGCTCAGAAGGCCAGCGCGGCGCGGGCGTTGCCTGCCTCGATCGCGGCCCGCTGCTCCGGCGTGAGGTCCAGGAGGTCGAGCTTCGCGAGGCTGATTTCGGGAATCCGCAGCGGCTGCCCCGTCCCGAACACGAACCGGTCCACGCCGACCGTGGCGAGCAGCGTCTCGAGGTGATCCTCGGGCGGTCCCCAGATCCAGCTGATGTCCCACCACAGGCGGACCGCCTCCTCGGGCGTGGAGCCGAAGTGGACCTCCTCGATGAGCGCCCGGTCGGCGTGGGTCACGAGGATGCGCACGTCGTCGTCGCTCCGGATCAGGGCGCGCACCGCCGCGGCGGGAAGCTCGGACGCCGTGTCATTGGGGTGGCGCTGGCGGCCATCCTCCAGCCGCACGGCGAGCACGAGCGGCAGCCGCGCGGCCCCGCATGCGGCGGCGAGCACCCGCATCTCGGCGCCCGCCGGGTCGAGTCCGTAGTAGGTGGGATCGCAGCGCACCGCGGGCGCGCCGTGGTCTGCCGCTTCGCCGATGGCTTCCTCCCATCCCTTCCGCCCCGGATGAACGGCGGCGATCGGCTTGAGCCGCTGGTCGCGGCCCGTCGCTTCGTACAGCCACGCGTTCCCCTCGCCGGGCGAACGCCAGAAGAAGCTCGGCAGATGGCTCACCCACGCCTCGTCGATGCCGGCCCGGTCCATGGCGGCGTGCAGCGCCTCGGGCGACGTCCCGGGGACGCGGCGCCAGGGATAGGCGCCGAGCAGGGCGTTGACATCGACGCGCATCAGTCGGACGGGAACGCGCCGCGTGGGAAGATGCGCGCCGCGTTCCTCCACCTGACCTGCTCCAGCTCCGGTCCGCGCAGCAGGTGCGTGAGATGGCGCAGCTTCGCCCACGCCGTATCCATCGTGAGATCCGAGCCCCAGAGCAGCCGCTCGACGCCCACCGCTTCGACGCAGCCCTCGAGCATGCCGCCGTCCGCACCGCTGCCCGAGAGATCGAGGAGAACGTTGCGCGTCCCCCCCCCCCCCGATGTGCGCGAGGATGAAGTGCACGTTCGGATGACGCTCCGCGAGCGCGCACAGCTCGAGGGCGTCCGAGGCCTCCTGCCCCGGCCAATCGCGCCGCCGGTGCTGCCACACGTGGTGCAACACCGGGAGTCCGCGCTCGCGCGCGAGCTCGCAGATCGGATCGAGCAGGGGATCGTGCGCCCGCCGGCTCGCGGCGAGCTTGATGCCGATCATACCGGCGGCGCGGCAGCGGTCGATTTCGCCCAGGGCGTGGGCGGTGTAGTTCGGGTTGACCGTGACGTAGCCGCGGATACGATCCGGGTGGGCCCGCTCGAGTGCGAGCAGCGCGTCGTTGCCGTATTGGAGGTCCGGCGGGGATGGGAAATAGACCGGAGAGGTGCGTCCCCAGGTGCCGAGGACCGAAGCCACGTGGATCGTGACGCCGATCCGCTCGCCCGCGCGCAGGCGGCTCGCATTGCGCTCCCGCCAGTCGGCGCGCGGCGTGCGATCGTGGTAGAAGTGGGCGTGCACGTCGATGAGCATGGCGAAGAATCTGGGTTGCCCGACGCCAGGTCGCCACGTTGCAAGAACGTGCCCGTCAGGCCCATGCAAACGTGGCGTCTTGGCGTCTTGGAACTATATTGCTGGTCCCATGACCACCCCTCCCCGCCAGCCGCCCCCCAGACCCCCCAGACCCCCGGGGGCGAGGCCACCCGGCCCACCGAAGCCGGCACCGTCCAAGGCTGCCGCCTCGGCGAAGGCGGCGTTCGCCAAGGCTGCGGGCAGCCCGCTGTTCCGGCGCGCGCGCAACATGCTGTTTCGGCCGCGGAACGAGTGGAGCACGATCAGCGGCGAGTTCACGAACGCGAGCACGATCTACAAGAGCTATGTGATACCGCTCAGCGCCGTCGGGCCGATCGCCACGCTGCTCGGGGCGCTGGTCTTCGGCAAGGTCGGCACCATGTTCGGCCCGGTGAACGCGTCGCTCGGCGCGGCCCTGGAGGGCGCGGTGGCCCACTACGTCCTGGGGCTCGCGAGCGTGTACGCGCTCGCGATCGCGCTCGACGTCCTGGCGCCGAGCTTCGGAGCCCAGTCGAACCGCGTGCAGGCGCTCAAGCTCGCCGCCTACGCGAGCACGCCGTCCTGGCTCCTCGCGGTTCTGCTCCTCGTTCCCCAGTTCGGCCTGTTCGTGCTCCTGGGACTCGTGTACACGCTGTGGCTGCTCGCCCTGGGAGCGCCGGTCGTGATGAAGGTCCCCGCCAACGCCCCGGAGAAGGCCACTGCGTACCGGCTGATCGCGGTCATCGTAGCGCTGGTGCTGATCCTCATCTTCGAGGCGGTGGCTGGAGTGTTCGGCACCTAGTCCCGTTCCAATCGTCGTACGCAAGAGCCTCACGGCACTCGGTGGAGGCGGTTTGGAACGGGACTAGCGCCGCTCGCCGGAAAACGCGGCGCGCGTGACGCCGCCCTCGCGCGCCAGCAGCGGCGTCGCCGCGGCGAGCCCCAACCCCGCAAAGACGGCGAGCGCCGCGAAGTCGCATCCAACCGCCAGCTCTCCCCCGTAACCCGCCGCGCTCCAGGGCGCGAGCAACGCGTGCTTCAGCAGGTCTACCCCGTAGGCGATCGGGTTCAGATAGGCGAGGGCCCGTAGCGGCGCGGCGAGATTCCGCATCGGGTAGAATGCGCCGCACAGGAACAGCATCGGGAAGATCGCGAAGTTCATCACGCCGGAGAAGTTCTCGATCGAGCGGATCGTCGCGGCGAGGACGAGCCCCACCGCGCCGGCGGCGAGGCTCGTCAGCACGACGGCAGCGAGCGCGAGCGCCGCCCCGCCCGGCGTGAGGCTGAGCCGCGCCGCCGGAAGCAGGATCAGCGCCACCGCGAGCGCCTGCACCGTGCCGAGCAGCGTCGCACCCAGGGCCTTGCCCAGCGCGACGGCGCCGCGCGGGACGGGCGCCACGAGCAGCAGGCGCAGCACGCCCGCATCCCGGTCGGTCACCGTGGAGAGAGCGGCGAGGAACGCGCCGAACAGCACGACCATCCCGAGCAGGCCCGGAGCCATGTAGCGGGGATAGTCGAGGCCCGGAGGACCGGCGAACAGCGCCCGGAATCCCGCGCCGGCGAATACGAACCACACGAACGGCCGCGCCAGGCTGCTCACGAGTCGCCCCCGCTGGCGCAAGAACCGGACAAACTCGCGGGCGACGATGCCCCAGACGGCGCGCGCCATCGCTAGCGGTCGCGCCCCGGCGGGGCCACCGCCGCGTCCGCCACGGCGAGCGGTCGCCCGGTGCGCGCCAGAAACACCTCCTCGAGCGACCCCGCCCCGGCGGCGCGCTTCAGCTCGGCCGGAGTCCCATGGGCGACGAGGTGACCGCGATCGAGCACGGCCACGCGGTCGCACGGCTCCGCCTCCTCCACGTAGTGCGTCGTCAGGAACACGGTCATCCCCGACGCCGCGCGCAGGTCCCGGATGAACTGCCACAACTCGCGCCGCGCCCGGGGATCGAGCCCCGCCGTCGGCTCGTCGAGGAACAGCACGCGCGGCCGGTGCAACACACCGCGCGCGATGTCGGCCGCACGACGCAATCCGCCCGAGAGGGCGCGCACGGGCGAGTCGCGCCGCTCCGCGAGCCCGAACTGCCGCAGCAGCTCGTCGATGCGCGCCCGGGCGGCGCGTCCCGGGAGGTCCCAGAGCCGCGCGGCGAAGCGGAGGTTCTCCTCCACCGTGAGGTCGCGGTCGAGCGTGGGCTCCTGAAACACCAGCCCGATGCTCTTCCGCACGGCGAGGCTCTCGCGCACCACGTCGTGCCCCGAGATGCGGGCGCTCCCGCGCGTGGGTCGCAGCAGCGTGGCGAGGATGTGGACCGTCGTGGTCTTGCCGGCGCCGTTCGGTCCGAGGAAGCCAAAAAACTCGGCCTCGCCCACATCGAGGTCGAGGCCGTCCAGCGCGCGAACCGCGCCGAAATCCTTGCCGAGGCCGTGCGCCTCGATCATCCCTTCACGGCGAGGGCCCGGGAGTTGGGTGCGGCGCGGTACACCCAATCGCCCGCTTCGGCCGCGGCGGTGCGCTCGACCTCGGCCACCGCGTCGTCCACGAGGTGGCGATGCGGCGACAACGAACACACGGGATCCGTGACGCCCGCATCGCCCGCGATCAGGAACGCCTGGCAGCGGCAGCCGCCGAAGTCCATCGTCTTGCGCGGGCAGGAGCGGCACGGCTCAGGCATCCAGGCGTCGCCGCGGAACTTGGTGAAGGCATCGGAGTGGTGCCAGATCCATTCCAGGGAGTGCTCCCGCACGTTTGCGAACTTGAGCGTCGTGATCCGGCCCGCGGCGTGGCACGGCCACACCTCGCCTGCGGGAGTCACAGTCATGTAGGAGCGCGCCCAGCCGCCCATACAGGGCTTGGGAAACTGCTCGTGGTAGTCAGGAAGGACCCAGACGATCTCGAGCTTCGTGCCCAGGCGGGCCCGCTCTTCCTGCACCACCCGCCACCCCTCCTCCAGCTGCGCCCGGGCCGGCATCAGCGCGTCGCGGTTGTGAAACGCCCAGCCATAGAACTGCGTGTTCGCGAGCTCGATGCGCTCGGCGCCGAGCGATTCCGCAAGCCCGATGAGGTCGCGCACTTGGTGGAGGTTCTTGCGGTGCAGCACTACGTTGACCGTGAGCGGGAACCCGAGCTCCTTGGTCCAGCGGTACGCGGCGAGCTTGTCGCGGTAGGACGCGGTGCCGGCGATGTAGTTCGACAGCTCCTCATCCGCCGCCTGGATGCTGATCTGGACGTGGTCCAGCCCGGAACGCCGCAGCGCGGCCAGGCGGTCCTTCGTCAGGCGGTAGGCCGACGTGATGAGCGACGTGTACAGCCCGACCTCATGCGCCGCCGCGACGAGCCGTTCGAGGTCGGCGCGCAGCAACGGCTCGCCACCCGAGAGGCCGAGCTGGAGTACGCCCAGCGCCTTCGCTTCGCGGAACACGCGGCACCAGTCTTCGGTGCCGAGCTCGTTGCGAAATCGGGCCCCGGCGAACTCCAGCGGGTTCGAGCAGTAGGGACACTGGAGCGGACAGCGATAGGTCAGCTCCGCGAGGAGCCAGAGCGGCTGTGGCGTCATGGGCGGAATCTAACTCAGCCTCCCTCGAACAGAATGAGCCCCTTCGCGGCGAGCGCCTCGAGGAAGCCGGTGACGTCCTGCTGGACTCCCTCGACGCCGTAGCGCTGCTGCAGTGACGTCACGATGCCGGCGACCGTGCGGGTGCCGTCGCACAGCGCCAGGATGTCGGCGCCGGTCTCATTGAGCGCTACCAACCCTTCCGGGTACAGCAGCACGTGGCGCTGGCGGACCTCGTCCCACTGCAGCCGCGCCTTGGGAGCGACGCGGACAGTCGCGGCATCGGGCGCGGGGGAGGTCACGGGGCATTGCCGGGCAGTGGCCCCCGCTCGACGGCGTCGAGCAGCGACCAGAGCACGTCGCACTTGAAGTCGAGCGCGGCGACGGCCCGCTGCTGAAGCTCGCGAGTGCGGCAGCGTTCGGTGACGAGCGCGAGCGCGTGTTCGGCATCGCGCGGCGCCTGCTGGAGCCGGGCGCGAAAGTACTCGAGCCCGGCGGGGTCGATCCACTTGTAGTGAGCCAGGATCGCCGAGAGGCGCTGGCTCACGATGGTGGGGGCGAAGAGCTCCGTCAGCGACGCCGCAACCGCCTCGATCCAGGGCCGGGTACGGCAGAACGTGATGTATGCTTCGACGGCGAAGCGCACGCCCGGCAGCACCCACCGACCGGCCAGCAGGGTGTCCCGCTCGACTCCCATGGCCTCGGCGAGGCGCAGCCAGGCCTCGAGCCCGCCCTCGCCGTCCGCCCGCCCGTCGTGATCGACGATGCGCTGGATCCAGCGGCGCCGCACCCCGGGCTCGGGGCAGTTGGACATGATGGCGGCATCCTTGATCGGGATCGCCTGCTGGTAGCAGAAGCGGTTCGCCACCCAGAGCTGCAGCTCCTCGCGTCGCAGCTCCCCACGGTGCATCCGCTGGTTGAAGGGATGATGGATGTGGTAGCGCGCCTCGCCGACGGCGCGCAGCCTGCGGACGAACTCGTCTCGCGACCAGGGGTGGGCGTCGGGCGCCGGCGTCACAGCTCGAACGCCATGCCGTCATCTCCCACCTCGATCCCCGCCGCTTCGAGCTGCGCCCGCTCGGGCGAGTCGCGGCACAGGATGGGATTCGTGTTGTTGATGTGCACGAGCACCGTGCGCTTGGCCCCCAGGCGGGGCAGCGCGCCGAGGCTGCCGCCGGCGCCGCCAACCGGAAGGTGCCCCATCTCCCGCGCCGTCACCGCGTCCACACCGGCGGCGCGCAGCTCGCCGTCCGACCAGAACGTGCCGTCGAACAAGAGCAGATCCGCGCCGGCGGCGAGCCTCTCCACCACCGCGTCGACCGCCGCTGCCGTCGGAATATAGGAGAGCGTCCCGCCCGTACGCTCGTCCGC
>Ga0209157_1004663_pt1 | contig 10187 bp, 9 predicted proteins | sample GraSoiAngelo_135_FD_185892 | JGI IMG/M metagenome (GOLD analysis project Ga0209157, IMG submission 185892) | Grasslands soil microbial communities from the Angelo Coastal Reserve, California, USA - 14_0929_05_40cm (SPAdes) (version 2) | ecosystem: Environmental > Terrestrial > Soil > Grasslands ...
AGCTGTTCGAGGCTTGACTCAGCCCATTGGCAAAGAAGGTCCACGGCACTAAGGCCGCATAGCAGAAGATCGCGTACGGAATCCCATCTGAAGGAATCTGGGCCAATCGTCCAAAGAATAAGGTGAACACCACCATCGTCAGGAAAGGTGGGATGATGGCCCAGGCCGCTCCCAGCACCGTCTGCTTGTAGCGAACCTTGATGTCCCGCCAACAGAGGAAATAGAGGAGTTCCCGATACTCCCAGAGCTCCTTCAGGTTCAGCGGCACCCATCCTCGAGAGGGTTCGATGACTATCTCGTCTGCGCCGTTCCCAGGGGAGATAGCAGAGCCACAGATTCTGGATGATTCTGCGGCAAAGGTTTGTCGTGACATTTCTCGATGCGATTTCGTTTTCATGATGGCTCTAGATGGCTTTCCTTCTTGGTTCCGGTGACGTGCCCCATTTACAATTTGGACAGGGAAAATTTGTCAGACGGTATGCCGGACTCTCAGTGAAATTTGTGCAATACGATCATCATGGGAGACAGCCGTGGATCTCCCAAACAGAGGAGCAGGGCGCTATCAGATCTCCCATAGGGAGTAGTGGCTCGAATTCTGCTGAAATCCCTTCAAAAGGATGGTCACAAATGAGAAATGACCTGTCCAAAAATCAAGTGGGGCAGTCCACACCGAAACATTCAGCAGATCGTCCGTTACACGACGACGAATCCGGGACGGTTCGAATGGCAAACTCTCCAGCAGCCGAACTCACGAATCAACCGGCTCCACGCTCGCCCGCCGGTTTCTCAGGCCAAATCCTTTTCAACCACGTTGGGAGGTCTAGTAGATGACCATCGTGGTAGAGCATAAGAACATGATCCGGCGCGAATTCTCTCATAGCCCAAGTTCGTACCCGATCAAGCTCGGCTGGCGAGAGGCTGTCAAACCTGTTTGTACATAGGTGCCTTACCTCGTCGAAGTACTCGGCAAAGTACCCGGCTATTGCGGCGCCAAAGGAATCCGACAGAATTAGCAGGGTTCTTTGTGGATGCTGATCGCGCGTACGATGTGAGATGCGGGATAAATCCCTGATTTTGTCCGCGATCGCGCCGAGTTCCGGAAAACAGGCCGGCCCAAGGCAGACATCGATACCCGCGGACTGGAAGTCCGGGACCATTACGCGGTTGACCAGTTTAAGGCCTGGATTCAGAACATTTAGCTCGGCTTCCTTGCTCTGCGGCACTGCCGGGACCGCAGTCTTACGTTGAAGCCCCAAGAGTTCACCCGCAATGACCCGTGCCACCATATGCGGAACATATCCGTCCCAGTGGAAGTTCATCCTAGGAATTACATCTGTCTCCGCCTTCAGGTGGCTCATGACGTCGATCGGGTAATAGATGCGAGTTTTTACGTCTTCCGGCAAGTTTTCCATGAGCGCGAGTAAAAGAGGAGTTGCCTGGGTGCATTGGGTGCGAAGCCACGGCGGGAGATCCTCGGGGTAAATCACTGATGCGTCTGGCACCACCACCAACATTATCTTTCTCTTAACGGTTTCGCTTGCCCTTTGGAGAATGGTAACCAGATCACGCGCGACAGTTTCGATGGAGGCCCGCGAGATGCCGATGCCGCATGCTCTCTCTATCAGTGAGTAGGGTCCGTCACCGTCGTAGTTGCCGTAAAATACTCGTCCATCCACGCCCTGAATGAGTTGTCTTGTCGTCATCTCGCCAAACATCCGATACCTGATGATGTTGTTGGCCACGATCATCCTATATCGAAATCCAAAGTTGTCATTGATGAAAGCATCCAGTTCTGAAGGCAGCCTTTCCAGCGAGGCAAGCGAAGTCGGCAGCTTCGGTAGCTTGGCCATTGCGCGGTTTTCCGCGGTCGGCGTTCTCGGATCGAGCCCAAGCAGCTTCACGAACATTGCGAGCATCGGCACTGCCAAGACGACCAGTACACAGACGAGGAAGGCCACATTGGTGTTGAGCAGACCAGACAGCTGCCAGTGTGGCGTGTTGAAACGGGCGGGGGCCAGGGAACGCTTAGGTTCACTGCCGGGGCTGACGTCGACTTGTTTGGATGTATTTTCTGACCAGAGGTCGGGCATTTAGAACCTAAAGTAGAGAAACGGATTGTATGTGCCGGTTGCCATGATCAGCGCAGCGAATCCGAGAAGTGCCAGGGAGCCAAGGTCAAGTGCAACGCGAACGCCCACTTCTGGAAGCACTCGACTGCCGGGTCCTGTTCCCAGATGTTTCCGGAGACGTGCGATGATCCTCTTTTCGCCGGGTACGGCAGCTACTGAGAATAGCACACCTACCGTGATAGCCATAAGAACCGACGGCGTCAGGTACCGAGCCACGGGCGTCATGAGCGGCTCGCCTTGGCCGCTTCCAAACATCGCCATCAGGTATTGCCCAGCCTGAACAATCGTCTCGCTACGGAACAGGACCCAGCCGATCATCACGGCGATGACAAGATATAAATGCCGAAGGGGACACCATAGTGCACTCAGTGCTGCGGCGAGCCCGGCTCGCTCGAGCACAAGAAATATCCCCTGATAGAGGCCCCAGGCTAGGAAGGTCCAGCTTGCCCCGTGCCAAAATCCGCACAAGACGAAAACTATGACTAGGTTTGCATACGTCCTCGCGTGGGACAGGCGATTGCCTCCTAGTGGGATATATAGGTAATCGCGCAACCAGCCTGACAGCGTCATGTGCCAGCGGCGCCAGAACTCAGTAATTGATTGTGACGCGTAGGGTCGGTTGAAATTTTCCGGAAAGGTGAACCCCATCATGTGAGCGAGCCCGATAGCCATATTGGAATAGCCGGCGAAGTCAAAGTAGATCTGAAGCGTGTAGCACGCGATACCAAGCCACGCCGTGGCGGCCGTCAGATCATGGGGCGACAGGGCAAAGATTTCATCGGCCGGGAGTGCCACCGTGTTCGCGATAAGCACTTTTTGCGCGAGCCCTAGCATAAGCCGCTGAATTCCATATCGCATGCGGGAGGGGAGGATCACTCTGCGGCTTAGCCGCCCTGCGACTTCCTTGTAGCGGACGATCGGCCCTGCGATGAGTTTTGGAAACATGGCCATGTACGTAGCGAACGTCAGTAGGCTCCGTTCTGCGGCCACGTCTCCGCGAAACACGTCAACGAGATAGGAGATCGCCTGAAATGTGAAGAACGATATTCCAAGCGCAAGGGGAATTACGCCGGTCGACCAGACCTCCAGATCAAGAGTCCTTCGAATAGCGTTCAGTTGGTCGATAAAGAAGTTGAAGTACTTGAAATAGAAGAGAAGAGCGAGATTGCTAGCGATGCCGATCGTTAAGATCCAGCGCCGATCCTTAGTGGTGTGCTCGAGCCAGAGACCCAATGCCCAGTTGATAACGATATAGAAGAAAAGAAGCGGCAGGTAGCGAGGCTCGCCCCACGCATAAAAGAGAACGCTCGCCGTGAGCAGAATAAGATTGTGCCCCGCAGAGAGATAGTAGAGGAGGAAGAAAAGGGGAAGGAAATAAAAGAGGAACGTGATTGAGCTGAAGACCATTTAATACCTCTTTATATCGCCATACCCCATGGCGAGAGCTCTTGCATTAAAATCGCTTACCAGCCGTTCATAGTCTTCTCTTACTTTTGAACTTTCGTCATTTGAACTTTCCTCATTAGTGATATAGAATTTGCGAATCATGCGTCGCATTAATCCCGACATTCCCTCGTAAGCTATAACGGCAAATACTTTTTGATATAACTTCATAGAATTCTCGTTCTATCCAGGATTTCCGATTTCAATCTACCGCGACTGCTTCTTAGGGCGCTCCTTCCGAGTGAATTCTTCAAAGAGAATGACTAATGATGACGAGGATGTACTTGTGGCTAAAAATGCCTTTGACCATGTGCAGCCATCCTCTTGCACGTCCCGTGAGGAGGAGTGAAAGAGCAACACGGCGACTCCTCTGTAGCAGCATTCCGTCCTCTCCGTCTCTTAAGCTCCGTTGTAATGAGACTTCCCTCAGGATAGGCGACAGTCATGTACCCCACTCCTCGCCTTGCAACCCCGCTGGTCACATGATAAAGTACCGCCCGAAGAGTTCTGCTACCACACTGCAGACGGGAAAGTTGCCCAATCAGAAGCGACCGTGACGGATGGTGAACCGCAATCCCGAAACGCACGCGAGCAGCTTTCGCCACCGCTGAAAACACAGACATCGATTGGGCAGGCATCACGATGGCGGCGCCATTTCGTTTACAGGACGGAGTGCATAAAGACCACATGGAAGTTCCGCCTGGCGATTCTAATTTTCGTCATTGTCATAGCGTCCTTGACACGCGGATTCTGGATTCCTTCGTTAGGGCGGAGCCTCACGTGTACGGAGGAAGTCGGCCCCAGCGACGCCATCCTAGTGGAGAACTTCGATCCGAACTACCTCCTCTTCGAACGCGCGGCGGCCCTGCAAAAAGCGGGACTCTCTGTAAAGGTGCTCGTCCCGACGGAGGCCTCGCAGCGTGACCCGGAAGTGGCCAATACCGTCTCGCAAGGCATTGCAGAATTGATGGCCCGCGTGGCGCGGCTGCAGAACCTGAAGATCATTCCCATACGGGACATCGAACCAATCAGTCTCAATACCGCCTACCAGATCCGGGACTTTCTTACCAAGGAGCGACTGAGGTCAGTCATTGTTGTTTCGCCGGCCTTCCGCAGTAGGCGCTCGTCTCTCGTCTACCGTGCTGTGCTCAGGCCTGCCGGCATCCAGGTCTACTGCATGCCGGTTCTTGGCGACAATACTCCCGAGAACTGGACGGCCACTTGGCATGGCATCGAGGACGTCATGGAGCAGTTTATCAAGCTTCAATTCTATCGATTCTATGTGCTGCCCCTGGCGCGCGGCGGTGTAGCCGCGCCGGCCCGGAGTACCGAACCGTAGTCCAGCTTCTTGAGCCGCCGGACCTCCTCTACCGTGATCCCGCCCTTCTCGGCTTGCCAGCGGAAAGGGATGCGCCTGAGGGTCGGCGGCGTCCGCGGCGGGGCGGAAGGCGCCGATTGCATCAAGGGCTTCGCCCGTTCTCCCGATGCTCGGGACCTGGTATGACCATTACGGCCAGCAGGAAGGCGATCCACACCGGGTGCATCATCCTGAACGCCGCCTCCGTCACATTGTAGAGCAGTGCGACCACGAAAAATGCGAGCCTCAGCCCGCCCAGCTCGGGGTCCCTGTGCAGCGCACCGACGGCGTTCCGGTATCCCCAGGCTATGACGAACCCGAGCAGGGCCACTCCTACCCATCCCAAGTTGAGAAAGACCTCCAGGTAGCCGTTATGCGCTTGGGTCGGACGCCACAAGTACTGACTCCATAACGACTTGACTCGGTCTCCCAGCCAGAAACTCTCAAAGCCGGTCCCGAACCAGGAGTCAGCCGCCATGCGGAGAAGATCCGCCCATAGCTGAGTCCGGCCGGTGAGCGTCACGTCTCTTCCCATCGTCTCGATGAGGGCCTCCTCGGAATCTACGAACAAGCCTAACGAGAGGAGGGCCACTATCCCCGCTGTGAAAGCGTACACAGCGGCTGGTTTGAGGGCGGACCCCCGCTGGCTTGTGAGCGCGATCAGGACGCCACCTACGAGGAAGCAGGCCAGGGAAGTGGCAGAATCAGCCATGTACAAAAGCCACACCGCCATCGCTAGAATGGCACCGTGAGCGATCAGCGGCCCGGCCCTGCGGGGACGCTCTTCGCTGTGGAGCGCCTCGAGGAATCGCCACAGGGATCCGAGTCCGAAAACTAGGCAAACGATCCCGAGACCGTTCTTTCCGGTGGCGACGCCCATGTAGTACGGGGCCCCAGTCGAGGGGATGTAACTCCACCCCACGCCTGGGTAGTACCCGATGAGTAGGATGGAGAGCGGAATCAGCAGAAAACCCAAGCGCGCAATAAATCGCTTTAGTGCAGCAGTTGGCTCGGGATCCGTCAGGACAACCAGAACCATTACCAGGTCCCCCACGGCCTTGGTCCACCGCTTGAAGGCTACGAAGGGGTAGTCGGACCACAGAACGCTGACGGCGCAATAAGAGAAAAAGACGAGGAGCGGTCCATTCGCTTGCAGAAACGTTCCGGCACGCTCTCCTCTCGTGAGGAGCACCACCAAACCAGCCGCCAGGAGCCCGGCGAAGATGAGCGCATCGAGAGGGCTCCCTTCCACTAACACGTCGGGTGACGCCATAAACTCAACTCCTCCTACCCATTGCGAGACCGTCCGGGATGCACTGATCGACAGCCATGCGACGGCGATCCAAAGGGCCGGGGAAACCCGGGACTTCTTGTCCCGGTCCAGCAGGAAAAGCCCCAGAATCCCCAGGGCAAAGATAATAGTGGCGATCTCCTGGGGCATTCACCGCCTACTGGAAGGCCTGACAAAACAGAATAAAAGCTTCACGTTCCATATGGCCTTCAACCGTGCTTCTCGCCAGAAATCATATCTCGCTGCTAATCGGTGACGTATGGCTCTCGTATCGGGTTGATTCCCAGGAGTGCAAGGAGCTTCCCTAAGTGGTGAAAGAGCTTGACTGAGAGAGTCATGAACCTGTGATGCCCTAAGACTAACGCAAACGGCAGCGCGGCCGTGTAAGCCGGAACTGCTATGACCGACTTTGCGATGCCGAGCGCTCCGAACGTCGGATGCATCACGGAGCACGTCCCCTGGAGCAAAGCTCTTCTTAACATGAACGTGCGTTTCCAACGAATCGGGGGAACAACCTCATACGCCACAGCCTCATTACACCAGACGAACACGTGCCCCTTTTCGATCATTCTTCTGAAAAAATCCAGGTCCTCTCCTGCTCGAAACTCCGGCCTGAATGGCTGTGCGTCATCAGAGAAGATTCGTTTCTTCAGCAGCACGTTGCCGGTCCGCCCCTTCTCCCAGTCGATGACGAATCCCGTCGGATAAGTTGGCCGTTCCCAGAACCCGCCTTTAACGACCCAGTTTGGCGGTTCTTCGTCAAAGTGCCGCTTGACTGGTCCGATCACACCGTCGACGTCATATTCACTCCAGGCCTTGTACAACGTCAGCAGCCAGCGTTTGGTCGGGAACTCGTCGTCATCGATGAAAGCGACAAAGTCCCCATTCGCGTTCTCGATTGCCTTGTTGCGCGCCAGCGCGATATTCTGCCGCGGCTCCACGCAGTACCTAATCGGAATACTCGACGCTGCCGAGAAGTCCGATACCACTGCCTCGGCAGATTGCAGATGATCGTTGTCGGCAACCACGATCGAATACGTGAATAGTCCGCTTGTGTCCTGATTGCCGAGTTCCCCCAACAAGCGCTTGAGATAGTGCGGCCGCTTGTAAGTACAAACGCACACAGTAATATGCTTCGTTTCGTTAGTCATCGCGTGAGGGGTGGGCTGGGAGAGGATACCGCCTTTATCAGCGCCGTGGCGAGGATTCTCCCGTCTCTCTCGTTGACGTGCTGCCTGCTCAGCGCGTGGGCAGGAACCAGGCTCGTACCCCGCGACCTCCGGCGATTCCGCCTCCTGGAGCACGGAAGTGAACCACTTGCCGAGCATGGCATGAGGGGCAAGCGTGCGAATGATCCTCGGCCGGTCTTCTACCCATACGGGATATCGAACAAAGGATGGCTCGGCCTTCGTAGGAGCCTGAGGGAGCCGGAGTCCGCAACCTGAAAGGCGGTGTCGATAGGCGTTCGCGACGAGCTCCCGATGCCCCAGGCTATTTTCCAGATTGCTGAGCTGGCAGAGGCCGAGAGCAGCCTGACCGTTACTCAGACGCCGTTCGTAATCCCGGGGCCGCAGACCCTTCCGCTCCTCCATGGTCGTTGGAACCGGCAGCGGGTTGCGGCGTCCCAATCTCTCATAGGCGATGCGTGCCAACCGGTGGACGTGCGGCTCGGTCAGCATGTAATAAACGACAAACTTCATCAGATATCGTGCGGTGAGCCACATGGGTGGCCAACTGCAGGAAGCCTGAAAGGTCCGCATACGCGAAGCCAGGTTGGGGTCGTTCGTGACCGCCATGCCTCCCATCACCGTTGAGATCGTCTTGGTCTCCTCAGTGCTGAAGAACGCCGCGTCGCCGAAGGTTCCTACCGGCCGGCCATCGTAGCGAGCGCCGAGAGCATGCACACAGTCTTCGATCACCATGAGGTTGTGGCGGCGCGCAAAAGCGAGCGCGGCGTCCATGTCCACGGGGATACCAAACGTGTGCTGCAACAAGAGAACGCGAGACCGCGGGGTGATGCGACGCTCTGCATCCCCGAGGTCGATGTTGTAGTCTTCCACGCGGCAGTCTACGTAGACGGGTCGGGCGCCTGTGTAGCGTATTGCGTTGGCCACTACAATGTGTGTAGGGACGGAGAGCAGGACCTCCGCTCCCTCACCGACTCCGAGGGCTCGCAGAAGTCCATAAAGACCTATCCGCCCACTGCCGAAGCTGATCGCGTACTTGACACCCACCGTGCCAGCGAAGGCCTGTTCGTACTCTTCGATCGTTGCTCCCTGGACAAGCTGTGCGGGTGTTAACAAATAGCGCAGGGCCTCGACGCAATCGGACCATCGGGTTGTCCCTCCGAGCAGAGCCAGACAGCGCGGCAGATGCACGGCCAGGTTGCCGTGCGTGGAGCTAGTGCCGAGATCGGTCGGCCGGACCTTCATGCTAAAGCCGTGCATAAATCCAGTCGCCCAACTTTTCTGTGACGCGCAGCGGCAGGCGCTGCCAAATAGCTCGGGCAGCAGGCATCAGCAGTCCGTTGCTCCTCGTCTCAGCTTCATATCGAGTAGCCGTCGGGTAGTAGTAACGGTAAAGGCGCTGCGGATTTGCTCCCCACTTGCTCTTGAAGTCGGCCAGTAGTGGGTGATCCTCGGCTACTTCTCCCAGGTCATACCAGCGAAAGCCGCGCTTGCAAGCGTGATGAATCGCGTGCCATTGGATGATGTCGTTCGGTCGGAGTGAGAAGGCATCGCGCCGGCACCCATTGAAGGCGTAAAACGCGGTTTGGCCGTACGACAAAACGATCGAACCCGCGAGCAAGTGGACCTGCGTATCGACTTTCTGCTCGGCGAGTAGGAGGTGGATCAAGCCGAGCGGGTGCAACGCTCGCCATAAGGCCACGAAGAAGCGGTAGGATCGCGGGGGAACCGCATTCCAACGCATGTTTTCCAGGTAGAGCTGGTACCAGGCTCTCAGGTCATGCTCGTCCTCGGCCGTCCGTACATGCACGCCGAGCTTGGTTGCTTTGTTGATCGACCAGCGGATCCGCGAGTGGTTTCGCGCATTGCCGAAATGAAGTGTTTCAGGATCACGGGGAAGTTCCAGGACGAAGGTTTGCCGCCACGGCAAGCGCACGAGTCCATCGGTTATCTTCTCCAACTCTCCATGAGGCTTCAGTTCGAGTTCCAGCGAGGCATCCATGCGGGCGCGCTCGATGGCGGCACAGATCAAAGCCCTGGCGGCCTCGGGATCAGCTGCGAGCGGGCCAGCTAGCGGTGTCCGCGGCAGTGACGACAGGCGGCGGCGGGTGCGGGGGCCTCCGAGGTCCCAGGGCAACCCGGACGTGGCCATCAATGGCAGGATGCCCCGAAACTGACCGCTGGCGTCTTCGCAAGCCAGCGCGATGCATTCACGGCCGTACTCGTCCTCCAACGCCCGAATCCAGCCGGGGTGCTGGTAGATGACAGCGTCTGGATGATCGGCTAGGAACGCTTCACGCGCAGTCCATGGATTGATTCAGTGATTGCGTCGTTCACGGAGCCACACGATTGGAGACCGACCAACGCCAACGTGCCCTCTCAGCCTACCCACTCTCGAAGAGAACGAGTCTGCGGTCATGATTATTGACTATGTCGTGCTTGTCGAGGTTGTTGCGGGGCTTCTTACGTGCTGCCTTCTAGTTCTTCCCGGACGTCTACGAGTTTGAACTTTAGCGTCGAGGTTACCCCCCTGCCAGCTCTCCCCGCTCGCGTGGCTCCCAGCGACAATCATCGGTCAACCCTCTGGACACCCAGGCGGCAAAAGCCAGCGATGAAGTCATTCCCGGAGAGACCACATTCAGGATATGGATCGACCGAGGAGTCCTTTCAATCACCAGGTCCTCAACAAGCTCTCCATTCGACCGCAACAATTGGGGGCGGATGCCGACGTGTTTACTGAGCGAGAGGGATTCAGGCGTCAATCCTTCGACCAGCTCACT
>Ga0209157_1004666_pt1 | contig 10183 bp, 7 predicted proteins | sample GraSoiAngelo_135_FD_185892 | JGI IMG/M metagenome (GOLD analysis project Ga0209157, IMG submission 185892) | Grasslands soil microbial communities from the Angelo Coastal Reserve, California, USA - 14_0929_05_40cm (SPAdes) (version 2) | ecosystem: Environmental > Terrestrial > Soil > Grasslands ...
TGACGGCGGGGGTGGAGATGGTGATGCCGGGCGACAACACGAAGATGACGATCGAGCTGATCACGCCGATCGCGATGGAAGAGCAGCTGCGGTTTGCCATCCGCGAGGGTGGACGAACGGTGGGTGCCGGTGTGGTCACGAAAATCTTGAAATAAGCGGATGGGCGGTTAAGCGGTTCGGCGGTTTGCCAACCGCTCAACCGCCTAACCGCCGAACCGCCTGAGGTCAGAGTGCCGCGCGAAAACATCATCATGGAATGCACGGTGTGCAAAAGCCGGAACTACTTCACGACGAAGAACCGGCGGAAGCACCCCGAGCGGGCCGAGTGGAAGAAGTACTGCCCGCGGTGCAACAAGCAGCAGGCGCATAAGGAATCGAAGTAATGGCAACGGAAGTCCTGACGGGCGGCGACCGCGAGACGCAGCCCGGACGCATCGCGCGCTTCATTGGGTTCCTGCGCGAGGTCCGCAACGAGCTGCGCAAAGTCACGTGGCCGACGTTCGATGAGTTGAAGAAAGCCACGACCGTGATCGTCATCTTCGTCACGATCCTGGGGCTTTTGATCGGGCTCATGGACTCGTTCTTCCAGCTCGTGTTCGTGAGGCTGGTGGCGAGGATGTTTTAGTGCCTGATCTGCGCTGGTATGCGATTCAGACAACGGCGGGCCACGAGAACAAAGTGCGCTCGCTGATCGCGCGCCGGATCGCGGAGGACGCGCGCCCGGATGCGGAGAAGCCCATCCGCCAGGCGCTCGTCCCGACGCAGGAAGTCGTCGAGATCAAGAACGGCAAGAAGGTGAACGTCGAGCGCAAGATCTACCCGGGCTACGTGCTCGTGGAGATGGACCTGAATCAGGAGACCATCCACACGATCAATGGCATTCAGGGCGTGATCAAGTTCGTCGGCACGGGGCGGCTCCCGATGCCCCTGCGGCCGGACGAAGTGAACAGGTTGTTGGGTGTCGAAGAGGCAATAAAGGAAGAAGAGCCCACGGAGACGATTCCGTTCCTCGTGGGTCAGGTGGTGGAGATCACCGAGGGGCCGTTCTCGGACTTCAGTGGGACGGTCCAAGAGGTTCTGCCGGACAAGGGCAAGGTTCGCGTGTCGGTCGCGTTGTTTGGACGACCGACGTCGGTGGAGTTGGATTACTTGCAGCTCAAGGCTCACTAGGTCAGGGAAACGATGGCGAAACCAGTTACGGCGATCGTGAAACTCCAGGTGCCTGCTGGACAGGCCACGCCGGCGCCGCCGGTGGGAACCGCGCTCGGCCCCCACGGCGTCAACATCATGGAGTTCGTGAAGCAGTTCAACGCGAAGACCCAGAGCGCCGCCGGCATGATCACGCCGGTCGTCGTCACGATCTACAAGGACCGCACCTTCTCCTTCGTGACCAAGACGCCCCCTGCCGCGGTCTTGCTCAAGAAGGAAGCGGGCATCGAGAAGGGCTCCGCGACGTCGAACCGCGAAAAGGTCGGGAAGGTCACGCGCGCGCAGCTGAAGAAGATCGCCGAGCTGAAGATGCAGGACCTGAACGCCACCGATCTTGAGGGCGCGATCAACATGATCGCGGGGACCGCGCGTTCGATGGGCCTGACGGTGGAGGACTGATGCGCACGCACGGCAAGAAGTATCGGGCCGCGGTGGGCACGCTCGAGCCGCGCAAACTATATGCGCCGGCGGCAGCGGTCGAAAGCGTGAAAAGCACCGCCTACGCGAAGTTCGACGAGTCGGTGGACGTGGCCGTGCGCCTGGGCGTCGATCCCAAGCACGCCGACCAAATCGTGCGCGGCACGGTCTCGCTGCCGCATGGGACGGGGAAGAAGATCCGCGTCCTCGTGATCGCGCAGGGTGAGAAGATCAAGGAAGCCGAAGCAGCGGGCGCGGATTTCGTCGGCGTCGAATACGTCGCGAAAATCAAGGAGGGCTGGCTCGACACCGACGTCATCGTCGCGACGCCCGACGTCATGGGTCAGCTCGGCGCGCTCGGCAAGATTCTCGGGCCCCGCGGCTTGATGCCCAATCCGAAGGCGGGGACGGTGACGATGGATGTCGCGAAGGCCGTGAAAGAGCTGAAGGCGGGCAAGATCGAATTCCGCGTGGACAAGAGCGGCATCGTGCACGCGCCCATTGGCAAGAAGTCGTTCGCGGCGGGGCAGCTCGCTGACAACTTGCAGGCGTTCATGGACGCGATCGTGAAGGCGAAGCCGTCGGCGGCGAAGGGCCACTACATTCGCTCGGTGACGGTGTCCAGCACCATGGGACCGGGCGTGCGGGTGGATCCGGCGGGATACCATCAATGAACCGCACCAAGGCGCAGAAACAGGAACAGGTCGCGGCGCTCTCGCAGCAGCTCGCTGGTTCGCCGACGATTTACGTCACCGACTTCACGGGTCTCGACGTGGCTCACATTACGGACCTGCGCCGGCGCCTGCGGGCAGTCGGCGTCGAGTATGTGGTGGTCAAGAACACGCTGGCGCGCCGCGCGCTGACCGATAAGCAGCTGAAGGATGGCGGGCTCGAATCGTTCCTCGCCGGGCCGACGGCCCTGGTGCTCGCGGGCGTTGATCCGGTGGGCGCCGCGAAGGTGCTGACGGACTTCGCCAAGGAATTCGCAAAACCGTCGATCAGGGTCGGATTGGTCGAGGGGAAGCCGGTCACGCAGGCGGAGGTCAAGCACCTCGCCGCGCTGCCGTCGAAGATGCAGCTCCTCGCGCAGCTGGGCGGCGCGCTGCAGGCGCCGATGGCCGGATTCCTGGGAGTGTTGAACGGGCTGCTGTATTCGCTGGTGGGCGCCCTCGAGGCTCTAAAAACTAAACGGGCAGGAGAACAGTAATGGCGACTCAAACGCTGAGTAAGGACGACATCCTCGAAGCCATCGGGAACATGTCGGTGTTCGAGCTGGCAGAGCTGATCGAGGCGTTCAAGGAGAAGTTCGGCGTCACGATCGCGGCTCCGGCAGCGGCGCCCGCGGGTGGGGGGGGCGCTGCCGGCGGCGCAGCGGGCGGTGCCGCAGCGCCCGCGGCCGAGGAAAAGACGGAGTTCACCGTCGTCCTGAAGGCGGGCGGCGAGAAGAAGATTCAGGTCATCAAGGAGATTCGCGCGATCACGAGCCTCGGCCTGAAAGAGGCGAAGGATCTGGTCGAAGGCGCGCCCGGCACCGTAAAGGAAGGCGTGTCCAAGCAGGAAGCGGAAGAAATCAAAAAGAAGCTCGAAGCGCAGGGCGCGGTCGTCGAACTGAAGTAGCCTCGTGGAGGCCCTGGACCATGGTGGTCCTGGGCACCTTCGAGTCTCGCTTCGGTTCTACGACATGCGCGGATTTACTACAACCTGTTGCTCGATCGAGCCCCCCGGGCTCCCAACGTCTGCCCCCGAACCGCCGTATGGTGCGGGGGAGGCGGGGCCTTTTGCATTACTTGAGGATATGAAATGACCAAGACGACGTTACCACAGCTTTCGTTCGCAAAACTGGCGACGGGGATGCCGATGCCCCATCTCCTCGACATTCAGACGCGGGCGTTCCAGTCCCTGCTGCAGCCGGATGGCAAAGACGGCGTGCGCTCCGACGTCGGATTGGAACGGGTCTTCAAGGACCTGTTCCCGATCCAGGACGTCAACGGCAACTACTCGCTCGAGTTCGTGAAGTACGCGCTCGGCGAGCCGAAGTACACGGTCGAAGAGTGCATCGAGCGCGACATGACGTACTCGGTGCCGCTCAAGGCCACGTTGCAGCTCGTGGTCATGGAAGAAGTCGGCGAGACCACGAAGACGAAGCGGCCCAAGAACATCATCGAGAAGGAGGTCTATCTCGGTGAGCTGCCGATTCTCACGCCGCTCGGCACCTTCGTGATCAACGGCGCGGAGCGCGTCATCGTGTCGCAGCTCCATCGCTCGCCCGGCGTCGTGTTCGAGGAGAGTATCCACCCCAGCGGGCAGCGCCTCTTCTCGGCGCGGATCATCCCGTTCCGCGGCTCGTGGGTCGAGTTCACGGTCGACATTCACGACGTGATCTACGTCCACATCGACAAGAAGAAGAAATTCCCGGCGACCGCGCTGCTGCGCGCCTTCGGGTACGGCGGCAACGCCGACATCCTGAAGCTGTTCTACGCGGTGAAGGAGATCGACATCACCGGCAAGCTCGAGGGCCGCGCGCAGAAGCGCGAGGTGCTCGGCACGCTGCTGGCCGCCGACGTGCCTGATCCGGAGAACAAGAAGGGCGAGCCGCTCGCGCGCGTGGGCGACGAACTGGTCCTCGAGCGCTTCAACGCGTTCCGCCGCGCCGGCATTACGTCGGTCAAGGTGTTCGCGGGCTACACCTCGCTCGATCTGCGCGAGGATGCGCAGCCGACGACCACGCAGCAAACGCCGAGCAAGTACGTGCTCGCGTTCGACGTCGCCGACCCCGACACCGGTGAGGTCATCGCCGAGGCGGGTCGCGAGCTGTCGGACACGCTGCGGAAGAAGCTGCTCAAGGCCGAAGTGGCGAAGGTGGACGTGCTGCTTCCGGCGGGCCGCAGCGAGTCGCCGCTGATCAAGAACACGCTCGCCAAAGATCCGACGCATACCGAGGCGGAGGCGCTGGCGCAGATCTACACGCTGCTGCGGCCGGGCGAGGCGCCCAATCTCGAGACGGCGCGCGAGGCGCTGAAGCGCCTGTTCTTCCATCCCAAGCGCTACGACCTGGGCAAGGTGGGCCGCTACAAGATCAACCAGCGGCTCAAGGTGGGCGTCTCGAAGGACAACACGGTCCTCACCGAGGACGACTTCGTCGCGATCATCCGCTACCTGATCGAGCTGTCGGAAGGCCGCGGCTACACGGACGACATCGACCACCTCGGCAATCGCCGGGTGCGGTCGGTCGGTGAGCTGATCGCCAACCAGTTCTCGGTGGGTCTGTCACGCATGGCGCGGCTGATCAAGGAGCGGATGAGCATCAACAACGATCCCGAGCGGATCACGCTCGACGATCTGGTCAACGCACGCACCGTGAGCGCCGTCATTCAGGCGTTCTTCGGCAGCTCGCAGCTGTCGCAGTTCATGGACCAGACGAACCCGCTCGCCGAGCTGACGCACAAGCGCCGGTTGTCGGCGCTCGGGCCGGGCGGCCTGACGCGGGAGCGCGCCGGGTTCGAAGTGCGCGACGTGCACTACAGCCAGTACGGCCGCATGTGCCCGATCGAGACGCCGGAAGGTCCGAACATCGGACTCATCACGAGCCTCTCGTGCTACGCGCGCGTCAACGAGCTCGGCTTCATCGAGACGCCGTATCGGGTCGTGAAGGACGGCAAGGTGACCGACGAGACTCGCTGGCTGTCGGCGTCGGAGGAAGAGGATTACGCGGTGGCGCAGGCCAACGCGAAGCTCACGCCCGACGGCCGCTTCGCCGACGAGCTGGTGCTCTGCCGTAAGCGGGACGATTACCCGCTGCTGCCGCCGAACCGCATCGACTTCATGGACGTGGCCCCGGAGCAGCTCGTGTCGATCGCCGCGGCGCTGATTCCGTTCCTCGAGCACGACGACGCGAACCGCGCGCTCATGGGCTCGAACATGCAGCGGCAGTCGGTGCCGTTGCTCTTCCCGCAGGCGCCGCTGGTGGGCACGGGGCTCGAGGACAAAGTCGCGCGCGACTCGGGTGCGGTCGTCATCGCCCGCCGCGCCGGCGTGGTTACGCGCGTCACGGCCGATGAGATCATCATCGATGCCGGCGACGAGGACACGAAACCCGGCACCAATGGCGATCATCCGCTGGCTCGGCTCAAGCAGCACGACCGTTTCCGCCTCAAGAAGTTCTGGCGAACGAACCAGGACACCGCCACCAACCAGCGGCCGCTGGTGCACATGGGCCAGAAGGTGAAAGCGGGTCAGGTCATCGCGGACGGCGCCGGCACGGAGCGCGGTGATCTCGCGCTCGGCGCCAACGTCACCGTCGCGTTCATGCCGTGGTACGGCCACAACTTCGAGGACGCGATCGTGCTCTCCGAGCGGCTCGTGAAGGACGACGTCTACTCGTCGATCCACATCCAGGAGCTCGAGCTGCACGTCCGCGATACCAAGCGTGGGCGTGAGGAGATCACGCGTGAGATCCCCAACGTCGCCGAGGAGTCCCTCGTGGATCTCGACGAGCGGGGGATCGTCCGCATCGGCGCGCACGTGAAAGCGGGCGATATCCTCGTCGGCAAGATCACGCCCAAGGGCGAGACGGAGCTGTCGCCCGAAGAGAAGCTCCTCACCGCGATCTTCGGCGAGAAGGCGAAAGACGTGAAGGACTCGTCGCTGAAGGTGCCGCCAGGAATGGAAGGCGTCGTCATCGACGTGAAGATCTTCTCACGCATCGAGGACCAGGTCGTCGAGAAGGACCGCGGCGAGCGCATCGGCGAAGTGCGCCGGCTCGAAACGGAGGAGAAGGCGCGGATCTCCGAGGCGATGTTCGCCGAGATGGCCGAGCTCCTCGCCAATCAGGAAGTCGGCCTGATGCTGAAGGCGGGGACGGTCGAGGAGTTTCTGCCGGCCGGGACCAAGCTCAGCCGGCAGCAGCTCAGTGAGATCAACTTCGCCGACGTCGACCTCAAGACGCTGCGCGTCGCGAACAAGTCGGTGAACGAAAAGGTGCGGGCGGTGCTCGACGCGGCCAGCGCGGAGCGCGCCAAGATCGAGGAGAAGTCGGAAGATCAGATCGACAAGATTCTCCAGCCGGACGAGCTGCCTCCGGGCGTCATCCAGCTGGTGAAGGTTTACGTCGCCGAGAAGCGGAAGATCTCCGTCGGCGACAAGATGGCCGGCCGCCACGGCAACAAGGGCATCATCGCGCGGATCGTGCCGGAAGAGGATATGCCGTTCCTGCCGGACGGAACGCCGGTGGACATCGTGCTGAATCCGCTCGGCGTGCCGAGCCGCATGAACGTCGGGCAGATCCTGGAGACGCACCTCGGCTGGGCGGCGAACCTGTTGGGCTTCGACGCCAAGACACCCGTCTTCCAGGGCGCGAATGAAACGGAGATCGGCGTGCTGCTGCGGCTGGCGGGTCTGACGTGGGCCGCGGACAGCCTGCGGCTGGACGTTCGCCCGCCGGCGCTCGACTCCGAGCGCGTGCTGCAGATCGTGTCCGACCTGCGGCGGCTGCCAGCCACCAATGGCGACCGTCCCGATATCGGGACGGCCGGCGTCGAGCTGCTCGGCGGTCGCAGCGTGTCGGCCGAGACGCGGGAGGTGCACCACCAGATCGTCGATTTCCTCAAGTTCGCTGGCAAGGCGCTGGCGGAGCGCGAGCTGGCGCAGCGCCGTATCGAGCAGGAAACGCACAACGCGAAGCTCGAAACGACCGAAGAAAAGGGATCGCTCAAGTCCGGGCTCAAGGAGATCGAGAAGTTCCTGAGCAAGGACAAGCCGGCGGAGGTGCTCGAGGCGACCGGACGGCCCGCGCTCGCGGCGCTGTTCGGCGCCAAGTCCGAGGCCGATGTGGACGCCGCGGCGGACGAGCTGCTCGCAGCCGCCGGGTTGTCGCCGGTCGGGAAGTGCCGGCTGCGCGACGGCCGCACCGGCGAGCTGTTCGAGTCCGAGGTGACGGTCGGCTCGATTTACATGATGAAGCTGTCGCACCTCGTGGACGACAAGATTCACGCCCGCTCCATCGGGCCGTACTCGCTGGTCACGCAGCAGCCGCTCGCCGGCAAGGCGCAGTTCGGCGGCCAGCGGTTCGGCGAAATGGAAGTGTGGGCGCTCGAAGCCTACGGCGCCGCCCACACGCTGCAGGAGATTCTGACGGTCAAGTCGGACGACGTGAACGGCCGCAGCCGTGTGTACGAGGCGATCGTGAAGGGGCAGAACCTGCCGAAGCCCGGGATTCCGGAGTCCTTCAACGTGCTGGTGAAGGAGCTGCAGGCCCTCGGGTTGAAGGTGACGCTCGGCACTACTGAAGACGTGGAGGAATAGTGATCGATTTCCGAAGCGGCCACGAGCCGAAGAGCTCGAGCTTTGACTATATCCAGATCCGGATCGCCTCCCCCGAGGAGATCCGCGGCCCCAAGGACTCCAAGGAGCGCGAGCGCCTGGAGCTTCAGGGCCAGCGCACGTGGTGGTCGTGGGGCGAAGTCACGAAGCCCGAGACGATCAACTACCGATCCTTCAAGCCGGAACGGGATGGGCTCTTCTGCGAGCGCATTTTCGGTCCGGTGAAGGACTGGGAATGCCACTGCGGCAAGTACAAGCGGATCCGCTATCGCGGCGTGATCTGCGACCGCTGCGGCGTCGAGGTGACGCTGTCCAAGGTGCGGCGCGAGCGCATGGGTCACATCGAGCTCGCGGTTCCGGTGGCGCACATCTGGTTCTTCAAGACGCTGCCGTCACCGATGGGCAATCTGCTCGACATGACGCTCCGCGACCTGGAGCGCGTGATCTACTACACGAATTACGTGGTGATTGAGCCGGGCGAGCAGGAAGTGCAGGAACGGGAGTTGTTAGACGAGGACCGTTTCCTCGAGCTACGGACGAAGGCGAAGACCGAAGGCGACACCGCGTTCCGGGCCGACATCGGATCACCGGCGATTCGTTCGCTGCTCGAGCGGATCAACGTCGATAAGCTCGCGGACGAGCTGCGTGAGACCGTGGCGGGCGAGACGAGCCAGCACCGCAAAAAGCAGATGCTGAAGCGCCTCAAGATCGTGGATGCGATGCGCAATTCCGGCAACGCCGGTGAGCAGCGCAACGATCCGCGCTGGATGATTCTCGACGTCGTGCCGGTGATTCCGCCCGACCTGCGGCCGCTGGTGCCGCTCGACGGCGGGCGCTTCGCGACGTCCGACTTGAACGATCTGTACCGGCGGGTGATCAACCGGAACAACCGGCTGCAGAAGCTGATCCTGCACCGGGCGCCGGAGGTCATTCTCCGCAACGAGAAGCGCATGCTGCAGGAAGCGGTGGACGCGCTGTTCGACAACGGTCGCCGCTCCAAGGCAATCCGTGGTCGTGGCAAGCGGCCGCTCAAGTCGCTCTCCGACATGCTCAAGGGCAAGCAGGGCCGGTTCCGTCAGAACCTGCTCGGCAAGCGGGTGGACTATTCCGGCCGCTCGGTGATCGTCGTCGGTCCCGAGCTGCGGCTGCATCAGTGCGGTCTGCCGAAGGCGATGGCGGTCGAATTGTTCAAGCCCTTCATCATTCACAAGCTGGTGGAGAAGGGCATCGCCGAGACGGTGAAGCGGGCGAAGAAGATCGTGGAGAAGGAATCGCCGGAGGTATACGAGATCCTCGAGGAGATCATCGAGGACCATCCGGTGCTCCTGAACCGCGCGCCCACGCTCCACCGCCTGGGCATTCAGGCGTTCGAGCCGGTGCTCGTCGAGGGCAAGGCAATCCGGATTCATCCGCTCGTCTGCGCCGCGTTCAACGCGGACTTCGACGGCGACCAGATGGCCGTGCACGTGCCGCTGTCGTTCGAGGCGCAGCTCGAATCGCGGCTGCTGATGATTTCGTCCAACAACATCCTCAAGCCGTCCGACGGCCGGCCGGTGGCGGAGCCCAGCCAGGACATGGTGCTCGGCTGTCACTTCCTCACCAAGGAGCCGGCGGATTTCGAGGAAGGGCTCAAGAAGGCGCCGCGCATCGGCTCGATGGCGGAGCTGGAGATGGGGCTCGCCGTGAAGCGGCTGCAGTTCCACTCCCCGGTGCACGCCTGGCACGAAGCGCCCGGCCATCCGGGGCGCTGGATCGCCACGACCGCGGGACGCTTCATCTTCAACAGCATTCTCCCCGAGGGGCTGCTGCGCGAGCAGGGCTTCCAGAACAAGGTGATGCGGAAGAAGGATCTGTCCGAGCTGGTGTTCGAGAGCTATCGCCGCGCGGGGCTGTCCCCGACCGTCCAGTTCCTCGATCAGCTGAAGGAGTTCGGCTTCCGCTACGCCACGATCGGCGGCGTCTCGATCGGCGTGGCCGATCTGGAGATTCCGACCGAGAAGTCACCGCTGCTGCACGACGCGGAAGCGCGCGTCGAGCGGTTCCAGCGTGCCTATGCGACGGGCCAGATCACGTTCGGTGAGCGCTATAACAAAGTGATCGACGCCTGGACGCACGCGAACAACGACATCGCCGAGGCCATGGTCTCGACGATGCGGAAGTCGAAGGGCGGCTTCAACCCGGTGTTCATGATGTTCGACTCCGGCAGCCGCGGTTCGCGCGATCAGATCCGGCAGCTTGC
>Ga0209157_1004668_pt1 | contig 10181 bp, 7 predicted proteins | sample GraSoiAngelo_135_FD_185892 | JGI IMG/M metagenome (GOLD analysis project Ga0209157, IMG submission 185892) | Grasslands soil microbial communities from the Angelo Coastal Reserve, California, USA - 14_0929_05_40cm (SPAdes) (version 2) | ecosystem: Environmental > Terrestrial > Soil > Grasslands ...
CGTCAGCCTTGCGGCCATTGCGCAATATTCCCCACTGCTGCCTCCCGTAGGAGTCTGGGCCGTGTCTCAGTCCCAATGTGGCTGGCCATCCTCTCAGACCAGCTACCCGTCGTCGCCTTGGTGGGCCGTTACCCCGCCAACTAGCTGATAGGCCGCGAGACCCTCCGCCGGCGCAACCTTGCGGCTGCTTTCCTCGTTCAGGGATGCCCCCGAACGATCGCATGCGGTATTAACCGGCCGTTGGGCCGGCTATTCCCCACCGATGGACAGGTTTCTCACGTGTTACGCACCCGTCTGCCACTGAACCGGAGTTGCCCCCGGTCCCGTTCGACTTACATGTGTTAGGCACGCCGCCAGCGTTCGTCCTGAGCCAGGATCAAACTCTCCAATGTTGGAAAATTCGAACAGCTCACCGAACGACTGGTACATCTGTCGTCCGAATCACAATCAGAATGAAACCCCTCGCGGCGCGCTTCTGACAACGCGTCCGCTCAATCGGGGCCGCACTCCACACACTCGATCATCAATTCTCAAAGAGCGTCCCGCGAAAAAGTCCGCGGACAGACGCGGATTCTAGCCGCGCGTCCGAGGTGAGTCAAGGGGGTCCCGCATTTGAATTTACGGGCTCTTGGCAGGCCTAAAGCGATGCTCAAAACTCAGGTACAAAAACGCCGATTTCCCATCGGGAAATGCGACGCCCGGCACGATCTGCAGCCCGCTGGAGAAATTGTGCGCCCAGCGAACCCCCGGATTCACGACGACATCGTGGGCGCCCCTACCCTGTCCCGTCCACGTCACTTCTAGCATCACGTTGAACGTGGGACGCGCGAGCCAGATCATGCTCGAGCCGAGATTGTACGTCGTCAGCCGCGGCAGCGCGGTCACGCCGGCATTCCAGTGACTCACGAGCGCCGCGGTGAGCATCACGCTCGCCGGCACATTCAGCTGCGCACCCGCGTGGCCGCTGCCGAGCCCGCGCGCCGAATTTCCGGTCGGCAGAATCAGCGACAGGCGCGGCGCGATCGCCACGCGCGCATCGGCGCGCCGCAACTGATACCGATAATTCAACGCCGCGTCGCTGAACCCGGTCGCCGACGGACTTGCGGTGCGCTGTACCGGCAGTGTGTAGCTGAGCTGATGCGTCTGGCCACCCAGGGGCCACTCCTGCGTGAACGTGTAGGCCCAGGCCGCCGAGCGTAGCACGCGCTGCCAGGCGCTGATGTGCTGCACGACGCCCTGCTCCTGATTGTAGGCCTCTTCTATTAAGAAGCTGTTGTCGGCGATGGCGGGAGACTGGGCGCCGACCGATTGAGCGACGGCCGGACGGCCGGGCGGACTGACGGACAGCAAGGCGATGCCTGTCACTATCTGTCCGACTCTAGAGCGACAGCGCCAGGCGCGCGTAATAGAACCCGCCGTTCATTCCAAACTGGGTGACGCGCCGGCTGTAGATGAAGCGACCGAAGCTCACGTTCGCAGGTTTGACCTGCTGGTCGGGATACGTGTTGAAGATGTTGCTGCCGCCGACCGCGAGCCGCACGCCGCCGAGCAACTCGTACGAAAGATCGAGGTCGACTAGAGCCTTCGCACCGAAGTGCTCGTCGTTCGCCGGGTTGGTTGGGTGGTGATACTCGATCGATCCGTAGTATGTCGTCCGCCCGAGAACGCCGAACCGACCGCGCTGCCAGCGCGCCTGCACTGAGCCCTTCTGGCGAGGGAGCCCATCTTCGAGTCGGTTCCGATCTTCGGGGTTGAGAATGCGCACGCGGATCGTATCGAGGTTGCCGCTCGCGAAACTGTCGGCCATGGCCTGGGGCACATTGACGCGCGCAACCTCCGTCTTCGTGAAGCTCGCCGACCCAGTGAGGTTCAGCGCCCCGCCGCCGAGCGCCGTCGCATAGGCCAACACGATGTCGGCACCCAGAGTTTTCGTGTCCACCGCGTTGGCGAAGAACTGGGCAGTGGTCACTCCCTGGGCTTGAAACGGCGCGAGGATCTGCGCGATCCGCGCCCGGATGGCCGGATTGGGCTCGACCGCGGCGAGAGAGGAGAACTGGCTCGTGAGCACGATCCGGCCGTCGATCGTGATGCGATAGAGGTCTACGGTGAGCGACAAATTAGCGCGCGGCCGCGCGGTGATCCCCGCGCTCAGGTTCACGGACGTCTCTTCGGTGAGGTCTGGGATCCCGAACGCCTTCGTCACGCGGCTCTGGTTGTTGCTCGTGAGGATGCGGTTGAGGATCAGGTTGCCGCTCGCGTCGATGGTGAACTGATTGCTCACGTTGTTGAACCACACCTGCGCGAGCGAGGGCGCGCGGAATCCGGTGCTCGCGGCCCCGCGGAGGGCGATCGAGGGCGCGAGCTCGAGCCGGGCAGCGACCTTGCCGTTGAATGTGCGGCCGAAGTCGCTGAAGCTCTCGAAGCGTCCAGCCACGTCCACGAGGATGCGATCGGTCACCTGGCTTTCGAGCCCGGCGTACGCGCTCAGACTATTGCGGCTGCGGTCGAGCTCGTTGGCCGGCTGAAAGCCCGGGAAGACCTGGGCCCCGGACTCCTTGGGAGCTCCGGCGCTCGTCGTGTCGAAGTCCACCCCCGCTGAGTCGCCACCGTTGCCGAGCTGCCAGGAGGCCTCTTCGCCGGCGTCGATCCGGTACTCCTCCCGCCGGAACTCCCCGCCGCCCACGAACGAGAGAGACTGGAGCCCGAGGCGCGCGCCCAGCGGCCGGACCAAGTCCAGGCTACCGAGGGTCTGGCCGAATGAGAGTTGTCCCGCGTCGAACGTCGTGGGGCTCGCCGTGCCCATCGAGGCGTTGTTCGAGTGTTCGACAAAGTAGTGCAGAGCGTTCGTGCCGTGGGTGACGCTGAAGTCCACGTCCCAGCCATTGAGCGTACCCCGCACGCCGGCGCTCGAGGAGTTATCATCGAGGACCGTGTGAATCTCGGGCAGGAAGCCGAACGGATAGAGCTCCGGCACGACGCGCGCCTGCTGGCTGGGCAGTCGATAGAAGCCGGCCGCCAGGCCGTCGCGGTGCGAGATGCCGCCGAAGCTGTAGAACTCGGCGTGGTCGCTGAGCGGGACCATCGTGTTGTAAAAGGCCATCCCGACGGTGGCGGCGGCCTGGCCGAGCCGAATGGTGAAGTCTTCACGCGTGAGCCCGTTGACACGCAGCGCCGAGTCGGTACCCGCCTGCGTGGTGACGCCGCGGAAGATGTCGTTGCCCGCGTAGGGCGCGGCACGGCTCGTCGGGTCGCGATTCAGGTACTCGCCGGCAACGTTGAAGAACCCGCGGCTGCCGACGCCGAGGCCGTAGTTGATCTCGGTCTTGACCTGGTCGCCATCGTGCTGGCTCGTGATGTCCCAGACGCGGTTACCACCGGCGGTCGTCCCGGCGGTGGTGGTCAGCTCGACCCGATCGGTCTGCTCCTTGAGCACGATGTTGATCACGCCCGCGATCGCGTCCGAGCCGTACTGGGCAGCGGCGCCATCGCGCAGCACCTCGATCCGGTCGATGGCCGACGTAGGAATCGCGTTCAAGTCCACGCCCACGGTGCCCCGGCCGAATGTGCCGTTGACGAACACGAGCGCGCTTGAGTGCCGACGCTTCCCGTTGACCAGGACGAGCACTTGGTCGGGCCCGAGGCCGCGGAGGCTGGCGGGGTTGATGTGGTCGGTACCGTCGGCGATGGTCTGGTGCGACGCGTTGAACGACGGGGCGAGGGTGGCGAGGATCTGGTTCACCTCGGTCTGCCCAATGTCCACGATGTCGGCGGCCGAGATCACGTCGACCGGGACGGGGGTCTCCGTCGCGGACCGCGCCGTGCGGGACCCGATCACGGTGACCTCGGAGAGCGCCAGGGCGCTCGGCGCGAGTCGGAAGTTGGCCGTCACGGTCTCGCCTGGCCCAACGGTGACCCGCTGCTCGGCCCTGGCGTAGCCGATGACCCGGGCGCGCAGCGTGTGGGTACCCGCTGGGGCGGTCAGGCGGTACTCGCCGCGCGCGTTGGTGACCGCGGTCCGCGCCGTGCCGACGAGCACGACACCGACGTTCGCGAGCGGAGCGCCCTGCTCACTCGTGACGGTGCCGGTAACTGTGCCGGTCTGCTGCTGGGCGGCGAGGGGCGCCGACCAGGTTCCCACCACCAGTCCGAGCGCGAGCGTCGGGAATCGCACGGGAGCCTCCGGAAGTCGGTCCTTCGGTTATACGGCGGGGCCCGCGCGCCGTCAACGTCCCTCTATCTGAGGCCGCACGTGCTTTTCGTAGCAGTCTGGACAATAGCCGTGACTGAACTGCGCCTCTGATCGGTCTTCGACGTAGCGCTCGATCGATTCCCACTTTTCCGACGCATCGCGGATGCGTTTTGCAGTAGGCGCAAATCGGCAATAGCCCCTCGAGTTGTTGCACATGCTGGCGCAGGCCGAGGATCCGCTCCGCGGCTTTGAGCCGCGCGCGCAGCTCGTCCATATCGATCGGCTTCGTGATGAAGTCGTCCGCGCCCGCTTCCATGCCTTCGAGGTAGCGTTCTTTTCCACCGGTCGCTGTGACCAGGAGAAAGTAGGAATAGCGGTCCGTGGCTCGCGCACGCATCCGCCGACAGAGCTCGGGACCGTCCACCTCGGGCATCGACCAATCAGAAATGACGATCGGGAAATAGCCAAGCTGCAGGTTGCCCCAGGCCTCGCCGCCGTGCTTCGCTTCAGTCACCTCGTAGCCGAGGCCCTTGAGGACGGCGCTCAACGTCATCCGAGCGACGGCGTCGTCTTCGGCCAGGAGGACGTTCATGCAGTGCGCCCGGGAGGATTCGAACCTCCGACCAACAGCTTAGAAGGCTGCTGCTCTATCCACCTGAGCTACGGGCGCGCGGGAAACACGCCGACAAATTACCATCTCCCGGCCAGTAAAAAGAGGTGGCCGCTCTGGCCACCCCTCCTCACGTCCCACCGCCAGAACCCTCGTCTACTCGCCTGTGGGAGACTCCGTGACCTGCGGCAACTCGACCGTGGGTGGCAGCTCGTCGACCTTTCCGAACCAGCCGGCGGCAGCAGCCTTCGACATGAGGCGCAGCATCACCGCTGAATCCGGAATTCTCGCCTGTCCCCGGGCACCTTGCAGGTGTCCGTTCGGCTTCCGGTACATGAACCGGTAGCCGCGCTGCGAGGTGCCGCGGTCGTACATGTACGTGCAGTACTGGAAGCACAACTTCCACTTGCCTGCGCCTCCAACCGACACTTCGTGATGGATCAAAACGTGAGCCATGAAGGACTCCTCACCCCGCGAGGGGATCGACGAGCTCGCGCTCGTGTTGGCTAGAAGGCCCCGTGCGTGAGTGGACGCGGCCAACGGGGTGATGTCCGCGATCCAATATACCGTACGCGACAAGAGCGAGTGGCGATGCAGTGCCGCACTCGCACCCACCCATGCCGCAAAAATGCCCTACCCCGTTTTTCAGCCATATCGTAGCATGTAGCACGCATGGCGACCGCCCTCGCAAACGAAGCGCACCCGGAAGACGCCGTCGCGACGGACGAACGCATCCGGACCGATCTCGCCCGGCTGCTACAGGCCCGCCTGGTGCGCGAGAGCACGCTCGGCGTCTGGGTGCATCCCATCCTCATCACGGTCGTGGTGGCGCTCGCTTGGCCCGATGCGCCGCACAATCTGCTGATCGGCTGGGGGAGCGCCGTGGTGCTCACCACGCTGGTGCGCGGGGCGTGGCTATACGCCTCTGCGCGGCGACCGCTGAGCGAGCGGGCGGTGCGCACCGGCGTGCGTTCCACCGTCACCCTGCTGGCCATCACCTGGGGCGTGGGTGGCGCGCTGGTGCTGCCCGTCGTGCCGTTCGAGACCACCGCCCTCATCCTCGTCATCCTGGCCGGCCTCATCGCCAGTGCGCTGACAACGCTCGCGGCCGATCCGCTGAGCATCCGCGGATTCCTCGCGGGCATCGCCCTCCCCGTCTTCGTATCGCTGGCGACCAGCGAGCAAGGTCAGCATCTCGCGGCCGCCATCGTCGTGGCGGTGTTCACCCTGGGAATGGCCATCGTCGCTCGGCGCGCGCATATCACGCTGGTCGATCATCTCCGCATCTCCGCGCGGCTGGCTGTGAGCGAAGAGGCCGCCAAGCGTGCCGAAGCGGTTATGCGCGATGCCCGCGACCTAGCCGAGCGGGTCGCCCGTGCGCGTTCGGCGTTCCTCGCCAACATGAGTCACGAAATCCGCACCCCGATGAACGCCGTGCTCGGCTTCGTCGAGCTGATTCTCGACACCGCGCTGTCGGTCGAGCAGCGCCGCGCGCTCGAGCTGGTGCGCTCCTCGTCCGAAGCCTTGCTCATGATTCTCAACGACATCCTCGATTACTCCAAGATCGAGGCGGAGCACCTAGAGCTCGAGTCGATTCCGTTCGACATCTCGAAGGTCGTGCACGCCACGGCGAGCCTCCTCGCCGTCCGGGCACGCGAAAAGCACCTCGAGCTGCTGGCCGAAGTCGCGCCCGATGTGCCGCGGATCGTGCGCGGCGATCCCACGCGCCTGCGCCAGGTGCTCATGAACCTGATCGGCAACGCGATCAAGTTCACCGAGCAGGGCGAAGTCGTCGTGTCCGTGTCCGCAGCGGCGACCAATGGAGGCGTGGGGCTCCGTTTCGCCGTCCGGGACACGGGCATCGGCATCGCCCCGGAGCATATCGGCACGGTTTTCAAGGAATTCACGCAAGCCGATTCGACGATGACGCGCCGCTACGGGGGCACGGGCCTCGGCCTCGCGATCTCGCAGCGGCTGGTGCGGCTCATGGGCGGAGCAATCACCGTGAGCAGCGAAGTGGGCCGCGGGAGCGAGTTCTCCTTTACGATCTCCCTTCCCGTCGAGACGGCTCCGGCGTCGCGCAACGCCGGCCTCGCCGCCCTGGGCGGCCGCCGCATGCTGATCGTCGACGACAACCAGACGAACCGGCGGATTCTCCGCGAAATGCTGGCGGCCGAGGGGATCAATGTCGATGAGGCGGCGACGGCGGGTGAGGGGCTGGAGGCGCTCCGCCGCGTCCGCTACGACCTCGCAATTCTCGACGTGCAGATGCCCGACATGGACGGTTTCCAGCTCGCGACCGCGGTGCGGGCGGAAAAGAAGATCGCGCGCACGAACCTGCTGATGTTGACGTCCGCAGGACAGCGCGGCGACGGCGAGCGGTGCCGGGAGCTCGGCATCCGCGCGTATCTGACGAAACCGATGTCCCGCGCGGACCTGCTCGAGGCCCTGGGCACGGTGCTCGCGGGGTCACCGGGCGACGGTGCGGTGGGTGAGGTCATCACGCGGCACACGATCGCGGAATCACGAAAGTCCCTGCGCATACTCCTCGCCGAAGACAATCCGGTGAACCAGCAGGTCGCGGTCGCGATGCTGGTCAAGCGGGGTCATGAGGTCCACGTCTCGAGCAACGGCCGCGAAGCCGTCGACGCCGTGACGGAGCGCGACTACGACGTCGTGCTGATGGACATCCAGATGCCGGAAATGGACGGCTTCGAAGCCACGCACGCGATTCGCGAGCTGCCCAAGGGGAAGGATCTGCCGATCATCGGCCTCACCGCGCACGCCCTTTCGGGCGAGCGCGAGCGCTGCCTGTCGCACGGCATGACCGACTACCTCGCCAAACCATTCAAGGCGCACGAGCTGTTCGCGCTGGTGGAGGGCAGCGCCGAGGGTAGGCCGGCTCCCGCGCCGACTCCCCCGGCGGCGGCGCCGCCAGTCGACCTCGAGGGATTCCGCACGACGCTGCGCGAGGCGGGCGCCGAGAGCGCGCTCTATTCCATTATAGACACGTTCGTGCGGCAGGCGCCCGACCGGCTGGCGGGGCTGGCCACGGCAGTCGCGAGCGGCACCGGCAACGACATCGTCAAGGCCGCACATGTCTACCGGGGTGCCGCCGCAACCATCGGTGCCCGCGAGCTCGCGGAGCTGCTCGAGCGAGTCGAAACCAGCGCGCGGGCGGGGGAAATCGAGCAGGCGAAGGAAGCGTTCGAGAGCGTCAGCTCGATCGCGCACAATGTGACCGACTATCTGCGCCAGCAGCGCGCCTTGCTGCCGGAGGAATGATGCAGATTCTACTCGCCGAAGACGACGCCGTCGCCGGCCGTACGCTGACGGCCATCCTTACCGCGCAGGGCCACGAGGTCACGGCGGTAGACAACGGTGTCGACGCGTGGGGGTTGTGGAGAGTCGCCCGCCATCGCGTGATCGTATCCGACTGGCTGATGCCCGCGATGGATGGAATCGAGCTGTGCCGCAAGATCCGGTCGCAGCCGCCCGGTCCCTACACGTACTTCATGATGCAGACGATCCGCACCGGGCTGAGCAATTTCCTGGAAGCGATGCAGGCGGGCGTCGACGATTTCATCACCAAGCCCATCATTCCGGAAGAGCTGGTCGCCCGGCTCAACGTCGCCGAGCGCATTCTCGGACTGCGTGAGGAGCTGATGACCCTGGAAGGGCTGCTGGCGATGTGCAGCTACTGCAAGCGCATTCGCGACACGGATGGTGCCTGGACGCCGCTCGAGCGTTACGTCGAGGCGCGCTCGGCGGCGCGGTTCAGCCATGGCGTGTGTGAAGACTGCTACGAGAAGTACTTGAAGCCGCAGGTGGAGGGGTAGCCTATCGGAGGAGGTGCACTACTCCGGCGGCCCACCGCCGCCGCCGGGGCTGCCGGGCCGCAGCACCTTGATGCCCTCGATTGCCAGAAACGCTGCGGCACCCGCGAGGGCGAGGGCGACGGCGACGGTCTTGCTGCGCTGCAGGCGACGGATGTCAACTCGCACCACGTCCTGCGGGGTCACGCCGATGCGCTGGTAGAGCGGCTGCGAGCCGAGCGTCCGCGAGCCGACACCGGTGCGCACCGACAACAGCAGCCGATCGTTCTGACGGTCGACGAGCGTCCCGTGCAGCGGCCTGAGCTCGACCCCGAGGGAATCCCGGAGGGCCAGCTCGGCATCGGTCGAGAGCAACGCCCGGACCTCGGTGCCGACCGGCACGACGTCGAGCTTTGCCGGGACGTAGGCATAGCATCCCAGCGTGAGGGCCGCGCCGGTGACGACCAGCACGGCCCTCGATCGCGACATCATGGGACGTTGGGGTTTGTCTCGCGCTCGTTCCGCCCGACCGGGAAGCACAGCGCACGCGCTGTCGGCGCGGTCATCGTTTCGAGCGGCGTCGCGTGTAGGGTGTCCGCCACCGAGCCCCGGTAGGTGCCATCGATGTACCCTCCGGGAACGTTGTTGTCGATCCAGCGACGCAAGTCGCCGAGCCGTCTGGCCTCGAGCCACAGCTCGATGGCGCGCTCGGTCTTGAGCGCGGTCCACGCCTCCGTGAGGTTCGTGAAGGTGACGCCCGGAAGAGTCAGCGCCGTGCGACGGAGATTCATCTTGGCGCGGGCGGTGGCGGTGTCGCCGGCGACGAGCGCCGCCTCGGCCTCGAGGAGGCGCATCTCCCAACCGCTCGACAGACGAACGGGCGCGGACGTGGCCGCGTACTTCGCTTCGGGCCAGAACGGTACGCGCCCGCCGAACTTCGCCACAGCCGCGTCGCCTTGCAGTCCGGTCGTGTCCCACCGCACGCGAGGATCCCGCGTGGTCCGATAGTAGCCCTCGTAGAATGTGCCCCACTGCGTATGCGCGCGGAACGACTGATTGGCCCGCGCCCAGTAGAGGTAGTTGTACTGGTCGGGGGAGGTCGCTGCGTACGGCACTTGGAACACCGCCGTGTTAGGGACAAGCGCCGCGTCTGTGAGCACATCGGCCCACTGCGCGAGGCCGTACGTGGCGAGGTCCGCGCGCACCGACGCCCGTCCCGCGTAGGCGGCCCGCAGGAGGCTCGTCGTCCCGGTGTCCGTCAACCCACTCGCGATGAACACCGCGATCGCATTCGTGAAGGCCGTGTCCGCCCGCTGGAAATACAACGTGTGGGAACCGAGACTCCCCGGACCGATCCGGTACTGGGTGGCGTCGGGAATCTCGACGGGAATTACCGACTGACAGAAGTTCTCCCCCAGCAGTCGGTTCGCGAAGCCGGCGTAGAGGTAGGCTTGCCCGACGAACAGGGACTTGGCGAACAGCGTGTCGGGCATCACGCGCCGGAAGCGATACACTGCGGCCTCAGGAGCGTACCGCGCGATGTTCGACGACGTCCAGTCGGCGTTCA
>Ga0209157_1004669_pt1 | contig 10180 bp, 8 predicted proteins | sample GraSoiAngelo_135_FD_185892 | JGI IMG/M metagenome (GOLD analysis project Ga0209157, IMG submission 185892) | Grasslands soil microbial communities from the Angelo Coastal Reserve, California, USA - 14_0929_05_40cm (SPAdes) (version 2) | ecosystem: Environmental > Terrestrial > Soil > Grasslands ...
TGGCCGCCCTGGCCGTTATCGCCGTCGTCGTCATGGGCCAGGCGGCGCCCAGGACTTCGACCGTCGAAGCTCAGAAGTTCGTCCTCAAGGACAAGACCGGAAAGATCCGCGCTGTGCTCGGTGAGGGCCCGGACAACGAGATCGGGCTGCTCGTCTACGACGGTAAGCAGCGGCCTCGCGCCATGATCGCGGTGGATGACAACGACATGCCGGTCATCCGGGTGTCCGATGACGCGGGCAAGGAGCGTGTCGTCCTCGATGCCATCTCGGGCGTGCGGGTTGAAGGCAATGGGCCTCGCGTGGTCCTCGGCGTGCAGCACGGCAACGAGCCGGCGCTCCAGCTCATCGACAAGGACGGCTGGACTCGCGCCACGCTGACGCTGACCAACACGAACACCGCCCCCATCCTCAAATTCCTCGATCCCCGTGGCGACACGCGCATGTGGCTCGGCGCCATGAGCGACGGCAAGGCGCAGCTCTACATGATGTCGCGGCCGGAGCGCGGAGCTGGCGTGCGCCCGAGCTGGGCCGCGCTCGAGGTGGCCGCCGACGGCACGCTGGGCCTGCGCTTCAATCAGGCCGGGACGGTCTGGCGCGCGCCGTAGATCGGCCCATGCGCTACGGGTTCAGCACGACCTTCACGCCTGGCGCAACGCGTGGGGTCCGGTCCGTCTCGAGCATCGCCGGTTCCTTCACGCGATCGTAGGCGCCGTCCACCTCTGTGGTCGGCGCGTCCCGGTTGTCGCGCGCATACCGCGCGCATACCAGTTGTCGCCAGGGTTAGGCTGAAGTCATGGCCAGGAAAAAGACCGCCGCGCGCGCACGCAAAGGAACGCAGTGGGTTCGCCACGTCGCAGAAACTTCCAACGCCATGGATCTGCCGCCCGGCATCTTCACGCGCCCGCCCAAGGAGATCGCCCGGGGCCTCCGGCAATCCGTTCTGCGCAGTCGTCGCACCAAGGGCACGGTGAACCTCTTCATCAACCGCAGCGGCAAGAACCTTGCCGCTCGGGACCGGCGGCGACTGGAGGCGGCCAAGGACGAGCTGCGAGAGGTCTTCGGGCGTGAGCCGAGGAGGGCCGCATGATCGTCGCGCTCCGGTGAATCAGCGCTGGGCTGAGTTACCGCCCCGGGGCCCTGCCGCCGGACGGGCAGGTGCTACGAGCGCGCTGGGAGTACGGCCACGTCGCCCACGCGGTGCTGCTGGCCCTCGGCTTCGCGGCGCTCGTGACGTCGGTGCGGGTCCCCACGGTGCCGTGGCGCGCGAGCGGCCGCGGCGTCAGGGACGACGTGAGGCGCGTCGCCTAGCGGCCCTTGATGAGAGCGACGACGGCGGCGAGACCGGCCTCCACGAGGCCTGACGAATCCGTCAGCTCGAAGCCGAAAGGCCCGCGCTCGTTGCTGCGGAAGCTGCGCTCAACCACCGCCCTGTCCTCGAGCAGCCGGAGCGGCAGCGCCGGATCGACGGTCCCCCGCTTCGATGCCTCGCGCTTGAGATCGGCGACGACGGCCTCCACCTGCTTCGAATCCAGCATGGACAGCGGCGCGCGGCAGTACGCGCAGACGGCGTCGGTCTCGACGTTGACGGGCGCGCCGCAGCTCGAGCAGGTGACGGTGCGTACGTTCTGCTTGAGCGTGGCGATCTCGGGCGCGCTCAGTGGCCGGATGAAGTTCTTCTCGCGCAGGAACTCGAAGAACGTGATGAAGTGGCCGTGCTCGCTGGGGCAACCCCAGTACGTGAAGCGGGTGGTGCGCTGCGTGTCGTGCATCAGCACGAGGCGTTGCCGGCAGCGCGGGCACGCCATGGCCGTGGCCAACGGGCTACGCTGGCTGGGACGGTTGTCGTTGATGACGACGAAGAGGTGGAGCACTCCGTCCGGCGTCAGCGCGAGATCTTCGAGATCGTCGAACCAGAACGCCGAGCAGAAGTGGCAGATGTCCAGCTCGAACGACTTCCCGTACTTCGCGTCGAGCTTCTCCTGCGACATCTCCTGATGGCAGCTCGGACAGTTCATCGGTGACGCCGGCGAAGAGCGTTTATCCGAGTGGCGAGCCGCACTCGGGGCAGAACTTGCCCGGGCGCTCGATCCGCGACAGGCATTTCGCACAGACGGTGGTCTTCGTGGCGCTCGCGGTGCTCTGCGCGCCGGCGCTGCTCTGCGCCTGGCGAGACGTCGCCTGGGCCGCCTGAGCGACCGCCTGCCCCATCGCCTGGCCCATCGCTACGCCGGCGCCGATGCCGGCGCCGGCTCCGGCGGCGCCGTTGGCCGCCGCCGCGATCGGAATGGACTGCGCGACCTGATACTGCGTGTAACGCGACAGGTCGCCGACGATTCCCATGCCGATGCGCTCGTCGAGCCGCTTCTGGAGCTCGTCGGGCAACGAGACGTTCTGGATCTGGAGACTCTCCAGCGAGAGCCCGAGATCGGCGAAGGCGGGGCGGGCCTTGTGCGCCACGGCCGCCGCGAGCACGTCCAGACTGGCCGCCATGTCGAGGAACGGCACCTGGCTCTGGCCGAAGTGATCGGTCAGCGCGGAGACGACGGTACTGCGCAGCTGTCCTTCGAGGTCGGCGACGCTGTACGCCTCGCGCGTCCCGGACACTTTGAGGAAGAAGGACCGCGGGTCCCCGATCTTGAACGCGTAGACGCCGTACGCGCGGAGCCGCACCGCCCCGAACTCGCGGTCGCGGATGGTGAGCGGATTCGCGGTGCCCCACGTCTGATTGAGGCGCAGCCGCGTCGAGAAGAAGTAGACCTCGCTCTTGAACGGCGACTCGAACATCTTCGACCAGTGGCGGAGGTCGGTCAGGATCGGCAGGTTCTGGGTGCGGATGGTGTGCTGGCCCGGGCCGAAGAGGTCGGCCACGTGGCCCTTGTCGACGAAGAGCGCCATCTGCGTCTCGCGGACGACGAGCTGGCCACCCTGCTGGATCTCGAAGTCCGCCGTGGGAAAGCGCCAGGCCAGCACGTCGTCGCTGGCCTCGGTCCACTGCAGGATGTCGATGAACTGCTTCTTGACGAAATTCACCACACCCATTGTGTCCTCCGCGTAGTGATCTCGGGGGCAGGGAGCAACGGGTATGCCAGAGCTTGTCCACAATGACAACGCGGACTTGCGCGTGAGGCGCCTTCGCGCGCGTGCCGCAGACGGCCGCTCGCGTGCCGTCCAGGCTTGGCCGTGGCACACGCGGCTCGCCGGCGCTACGGCTGGGTGAGACGCGTCCGGCCCACCCGCACCTGAATGTCCCGCACGACATCGTTTTCAAGGACGATTTCGACCTCGTGGCGCTCGACGTCCCAGTGGCTCACCGTCGCCAGCCAGCGCGACGCCCATTGCCGGTGCGGCACATCTCGCTGCCCCCGGTAGATGAGCGTCTTGCGACCTCGCGTGCCGAGGTCCTCGCGCTCCTCCCGCTCGGGGCCGCAGAGTCGCAGGACCTCGTCATACGTCGTCTCGCCGGGCACGATCGCCGCCAGGAGGTCACGGGAAATCACGGCGCCGGTCGCGCGATCCCCGGCCGAGGCGCGCCGCGGGCCGAGCTGGACGCGGCCGGCGAGCCGCCTCCAGAGCCGCTCGGCGACGTTCCGCACAAGCACCCCGGCCACGTTGCCGAGGGCGAAGAACAGCGCCGGGATGAGGATGGGTCCCCACGACTGCAGCCCGGAGAAATAGCCAAACTCGACGCGCAGCACCTGCGGCGCGAGCCCCTCGGCCGGCTTGAGGAAGAGCGAGACGACGTCGGTCGTCTCGAGCGACGGGCTTCGCTGTCGGCGCGCCTCGGGCGGGAACATGGCGTCGATGGCCAGGCGGTCGGCGCGGGCAAAGTTGATCACGAGCCGCGCCGGGCTCTGCACCGGCACCACGTGGTCGCGCTGCCAGTAGTACATCGAGAACATCGCGGGTGAGTCGACGTCGTTCACGCCGAGGGCGACAAGACTTCGCGACCCCGACACAGTCCGTGCAATCCACGTCGCCAGCATCGGCTTGATGAGGCTCTTCGCCGTCAACCGAACGCTCACGAGCCACGCCTGGTTCACCAGTCGAGGGTTCCACGGGATGCGAATGTAGGTGGCGGCCGGGCTGAGCCCCAGCGGGCCGCCGGTGCGGACGACCGTGATGAACGGCGCTCCCGTCGCGATCGTTTCCGTCTCGGTCGTCTCGAAGTGGCTTTGCGCCCGGAGCGGCAAACGCCCCTCGGCAATCACCGCCATCTGGGCCGAGACGTCGGCCGGCAGATCGATGCCGGTCTTCGCAATATCCGTGGGCACGACCTCCCCGGGCACGACTTCCCCAGGCCACAGAAGGAAGAGATCCTGTTCGAGCTCCAGGGCACTGCGGGTGGGCGGGATCGCGACACTGAAGATCACGTCGACGGGCACGTCGGGAGCGCCCGATGCGACGTTGGCCACGATGAATAGAGGCGTTACGGAAAACTGCGGGTGCGGGCGCGCGGCGAAGAATATTTGAGCCTGCACGCTGACGGGCGCCGCCACCACCGCGGCCAGCGCGAAGATCAACGCGACGATTGTGAGACGCACGGCGCCCGACGCTACAGCCTCCGCCATCCACACGCAACGCGAGCTACGGCAGCAGGTCGGCGACGCGGATCTTCGCTCGTGGTGCGGCGAGAGGCGTGACCATGGCACCACGTTTCAGCAGCTTGACGCTGCCGTACTTCCAGCCGAACCGGCGCGACGGCGCTTTCAACGGCTGGCGGTACACCTCGAGGACTCCGCCGACGAGATTGACCACCCAGTAGTCGGCGATGCCCGCGCGCGCGTAGAGGCCGCCCTTCACGAGGCGGTCCCGCGCTCGCGAAGTCATCGCGACCTCCACGGCGAGAACCGGCTTCGCCGGGTGGCCCTTCTTGTAGTCCCACGGATCGCCAGCGACGACCGCAAGATCGGGCTCGGGTTCCGAGTAATCGTCGAGCGCGACCGGCGACCCGACTCGGACGTGGTATCGAGGCCCGAACGCCCGCGCCAGAAGGCGATGGGCTGCCGCCATTGCCGACGCGTGGAGGTCGCCTTGGGGCTCCTTGACGACGAGCAGGCCGTCCAGGAGCTCGACCTTGTCCTCCGAGTGGAAGAGGCCGTTCTTGACCATCCGCTCGTACCGCACGCGAGGGATGCGCCAGAGCGCGCGGCCGGCCCGAGGGACGAGAATGGAAGCCATCGTCGCCCCAGAGTAGCGCCCCGGGGTCCCGCCTCTCAACGTCTCCCTTTGGACACCCGGCGAAGCGGAAATGGTACGATTTGCGGGATGCCCGAGCATTTCATCCGCGACGAGGTGGTGAAGGATCTCGAGAGCCGGCGCTACACGCAGGTCGTCACGCGCTTTCCGCCCGAGCCCAACGGCTACCTCCACATCGGTCACGCCAAGGCGATCTGCCTCGACTTCGGCATGGCGCAGGAGTTCAACGGGCACTGCAACCTGCGCTTCGACGACACCAACCCCACCAAGGAAAGCCAGGAGTACGTCGACGCGATCATGCGCGACATCCGCTGGCTCGGCTTCGACTGGGGTCCGCACCTCCATCACGCGAGCGACTACTTCGAGCAGCTCTACCAGTGGGCCGTCCAGCTCATCAAGGCCGGCAAGGCGTACGTCGACGAGCTGACGCACGAGCAGATGCGCGAGGCTCGTGGAACGCTCACGGAGGCCGGCACCGAGAGCCCCTATCGCAACCGTCCCGTCGCCGAGAGCCTCGACCTCCTGGAGCGCATGCGCCGCGGCGAGTTCGACGAGGGCAGCAAGACGCTGCGCGCGAAGATCGACATGGCGTCGGGCAACATCAACCTGCGCGATCCCGTCATGTACCGGATCCGCAAGGCCACGCACCAGCGCACGGGTGATCAGTGGTGCATCTACCCGATCTACGACTGGGCCCATGGACAGAGCGATTCGATCGAGGGCGTCACGCACTCGCTGTGCACGCTGGAATACGAGGACCATCGCCCGCTCTACGACTGGTACATCCAGGCGCTCGGCATCTACGCTCCGCGCCAGATCGAGTTCGCGCGCCTGAACTTGTCGCACACCATCATGAGCAAGCGGAAGCTGCTCACGCTGGTGGAGGATCAGCTGGTCTCAGGCTGGGACGATCCGCGCATGCCCACGCTGGCCGGCCTGCGCCGGCGCGGCTACACGCCCGAGTCCATCCGCGACTTCGCCGACCGCATCGGCATCGCCAAGGCCGACAACCTGGTCGACATGGCACTGCTCGAGCACTGCGTGCGCGAGGATCTCAACAAGCGCGCGCTCCGGCGCATGGCCGTGCTGCGGCCGCTGAAGCTGGTGATCGAGAATTACCCCGAGGATCGCGTCGAGGAGCTGGAGGCCGTCAACAATCCCGAGGATCCGGCCGCCGGTGCCAGAAAGGTCCCGTTCGGCCGCATCCTTTATATAGAGCAGGACGACTTCCGGGACCCCCCTCCCCCCAAGTACTTCCGCCTCTCGCCCGGCACCCTGGTCCGCCTGCGCTACGCCTACATCGTCGAGTGCACCGGCGTCGAACGCGACGCCCTCGGCAATGTGACTGAGGTGCGCGTGAAGTACGATCCCAACTCGCGCGGCGGCGATTCCAAGGGGCGCAAGGTCAAGGGCACCATCCACTGGGTGTCCGCTCAGCACGCGCTGGACGCCGAGGTGCGGTTGTACGACACGCTGTTCACCGTGCCCAAGCCCGACGAAGCTGATGACTTCAAGGACGTGCTGAATCCTGGGTCGCTGGAGGTCATCCCCGGCGCGAAGGTGGAGCCTGCGCTTGCGTCAGCGCGCGCGGAGGATCGCTTCCAGTTCGAGCGCGTCGGCTATTTCGTCGCCGACTGGAAGGACCACGCGCCGGGGCGCCTGGTGTTCAATCGAACGGTGGGCTTGAGGGATACGTGGGCGAAGATTGAGTCGAAGGCGAGTAGCTGACGCCGCTGTATTGTTTCTGGGACATTTAGGGCAATCAACGCTGATGCTACTGTCCGCGCGTGGCAGTACGCTTCGTCTGGGATGATCGGAAGGCTGTCCACAACCGGCGTAAGCATGGCGTGAGCTTCGAGGAAGCGATCACCACGTTCACGGACGCGTTGTCGATCACGATTCCGGATCCAGATCACTCTGTCAATGAGGAACTGTTCCTGCTCCGTGGTCTTTCCGAGCAAGGAAGCTTTACTCGTGACTGCTTACACCGAGCGAGGTGAGGAGATCCGTTTGATCAGTGCTCGGCGTACCACGCGGGGAGAGCGGAGCACCTATGAGGAAGCGGGCGCACAGCGGTCGGATGAATGAGTTGCGGAAGGAATACGACTTCCGGGGCGGAATCAGAGGCAAGTATGCCGCTCGGGTCCGCGAGCGTAGCAACATCGTCGTTCTCGACGCCGACGTCGCCGCAGCATTCCCCAACTCGAGCGCAGTGAACCGCGCGGGCTCTGCTCGAAATCGTTCCACGACGCCCGTTGAGGCGGCGCGCCCGAAGGGCTTGACCGCTCCGCGCGAGCTCCGGTTGTGGCCGCGTAGCCTCACTTCAGCTAGTGCGCCGCCACTGCCCTCCCCCGAAACTTCGGCATGACGTCCCTCGCGAAGCGCTCGAGCTGGTCCTTGAAGTCCGCGGCGCTGGCGCCGAAGGGGAAGCCGAGGATGATGTGCTCGAGGCCGGGATACCGGCGCTCGAGGTCTTTCAGGTAGTCGGTCATCTCGGCGGTCGTGGCGGGGATCCACGCCTTCTTGGCCAGCACGTCCTCGTAATCGACGCCGGCGGCGATGTGGCGAGCGACGCCGGTCGGGCCGAGCTGCTGCATCTGGTCCTGGCGGTAGCGCAGCATCCCCAGGGGCGCCGCGAACTTCACGTGCTCCTCGAAGATGGGCTGGAGCTTGCTCTTCGCCTGCTCGTGCGTGTCGCCCAGATAGCTCCACAGCCCGAGCGCCATGTTCTCGCCGAGCTGCAGCGTCCGCCCGTGGCGGGCGTTGGCCTCCTGGTACGCGCGGATCCACTGATCGATGAACTGCTCGGCCGTGCCGAGCATGACGCCCTTGATCCCGTGCTTCGCCATGAAGTCGAAGGCGCGCGGCGTCCCGCTGACAATGGGCTGCCAGACCTCGACCGGACGACGGATCGGACGCGGCACCAGCGTGATGTCCTTCAGCGTGTAGCCGCGGTACGGCACCTCGGGCGGCAGCGTGTAGTGCTTGCCGCTGTGTGAGAAGGCCTCTTCGTGGAACGCCTTCATGATGATCTCGAACTGCTCCTCGAACAGCTCGCGGTTGGCCGCATCGTCCAGCATGGGGGCGCCGAACGTCTCGACCTCGCGCGTGTGATAGCCGCGCCCGATGCCGAAGATCATCCGCCCGTTGGTGAGGATGTCGGCCACCGCGAAGTCCTCGGCCAGCCGGATCGGATGCCACATGGTGAGGACGTTGAACGCGCAGCCGAACTTCAGCCGCTTGGTGTGCTGGGCGAGGTACACGCCCCACGTGGAGAGGTTCGGGATGCACTCGTAGCCTTCCCGCTGAAAGTGGTGCTCGGCGGACCAGAGGATGTCGTACCCCAGCCGTTCCATGTGCTGGGCGATGTCCTTCGAGATCTCGAACACACTCGCGAGCCGCTCGTTGGAATATCGCCGCTCGTCGAGCGGCGTGCCTTTAAAGCCGATCGTGTCGCCTTCCAGAACGTGCCCGGCGTACAGCGCGGAGAAATACTTGATCATCGTCGCGTCTCCCTCTCACCCCACGTCATCGTACCGCGTTGGAAAGATACGCCGACTAGCTCTGTGGCGTCGAGAGCGAGGGCAGCGCCGGACGGCGGAGCAGCGTCACGGCCAGCGGCCCGAGCACCAGCGCCGCGCCCACCGTGTTGAGGACCGCGAAGCCCCACACGCCGAGGATCATGCCGCCGGCGGCCGAGCCGAGCGCGCCCATCAGGCCCATGACCAGATCGGCCATGCCCTGGATCGACGCGCGCTCGGCGGGCACCAGCGCATCGGTCAGGAGCGCGCTGCCGGCGACGAACGCGAAGTTCCAGCCGATCCCGTTGAGGAACAGCGCGAAGATGATCAGCCCGCGCTCGCCGCCCGGCGCCAGCCCCGCGAGGATCACCGCGCCGGTCAGCACCAGCGCGCCAACGCCGATCATCGTGAGCCGTCCAAACCGGTCGCACAGCCAGCCCGAGAGCGGCGAGGCCACGAACATGCCGCCCAGATGGAGCGACACCGCCAGCCCGATCGTTTGCACGGGATATCCGTGATCGTGCAGGTACACGGGCGACGTCGAGGTCGTGCTGATCATCACGAACTGGCTGATCGTGAGCGTCGCGAGCGCGAGCTGCACTCGAACGTCGCCCAGGATCGCGCCGAGTGGACGAGCCCGCCCGGTCGGCCGGCTCGCTTCGGCGATCTCGTGGAGTCGCCGAGCGATCGTCAGAGGATCGGGCCGCAAGAAGACTTCGAGGAGAATTGCGGCCAGGACGTAGCCGGTGACGCTGATGAGGAACGCGCTGGCCGTCGGTGAGACGCCGAGCGCGCCGCCGACGCGCAAGGCCCCGCCCATCAGGTTCGGCCCGATCATCGCGCCGGCCGCGGAGCCCCACACGATCAGGCCCATCGCGCGGCCGCGCTGGGCGCCCGGGCTCACATCGGCCGCGGCGTAGCGGCTCAGCAAGTTCGACGTCTGAGCGATGCCGAAGAGCGCCATCCCGACGAGCAGGAGCACGAAGCTTCCGACCGTCACGCCCACGATGCCGAGGACGGCGCCGACCGTCGCGAGCCCGTAGCCGAGCACCAGGCCGGGCCGACGTCCCGAGCGATCCATCAGACGCGCCAGCGGCCAGCTCGCGAACGCCGTCCCGAGCGCGCCGACGGCGATCGGCACGCCCGACCAGGTGTTCGTCCCCATGATGCTGGCCGCCATGATGCTGCCGACGGCCATCGCGATGGAGTGCCCCGTGCTGCCGCAGACCTGCGCCGCGAACAGCGCGGCCATCAACCGGCCGCGGCTCGCAACACCAGACACCGTTGTCTCGGTGCTCACCGGATCGACAGTGATGGCGCGGCTCAGTCGACCCTGAACACCAGCTCCGGATCGAGCTTCGTGATGCTGGTCTGCCCGCAGAGCTGCATCGTCGTCTTCACTTCGCGGCGCAGGATGTCCATCGCGTTGGCGACGCCGGCGGCGCCATCGACAGCCAGGCCCC
>Ga0209157_1004677_pt1 | contig 10163 bp, 19 predicted proteins | sample GraSoiAngelo_135_FD_185892 | JGI IMG/M metagenome (GOLD analysis project Ga0209157, IMG submission 185892) | Grasslands soil microbial communities from the Angelo Coastal Reserve, California, USA - 14_0929_05_40cm (SPAdes) (version 2) | ecosystem: Environmental > Terrestrial > Soil > Grasslands ...
ATATGACACCCATGGAGCGAGATATGAGCGGAAGCGAAAAGCCTAGCTTCAGCGGTGCGCTGGCAGTCGGCCGGGAACTGGATCTGCTTCTACCCGACAGTCCCGCCGTTCGGGACGCCTACGCCCAGGCAGAAGCGGAATCGCAGCCTTGGCTTTTCAACCATGTGATGCGCTCGTGGCTCTATGGCGCGAAGCACTACGCGTTTCAGATCAAACGCAGGTCTTTCAACTAGGCCCGAGCTCTGTGTCATCAAACTTCGTTGGCCAGCATCTGGTCCAGGCTTTGCCGCTCCCGGAGAAGGCGGAGCGTCCCGTCGGGCTCGAGCATGACCTCGGGCGCCTGCGGGTACGAGTTGTAGTTGATGGTAGACATCGCCGCGCAGTAGGCGCCAGCGCCGCCGCCGACGACGAGGTCCCCCGCCTGAGGTCGCGGCACCCAGCGTGGGCCGAGCGCCTCGGGATCGCCGGGCGCGGGGGTGAGAATGTCGCCCGACTCGCAGCACGGTCCGACGAAGACGACCTCGGCGGGCTCCCGGCCCATGGCGAGGACGTCGATCGGATGCTGGGCCCCGTAGAGGGATGGCCGAGTGACCTCGGTCATGCCGGTGTCGAGCTTGGCGAAGAGGTAGCCGTCCCGCCCGGTGTCCACGACGTCCACGCACGTCGCCACCACCGCGCCCGCCTGCGCCACTAGATACGTACCGGGCTCGATCTCGAGGCGAAGGGCGCGGCCGTCCCGCTGGCGGAATGCCTCCAGCTCACCACGCACATGGGCGGCCACTTCGTCCATGTCCACCGACGGCTCCTCGGGCATGCGGCCCACCTTGAAGCCGCCTCCGAGGTTGACCGCGGCCACATCGGGGAACTGCGCGACGAGGTCGAGCGTCATTCGCATTGCGCGCTTCCACACCTCGGGGTCGGTGCCGGAGCCAATGTGCGTGTGAAGCGTGCCGATGGTCAGTCCGTAGCGGGCGGCTACCGTCTTCACCTCAGCCGCATAGTCGTGCCAGATCCCGAAGCTCGCAGAGGGACCGCGTTCGTGCGCTTCGTCGAGCCGCTACCGAGTCCGGGGTTCATGCGGACAGCCACCGCGCGTCCGGGCGTGACGCGGCCGAATGCCTCCAGCTGGTGCAAGGAGCAAGCGTTCAGGAAAACGCCGCGGCCGACGTGATCGGCGACCCGGCGCGAGGGCATCTGGGACGTGAGGAGGATCTGCTCGGGTGCGAACCCGGCGCGGAGCGCACGCTCCACTTCCCAGTCGCTAGAGGCGTCCACGTGGAGCCCGAGAGCCCGGAACACGGCGAGGATCCCCCGACTCGGGTTCGCCTTCATCGCGTAGCGAAGCGTGAAACCATACGGTGCCGGAAACGCGAGCGCCCTGTGCGCTGTCGCTTCCAGCGTGATGCGGTTGTAAACGTAACACGGCGTGCCGAAGCGCTCGCGCACCTCCGCGGCCTTCTCGGCGGAGAGAAACGGTGTCCGGCCGCTCGCCTGTGACGAGGCCATACGAAAGCCCTCCTGCCCAGGTCTCGATCGCGCCTGGGGCGCGCGACTCGGCGACGATACCGCATGTTGGCGGTTGCGCGCGCGTCCGTCGGACGGCCCGCGTGAATTACGCCGTCGTCGAGGGCGAGGTCGGGTCGTTCTGGCTTCTTAGGGGCGCAGTCGCGCGCGCGGAGAGGGGATCGAGGATCTCATCCAGGAACTGCCCAGACATCATGCGCGGAGCCGACAGCCGGCGCTGATCGGCGAGCGGGCCAAGCGAGTCGAGACGTGACGTCGGGTCGGGCATCTCTAGGTCCTGACTCGCGGTGACTATGCATCCCGCGCAGTGGTGTCATCCGGCCACGTAACCCGCGTTGCTCCATCCCTCCGACTTCTACAGTGAGGCGTACCGCGTGATCTACCAGGCAATGCTCGAGCTGTTCGAGCGGGGGCGTTCCAGCGTTGCGATGTGCCCGGCGTCGGTGCTCCGCCTACGCCTCGCGATACCAGTACGCTAGGCGCCAGAAGGCGCGATCCCACGCGGTATGGTCGGCGCCCTTGATCGCGATCGCACGCGCGTTCGTGGTCGCGCGACGGGCGATGGGCAGCACCGCGCCGCCCTGCACGAGCAGCTCGTTCATCATGGACAATGGGGGCGACGGGGTGCGAAATAGGTGCAGGCTGAGCCTGCCGAGGATGGTCAGCCCGAGCGCCTTGGCGGTCTTGAGAGATTTCCCAGGGGGATCGTTTAGAACTCGTGGATCAACTACTTTCTCGACCGCGACCGACGACCCGGACGCGAAGACGCGGCGGCGTGATCAGGTGCGGCGCGGGGCTCATCCTTCACCGGAAGCGACCTTGACACAGCTTGTATTCAGGGACATCGTGCCGTGCCAATACGGGATTGGTCTCATTCGTTCAAGTGTCTCTTCGAGGAGATAGCAATGATACGAACTGTACTCTCGTCGATCGTCATCGCAGTGTTGTCGTGCTCCACTGCAGCGGCAGGAGATATCCGGAGGGTCGTCACCGGACTCGATGGAAACGACAAGGCCGTTGTGCTGTTCGACAGCCGTCTGCCGCTCGCTCCTGGGCCATACGGCATTACATCGGTTAATCTGTGGATCACCGATTCATACCCGGCCGGCTACTATAAGGATGACCCCGCAACCAAGCCGATCGGAATATCGCCACCGGATAACGGCACGAAATTTCGGGTAGTCGAGTTCCCCCCGCTCGATGCGACCACCGAGGCGAAGATGGAGCCCAATTTCGTTCAAAAACTCGTCGGCGACCGCGCACCAAAGGGTCGGCCCGTGACGCATCCGCTGATGCATCGCACGCGGAGCGTCGATTACGCGGTGATCTTGACGGGCGAGATCGAGATGATGCTGGACGACTCCGTTGTGCGCCTCAAGCCGGGCGACGTAGTGGTCCAGCAGGCGACCAACCACGCATGGATCAATCGCGGCACGCAACCGTGCCGGATCTTGTTCGTACTGATGGATGCGAAGCAGCCGTAGTGCCCGATAAGGCGAGCGCGAAAGCGGCTGAATATAACCCCTTAGAGCTGGTGCCTGTGAGCGAGCGATCCGGCTGCGGGACGTATACGCGCAAGGAGTCGACGCGCTCCGCCGCCTTCGCGCGCTCGTAGACGGAGATCCAGAATTAATGCTGAGACCGTGGGCAAGCATAAGCAATCTCTCAACGTCATCACGAAGCTCTTCGAGCCGAAGGGCTCAAGAGTGGAGTTACGGGGCTGTCAGGCGGCTCTCGGAACGGGCGCTGACATGACGCTGGCGCTAGCGGAGATATGGCTAGAAACGAAGCGTGAGGGTTCCCGAGACGCCCCAGTCTGCCGACCCGTTCGATAACCCGCGGGTCACCGTCCCGGTCAGCTTCAGCGCCTTTATGACCCTGTACTCCGCGCCGACTCGAATGTCGAGCGGATCGTCCTGGCCGGGTGCGATAGCCGTGGCACCCTCGAGGAACGCGAAGACGGAGAAGGGTTGGGCTATCGCATAGGCGGCGCCCACGCTCCAGCCGAAAGTGTTGTGCAGCGTTGTCCCCGAGGGCTCCCCAATGAACGTATATGCGAGTTCGAGATACCCGAACAAGCTGCCGACGAGGAGCTTGCTCACGTCGACCCCGAGGGTTTCATCAAATTCGCCCGTGCCGAGGCCGCGATCCCTGTCCGCCGTCGGGAACTTCACCTTGAAGTACGGCGTGATCTCGGGAATGAAGTCCTTCTCCTCGACCACGACCAGAGAGGCCTTCGCCAGCACGTCACCGAGGCCGCTCTCGGTGGTGGAGGTCGTAGGACGAGTCAGTTTTCCATTGCTCTTTTTGCCCTTCACCGCGACGCCCCCGCCGGTGAGGACGATGTTCTGCCCGGTCTGATAGAGGTACGGGACCGTCACGCTCAGCCAGAAGCGATCGAACGGTCGCACGCCCAGCGTGAACGGCACGTACAGCAGGGTGGTGTCTTTGCCCGTCCCGTAGTCGCCGACCGAATAGTCGACCGTCGTCGAGAAGGAAATGCGCGGCTCGTCCTGGGCAAGCGCCGGCCGGACGCCGACGACCGCCAGGACGAGCCCGAGTAGCGCGAGTTGGACGCGCCGACGGGTCATGCCGCGATCAGCGGCCGGGCTTTTCTGGGTGCGCCGGCTTGTCGATCTTCTCCGGCTTGGCGGGCTTCTCCAGCTTTTCGGGCTTCGAGTTGTCCGGCTTGGCGGCGAGCTCGGGATGACGGTGCTCAAAACTGCTGACGGCCTGACCGAGGTTCTTGTCCGTCACCAGGCCCTGCGCCTTCATGTGCTTGAAGATCTCGCCCCAGCCCGAGTGCTTCTTCTTCGCGGCAATCTGCTCGAGCGTGAGTGGCGTGGCCCCTCCGCTCGTGGTCTGCGCCTCGAACAGGGCGCGGGCGATCTTCTGATCCCCTGGCGAGAGCTTCTCGAATGCGCCGGTGCCCGTCGTCTGGGCCCACGCGCTCACTGCGAAGCCGAGCGCGACGACTACGGCGAGCACAACGCGGGAAGCGTGTACGGCATTTCTCATGTGATCCTCCCTGTCACGACTGACTGCAGCCTGACCGTGCATTCGGCGTACCACAGCATGACGACCCGAGAGTTTGGATGATTCTGCCAATCGAGCAATGACTTGGCGCGCGTCTGATGGGCTCGTTATCCTGAGTCGCTCGTCAGATCTTGACGAGGCCCGTGCCAACCGTGTAATCGTGGCACGCCGAACCCACCAGCGCAGAACCTGAAAATTTCCTGAAGCGTGGATCGGTTCCGCCGCACGACGTGCTCACACCGCTTGTTGGGATCACCAGTCCGCGCGTGTCTGCTAGACTCCCGCCAGCCATCCTCCACTGAGATCCCATGGGGTGATCGGGTTCGTTCTCGCGTTTGCCCTCACGTAGCGCGTTTGGAGTGAACCATTGTGAGAAGGAGAGACCCATGCACTTCATCCTGTTCGTCCTGATCGGGCTGATCGCGGGGGCGTTGGCCGGGCGAGTGGTGAGCGGTCATGGGTACGGCATGCTGGGAGACCTGATCGTGGGGGTCGTCGGCGCGTTGCTGGGCGGCTGGCTCTTCGCCGTGGCCTTCGGGGTGGTCGGCGGAGGCCTCTTCGTCGGCCTCCTGACCGCCTTCGTCGGGGCGGTCATTCTGCTCTGGGTGATTCGTCTGGTTGCGCCGGGCCGCGCCTAGAATCCGGCTGAGGAAGCCCAAGCTGCGCTAGCCTGCATCAGCGCGGAGGCCGCGCCATGGCCGACACATTCGAGCGCGTCATGGTCATCGTGGCGCATCCCGATGACGCTGAATCATGGGTCGGGGGTACGGTGGCCAAGCTGGCGCGGGAAGGGGAGACGGTCTCCTACGTGATCGTCACAAACGGCGACAAGGGGTCGGCCGACCGCTCGATGTCCCCGCACGCGCTCGCCAGGATCCGCGCCGAGGAACAGCGCGAGCCGGCGGCGATTCTCGGTGTGCGGCACGTGGAGTTCCTCGGCTACCCGGACGGCGACGTGGAGGACACGCGGGCTCTGTGGCTTGACATCACACGTGAGCTTCGGCGCGTCCGGCCCGGGCTCGTCATGCTCCAGAATGCGCGGGCGCGCGGCCGAGGTCGGCAGGAAATTCGGGTTCGCCTACGCCGAGTCCTTTGACCGGATCCTCGTCGAGGTGTGACGTGGCTACTTGCCGCGGAGCGCGGCCTTTACTTCAGACGGTAGATCATCGAAGCGTTGTCGCGCGAGCGCGATTGGCCCGGCGGGCAATCCGACCTCCCGCTGGGCGCTCTCGGCCGTGAGGGCCTGCCAGGCCTCGAGGTGGAACTTCTCGGGGAAGTGTATCGCCAGCAGCCCGATGGCCTTCAACAGGGCCGGTGTCGTGACGGTCAACTCGACGGACGCCAGTTCATGCATCGACGTCTATCGCGCCCCGAGTATGCCGCATAGGCGCCTCGCGCGCAATGGCCAGGCTCAGATAGGCAGCGCCGATGGCTAAGCCGAAGCCCGAGAAGAAGCCGGCGACGCCAGCGACGAGCCGCGTCCTGCCGATGGAGCTCAAGATCGGGGATCGCCTTGTCGACGAGACGGGAGAGAGGGAAGTCGTCGGTCGGCCGTATACGACGGCCGGTGGCAAGAACGCGCGCGTGCGCGTCCAGCGAATCGGCGAGCCCGGCAGTCACCATCTACGGACCTGGGGCGCGCACGAGCGGATCAGCGTGAAGCGGACGACCGCCGAGGAGGGCAAGCGATGATTCAATTGCGAAGGACCTCGCTGCTCGTCGCCCTCTCCCTGTTCACCTCGGCGGCGGCCCACGCCGACGGCATCTGCGAGTGTGTCGGGTATTGCCTCTACGAGAGTCCAGACTTTCGGATCACGGTCCTGGATGGAGAGACAGGGTTCGCCCTGTCCGATGTTCACGCGCTGGCCGCGTGGGCGGCTCGTACGTGATTACGATCGGGTAGTATCGCGTCTCCCTTTGAGTAGGCGACTGGCCGTCAAATGGCCGGAGAGGCGAGCGAGGCGTTGGCGCGTAGGGCACGCACGCCCTCGATTCCCTTGGGGGACACGTCGGTCCCTGGGGACCGTGGGCACCCCGGTCGATCAGTTGGCCGCTGGGGAGCCGAATGGGTCCGGACGCCGCCAGTCCGGCTCCGTCGCGGCCATTTCGCGGCCAATCGCCCCTTCCGTATGCAGCGGTCGCTTGCACAGGAACCTTAGGTTATTTACCCAACGCGCTTTGCTCCCTGAGGACCGGCCGCAGCAGCCCGCGTCGGCGGCGCTGCGCTCCGCAGGTGCCTCCCAGGCGCCTACAGGAGTCTCGATTCGTCCCGGCCCCGGCGGCGGGCCGCGTCCCGGGCGTGACACGATCCTGCACCCCGGGCGAAAGAAGCTCGCCTCGGGACAACGATCAGCCCATTGCTTCCTTCCTTACCGCTCAGCGGGGTCAGGACGCTGTCAATCCGGTTAGCGTCCTGCACTGGGAGGTCGAGGAGCTTCAAAGAGAGCGCCCGCGTCGCGATTCGCAAATCCGGCAGACGACGTCTGCTAACCAGACTACTCGAATCGTAGACGTACCCTACCCGCGAGATCCTCGGCGCGGCTTCTTTGAGCAGTTCGGCCCACTTCGCAACGAAGCCGGCGTCAATGATCCCAGTTACTCCAGTGATATTCCCGCCTGGCCGGGCCAGGCTCACCACGAGACCGGTCCCGACGGGGTCACCACCCATTCCCACCCCAACAACCGGCAGCGTTTGGGTCACATTCTTGGCGGCCAGCAAAGCCACGCCAGAATCGATGACGATGAGATCCAGGTCGAGCCGCACCAATTCAGCGGCGAGAGCCGAATAGCGTTCGGCCTTGCCGTGTGCCCACTGGTACTCGACGGCGATGGTCTGCCCATCGATATAGCCGAGGTCGCGGAGTCCTCGGCGGAACGCGGCGACGTTGGGCTCATTCGGGGACTCGGGTTCCGCCGGGACTAGGACGCCGATGCGGGGGATTTTCGCCGTCTGTTGTGGTGGCTGGCAGTGTGCGCTTTCCCGGCCGGGCGCCGACCGTGCGAATAAGCGACCTCATGGCAATCAGCGGGTGACGCAGGGTCAGGTGTCGTCATTCAGAAGGATCACAGATAAAGCCGCCATAAATGAACATCCCCTCGTCCAATGGCTGCTCAATAAAGACATGCGAATAAGCGCGTGACCTGGGCACTCTTGGGCATGGCTGTATGTTGCCGTTCAACCGAGCCGCGCTGAGTCGAGAGGCTACCTCTTCGATGACGGCGTTGCGGTGCGATACGTTGGCGTTCATATAGATCGTGATGAACTTGCCGACCTGATTGCCGTCAGTCTGCTTCGCTAGGAAACTCTTCGACTGGACCACCTTGTGAAAGATCTCGCGCGATGCAAGAAAGGGAAGAACGATAGACGCCACCGTTTCGGCGCCACTGAGCGCCGAGCTAATGTGATACTTCCGACACGGATTCGGGCACTCGCCAACGTACTGGGCATAGATGGTTCCGGGGACCGACCAATACTGCCCGTTGCTGGGAAAGTACCGAATGTCGTCTGGCATGGCGTTGTCCTCTTTCCTGCTCTGGGGAGCAACCCCTCGTCAACGGCTACGTTTTGATACTGATAGCCGCTACGGCAGCCACATGGTACCCCGGTGGAGGATGGCTGGCGGGAGTCTAGCAGCCCCGCTTCCTAGATTTCCAGAAGATGATCAGTGGGTGATCGCCAAATCCGGATGTTGGCTACAAACTCGTCGCCACCGCCGACGGCAAAAGAGCTGTCGAGGCAACAACTCGATTCTTGGGAGTCTCCGAAAAACCACTGATCGTGGCATGGGCCCTGCTATTCCTATTCCGGAGGCTTATGACATGACGAAGCGGGGTCTGCGGTTTGTGGGATTTATTCTGACGCTGCTGAGTCTCTCCGCCGCCGCCTACGCTGAGGATCGTGACGAGGCGACCGGCGCCACTGGAGTCACGCTGTACGAGATCAGCGAACGGGTCACGTTCGACCAGGCACAAGGAGTAATTGTCCGGAACGCCACTTCACCTCTCCAGGGGTTTGCAGCACTTGGGACACCGCTGTGTCCATCGGCGCTCCTGATCTCTGCCCCGCGCATTAAGAGCTGCACCGTCATCGCCACGGGCACGGATAGCGTGTCCACCGTGACTGGCTTAGGTCCTGTGAGCGGCACCTTCGACGTCGTCATCAACGCACCCGGCAATAGCTCAGTCCACGTCCCGGACTTGCCGGTGATCAACGGGACGTTTAGCGGCAAGGTGGATTTGTCGCTCGCCGTTCTGCACCACATACCGCTCGGCTCGATCACGGGCACCTTCACGATCATGCGGACCGCCGACCCTGCGACCGGAACGCAGGGCGATCTCCCGCAGCCTGTCGTCCTGCCCTTCAATGGGACATTCCGCATGCCTTTCAAGCTCGGTGGGCAGGGCAGGTTCGAGCGGAGTCAGCGTGACCACGCCGCGGTCTACCTGGCTGACGATCTCCACACGGTGATTCCGGTCAAGGCGTTTGAGCGCTCGACCGGGTTCCCCGATGTCCGACTCGAAGTGAACTTCGGGTTCTAGAGAGCAGCGCGTTCAGCCAGGGGGGCGTGAACCGGACCAACGGTCAATCGGACCAATTCAGAAACAGCGGTGCCGTAGCATCCCGCTTGGCTTCACGCCCCAGCAGACGGCACCAACTCGAGCGGCCACGGCCCGGTGGTTGTAGAGCTCCAGGGTGAATCTGCCCTGACCCCCAATTCCCCGCGTTTTTTTGCATCGACGCTGGCGACCTCCTCGGCCACCAGCAGTGTGAGGCGCACACGCCGGCCGGGGACTGCGGCAAAGGGCCGTACGTGACACCCGCCCGGACGTTGTTCGCCGGCGGTCACGGCGGCGGCTAACGCCTCAGCTGGCGGCGAGGCATTCGACAGGCCACCTAACGCCCGCCGCACGGCCATGACGTGGGGACGCGACCGACACGGGTGGAGCGCCCGCGGCATGCGACGCAGCGGGCGGCGTGGGAGGCGCCGCCGGGAGATGTAGCTGGTTCCTCGCTCTCGTTGAGACACCCAATTTCATGTATTTCCACTAGGGTGATTCGGGGATTGCCCTGCTTGCGTGCGAGCACTGCTGTTGGCTAGGGTGGCTCCCGGAGAGCGGACGAATGGGTCCTAGCATCGACCTTGAGTGGTTGGAGATCGCGGAGTGGTTCGCGGTCGACGATCTTTTCCGTCCCGCGATCCTCGCGAGGGACGCGCTGCGACGCGCGGGCCGGAGTGAGCACGGCACCGGGACCGACGATCGGCCAGCGGTGAATTCGGGAAATCCCGACTCGGGCAGCGCCGCCAGGCCGACCCCCCCGCATCGGACTCGCAGGGCGCCCACGTATCCGTCGCAGTTCAGCGTGTCCGCCTTCCGCCTTGCCGGTCGTGGAGTCTTCTGACCAGCTTCCAATGGAGAAAACGCCCGGAAGCATTGTGCAGGAGTCCGATCCCACCAGCTACAGTCCGCTCCTGGACGGAAGCCCTCAGATGCGCGCCATCGGGACGGTTATCGAGAATATCGCCGACACGGACGCGACGGTCTTGATCTGTGGTGAAAGTGGCGTCGGCAAGGATCTGGTGGCCAGAGCCATTCATGCCGCT
>Ga0209157_1004686_pt1 | contig 10154 bp, 11 predicted proteins | sample GraSoiAngelo_135_FD_185892 | JGI IMG/M metagenome (GOLD analysis project Ga0209157, IMG submission 185892) | Grasslands soil microbial communities from the Angelo Coastal Reserve, California, USA - 14_0929_05_40cm (SPAdes) (version 2) | ecosystem: Environmental > Terrestrial > Soil > Grasslands ...
CGACACCGCCGTGAAGGAGGTCGAGCGCGCCGGCGGCAGGCTCCTCCGCCGCGGCGAGTTCGCCCCCGGCCTCCCGTACGCGTATGTCCACGACCCGGATGGCTATGAGATTGAAATCTGGTACGAGTGAGGCCGGGCGCGTGTCGTGAGCGCACCTGTGAACCCCTTCGGGCACGTTGACATCAGGGTGACGAGCCGGGAAGAGGTGGAGCGCATGGCTGCCGTCGTCCGAAGCGCCGGCGGGCGCATCACGAGCGGGCCGAAGGTCTACGCGGAGTACAGGGGCACGTACTTCGCGGTCTTCTTCGAGGACCCAAGCGGCAACCGTCTCGAGGTGGTCTACCGGACGATCTGAGGGTCCGCCGGGCGGGGGCGGGGGCTAATCGGTCCGGTCGACGGCCAGGTCGAGGTGCATCCAGATCACACGCGAGTACCGGAACAGCAGCGGGGCGAAGGGGGCAAACAGTGGCAGCGCCAGAGTAAGGATGGCCAGATCGGACCACTCCCGCAACAGGAGTCTCAGGACACCCGCCAGGGCCAGATAGACCGGGATCGCCAGGGCGTAGCTGACGTACATCGCGCCGACGAAATAGCCCGGCTCGCGCTCGAAAATGTGGCCGCACATAGGACAGGCATCGTGCATGACGAGCAGCGAGCGGAACGCGCGCCCCTGGTGGCATCTGGGGCAGCGTTGTCGCGCGATGGAAAGAAGGTGCGTGCGGAACGGCTCGGCCATGTAGCGACCCAATCGTGGAGCTGCCGGCTGGTGGTCCCCAGTCTATCGCACCCTGCTCCAGGCGTTCGATCGGCCCTCCGAGCACTTTCCTCGGTCGCGGGGCGACGAAGCCGCCTTCCAGCAGTACGGACACGCCAGCATGATGCACGCGCCGGTCCCGTGAAAGCGGAGGGGGCTCCGGGGAATCCCCGGCACCCCCGGCTTCTTGATCCGGGCTCCTACCTCATGTAGTCTCTCCGCCATCATGACAGGCGGGACGACCCTTCCCGATCCCCGGGTCCTTCTCGAGGAGGCGCGGGCTCTGCGCCCCTTCATCGTCGACCTCACCGTGCGCGTCTGCCGGGAGCGGACGGTGAACTACTTCGCGGAGGACTTTCCGGGAGGGGGGCCCGACGGCATGACGTCGCCGGGGCAGGAAGGGAAGGTGGTCGCCGTCCTGGCGGAAGAGCTCAAGAAGGTGGGGGTGCAGTTCACGACACACGCCAAGGTGCCGGGCCGGGATTGCCTTCTGGCGACGGTCGGCCGGCGGTTGCCGGGGTACCGGCACATGCTGGTGCTGTTGCACACCGACACGGTGCCGAGCGGGGCGCCCTCCGACTGGAAGTTTCCGCCGTTCGAGCCGTTCGAGAAGGACGGGAAGCTCTTCGGCCGCGGGGTGCTGGACGACAAGGGACCGCTGGTCTCGGCGTTCGCGGCGCTCCGGATCCTCAACGCGCACGAGGACCTGATCCCCGGCGCCTTCACCTTCGGGGCGGTCGGAGACGAGGAGGTCGGCATCGGCGTGGGTCTCCCGTACCTGATCGAGCGCGGGCTCATCCACTGCACCGACGCCGTCATTCCCGACATCGCCGGAAACATGAAGGAGATCAATGTCGCGGAGAAGGGACGGGTGCTCCTGAAAGTGAAGGCGCACGGCCGGCAGGCGCACGCCATGGAGCCGGCGAAGGGCGTGAACGCCATCAACGCCATGGCGCGCTTCCTGGTCGCCCTGCAGAACGGGAGACTGCGCTACCGCGCCCATCCGATCCTGGGCGGGCCGACGATCAACGCCGGGCTGGTGCGCGGCGGCGTGGCGCCGAACGCGGTGCCGGCCGACTGCGAAACGACGCTCGACATCCGCTACGTGCCGGGACAGACCGCCGACGGAATCCGCCAGGAGATCCAGACGATCGCCTCCGAGTCGATCTGGGGGCCGGGAGAGGTGGCCGCGGCAGGATTCACGGCGGAGATCATGCAGGACGCCAAGCCATGCGAGGTGTCGCCGGACGCGCCCATCGTCAAGCGTATCCGGAGGCACGCTCCCGACGCCCGGGTCGTCGGCAGCGGCGGCGGCACGTTTGCCAAGGACCTGGTGCTCATGGGTGTCGACGCCGTGGGCTGGTCGCCCGGCGATGAGGCGACTTACCACCAGCCGAACGAAGAGATCGAGGTGGAGCAGCTCGTCACGTTCGCCGGCCGGCTCGCCAACCTGGCGCTCGAGATCGCCAACGAACAACAGGCATGAGGGCGTCCCGCCGCCCGATCGGGCGGGCGGCCATCGTCGCGGCGATCCTTCTGGCACCGGTTGCGACGCTTTCCCGGGGGGACCGCGCCACCGCCCAGTCGCCGGAGGCCCCGCACGACGCCACGTCCCACCAGTCGTTCACGGACGTCGAGAAATGGAAGCGGATCTTGGACGACCCGAAGCGTGACGAATGGCAGAAGCCGCAAAAGTTGGTCGAGGCGCTCGGCCTCGGCCCCGGCAACATCGTGGCGGACCTGGGCGCCGGCACGGGCTATCTCGAGCGTTATCTCTCGAAGGCGGTGGCGCCGGGCGGCATCGTCCTGGCGATCGACACCGAGCCGGAAATGGTGCGGCAGCTCGGGCAACGGGCCCTCAAAGAGGGGACGGCCAACGTCGTGCCGGTCCTGGCGCTCCCGCAGGAACCGTTCCTGCCGCCGGGCCGCGCCGACCGCGTGCTGATCGTCGACACCTTCCACCACATCGACGATCGAATCCGCTACGTCCGCAGGCTGGCGGACGCGCTGGCTCCCGGCGGGAGCGTCGTGATCATCGACTTCCACAAGCGTCCGCTCCCGGTGGGGCCGCCACCGGAGCATAAGCTTGCGCGTGATTTCGTCGTGGACGAGATGAAGCAGGCGGGCTTCCGTCTGGCGGACGAGAAGACCTTCCTGCCATACCACTACTTTCTGTTCTTCCAGCCGGGGACGAAATAGTGCTGACCACCGCCGACTTCAGGAAGGGCCTGGCGATCCTGGTGGAGGGGCAGCCCTACCTCATCATGGACTACAGCGTGCAGACCCCCTCGGCGCGCGGGTCCGCCACGCTGGTGCGGATCAAGGGGCGCAACGTCATCACCGGGCAGGTGCTGGACATGACCTTCAAGGCGGGCGAGAAGTTCCAGGAGCCGGACCTCGAACGCCGCAAGATCAACTTCCTGTACGCCGACGGCGACGAGTTCCATTTCATGGACGAGCAGTCCTTCGAGCAGTTCCACCTCGACCGCGAGACGCTTCAAGACGCGGCGCGCTGGCTGCGAGAAGGGATCACCCTGCGCTCGGTCGTCTTCCAGGGGGCGGTGGTCGGCATCGAGCTGCCGCAGTTCGTGGAGTTGAAGGTGGTCGAGACCGGTCCGGGCGGCCGCTCCGACATGGCGAGCGGCAAAGTCACGAAGCCCGCGACCCTCGAGAACGGCACGCAGATCCGCGTCCCGGTCTATCTCGACGGGGGCGAGACGGTGATGGTGGACACGACGACCGGCGAGTTCGTGAGGCGGGTGTCCGGCAAGTAGACAGGCGAGGGAACGGACTCGCGGGGGGGCACGCATGAAGCTGTCGCGCAGGGCCGTGACCCGGGCCGTCATCGGCGCGCCCGTCATGCTGTTCGCCGCGTCGGTCGCCCGGCTGGAATCGCTCCTGGGATGGAAGGAGGCGCGCGCCGCGCAGGCGCCTGCGCCTTCACCCGCGCCCGAGGAAGCGCCCGCCGACTCGGCGCTCGGGCGCTTTCTGGCCCGCGAGGAGGAGGGGCTGTCGGGCGAGGAGCGTCGCAGGGTCCGCCGGCAGGTGGCGCAGCTGGAGCAGGCGCTCAAGGAGATCCGCGGCTTCAAGGTCACGAACGACGTCCCGCCGAGCGGCACGTTCAAAGCACTCAGGACGAGGCGGCCCCATGATCGCTGACGACATCCTCTACAAGCCGGTCACGGAGCTTTCGAAGATGGTGCGCGCACGGCAGGTCTCGCCTGTCGAGCTGACGCGGGCGTATCTGTCGCGCATCGAGGCCCTCAACCCGGTGCTGTCGGCCTTCGCCACGATCACCGGGGACCTCGCCCTGGAGCAGGCGAGACAGGCGGAGCGCGAGATCGCCGCCGGAAGAAACCGCGGGCCGCTGCACGGCATCCCGTACGGGGCGAAGGATCTGGTCGCGACGAAAGGGATCAGGACCACCTGGGGGGCGAGGCCGTTCGCCGACCGGGTGATCGACGACGACGCGGCGATCATCCGGAAACTTCGCGGGGCGGGCGCCGTCCTGCTCGGCAAGCTGGCGATGATCGAGCTGGCCGGGGGCTTAGGGTACTCGAAGGGTGAGTCCTCGCTCACCGGGGCCGCGCACAACCCCTGGGCCCTCGACCGCTGGACCTGCGGATCGTCGTCCGGGTCGGGGGCGGCCGTGGCCGCGGCTCTGGTCCCGTTCGCCATCGGATCGGAGACCTGGGGATCGATCGTCTGCCCGTCGTCGTTCTGCGGCGTGTCGGGTCTGCGCCCAACATTCGGACGCGTGTCGCGGCAGGGAGCGATGGCCCTGTCATGGACGCTCGACAAGCTCGGCCCGATGGCGCGCTCGGCGCGCGACTGCGAGATCGTCTTCGATCACATTCAGGGCCACGATCCGGACGACCCGTATTCCTCCGACGAGAAGCCGGCGCCGGCCTCCGACCCCGGTTCCGTCAAGACGCTGAAGGTCGCGTACCTCAAGCTCGATTTCGACAAGCAGGGCGACAAGTCGGTGGAAAAGGCGTTCCTTTTGGCCCTCGAAGACCTTCGTCGGGCCGGCGTTCACCTGGAGGAGGCGAAGTTGCCGGACCTCCCCTTCGAGGCGGCCGCCTCCGTCGTCCTGACCGCCGAGGTGGCCACGGCCTTCGAGGATCTTCAGAGATCGGGGGGCGCCCGCGATCTGGTCAGCCCCGACGCGCCCCTGTCGTTCGTGGTGGCACGAGCTGTGACCGGACCCGACTTCGTCAAGGCGCAGCGCGTGCGCACGGTCTGCCAGAAGGCGATGGCCGACTTGTTCGCGCGGCACGACGTCCTCCTCTACCCGGGCGAGGGGTACACCGCCTTCCCGATCGACAAGGACTTCAACGACATCGCCTGGTCCGACCCGGTGGGCGCCGCCGGCAATCTGTGCGGCCTTCCGGCGATCGCCGTGCCGTGCGGCTTCGGCGCCGACGAGCTGCCGGTCAGCCTGACGGCGATGACTTCCGCCTTCGAGGAAAACAAGGGAATCTCCCTGGCACGCTTCTTCCAGGGCATCACGTCCTGGCACCTCAAGCGGCCGCCCCTTCTGCCCGTGGGCGTGACGCCCCTCGCCGGAGCGACAGGGTGGGACGTGTCCCCGCGGGCGTCAGTGCCCTGAGGCGGGTGGATGGATCCCAAGGGCCGAGTGGCGCTCATCAGCGGCGGAGCACGAATCGGGCAGGAGGTGGCCGCCGCCCTGGCGCGGCGCGGCTGTCACATAGCACTCACCTACAACAGGTCCCGCAAGAGCGCCGAGGAGACGGCGGACCGCGTGCGCTCGTTCGGGGCGCGCTCCATGGTGGTGAAGGCCGACCTGTCGCGGGCGGCGGGGGCGGCCGCGGCGGTGCACGCCGTCCACGGGAGGCTCGGCGGTCCGGATATCCTCGTCTGCATGGCGTCGGTGTACGAGCGGGTGCCGTTCGAAAAGCTGGACGAGCGGTCATTCCGGATGAACCTGGACGTCGACCTGGCGAGCGCCTTTTACCTCGCCCGCGAGGCGGCCCCGCAATTGAAGAAAGGCGGCGCCGGGCGCATCGTCCTGTTCGCCGACTGGCTGCCGAGAAGCGGCCGGCCGCGCTACCGCGGCTTCCTGCCGTACTACATCGCCAAGGCCGCCGTCGTCGGCCTGACCGAGAGCCTGGCGCTGGAGCTGGCGCCCGAGATCCTGGTGAACGCCATCGCTCCCGGTCCGATCCTCAAGCCGCCCGGCATGAGCGCCAGGGCCGATCGGGCCGTGCGCCGGGTGACGCCGCTCGGGCGCTGGGGCGGCCCCGAAGAAATCGCGCGCGCCCTTCTCTTCCTGGTCGAAACCGAGTTCGTCACCGGAGAGTGCATCCGGGTCGACGGCGGGCGTCACCTGCACTAATCCGGGCCATGGCCCGGCCCGATTGGAAGAGGCTGTTGTAGTATTCGCGTCCCATCATGGAGGATTACGGACAATGAACCAGCCACGCACCTCCTCGCTCAGGATCGACGCCGTCCGTCCATGGGCGCTTGCCCTGCTCTTCGCGGTGGGCCTGGCGCTCGCCGTGTCGCCGGCCGTCGCCGCGATCGAGAATTACCAGATCGACCCCGCCCACAGCGCCGTGGGGTTCTCCATCCGGCACCTGTTCAGCAAGGTGCCGGGGCGGTTCACCAGGTTCGAGGGGAAGATCGCCCTGGACAGAGAGGACTGGTCGAAGAGCTCGGTCCAGGTGAGCATCGACGCCGGGAGCGTCGACACCAATGAGCCGAAGCGCGACCAGCACCTGCGCAGCGACGCGTTCTTCGACGTCGCCAAGTTCCCGAAGATCACGTTCCAGTCGACGGCCGTGAAGCAGGTCGCACCGAACAAGCTTCAGGTCACGGGAAGCTTGACGATCCGCGGCACCACCAAGCCGGTGGCGCTCGACGTCGATGTCCTGGGCTTCGGGCCGGGCTACGGCGGCGTCGTCCGCGCCGGATTCGAGGCGCACGCGAAGATCAACCGGCAGGACTTCGGCGTCGCCTGGAACGACGTGATCGAGGGCGGTGGCGCCGTCCTGGGCGATGAAGTGGAGATCAACATCAACGTCGAGGCGGCGAAGGAGCAGCCGAAGCCGGCCGCCAGCCCGGCCCCCAAGAAGGGCAACTGAGGGGCCGGCTCGCCCCGCCCGCACCTGAATCGTACGGGACCACCGCGCCCGACGTGACGACTCCGGGCACGCCGGAAGCAGCGTTCTCCGGTCCCGCACGCCGCAACCCCGCTCAGCGGTCGATGGCGGGAGCGAGCCGCCTCCAGCCGCTTCCCTCGTGGTCGTAGTGGAAGATGCCGGGATGGAGGATCTCCGCAAGGATCTCGAGCGACTCGACCAGGCGCGGTCCGGGGCGGTTGAAGAACAGGTGCCCGTCGGCGAGGAAGACCCGCCCGCCGCGCACCGCCCGGAGACGCCCCCAGCCCGGCAGCTTCCGGAGAGCCTCCGCTTCCCGGGCGGTGCGTTCCAGGTCGAAGCCGCAGGGCAGGACGACGATCGTGTCCGGATCGGCGGCCGCGAGGCTGTCCCACGTCATCCCGGGTGAATGCCGTCCTGCCTCGCCGAACAGGTTGCGGCCCCCGGCCAGCGCCACGAGCTCGGGCATCCAGTTGCCCGCCGCCATCAGAGGATCGATCCACTCGACGCAGACGACCGTGGGGCGGCTGTCGATCCGGGCCGCGCGGGCCGCGATCGCCTCGACCCGCCCTTCCAGGTCCCGTCTCAATGCCCGGCCGCGTTCCGCGATCCCCAGCGCCCCGGCGACGCGCTCGATGTCCTTCCATACGTCCAGAAGATGCGCCGGCTGCAGGGCCAGCAGCGCCGGGCGAGTGCCGATCCACTCCCCGAGCGCCGTCTCGACGTCGCGCAGGCTGACGGCGCACACGTCGCACAGCGTCTGGGTGATCACCAGGTCGGGCCGGAGCTGCCGCAGCCGCGCGGCGTCGACGCGGTAGACCGAAAGAGCCTGCTCGAGGATCGCCCGGACCGAGACGTCGATGTCGCGACTCGGCCGCCCGGCGTCAAGGCGCGGCTCGGAGCAGGCGGGAAGATCGCGCACTGATTCGGGGACATCGCACTCGTGCGAGCGGCCCACGAGGCGATCCTCGCAACCGAGGGCGCAGATCATCTCGGTGCTGCTGGCGATGAGCGACACGACGCGCGTAGCGCCTTCCCTGGACACGTCCGGAGTCTACCTCGTCTCCGCGCCCTCCGGCGCCAGGTGGAATACCCTGCGCTCCAGGAGCGCGAACCCGCCGAAGAGCGCCGCGGTGTAAAGGGCGTCGCCCAGGAGAGTATTCCTGAACAAGGGCAGCGCCTGGAGAAAGCACGCGGCGAGCCCTTCGAGCGTTCGGGGATAGAGCGATCCCGCCGCGAAGACACCTAGATTTGTCAGCGCGAAGAACTGGAATTCGGGCGGCGAACGACGCTCCAGGGCGACGGGAGGGGGCCGACGTACAGGAGGTCGTAGTCCACGACGGCGTGGATCGAGGGGAAGCCTTCGAAATAGCCCGCGATCCCGGCGGCGTCGAGCAGGAAGGTCGGATGGATCCGCGACAGGTCGACGTTCACGGTCGCGTCGACGATACGCTCGAACCTGAGCGCCTGCAGGTGGTGGCTCACACGGACGTTCAGTCGGCGCGCCGCGGAGTCGTGGTGGACCTGCACCAGGAGCGGCATGTCGAGCGGCAGGGCGGTGGCGGCCGATGCGAAGGCGAAATTGAAGAAGGCGTTGCCGGCCACGTTGCCGCCGAACACGGAGGGGGTCACGAACGGGCCGCCGAAGACGGTGACATTTGGGAAGTAATCGAACTCGACCAGGTCGAAGCTGTCGGACGGGAACGAGGTGCGGTTGAGCCCGGTGGTGGCGCGGTTCCACAGGCCGAAGGCGATCTGCGAGAAGCCGTTCGGGTCCGCGAAGAAGCCCTCGGAGCGGATGGTCAGGATGGCGCCGAAGTCGAAGTCGGCGTCGGTGGAGAAAGACTGTCCGATGGGGGTCGAGAGCCGCGCAGTCGGGAGGGTGGTGTCGTACACGACCCGTAGCGTCCCTTCGCGATCGGCGGGGAAGTGGGACGGCTCCTCGGGCACAAACGTGAAGCGGGCGGCGACGTCTCCTTCGCCGAAGAAGACGTTGTGGCTCTGTCCAGTGAGAGGGTCGGCGTCGAAGCGCTCCACGACCTGGGCGGGGAGGGGGGACAGGGTGGCGGCGCCGAGAAGGACCAGCGCGGCGACGACGGTGCGTGTGGCGCGGCGAGACGGACGGACCATTCGTGTCATGGCAGGCTCCTTGTGAGAATGGCGAAAGAGAAGGGAGGCACGCGCGCCGGCAGGGCGGCGACCGGTGCGCCGTTCTCCGCGTTGAAAATCAGGACGCGGGGCTCGAAGAAATTGCTGTCCGCGACCAGGAGATACCCGTCGCCGTCGAGCTCGATGGACGAGACCAGACCGGCGCTGTCGAAGATCGTGTCCCGCACCTCGCCGGTCGTAGGGTCGAACGACTTGACGAAGTTGTGGAACGAGGCGTCGGAGACGAGACAGTAGCCGCGCGTCGCCGAGTGGATCACGACACCGCTGACGTTTCCTCCGAGGACGTCATCGTCCACCAGGAGCCCGCGGGCGGCGCGGGTGACCGGGTCGATCGTTTCGATGCCGCCGCTCAGGACCGGCGCCGGCCGGTTGAAGCCGGGGAAGAGGCCGGCCAGCCCGACGTAGATGAGACCGGTCGCGGGCGCGTAAGACAGCGACTCGAAGGGATTCTGGCCGGAGAGGTCGATGACCTGGATCACCTGCCGGAGCACCGGATCGATGACCACGACCCGTCCGTTCATTAATTCGCTGAAGGAGGCGTCCGCGTCCTGCAGCGTGACGTAGATCAGGCCGTCGTGCAGAAGCGCCTGATCGGGCCGGGGATAACGGTCGCGGTTGCGGGCGTACGGCGTGAGGTCGATGCGATCCACGATGTCGCCCGTCGCGAGGTCCATGACCGCGACGTCGCTGAACCCGGCGCCGTAGCGCGTGATGAATGCGGTGCCCGCGTCGCCGACGGCCCCGGGCGGCGGGACAACGAGATCGAGAGGGTTCGACAGGTTGCCGGTCGAGTACTCGAAGAGCGTCTCGAACGGACCTTCCGGATTGAGCCCCTGCACGTTGTCGAACGTGAATCGGTTCACAATGAACGGCCTTCCGTCCTCGACCCGCGCGATCGCGTCGCTGCTGATGATCTCGACGTCGTCCTCCACGCTGATCCGCGTGTCGTAGCGCACCGTGATGACGGAGACCTTGCCGATCGACCCCTGCAGGTCGGAGCCCGCGACGAGATACCGTCGCCGTTTCACCGCCACGAACGAGCCGTGTCCAGGGAATCCGAAGAGCGCCGCGGGCCCGGCCACCCGCCGGGCGCCATCCAGGGCCGTCCC
>Ga0209157_1004699_pt1 | contig 10127 bp, 10 predicted proteins | sample GraSoiAngelo_135_FD_185892 | JGI IMG/M metagenome (GOLD analysis project Ga0209157, IMG submission 185892) | Grasslands soil microbial communities from the Angelo Coastal Reserve, California, USA - 14_0929_05_40cm (SPAdes) (version 2) | ecosystem: Environmental > Terrestrial > Soil > Grasslands ...
ATCATGGGCCCGTACATGACGCACGTGGGCGCGCTCGGCCAGCGCATGATGAAGCAGACGGCCACGGTGCAGGCCAACATCGACTATGGCGACGAGCGGGACGCGATGCTGAAGCTGCGCGTCGGCATGGGGATCGCGCCGCTCGTGAACGCCATGTTCGCCAACTCCTCGATCTCCGATGGCCGCTTGAACGGCTACATGAGCTTCCGGGGCCACATCTGGACCGAGACCGATCCCGCGCGCTGCGGGCTCCTGCCCTTCGTCTTCCGGGAGGGCGCGAGCTTCGCCGACTACGTCGAGTGGGCGCTCGCCGTGCCCCTCTATTTCATCCTGCGCGGCGGCCGCTACCGGACCGAGGTGACCGGCATCCCGTTCCGCCGCTTCCTGACCGAGGGCGCAGCCGGGGAGCGCGCGACCCTCGACGACTGGAACCTGCACCTGACCACGCTCTTCCCCGAGGTGCGGCTCAAGGGCTACATCGAGGTGCGCTCCGCCGACAGCCAGCCGCCCGAGCGCATGCTCGCGCTGCCCGCGCTGGTGAAGGGCGTGTTCTACACCCAGGACTGCCTCGAGGCCGCCTGGGACCTGGTCAAGCGCTGGACCTTCGCGGAGCGCCTCGAGCTCTGGCGCGACGTCCACCGCGAGGCGCTGCTCGCGCGCTTCAAGGGTGTCAAGGTGATCGAGCTCGCCCGCGAGCTCTACGCGATCGGCGAGGAGGGGCTCCGCCGCCAGCAGGCCCTCGACCGTGCCGGGCGCGACGAGCGCGTCTACCTCGAGCGGATGGGCGAGCAGCTCGCGATCGGCCGTTCCCCGGCCCGGGTCATCGCCGAGAAGTGGAGCGGTGTATGGGACCGCCGGGTGGAGCGGCTGATCGAGTTCGCGGAATACAGGGGCTGACGCCGGGCAAATGCGCCGGGGTCGCAGGGCCTCGGAGCCAGGCGGGGCCGCGATCGTGGGACTCGCTGGCGCTGCTGGCCGGGCCGAAGGGCCTCACGGGTTGACTTTCGCCATTTATTCGCCTACGAGAACGTGCCGGGAAAGAGGGGAATCATGCGGGCGGCGGCGAAGGCTGGATGGGCGGCGGTCGAGCTCGAGCTGGCGCCGGCGGTGACGATCCCCTTCCTCGGCACCGTGGCGGCGGGCATGCCCCTCCGCGCCTTCCCGGTCGAAGGCGCCCTCGAGCTGCCCGCGGCGCTCTGGGGCGGGCGCAAGGTCTTCGTGCTCCGCGCGCGCGGCTCCTCGATGATCGACGAGGGCATCCGCGACGGCGACTACCTGATCATCGCGCCGCGCAAGACGGCCGAGGTCGGGCAGACGGTGATAGCGGAGGCCGAGGGTGGCGTCACCGTGAAGCGCCTCGGCGGGGAAAGGGACGAGCGGCTTCGCCTCGAGCCCGCCAACGTCGAGATGCTGCCGCTCGTGGTCGCCGCGGAGCGCGTGCGCATCGTGGGCGTCGTGGTGGGCGTCCTTCGCCGGCGGGGATTCCGCACGCCGGCTCCGATCCGTCCGCGCGCGGCCGCGGGCGGCGGCGACGGGCGGACGCTCGACCTGGCGCTGCGGGTGATCGAGCAGCGGGTGGGCGAGGCGGAGGCGCTCGGCGCCGCACGCGCCGGGCGGCCCGGCGCGCGGCTTCGCGAGCTCGCGCGCAACCTGCGCGCGCTGCGCGACTGCTACCTCGAGACGACGGCGCCGCGGCTCCGCGCGGCGCTCTTGCGCGAGGCGGGCGAGATCATCCGCCGCCTGCGCCGGTTCGGCGCCGAACGAAGCTGACGCGGGGGCGCACGCGCGCGATCGGCTTGACTGCCCAGGACCTTTACGGTTTCCTCGCGCGGTGTCGCGCCTCGCATCGTCCGGCCGCTCGCCCCTCGTCGTCCTCTTCCTGACCGTCTTCATCGATCTCATGGGCTTCGGGATCGTGATCCCGCTCCTCCCCATCTACGCGGAGCAGATGAAGGCGACGCCGTTCACCGCCGGCGTGCTGATCGCGGTGTACTCGCTCATGCAGCTCATCTTCGCGCCGGTGTGGGGGCGCGTCTCGGACGACATCGGGCGGCGACCCGTCCTGCTCTTGTGCCTGGCGGGGTCGGCGATGAGCTATCTTTTGCTCGCCGCCGCGTGGCGGCTCGAGGTGCTCTTCCTGGCACGCGTGCTCGCCGGTGTGGCGGGCGCGAGCATCCCGGTCGCGCAGGCGTACATCGCCGACGTTACCGGCCCGGGCGAGCGCGCGCGAGGCATGGGGCTCATCGGCGCGGCCTTCGGGCTCGGGATGGTGATCGGGCCGGCGCTGGGCGGCGGGCTCTCGCTCCTCGGACCGCGGGTCCCCGAAGGCTTCGCTGCCGGGCTCTGTCTGGCCAACGTGCTGGTGGCCGTCTACCGCCTGCCCGAGTCGCTGCCGCGCTCTGTGCGCCGGCCGGCGCCTTTCCGTCATCCACTGTCGCTCGCCTCCCTCCGGGACGCGCTGGCTCGGCCCGGTGCGGCCGCCCTGCTCGCGGTCTTCTTCCTCGTGACCCTCGGCTTTGCGATCCTCGAGGGGACGTTCTCTCTCGCGGCGACCGACCGCCGCTACTACGGCTACAGCCAGGCACAGGTAGCCGGCCTCTGGCTCTACATGGGTGTCGTGGCGGTCGTCGTCCAGGGCTGGCTGGTGGGCCGTCTCGCCCAGCGGCTGCCGGAACGGGCGCTGGTTGTCCTGGGCACCGCCGCGTTGGGCCTGGGCTTTCTCTGGATATCCTTCGCGGGGCCGGCGGTCGGGCTGCTCGCGGCGCTGGCGCTCGTGGTGGGGGGGCAGGGCCTCGCCGGCCCCTCGCTCTCGAGCCTCATCTCGAAGACGGTCGAGAAATCAGTGCACGGCGAGGCGCTCGGAGTTTCGCAGTCGCTGTCGGCGGGTGCGCGCGTGCTCGGGCCGGCGGGCGGTGGCCTCATCTTCGACCGCTTCGAGGTCTCGGCCACCTACCTCGCCGCCGCGGCCTGCGCCGCGGCTGCCCTCGGTCTCTCGCTAACGCGGGTGCGCCCCGTCCGCCAGGAGGAAGGGGAGGTCATGCGCGTCCGCAGATCGGTATAGCAAGTCTCGAGCCGACGCCGGAACCTCGTGCTGGGCCTGCTCGTTCAATTGTGAGTGGCGCCGGCCACCGGTCCCGGACGGAGGAGGGCGGTCGTCGGCTTCACCGCCGCTCCCTCTCGAAAGCCGGTCCCCCCGGACGGCGCCCCGGCGAGCCGTGGCGTGGCCGAGGAAATCCTTGCCTTTCTCGTCGCCCTCGGATAAGAGGCGCTAACTTCTTTACGCAGGTTTTTTCATGCCGGAGGTGGTTCTTTTGCAACTCGGGGGCATGGTAGTGGTGGGCCGACGTCGCCCGTCCGGTCGGGGGCGCTCGGTGCCCGCGGGAGGGGGAGGAAGATGGTTGCAAAAGGAAAGCGTGGCTTCTCGGCCGGACATGATCGGCTAGCCGGCCTGTTCGAGCCGGACGTCCTCCTGCCTGCGCAGTTCTTCGCGGCCTTCCGGCGCGAGGGCGGGCTCGAGCGCGAGCGCCTCCTGATGCTGGCCGTCCTCGAGGACGCCATCGACTGCTACCAGAAGTACGCGCACGCGCGGGATCCCCGCGGCCGTCAGATGTACGAAGAGGCGCGCGAGTGGGTCACGTCCGAGGACCGCGCCTGGCTCTTCTCCTTCGAGAACATCTGCGACACGCTCGAGATCAACGCCGAGTACGTGCGCCGCGGGCTGAGGGACTGGCGCGAGAAGAACCAACAGGGCCGCCGTCCCCCGGTGCTGGTCACGCCCGAGGCGGCGCCCGCCGACCTGCGCAAGGCGACGGCGTAGACCGCCCGGCGCAGGTCTCAAACGACGGTCACCACGACGCGGCGGTCGCGTGGGCCGTCGAGTTCGACCAGCATCACCGCCTGCCAGGTGCCGAGGCAGAGCTTCCCGGCGCGCACCGGGATGGTTTCGCCCGGCCCGAGGATGGCTGCCTGGATGTGCGAGGCGCCGTTGCCGTCGACCCTGTCGTGGCGCCACACGCCGGCCGGGATCAGCCGGTCGAGCGCGTCGAGCACGTCCACGCACACGTTGGGGTCGTCGTTCTCGTTGATCACGATCGCCGCCGTGGCGTGCGGCGTGTAGACGCTGCAGAGCCCCTCGGCCGTGTCGGCCCGGGCGACGATCGCCGCCACGCGGGCGGTGAGATCAATCATCTCCCGCTTCGTGGTCGTCCGTATGCGAAACTCGGTCAGCATCGCTGTCTCGGAGCCGGCCACCCGTGCTCGCCGCGATCGGGAGCACCTGCGCCGGCGGGTTCTCCTCGGGCGTGATGCGGATCGGCATGCCGCCTTCGTCCTCGAGGGCCGCGAGCAGGAGGTCCTCGGCGACGCGGCCGGCGACCCCCGTCCGCGCGATCGCCAACGTCGCCTCGCGGTAGAGGGCGGGCGAGTAGCCGTAGATGTCCCGGTGCGTCTCCAGGTAGACCGCGCCGCCCCGCACGCCGATCTTGACCGGCTGGTAGACGAACTCCCCCGGGGCGCCGACCGGCACGAGCGGGAACAGGCGCTGGATGTCCTCCGGATAGAGACGCACGCAGCCGTGGCTCACCTGCATTCCGACTCCCCACGGGATGTCCGTCCCGTGGATGCCGTAGAGCGGCAGGGTGAGCTCGAGACGGTACTTGCCGAGCGGGTTGTCCGGCGCGCCTCCGGGGATGAAGGTGCGCGGGTCGCCGCGCTCGGCGATGTGCTCCTTCCGGATCGACTCGGGGATGTTCCACTGCGGGTTGACCGTCTTGCCCCGAATCTTGAACTTCCCGCTCGGCGTGCGCCAGTCGTCGCGGCCAAGGCCGACGGGGTACGTGTAGATGATCGTGGTGTGCGGGTCCCCCGGCGCGCGGTGGTAGAAGAAGAGCCGCATCTCGGGGATGTTCACCACGATGCCCTCGTAGGTGCAGCAGGGGAGCACCCACTGGGTGGGGAGCAGGATGGTCGCGCCGGCCGGGGGCACCCACGGGTCGATCGCCGGGTTCGCGTCGACGATCTCGTTGTAGCCGAGGTCGTAGTAGCGGGCGAGATCGATCAGCGTGTCGCCCTTGCGGATGCGGTAGGGGCGGACCTGGCCGATGACGCTTTCGGCCGGCTGCCCGCCCCGCGCCGGCGTCGGGATCGAGTAGGCGGGGATCGACTTCCGCTCGAACGTGTCCTCGTCGAAGTTCGCGGCACGGGAGCCGAGCGGCCCCGCCAGCGTCGCGACGAACGTGGTCAGAATCACAACCGAGCGCATGATCCGCCTCCCTGCCCCTCCGGCACCAGCCGCCCAGCGTAACGGGCCGGGGGCGGCGACTCAAGGTTCAGAGGGGGACGCCGAGCGCGGCGAGCCGCGCGCGCAGCTCCGCCAGGTCGACGTCGGGGAGCCCCGTGGCCCTCGGGTGCGCGATCGCGACCGCGAGCGCGGCCGCCTGCCCCTCGCCCATGCACGGGCCGATGACGCGCGCCGAGGCGAAGCCCTCGCGCGTCGCGGAGAGACAGCGGCCGCCGGCGAGCAGGTTGCGCACGCCCACCGGCACGAGGCAGCGGTACGGCACCGTGTACCAGAGGCCGTCCTCGAGGAAGCGCCAGTCGGTGAGCCCGCCCGCGACGTGCAGCTCGACCGGCCAGGCAGCACGGCAGATACCGTCCTCGAACTTCCGCCCGCCGAGCACGTCGTCCTCGGTGAGCGCGTAGCGGCCGCGGAGGCGGCGTGTCTCCCGCACCCCGAGCCGCGGGGCGGTGTCCGAGATGAACGCGGCCTCGAAGCCCGGCATGTGGCTGCGCAGGAAGTCGGCGCAGCGCTCGGCCTGCTCGCGCCCGAGCATCTCGCCGAGCGTCAGCTCGGCCGCGTCGCTCGCGTCGAGCGGGCGGCCCGCGATCCCGACCCGGCTCATCGCGACCAGCACCTCGCCCGGGCGGCCGGTCGGGATGATGTTCCCCGAGCGGCGCGGCAGGCCGGCCGTGTCGAAGTGCTTGTCGAGGAGGTCGCTCAGCTCGAAGAGGTGCGGCAGCGCCGTCTCGAGGTCGACGCGCTGCATGTAGAACATCATCGACGGGTACTGGAGTGTCTCGCCCTTCTCGGTGGGCGCGCCCGCGGCCAGGGCGAGCAGGGAGTCACCGCTCGCGTCGATGAAGTAGGCGGCCTGCATCGCCACCGGACCGCTCCGCGTGGCGACGGTCACTGCGTCGATGGTGCCGTCGTGCACGAGCGCGCGCACGAAGCGGGCGTGGAGGTAGACGGTCAGTGAGCCCTCGGCGCGCGCCATCCGATCGTAGAGCGTCTTCAGCCCCCACGGGACGTAGGGGAGCGCCGCCGTCGTCTTGAACGGCACCGGGCCATAGCAGAGGCCGCGTGCAACGAGGCGGTCCGCGACCTCGGCGGGGAAGCCGCCCACGAGGCGCACGAGGTCGCCGCTCCTCTCGCGGTAGTAGAAGCCGCAGAACGTCCCGACGCAGCCGCCCGTGGACATGCCGCCCAGGAAAGGCGAGTCCTCGACCAGCACGGTGCGGAGCCCGGCGCGCGCCGCGGTGATGGCCGCCGCCGTGCCCGCCGAGCCGCCGCCCACGACCACGAGGTCGGCCTCCTCGGCGACCGGGATTCGCTCCTCGGGCACGACGAGGGTCGCGTGCGCCATGGGTGGGCTAGGCGCCGGGCGCGGGCTCGCCCGAGGCTGCCGCGGCTCCCCGGAGGCGCTCGGCCACGTCGGGCACCGCCTTGAGCAGCATGTCGAGGCGGGCGATCTCCGGCCCGGTCGTCGCAGCGAGTGCCTCGCGGTACGCCGCGAGCGCGCGGTCGAGGTCCGCCTCCTTGCCGGGCACGATCGCGTCGCGCTCGCCCAGGCAGGCATTCACCTGATCGACGAGCGCTTCGAGCCGCTTTTCGCCCTCCTCGCCGAGGCGCGCGCCGATCATCTCGCCCCAGACCTGCGAGAAGGCGTAGGTCGCCGGCACCTGGCGCCGGAGACCGCCGGTCAGGAGATGGAGCCGCTCGGCGATCGCCGCCGCCGTGTTGAGGCCGCGGCGCGAGGTGAAGGCGTTCAGGCGCGCCAGCCGCTCGCGCAGCCGCTCGACGCCGTAGTGCGCGGCGAGCGCGCTCACCGCCTCCGTGAACTCCGCCTGCGTCAGGAGGGCCATGGACGCGCCCCGTCATGGCCGGTCGGCCGGAGGCTGTCAACGGCCGTTGCGTCGTGGTAAGCGGACCGCCGAACCCACCCGGAGGTGATTCCATGGCGCAAGAGGTCGCGCTCGTCACCGGCGCCTCGAGCGGCATCGGCGAGGCGCTCGCCCGCCGCCTCGCGCGTGACCGCCGGCATCTCGTGCTGGTCGCCCGGCGCGGCGACCGGCTGGAAGCCCTGGCGCGCGAGCTGACGGACGTGCACGGAGTGGCCGCCCACGTGATCGCCAAGGACCTGGTCGAGCCCGGCGCGGCGCGCGAGCTGCTGGACGACGTCGGCCGCCGGGGGTTCACCGTCGACTGGCTCGTGAACAACGCCGGCTTCGGGACGGTCGGCCGCTTCGACCGCCTGCCGGTCGACGGTGAGCTGAACGAGATCCGCCTCAACGTCGAGGTGCTGGTCGAGCTCACCGGCCGCTGCCTGCCCGCGATGGTCGCGCGCAAGGCCGGCGTGGTGATGAACATCGCCTCCATGGGCGCCTTCGCGCCCGGACCGTACATGGCGACCTACGCCGCGACCAAGGCGTTCGTGCTCAGCTTTTCGGAGGGGATCGCCGCCGAGCTGCGCGGCACGGGAGTACAGGTGCTCTGCGTCTGCCCCGGCTTCACGCGCACCGAGTTCCAGGAGAAGGCCGCGGTCGACGTGAGCGGCGTCCCGAGCTTCGCCTGGATGTCGGCGGAGCAGGTCGCGGACCAGGCAGTGCGCGCCGTCGGGCACGGACCCGTCCTCGTGAACGGGACGATGAACAGCCTGATGACCGCGGCGCTTCGCTTCGTCCCCCGCGGAGTGGTCGCGCGCGCGGTGTCCCAGTTCCTGAGGCCCAGGGAGGCCTGATGCGCGTTGCGGCTGCGGCGCTGGTCTGCGTGCTCGGGGTCCTCGCGACGGCGGCGGCCGACGAGGCGCCGCTGCCCGAGGTCGGCGCCGCCCTCGACCGGATCAAGAGCGCCTCGACGGTCGAGCTCACCACCACCGGCCGCAAGACCGGTAAGGAGCACAGGAGGCCGGTGTGGTTCGTGGTCGAGGATGGCAAGATCGTCGTCCAGGCGGGCAAGAACGGGAAGACCGACTGGTACCGAAACCTGCAGAGGCGGCCGACCGCGGTCGTCCGCCAGGACGGCTATCGCTTCCGCGTGCGCGCGGTGATGGTGACGGACCCGAAGCGGGTCGAGGCGATCCACGAACTCTTCACCGCCAAGTACACGACGGCATGGCTCCTCTCGTTCGTGGGCTCGACGATCGGGCGGGGAAGGCCGGTCGAGCTGCTGCCGGTGGCGGTGTCGGTCGGGCAGTAGGCTGGAGACTCAGCGCGGCAGGAGGAGGTAGAGCTCGCCCCGCTCGTGCATGCTGCCAGCGCGTTCCTCGGCCTCCACCCCCGCGCCGAGGAAGAGGTCGGCGTGCGCGCCGACGATCGCCGCGCCGGCGTCCTGGCTCACGGCGAAGCGGCGCAGCGACGGGGTGGCGAGATAGGCGAGCGCCCCTGGTGGGACGAGACGGGGGTCGGTGGCGATCGAGCGGCCGGGAGTCAGCTCGACCCCGAGGCTGCCTACGGGGCCGCCCTCGGCCAGGCGGAAGAACGTGTACCGCTCGTTGCCGGCAAGGATGGCTGCCTGCTCGCCCGCCGGCAGCGCTTCGAGCGCGCGCCGCAGGTCGGGGAGCGAGGCGTGATCGGGCTGGACGAGCCCGCGCGCAGCGAGGGCCGGCGCCACGGTCCGGTAGGGCCGCCCGTTCGAGCCCGCCCAGCGCGCGCCGACGACCGCCCCGTCGTCCAGCCTGAGACGCCCCGAGCCCTGCACGTGGAGCACGAAGAGGCTCACGGGATCGGCAACCCACGCCAGCTCGAGCCCCCGCCCCGCGAGCGCGCCGCCTTCGATGTCCGCGCGGGCCGGATAAGGCTGAAGCCGTCCGCCCTCGACCCGGCCGGAGAGCCGCCGGCACGTGCAAGTCTCGTCGAGGGTGCGGGGCTCGACGTCGATCAGATCCGGGGGCCGGGCGTACAGCGGGTAGCGGAAGATCGCGTCGCGCGCGAAGCGGGCGGCCAGCTCGGGCTCGTAGTACGCGGTGAGCAGCGCGGGGTCGCGGAAGCGGACGACGCGGAAGGTCCGCGCGACGGCCTCGCGACGCGCCTCGGGATCCGCGGTCGTGTCGAGGATCGCGAGCAGCCGGTCGGCCGCGGCCAGCGCGGCCGCGTCACCGGCGCGGGCGTAAACGGGCCGTGTCCGCTCGAGGGCGGCGCGCAGGGAGGCGAGATCGAGATCGTCCTCGAGCGCCGGGAGCTCCGCGGGGACGAGCGGGCCCGAAGGGCGCGGGCGGAGCACGGCGCAGCCGGCGAGGAGAACGCAGAAGAGCGCCAGCCCGGCCCGGCTCACGCCGCGTATACGGACTGGGCCGCGGCGAGCGCGGCGCCCGGCGACACACGCCGTCCCTCGGCGCGGAGCGTGTCCTCGAGCGCCGCGAGGACCGTCAGCACGTGCGCGCGCCGGCTCGACTCGCCCATGAGGCCGATGCGCCACACCTTCCCCTTCGTCGGCCCGAGCCCGCCGCCGATCTCGATGCCGTGCTCGGCGAGGAGGCGCGCGCGCACCCGTGCCTCCTCGACGCCGTCGGGCACCGTGACCGCGTTCAGCATGGGCAGGCGGTGACCCTCCTCGGCGGCGAGCGCGACGCCGAGCGCGCCCAGGCCGGCGGCCAGCGCCTCATGGTTCTCCCGGTGCCGCGCGAAGCGCGCCTCGAGCCCCTCCTCGGCGACCAGGCGCAGCGCCTCGCGCAGCGCGTAGTTCATCGAGATGGGCGCGGTGTGATGGTACACGCGCTCCTCGCCCCAGTACTGCGAGAGCAGCGTCAGGTCGAGGTACCAGCTCTGGACGCGCGTCCTTCGCCTGCCGAGCGCCTCGAGCACGCGCGGCCCGAACGTGACCGGCGCGAGGCCCGGCGGGCACGACAGGCACT
>Ga0209157_1004701_pt1 | contig 10125 bp, 9 predicted proteins | sample GraSoiAngelo_135_FD_185892 | JGI IMG/M metagenome (GOLD analysis project Ga0209157, IMG submission 185892) | Grasslands soil microbial communities from the Angelo Coastal Reserve, California, USA - 14_0929_05_40cm (SPAdes) (version 2) | ecosystem: Environmental > Terrestrial > Soil > Grasslands ...
GGTCTGCCGGACGAGGGTGTCCAGGAGATTTACTCGCGCGGGGACACGGTCATCGCCGGCACCGCCGTGATGGGAGGCGGACGGGCCGTGGCCGTCGATGGTGGCTACCGGGTCACGGGTCGCTGGCCCTTCGGTACCGGCTGCCAGGAGAGCTCCTGGATGCTGGGAAGCTTCCAGATTTTCGACGGCGACCAGCCGCGCCGCAGCCCGGATGGCACGTCGGTCTACTGGCGTGGGATCTTCGCGCGTTCGGAAGCTCAGATCGTCCAGGGCAGCTGGGACGTGACCGGGATGCGCGCGACCGGCAGCTTCGACTGGACGGTCGACGATATCTTCCTGCCGGAGCGTCGAACGATGGTCCACGCCGGCATCCCGCTCGACAACCAGTGGAAGCGCTGGCCGGGGATTTCGTACGCCTTGCCGGCCCAGGCGTGGGTCGGGCCCCACCACAGCGCCGTGATCACCGGCATCGCCCTGGCGGGCATCGATGCGCTGATCGAGCTGGCCGGCGAGAAGACGCCGCGCGGCCGGACCGGTCGGCTCTGCGAGAGCCCACAAGTTCAGGACGCAGTCGGTCGGGCCGACGCGATCCTGAACGCTGGTCGAGCGTACCGCAGCGCGACGATCGCCGAGCTCTGGAACACCGTCGCGGCCGGCGAGGAGACCACGCTCGGGCAACGGGCCCGTTGCCGGCTGGCCGCGGTTCATGCCGCCGACAGCGCTCGTGAGGCGATGGATTTGATGTACCGTCACGGTGGCAGCACGTCGTATCGGCGCGAGAGCCGCCTGGCCGAGTGCTGGCGCGACCTCCACGTCGTCGGCCAAGCAGTCACGCTCGCGCCGGAGTGGTACCCGATCGGCGGTCGGGTCTTCCTGAAGATGGACCCGGGCCCACGGCTGCGCTAAGCCGCGTGCCCTTCCTTCGGCCGTTGTCAGCCCCGGGGGAAAAGGGTCACTACTCCGAGGGGTTACCGTTCAGCTCCGAGCCCCTCTTTCCTTTCTTGGTTCATGGCTGAGGTCCGACGAAACTAGATGATGTGAGCCGGGTAGTCCGCGTTGCCCTCCTTGCCGTTTTCGCGCTTCCGCTTGATACGAGCGCGGCGCAACCAGTCGTCATCCAAGAGGGTGATCCAGGACGCCCGCGCATCGTCGTGAGCGTCGAGACCAAGACCAACCACCGGTCCATCCAACTGACGAGCCAACGAACGCCCACGTATCCGACCGTGGATGTGACGTGCGACGGCAAGCGGCGAGCGATCACCTTGACTCGCTCGGAGCTAGCCGGGAAGAGCGTCTTGGGAATCTACGAAGTCCCAGAGACTACCGCCAAGTCGATGCTCGGCGCCCTCGAGTGTCGCCTGCTCCTCCCAGACCAGCAGATCAACCTTCCCGCCCAACTGCTCCGAGCCGCATGGGCGATCGCTCCGAAGGGCGCCTCAGCTCGGGCGGGGATCCATCCACTGGACGGCTGGAGATGTCCTCCTGCCCAGCCCATCAAAGGCAACTTCACGACCTACTCGGGTGAGCCGTGCATCTATCACGTGCCCGGCGGCCAACTCTACGTGAAGACGAAGCCGGAGACGTGCTACGCGACCGAAGCGGATGCGCGGCAGGATGGATGTCGACGCTCGAAGCGATAGCGAGTAGCCCCGCAACGTGCGGCGCCTCTTAACTGGCCTTGCGAGCATCCCGCTCGCACTCTTCATCAGCCACGTCAGTACTCTCGTGATCGACTTTCCCTGGGGGGTTTACGCTGCCGTTACTCTGGCAGTGATCGGTTATGGCCTCCTCCTCACCGCCGGGCCGATTCGACGCCATGTATGGTCAAGGCTGGGGAAGACGCATCCGGTGGACGTTGTCTTGGCGACCGTTCTCATAACGGGCGCGTTGGGTGGCGCCGGCGCATGGTTCCTCGCCAAACAAGAAGAGGCGCGGCTTCTCGGGGACCACGTACGCAATGGCGGCTTCGAAAAGGGGGCGGACTTTTGGGTCCCCGATGGCACTTCTGGCGGCGGCGCAGACTCACGTGGGGTGCTGGATACGACCGACCGCCGCTCCGGAGCGGCCGCGTTCCGATTCGACCACGACAGCCAAAAGGCCGACGGTCAGTGGCGATCGCTCTCCCAACGAATCTCGAGGCTGAGACCAAGAACCTTCTATGCGGCAACCTTCTGGGCGCTGGTGAGCAGGGCGGAGGCGAAGCCCCTCTTTCTGACGGCCGATGCGCAGTGGGCCGATAGAACCTACGTCGGAAACGAACTCGCTGGATGGCGCGAGTATCGACATGTGTTCAACACCGGCGACTCGGACTTCATCGACCTCCGGTTCGTCATCGAAGCTCCCGGCACGGTCTGGATCGACGACGTTGCGCTCCGCGAGCTCAGGCAAGACCGACCGGAGCCGGGGCGCCCTCGATAGCTCGACGCACCCAACCGTCGCGAAGGAGCCCGCGCCCGATCACATCTACGGTTCGGCGCTGACTCGCATGCGCGAGGCGCTGGCCAAGTAGCTCGGCGCTACGCGTTGCAGTAAGAGGGTACCCAGCTCTTCTCGAGCATCTCCGGCGCGATCGTGCTGTAGTCGAACGCCTTCCCGTCCCGCACCATCTGCTCGACGTCGAAGAGTAGTCGCGTCTCCGGAATGTCGCGGAAGAAGGCCCGATACATCGACTCCACCATGAGGTGGGCGGCGCGCAGCCCCAGGGGGCCGAGAAAGTTGCGGCGCTGGCCAACGTGGGCCAGCTCGTCGGTCATCACTTCACGCAGGAGAGCGCGGATACGCTCACGGGCCTCCGGCTCGTCGGCGAGAATGTCGTCCAGGACGCCGTCGATATGCTGGTACACGGTCAGACCCATCAGCTCGCTCACGAAGGCGGGTGGGGCCAGCATGGCTTCGGGGAACATGGGGAAGAGACGGTACATGCGGCTCATCCACTTTCCGAGCGGGACCCACTCCACCTGGTCGAGGTGAAACGTCCGGAGGATCTCCTGGAAAAGGCGCATGTGACTGAATTCTTCGCAGAGGTGATAGAGCCCAATCTTCGCGATCAGCGAGGTCGACTCGGTGATCTGCTCGGTCCGGTCCCAGGCGGCGGAGATGCCGACGTATTCGTGGCGGGCGAACTTGTAGAGGAATGTCAGCAGCAACGTCTTGCGGTCCAGGGTCCGGGGATCGTCCTGCATGATCACATGGTTGCGATAGAAGCGCGCGGGGTCGGCCAGCGGCCGGCGTGACCGAACGGGATGCGCCTGGAAACCGACCAGGGTCTCCCGTTTCTTCACGAGATCCTTCTGGTCCTGGAGGATCTCCCCGTCGTGACCCACGGAGTAGGCCCAGTACGATTCGAAATTGGCGATCCGCTCTCGCCGGGTCGCCGACGTGAATATGGATCGATACCGCGATCGGCCAGGCGCGATCACGGAGCTCACACGTGACAGTGTAACCCTCGTGTGTAGGTCCGCCCCGGCGAGGAATGGCCGGAGCAGGAGAGAACGGAACATGGTAAAGATCGCAGGCCATGACTGAACGCGAAGCGATCGACCAGGGGCTGGCGAGGCGGCTCGTGCTCGACGAGCTGTTCGACCTGACGCTCTATCGGAGCCTGCGCGCGCTGGCGACGGGTGAGCTCGGGGCCATCCTGGATCGGCTGATCCCCATCGAGGCCCGCCATTTCGCGTTCTGGCAAGACTACTTCGGTCTGCGGGTCGAGCGCCTGGACGTCGCGCGATGGCTGAAGCTCCAGCTTATCGTCCTGGCCTGCCGCCTCTTCGGCACTTCGGCCATCCATCTCGTTCTGGAGGCGATCGAGGTCTACGGCGTGCGGAAGTATCTCAAAGTCTGGAGCACCTATGGCGCCGGGCCGCGTGGAGCGGCCGTGCGCAGCATTCTCGAGGACGAGTTCGAGCACGAGGACGCCGTCGTGACGAGCACGGCGGAGCCTCGGCTCAATCCCGAGCGCGTGCGCAACATCTTTCTCGGCTTGAACGACGGGCTCGTCGAGATCCTGGGCGCGGTCAGCGGCTTCTTCGCCGCCCTCGGGAGCTCAACGACCGTGCTCATGGCCGCCACCACGGTGGCCGTGGCGGGGGCGCTGTCCATGGCCGCCGGCGCGTGGGTCGCGGTGGATTCCGAATCGGAGATTCGAGCGACCGAGATGGGGCGCCGGCGGTTCCTGGGCCAGGACGTCTCGGCGGATGAAGCGGGCGAGAGCCCGATGCGCTCGGCGGTGGTCGTCGGCGTGAGCTACCTCACCGGCGCCGTCGTCCCGGTCCTCCCCGTGCTCGCCGGGGCGACGACCGCGCTGCCCTCCGCGCTCACCGCAGGAAGCTTGATCATCATCGTCTCGATGGTCCTGGCTTTTCTCTCCGGCATGGAGATGAAGCGGCGGGTCGTCGCGAACCTTGTGACCATCGCCGCTGCGGTCGGCATCACGTTCGCCATCGGGCTCATTGCGAACCGCGTGTGGGGCGTCCCGGTTTAGGGCCCGGGGGCAGGCGGGCGCCGCAGCGCGGGCGGATGCTCCGGGTGCAGGCGAGAGCCCGCCGACGGCCGCTTCCTACGGCACCGCCATCACCCACGCGCCACGATTGCGCGTAGCGCACACGAGCATGCGATCTTGCTTGTGGAAGAGGAGATCGGCGGCCATGGCATTGGGCAGCCCATTGGAGAATGGCGCCCACGCGCCGCCCATGTTCCGTGTCTGATAGACGCCGACGTCGGCGGCGACCCATATCCGCTTGTAGCTGGCTGGATCGACCACCACGGCGTTCATGGGAATGCTGGGCAAGCCTGTCGTGGAGGCGATCCAGGCGGTTCCCGCGTTGTCCGAGCGATACACCATGGCCCCGCCGACTTGCGAGAGTGTCACCCAGAATCGCTGCGGATTGCTCGGATCGACGGCAATGCAGCTGATATAGCGAGGAGCGGGTGACGTCAGCACGACCTTGCGCCACGTCGTTCCCGTCCAGCTCACTCTGAGCATACGGCCCGCGTTGGTCCCGATCAGGATGGTGTTGGCATCGATCTCGCGCATCGCCGTGGCCACTTCTCCCGAGGACAGCCCGAGGGAAAAGGTCGTCCACGGCGGCCCACCGGTCCTGGTCACGATCAGGGAGGTCGCCCCGATGGCTACGGTCGAGCCGAAGACCTCCACCGGCGGGTAGAACAACGACGGGACGCCGGGGGGCGAGAGGTTCGTCCACGTGTTGCCCTTGTTGTTCGAGCGCTCGAGCGACACGTCATAGTACGAGTGATACACGGTGTTGGGATTGAGCTGGTTGACTCCGCAATCGCCTCCGTCGCCGTCGGCAATGTGATCCCACACCGTGGAGCCGGTGAAGCGAATCGTGCCATTGTCCTGGGTGCCCGCCATCAGCCACTTCCAGGTATTCGGATCGCCGGCGAGGTATTCCATCTCGGTGATGCCCAGACCCTTGTTGAGCGCGGTCCAGCTGGCACCGCCGTTCGCGGACCGGAAGATCCCGCCGTCGTTGCCCGCGTAGATGATCTTCGAGTTGTTCGGAGAAAAGGTCAGGCAGTGCTGGTCGGGGTGGATGCTGTTGCTCCCTTGCGTCGTGACGTTCTTCCAGGTCCACGCCGAGACGCCGAGAGAGCCGCGGTAGGCGTCGATGGCCCCGAGGTACACGAGCCCCTTGTTGTCCGGCGCGGCCGCGACGTACCAGTCGTACCAGGCCTGATTCACGCTCAGGGCCGGCAAGGGTGTGATCTTTGTCCAGATCGTCCCGGATCGCCGCCACAGGTGCGCGCTCGTTCCCGCCGCCCCGAATGCATAGCTGACGTCCGGCGCCACCGTCACCCGATCCACGGCTAGGCGCGCCCAGACGGTTGACGGCCCCGCGGGAAGCGCGACGGTCGTGAAGGCCGTGCCGGCATTGGTCGAGACGAAGAGGCCGTCGGCGAAGGCCGCGAGGAGCTCGACCCGGCCGCCACGGGGATGGACGCTGATGTCCCAGCATTTCCCGGGCCGCCGCAGGCTCCACGACACGCCACGGTTGGTCGATCGGTAGAATCCGTTGGTCGTGGCAGCATAGAGGACCTTGGGATCCTGCGGATCTACGACGAGATCGTAGAACCCCACGCCGATGAAGGGAGCCGATGCCACGAGCCCCCACGTGGTGCCGCCGTCGCTGGAGCGGTAGACGCCGGCGCCCAGATTGGCATAGAAGTTTCCTTCGCCGCTGCCCGCATAGACTCGCTTGGGGGCGTTGGGATCGAAGGTGACGGCTCCGATGGCGAGCGACGGCATGAAATCCGTGCGAGCCTGCCAGGTCGTCCCCGTGTCGGAGCTCTCCCAGATACCTCCGCCCGCTCCGCCGACGAGCAGATGCTTGGGGTCCTGGGGATCGACGGCGATGCTCGAGACGCGACCGATCACATCGACGCGATTGCTTCCGTAGGTCTGGCCCTTGGGAACCAGCGAGGGCCCTATCGGTTGCCAGATAGAGACAGCGGGTGCGGGAGGGGCTCCGAAGGCCCTCGCCCTGCCTCTCCGGACACGGGTCTTCGGCCGATGTCTGGTCAGCGTTGCTGCCGCCTTGATGATAGTCGTGGCGAGGGGTTTTGCCGCAGCCCGGGTCTGCCTCGAGCGCCTGTTCCCGCGGGCGCCGAGCTCCCGAGCCTGCATGGCGGCCCTGGTAAGTCCGAACCGGGGCCTGGCAGCTCTGGGGACGGCGACGGTCGCTACGATCTCGTTGTTGAGGGCAGGATCGCGTTGACCGAGATACGTGAACAGCCGTTGGAGCGCTTTCCCCCCAGGGAACGGCGTGACTTTCCTCCGACGCGCGCCGCGATCAATCTTTGTGTCGAGCTTGCTTCTCATGCCGGGTGCCCCCCTGCTTCAGTGCCCCTTTCTTCGGCTTCACTGACGCTTCCTTCGGGCGGCGTGCGTCCTCGAACATTCGACGCCGTTCGGCGGCCCGGCCGCCAGGAGGTTCCGGAGTCTTGTCACCCGGGCGTTTCATCTCGCGTCCCCTTTGCGGTTTCGGCCTCGTGCGCGCAGTCGAAGTAGTCGCCCACGACGACGCCGAGGATGACGGTGCAGTGGCCTTCGTGAGCCACCACGCCTTTTGTCCGCAACCTAGAGCGGGCGGGGGCTGACGTCAATGACGACATTGCGGGCTCGCCGCGGCGATTTTCCTGGTCAGGCCGTCATTCCCAAAGCGCTCTCGAAGCCATTGACGTCGGGCCGAGCCGGCCGAGCCCACTAACGCCCGGCGAGCGCGCGGTTCTCCAGTCGGCTCAAGAGCCGCACCACGGGCCAGCACCACGGGCCACAGCAGCAGGAAGTAGATTGTCGCCGCCACCACGATCGGCGTCGGGTTGTACGTGATGCTCTGGGCCTGACGCGCCTGGTAGAGGAGCTCGGGCACGGCGACCACGCTGCCGAGCGAGGTGAGCTTCACCACCTCGAGCGTGTTGGACAGCAGGTCGGGCAGCACGTTGCGCACGGCCTGCGGCAGCACGACGTAGATCATGGCCTGCAGGCGGGAGAGGCCGGTGGAGCGCGCGGCCTCGACTTGGCCGGCCGGCACGGAATCGATTCCCGCACGCAGGATCTCGCCGTAGTACGCGCCGGTGTTGAGGAAGAAGGCGACGGCCACACACACGAAGCCGCCGAGCTCCAGCCCGGCGAACGGCAGGCCGGCGAACAACAGGATCAGCAGCACCAGGGGCGGGAAGGCGCGGAAGAAATCGACCCAGGCCATCAGCGGCCAGCGGACGACCGGATGCTTCACGCTCGCCAGCAGCGCCAGGATCAGCCCGCCGATCAGGCCGAGCGGCACCACGAGCAGCGACAGCAGCACGGTGTTCAACAGCCCGGCGCGCACGATCGGCCAGGACGCGGCGATGATCTCGGGGTTGAAGAAGGTCTGGATCATCGCTTCCACGCGAACTTGGTCTCGACCCAGCGGGCCGCCACCACGACCGGGAAGAACAGCACGAGGTAGGCGGCGGCGCCCATCATCAGCGGCGAGGGATTGTAGGAGTTGGACATCGCCGAGCTCGCCTGTCCCAGGATCTCGGTGACCGCGACGACGGTGCCGAGCGCGGTGCCCTTGGTGATCGCGATGGTGCGGTTGGTGAGCGGCGGGATGGTGAGCCGGAAGGCCTGCGGCAGCACGACGTTCATCAGGGTTTGGCCGAACGACAGGCCAGTCGAGCGCGCGGCCTCCCACTGGCCTTTGGCGACCGAGGTGATCCCGGCCCAGAAGATCTCCTCCGAGAAGGCCATCAGGACCAGGGCGAGCGACAGCCAGGTCGAGACGAAGCCGGAGGGCGAGAGGTCGACACTCGGCAGGCCGAAGTAGATCAGCACGATGACGACCAGCGGCGGCAGCGAGCGGAACAGGTCGACGATGCCGATGATCAGCCAGTTGAGTGGCCGGATGCCGAGGCTTCTGAGCAGCGCGAGGACCAGGCCGGCGGCGATGCCCGTGACGACGATGAGGAGGGCAAGCTCGATCGTGACCACGACGCCGGACAGGATGTCCGGCAGGTACTTGAGCATGACTCTCGTGTTGAAGAACGTCTCGGCGAAGCGCTCCCAGCCGCCGCTCAATGCCGCTGAATCTGGCCGATGAACGCCCGCGTGCGCTCGTGGGCCGGGCTCTCGAAGATCGCGGCCGGTGGCCCCTCCTCCACGATGGCGCCCTCGTCCATGAACACGACCCGGTCGGCGGCGTTGCGGGCAAAACCCATCTCGTGGCTCACCACGATCATCGTCATGCCGCTTTCGCGCAAGGAGCGCATGACCTCGAGCACCGAGCCCACCAGCTCCGGATCGAGCGCGCTGGTGGGCTCGTCGAACAGCATGACCCGGGGCTCGAGCGCGATCGAGCGTGCGATGGCCACCCGCTGCTGCTGGCCGCCCGAGAGCTGGCCCGGTGTGTGGTCGGCGCGATCGGCGAGCCCGACTCGTTCCAGTGCGGCCCGGCCGAGCGCCTCGGCTTGCGCCCGCGACTTGCCCGCGACCTTGCGCAGCGCGAGCGTCACGTTGCCGAGCGCCGTCATGTGCGGATAGAGGTTGAAGGACTGGAACACCATGCCGATGCGCTGGCGCGCATGGTTGATGTCGGTCCGCGGATCGAGCATGTCGATGCCGTCCACCACGACGCTGCCGGAGGACGGCTCCTCGAGCCGGTTGAGGCAGCGCAGCAGGGTGGACTTGCCCGAGCCCGACGGCCCGATCACGAACACCAGCTCGCGTTCGGCCACCCGGAGGTCGACGCCCTTGAGAACGTGAAGCGAGCCGAAATGCTTGTGGAGGCCGCGGGCGTCGACGATCGGTCTGTTCACTCGCCCGGGGTCAGTTGCATTTGAGCTCGTGCGACGTGGGGTCGTAGCCGGGCATGCCGGGCGGGCCGTAGCCCGGCGTGATCACCACCTCGAGGCCGTCAGCCGGTGGCTTGCGGCCGAACCACTTCTCGGAGAGTTTGGCGATCGTGCCGTCCTTCTTCATGCAGTCGAGCGCATCCTGCAGCTCGGCGCGGAGCTTCGGATTGTTCTTGGGCACCGGCGCCGCCCAGTGGGCGCGCGTGTCCTTGAGCTCGAGATCGGCGACGAACTGGGGATTCTTCGACGCGGCGTAGACGATGGTGGTGTTGCCGCCGAGGGTCGCGTAGGCGCGGCCCGAGAGCACGGCCTGCGTGGCGTCCGGCTGGGTGTCGTAGACCTGCACCGTGAAGCCGTGCTCGGCGCCCTTGGCCTTGGACAAGGTCTCGTAGGGTGTGCCCTTGTTGACGGAGACCGACTTGCCCTTGAGGTCGGCCCAGTCCTTGATCGGCTCCGAGCCCTTCTTGATGCCGAACTGGTACGCCGTCCACAGGTAGCCCGCGGTGAACAGCATGTTCTCCGCACGCTCCTTGGTCACCGTCGTCGGCGCGGCGATGAAGTCGTAGCGGCCGGACTGCATGCCCGGGATCAGCGTCGAGAAGCTCACCGCGTCGATCGTGATTTCGCGCTTCATGCGGCGCGCCACCTCGGTGAAGAGGTCGATCTGGAAGCCCTCCACGCCGCCGCCTAGCTTGGGCATGGCGTGCGGGGCGAAGGTACCGTCGACGCCGGTCCGGAGCGGCGGAAGTTTTTCCTGGGCGAGCGCGGGCGCCG
>Ga0209157_1004702_pt1 | contig 10124 bp, 12 predicted proteins | sample GraSoiAngelo_135_FD_185892 | JGI IMG/M metagenome (GOLD analysis project Ga0209157, IMG submission 185892) | Grasslands soil microbial communities from the Angelo Coastal Reserve, California, USA - 14_0929_05_40cm (SPAdes) (version 2) | ecosystem: Environmental > Terrestrial > Soil > Grasslands ...
TGGGTAGATCAAAATAACAAAAATATACCTTAGACTCCCGATAATGTCCAGCTATTGTGAAAAATTTGATTTCGCAATTATGTATTAATCGGAAGAACTGGATGTTAAATTATTTAATAATCATTCGTTAAATTCATTTTTTATAATCTTCACTTTTTATCAAGAGCCTCGAGAGTTTTGCATGTAGATAATGATTTTTAGACTTGGCTTTTATTCTATTGATTTCTTAAAAATCAATACCCCGTTTGGCCTTTATCCCTTTTTTGTAAGGATGTTTTATCTCTTTCATTTCTGTAACTAGATCTGCCAATAAGATGATTTCATCACAAGCATAATTTCCTGTAAGAATTAATGATAGATGTTTTGGACGATTTTTAACTATCTTCATGACATCACCTAAATTTAATAATCCAAGATGCACCGCATAGTTAATTTCATCTAAAATGATAATATCGAAAATATCAAGCGACATTTTCTGTTCAACAATATCCAGTGCAGTTTTTGCTGCCCTTACGTGTTCCTCAAAGGCATGGTCATCATCAATAATTCCTATAAATCCTTTTCCTGCTACTATCAATTCAAAATCTGGCTCTAGTTTCTTTAGACTATTAAGTTCACCATAATGCCATTCCCCCTTGATGAATTGTACCATGCAAACTTTGAGTCCATGGCCTATGGCTCTCAGCGCAACTCCTAATGAGGCCGTCGTTTTACCTTTTCCATTGCCTGTATATACAATTACAATGCCACCATTTGAAACGTTTTCTTTTTCCATGTACTATTATCGCAATGACATTTTATAGCAATGGGTTACTTAGACATTATTCAATTAGTCAACATACTATACAACTTGGACTTTCCTGAACCTGTGCTTCTATATCGAATCTGTTTGTATATTGACATACTTCGATTAACTGTCTAAAAAATCATAAATTGCCTTTATTATAATTCTCAATTATGAAAGGTGTGTTCTTTAGTAGAAGAGAAATCCAATTTCTTTATTCGAATGAAATTTGTAGAGTTGCAACGTGCTATAATAATTTACCACACGTTACGCCCGTTTCATATATTTTTGATAATGGTAAATTTTATTTCGCAACCGACTATGATACGCTAAAATACACCAATTTGGAGAAAAATAATAGAATATCATTGGTTGTTGACACATACGAAAATAACAATAACAGGGCGATAGTTACGCGAGGGATCACTAAATTCATTCATAAGGGTAAAAAATTTGAAAACTTGTATGATCTTTTTTATGACAGATTTGACTGGGTCAGAAACGATCCTTGGGAGCAAGGTGAAGCACCATTTGTACTGGTAGTTCCTAAAATTAAGGTTAGCTGGGGCATATAAGATAAAAGAATTGTTTTGGTAAGGATCTACCTTTGGTTTACAAGGAAATTGAAAATTGTATTGGGGAAATATGCAAATACTTTATTCCAATCAAACACGAATACTACCTAGGAAATGGAAGTAGGATTGCAATATGTACCTTATCTAGTATTAAATTATTAATAGAAATTTCAAACGATACTAAATTGATGAATAAAGTGGCTATCGTAGGCAGATTATTGTCTGAAAATAAGGGAATTGATAAAATTATAAAATATTGTCTTACAAATAGAGAACTTGCACATTTGATCGTTTGTGGAGAAGACGGGCATGGTCATAGAGCTGGCCATTCGTTAATTACACTATCCAATAAAGGAATTACAAAGGAAGGTAAAATCATCATGTCAAAAAGCCCTTATCCTCATCTAGTGTCATCGTATGAAGATGTTCAAACGTTTAGAGATCGTATTACCATCCATAATCTAATTAAAGTGACAAATCTTAATTCTATAAGGGTCTATATAGAGAGATTAGTCTAATAATTCATTTTTTTTCTTTGCTTGTTTATTTTGTTCTTTTTTGAATAATACCTTAGAATATCGTCAGGTGACAAATTTAATTCAATAGTGGCCTGGAGGACAAAATGCCAGATATCTATCAATTCTTCTTTTGCCTCTTCAAAGTCAAAATCGGTCGGATTTTTCCACCATTTCCAATTTGTTAATCTTTGAAGCTCTATAGCTTCATGTATAATTGCAGTGCATAGGAATGAAATCCTCTCTTCAGTCTTTAAGGGATATCTTCGAGTTGCTAACGCAGACGCAAGACCCCTTTGCATCTCAATTAATTTTTCCAGCTTATCCACTTACCAATCTTGATAATTCGTTAATATAGATTTTAACCTTCCATGAAGATGGAATGGAGTCATGCTTCCTATCTATAGATCTAGATATGGAAGTTCTCCATTAGCATCTTATTGTGGTATATCATAAAAAAAATATTAATAAATGTTTCTACTATTGTAAATATAATGGAATAGTAAAATATTTCAGTGCAATTTACATAAATTCCGATACGTTAGTATAATAATTAAATGTCATCATATAATTCTTATTAAGTTCGATTTTTCTGGTTTTCAATAAGAACTTGGATAATTATCAAGATACCCACTGCATTTTTGAAGATACCCAATCAAAAATGCGGTTAAAGTAGAAATATCATCAGCAATCGTAAAGACCATCTTTCCTGGCTACGAAATGAGATTTTGCAGCTGTCACAGGTTTCAGTAATCTTACAGAAAATCTGGGTTCATCAACCTTTACTGTTTTCAGTTCTAAAACCACGTGAGCAAGATTAGAAACTGTTTTATTCAATAATTCGTTATATGGAAAAATTTTCTTTTCAAATATCTCCTCTGATTCCTTATTTTCTCTTTTCGAAGAGCTTGAATTTGTAATTACTATTGCTATGTCATTATCAATCGCACTAATGGCCAGATCGTGTAAGTGCTTACGGAGGCGAATTTGTATTGATAGTGATTTTTTCCTTTCGTTTAAAAATAAATAATTAAAATTATCAATAATAATTAGAATCGGACGTAAATGTAGAGCATAATTGACAAGGACCATTTGGACATTTGTTGACATTATCCTCAATCTTCTTATTTGATGAAGTATAGGATCTGAATCCTGTTTGTTTTTGATGTAAGAGAGAATTTTCTCTGGCCGGAAAAATCCTTGTGTGTCACCAAATATTACAGAAGAATCTTTATAGTGTTGTGCAGCATTCACGCATAATGAATAGCAAAGACTAGATCTGGCTTCCCTCGAATCAGATAAAATATCTGTAATCAGACCTGTTCTGATTCCTCCTCCCAGTATCTTATCTATTGAGGATGACCCTGTTGCGATTATCCGCATAAAACTAAACTATAATTATTTATATACAATGTCAGAGAGCTCGGGAGAAACTTTTTATTGTCGATCTTATTTTTTGAAAATAAAAGTGATAACCTAATATGTCGTCAACTCCACAGCAACCAAAAAGACCGTTAACAATCTTACAACGCTCATTAAATATGAAAGTATCTGTCAGACTTAAAAATGAGCTGGAGTACAGAGGTCGAATGAATAATGTTGATTCATATATGAATTTAATACTATTGGATGCGGAAGAATTTAATGGCGCAAATGCAAATCCCGTTGCAAACTATGGGAAAGTAGTTATTCGAGGAAACAATGTGTTATTCATCAAAATAGAAAAGGATCTCTAAAAAAAAGAGAAATTCGTGGGATTTGACGTAAGCAAAAATGGGAAGGCGTTATCTTTTCACTTCAGAAAGTGTAACTGAAGGGCATCCAGACAAGATATGTGATCTGGTTTCTGATTCAATACTTGATGAAATAATTACTAATGATCCAGATTCCAGAGTAGCAGTAGAAGCTATGACTACTACAGGAATTGTATTTGTCGCAGGTGAGGTATCTTCCAGGGCAAGAATTGATGCTCAGGAAGTTGTTAGAAGCACCTTGAGGGACATTGGGTACAATGGGTTAAAATATGGATTTGATGGAAACAGCTGCTCTGTTTTAACTTCAATTCATGAACAAAGCCCTGATATTTCTATGGGAGTTTCCAAAAATGAGAACGGATTACAGGGAGCAGGTGATCAAGGATTAATGTTTGGATACGCAACACGTGAAACCGCTGAGCTTATGCCGTTGCCCATAACTTTAGCGCACAAATTAACTATGAAATTGGCTACGGTTAGAAAAGAAAAAACTTTAGACTGGATAGGGCCCGATGGAAAATCTCAGGTATCTGTTATTTATGAAGATTCCGTTCCAAAGAAAATCGATACCGTTGTTGTTTCGACTCAGCATACAGAAGATGTCTCAATATCTCAAGTGAGGGAAGAGGTTATCTCGAAGGTTATAAAACCTATTTGCGATGATTTGATTAACAATTCTACAAAATTTCTGGTAAATCCAACTGGCCGGTTTGTTATTGGTGGTCCTGTAGGCGACACCGGATTAACTGGAAGAAAGATAATAGCTGACACCTACGGTGGTATGGGTAGGCATGGTGGAGGTGCATTTTCAGGTAAGGATCCTTCTAAAGTAGATAGATCTGCATGTTACGTAGCAAGATATATAGCTAAAAATATTGTTGCATCGGGATTAGCATCAAAATGCGAAGTACAATTGGCATATGCTATAGGAGTACCCGATCCTGTTTCAATCATGGTTGATACGTTTGACACAGGAAAAATTAGCGAAGAAAAAATTGAAAAACAAGTTAGGGAGATTTTTGATACTACACCGTTAGGAATAATAGAAACGTTACAACTGAAAAGACCAATATATAAGAAAACTGCGGCATATGGACATTTTGGTAGGAATGAACCTGATTTTACGTGGGAGAAGGTTGACAAATCAGATTTATTTAAGATGTAGTAATTTTTATGACAGTAGATCCTGAATTATGAGATTCAGACACCTTTAATAATGTTAATTGTATTCTGAATATCTCTTTCAACTCCAAATTTCCTCGAAAAAAATTTAAGAATATTTGTTACATCCCTCGTGAGCGATGCGTCTGCATTAATAGTATCAACTTTAACGGCTTGAGGCCAATCGAGGATAAAAATATTGTCATTATTTACTAAAATGTTGTACTCATTCAGATCACCGTTAATGTATCCTTTGTGATAGGCGATCCTCACATTGTTGATTATTTTTTCTAAAACAAATTGTGGATAGTCAAGATGTTCAGCATCTGATAACCTAGTTCCATAAATGGGTTCCATAAGAATGCAATGAAAAGATCTGCATAGAGGGTTTGGAAATGAAGTACTAGAGTTTCTCAGATACATTAAAATGTCATATTCTTTTTTAGCTGTTTCGATATTCAAGAGTAGCCAACTACTAGTAGCTGTGTTTATATCTCGTTTCCTCTTTATCTGTTTGAAACTAGATCTTCCGAGTCTGAACATCTTTAAAATCCTGTCTTCGCCTTGTGAATCATGAGCTATATAAATTTCAGCTTCTTTACCGATACCGATTTGTGGTCCAATAGCTGTAATTAAGTTCCTATTGGAAAGAATTTTTAGGACATATGAATCTAAACCTGTTACCAATAATGTATACCCTATATTGCTTTTACCTATCAATCCAAATTTGATAAGTCGTTCTAAATGATGTTCAACCAAACTTTGACTTAAATTTGAGTATTGACTCAAAGTAGAGAGACTTAAGAATTGACGATTTTTTAAAGAAGAAGCAAATACCTTTAGTATTTTGATATCACTTTTATTCAACAATGAAACAAGATGTCCCGCCTTTGAAAAAGAAGACAACTGAAAGCAATTACTGCCAATATTAAAATAAAAGTTTATTGTGTTTACAGATAATAATTAAAATATCCAAACTACAAATCTAGAATCGTTGGCCCTTGATTGAAAATTAAATGTTGTAACAGATGGACCGGGAGGCCTTGGATTAGGGATTGCAAGAGATTTAGGAAGAAATTGTGCAACCCTTATTATTACTTTTAGGAATATAGCATCAGAATACGGACAATATAACATCAGGTCGTATTCAGTTGCGTTGGGAGATATTTATACGGATACAATGCGTAGATCACCTTCAAGAAATGAATTAGTCGAGGCCAAAAATGAAAATAAAATGAAGATATTGGGTCAACCGGAAGAAGTTGCTAAATGTATTGTTTCCACATCCGGAGAAAATATTTCTTTCTCAACAGGAAATACTATTATTCTTGATGGGGTAAAGTAATTATTTAGAAAGCGAAGGTTTATGTCCCAAAGCATAGATGACATCAAAGAAACAGATCTCCCTGAAGGTAAGAAAAAATCCCTTAGAACTGGATATACAACTGGTACGTGCGCAGCAGCTGCAACTAAAGCTGCACTAACAACACTGGTAAATGGAGAAAAATTAGCAAAAGTAAATGTTTCCCTTCCAAAAGATAAGCATATTGTAATAGATATTGCCTGGGTTAGATATGAAAATGAAAAATCTGTTACTGCTGCCGTCATTAAGGATGGAGGCGACGATCCTGATGTTACTAATGGTGCTGAAATTTGGTCCACGGTTTCTTTGTCAGAAACATCAAATAAGATCATTATTGATGGTGGCAAAGGCGTTGGAAGAGTCACTAAGCCTGGATTGGGACTAGAAATAGGTAAAGCTGCCATCAATCCTACTCCACTAAAGATGATAAGTCATGCTATTGATGAAATTTTCGGGCAACAGGAAAAAAATAGATATGGATTATTGATATTAATAAGTGTACCCAAAGGAGAAGAAATTGCCAAGAAAACTGATAATCCTAGATTGGGAATAATTGGAGGTATATCAATTTTAGGAACGACCGGGATTGTAATTCCATATTCAACTGCATCCTTTGCAGCTTCAATTCGTCAAAGTGTTGATGTTTCAAAAGCAATGGGTTCTGATTCTGTTATATTGACCACTGGGGGAAGGAGTGAAGATTTTGCACGCGATATTTTTGGAAACTCAATTGCAGATCACGCCTATATTCAAATAGGAGACTTTATTGGATTTAGCATTAAACAATGTGCAATTAAGAAAATAAAGAAGGCATACGTAATCGGGTTTATTGGTAAATTAACAAAGATGGCGATGGGAATAAAACAAACGCATGTAAAAGGTTCGCATGTTGATATGAATTTTCTTGCAGAGTTGGCAATTAGATGTGGAGCCAAAAATGAACTTGTAAAAAAGATAAAGGTAGCAAATACAGCAAGGCATGTGGGCGAATTAGTTGATCAGTTTGGATTGACTATGTTTTATGATGTTCTATGTGAAGAGGTCTATAGTCATCTAAGTAAATATTCTCCATCTGAGTTACAGATAAAAATCATATTACTTGATTTTAATGGTAAGATAATAGGAGAATTTCCTGAATAGTATGAACTAAACTGATCTTTTTCTATATGCCCTCGAGGAAACCGTCTTTCTGAAGCTTTTCAGCATGAGCAGAAATATATCTCCAGACTATATCTGCTTTTTCAGTTTGAAAATCCCATGGTGCAATAAGAACCAGATCGTGTTCTCTTATCCACATACGTCTTTTTATCTTTCCTCTAATTCTACATGTTCTGACTTTACCATCTGTGCATTTCACAATAATGTTATCTCCTCCAACTAATTTTATAACACGTCCAAGCAGTTCGCCCTGTTGAGGCATTACTAACTCCTTTAGATCAGATTCACTCAGTACTTTTCTCTTTCCTAATTTGAAAACCTCAGTTAAAATTCCTTCTAAGCAAAATAAAAACCTAGTGATTCTACATGTACGAATAGATTTATTGAAAATGTTGGTTATTATTATTTAGAGTTCATGAGTACTCTGTTGCTTATATTACATTTTTTGATAAAGTCATAACAATTTATGGTATTGCTTAAACACATTTTGTTAATACTTGTCATTCTAACAATAATCAGATCCCTTTACTATTTTATTTGATGTGAGGGAGGCAAATTGTTAAATTCATTAAATAGTTTCAATATTGCTGTATAGTCTAATTCCGAGTAACCCCTATTTGCTGCCATCTGATAATATTGTTCGGCCAGTGATGAAAACGAAAGACTAGCTCCATTATGCTTTGCGCACTCATTAAGTAATTGTATATCCTTGAGCATATTTTTCAAAAAGAATTTTGGTTCAAAATTATTTTTAATCATCTTTGGACCTTTTATTTCACTTAAACCTGTCTTAAAATAAGTTGAATTTAAAATTTCCAAAAAGATGGATGGATCTGTTTTTGATTTCTTTATAAATACTAATGATTCTGACAATGAGATCGCTATTAAAGCAATGTTAAGATTGAGTCCAAGCTTTATGTAGTTGGCAACACCATCTTGATTACCTACATAAAATATTTTCTTGCTGAAGTTGGTTAGAATCTTTCTACATTTTTCAGAAATTTTCTTATTACCAGAAACGATAGTTATTACGTCTCCCTTCTTTGTTGCGTCTGGACCTCCCATTATTGGAGCTTGAATAATTGCATATCCCTTTTTTTTCATAAGACTCGCACAATAGATTGAATCTTCCGGCAAAACGGTACTAGTGTCGACAACTGTGAGTAGTTTGTTATCGCAGTTAACCAATCCATTGTCACCAAACAAAATTTCCTTTACTGCCTGCCCATCTGTAACACTAATAATTACAAAATTACATTCTTTTCCTATCATTGAGGGTCGATCCATTCTAATTGCGCCCTTTTTTACAAGTGCATTTGATCTTTCTTTGGTTCTGTTATACAGATAAATTTGAAATCCTCTTTCTAACAATCTATAACCTATCGCAGATCCCATTAATCCGTTTCCAATTATTCCAATTTTCATAAAATAATATCTTATTAGTAGAAATTTATAATTTTTCAATATTCAGGAAGGTTATAAATCACCATTAGCTGCAAATTATTTGAATTTCATTCTAATAGAATATTACTGGATCATATTAATCTCGCACTTAGTAACGTGCAAGTTAATTATCGCATAGCCGCAGAAAATGGCGATAAGAACATGTTATTTTGTTAATACAGTAACCTGCCATTTTCGAATCAAGTGTAATATTAGAACTATCTAAATTGATTTAGCAGTGTATATGAATATTAATTGCCTCTGAATATCTATAAGACTATGAATAATTATGTTGTAACTGTCAATCCGGCTAATGAGCAGATAATATCTGAGTACAAAAACATGACAAATGATGAAGTTAACAATATTGTCAATAAATCAAAAGATGCATTTAGAGAATGGAAGCACGAGATTCGCAAAAGATCTATAACATTGCTTCGATTGGCTGAGCAATTAAGGAAAGATAAGGAACACCTTGCTAGAATTGCATCTCAAGAGATGGGAAAACCCATCAAGGAGTCTCGTTCAGAGATAGAAAAATGTGCCTGGGCAGTTGAATTTTACTCATACAATGGTGATATACTCCTCAATAATGAATCACTAAACAGTGACGCCAATAAGACAATGATAACCTTCCAGCCTTTAGGAGTAATTGCAAGCATTATGCCATGGAATTTTCCGTACTGGCAGGCATTGCGTTTCGCAGCACCCTCATTAATGGCTGGAAATGCAATTGTTTTGAAACCTGCTAGCGCAACGATGCAATGTGGTATAGAGATTGAAAAAACAATACTAAAAAGCGGGGCTCTAGATGGTGTGTTCAAAACTGTTATTGGTAATTCAAAAATTGCAGAAATGTTGATCGACTCCAACGTAGATGGAGTTACTTTTACTGGCAGTATTGAAATCGGGGCTAAAGTAGCCCAACGTGCTACTTCACGGCTAAAAAAATGCGTCCTGGAACTTGGAGGAAGTGACCCGTTCATTGTACTGGATGATGCAGATGTTGAAAAAGCCGCGTCAGGAGCCATCAAAGGCAGGTTTCTAAATTGTGGTCAAAGCTGTGTTGCTTCAAAAAGATTCATTGTCTCAAAGAAAATAGCAAATGAATTTATTGAATCCTTTGTTCAAAAAACCGAAAAATTAAGAGTCGGTGATCCTTTGTCTGACACTACCGACATAGGACCACTTTCAAGCATGAAGAGTCTGGACAATATCGATTCAATGGTAAAGGATGCAATAAGTCTTGGTGGAGAGCTATTGAGTGGAGGTGAAAGAATTGGTAGTCTCGGTGCATTCTACAAGCCTACAGTGATAAAAAATGTTAATTCAAATATGCGAGTGTCAAAGGAAGAATCTTTTGGCCCTGTC
>Ga0209157_1004703_pt1 | contig 10121 bp, 12 predicted proteins | sample GraSoiAngelo_135_FD_185892 | JGI IMG/M metagenome (GOLD analysis project Ga0209157, IMG submission 185892) | Grasslands soil microbial communities from the Angelo Coastal Reserve, California, USA - 14_0929_05_40cm (SPAdes) (version 2) | ecosystem: Environmental > Terrestrial > Soil > Grasslands ...
TGCCACCAATACACGATCGCCTCACGTGCACCCGGCGCGTAACCAGCGATCTGGGTGTACGGCACCGAGGCCGTTTGGCCCATGGTGATGCCGGCGCAGCGACTCGAGTCTGTGCAAGGCGCCCAGTCGGTGTACGCAGCCGCTCCCCGCTCAATGGTGAAGAAGTAGATAGGGGCTGCGCCTTGATTGGTAAGCTCTAGGACCGGCGGCGCCGCGCGCACCGTGAGGCGCCCCCCGATGGGGCCAGCCGGATTGGCGCAGGCGAGCGATAGCGCGAGCAGTGCAAGCGAGGGGCGGGTCATAGCGTACCTATCATAACCGTATACCCGTCGGAAGCCAGGGACGTCACACATGAAGACGACCTCGCGATAAGCGGCCGCCGGGTGTGGGGTCCGACTACGCCTTGCGTACTGGGTAGCGCAGGTGTGTAACGCCGACGCCCCGGATCACCGTCGGGTTGCCAAGGACGACTGGCGTGCCGGCGAGGCGGTCGAAGAGTCGAACTCCGGAGCCAAGAAGAACCGCCGCGATGTCGACGTGGATTTCGTCGAGGAGCCCAGCATTCAGGCATTGCTGGATGGTGTTGGCGCCGTGGACGCCAACGGACTTCCCGGCGGCGGCGGTTTTGGCTTGGTTCACGGCGCTTTCGATGCCGTCGATCACGAAGTGTACAGTCGAGTTGGGTCGCGGCCATCCGGCGGGGACGTGGTGGGTAAGTACGAATGCTGGTCCCCAGGCGTGGTTTCCGCCCCAGCCGTGGGCGACCTCGAAGGTGCGTCGGCCCGTGAGCATGGCACCAAGTTCGGATGTGAGACCGCGAAGGTGCTCGGCGCTCGGCCCGGACACCTTGAACGTCATGGGGTCCGACCCTCCGGTGTGGATTTCGACGTCGCCCGAGTTGACGTACCAGTCGAACACTTCGGCCACGCCATCGTTGAGGTCGGCGACGTAGCCGTCGAGCGACATGGACATGATTGCGACAACCTTCGACATGCGTGCTCCTTTCGAGGGATGGAGACTGCGTTCAGGAGATCGCACGGTTACTACGAAAGAGGTTCAGTGGTCGGCGACCTCAGCGGAGCGTAGGACATTCGAGCGAGATTTCCAAGCAGAACGGAGGGCAGGTTTGGTGCGCGGATTTCCGAACATCGCCGTCCTCCCGGATCGTCCGCCCAACGGCTCGCCTTACGCTGCGGGCGACCGCCCCGTCAGCGCAACGGGTGATAGACGAAGTCCGGTGCCCGTCAGGGCACGACACAATCGCTTCCTTTAGCACGAGAGCGCCCGCCAGCTTCAAGCGCTGGTTAGGCGGTTGGCCAAAATGAACGCAGCCTCTTGAACCTTCTCTGAAGACCGATGAGCCTGCTTTTCCACCACGACTTCCGCGGAAATGGTGCTCGCCGTCCCCAGTCGAGGTAGTCTTCCAGAGGCGGAACCTCGTGCCCACTCTGTTTTGCCCAAGAGTACATAAGCAAGGCCATGATGCCCCAGCCGCTGCCATTGTGCTGATTAGCCTTCGCTGTGGCCAGAAGTGATGATACTTCCTGCTGCGAGACCGAAGCAGATTTGGTTAGGCGCAACCATTCTTGAGCGGTCTCCAGACCTCTGATCCACCAATCCTTCGCAAATTGGATGTCGCAATTGGCGTAGTACGCGACCCATTCCTCAGCCCGGCGTGTAGCTTCCACTTTGCAAATACCCTAGTGTGAGATGGCGTTGCCAGCCGCCTAACGGATCGCGCTTAAGCTGCGGCGCGCTGAAAAAAGAGTCGTCATTCAATATCCTACGCGCGCGGCCAGCTTCAAACGCTTGTTAGACAGCTGGCGCGCCGCGCCCCAACGAGGAATCGGGGTGGTTCGAGCACGATCCCGGCTTCGGCTCGGCCGAATCCGGTGATGCGCGTCGTGTGCCACCCCGATGGGTGTGCGGCCGGGACTCGAACCCGGGATCCCGTGCCAGCGCCCGTTGCAATCGTGGGAGTCGAACCCACCCGCGCCGGCCTACGGTAGGAAACCAACCCCCCGCACACCGACATCCAATGTACCAAGTCGGATATGGACAATGAAGGGAGGTCGTAGCTGTCTAACGGATCGCGCTTAAGCTGCGGGCGACTCGACCGCACGCGTAGCTGTCGTTGAACGACAATTCGTGCGCGTCAGCGCACAACGCTCCGCTTCCCTTAGAGCGATCACCGCCCGCCAGCTTCAAGCGCTTGTTAGGCGGCCGGCCTTCCCCAGCATCCAGCCGGGTAATCGATGATGTAGATCTACCGAAGCCTCGCAGCACCGACCCTGATCTTGGGCGCCCCCGGCGCAGGACAACACCTAAGGCGTGAGGTAGCTACTAGTCGCTAGATTGAGCACCCCATTCGGCAGCCCGGCTGGGTTGTAGTAGTCGTCCTGGCCTAGATCCAAGGTGGACGGCGCCCACGGGAGCGACCCCGCGTACATCAGATCGGCTGGGCTGTCGCTCGCGTGACCGGCCGCCGTGAAGTGCGGCGCTGCGGTGGAGACGAAGCCGAGCGTGTGCATAAGCTCGTGGATCATGCTGAACTCGAGGTACCGTGGTGGGCCGGTCGGCGAGACCGCGAACGCATTTGTGTTGCAAGGCGGCGCGCCCGGCGGCGTGCCTTGCAGATAGAGCGCGCCGACCCGCCCCGGCAGGGCCGGCGGCCAAGCTCCGCCGCCGCACGCGAACGTGCTACCGCCATCATAATAGACCGCGTAGATCTTCGACGAGACGACAAGACCGAGTGCGGTGAGGTCCTTCTCGATCGTATCCCGCACGTAGGCACCGTAACTCGTCATCGTTGCATTTGAGCGCGCGAGTTGCACGAATGTGATGTCGAGCGCGCCCTGGTAGGTGTCTAGTCGCAGCGTCCGCCCGCCGGTCTGCCCGCTGAGCCAGGTTTCCCAACTACCGACCGTGTTCCGCAGCGTGCCCTCGGTATCGAGGTGCCGGTCAGTTCCATCGCTCGCCAGTACATAGACGACGTGAACCTGCGGGCCGGTGACCGCGTCGAGGCGATCGGTCGTCGAGCGACTCGATGGCGGGGCTGCGTAGGTGACGGTAGCGCTCGCCGTGCCGCCGGCCGCTACCGCCGCCGTCTGCGAGGTGGGCGTTGGCTCATAGATGACCGTCGGGCTTGTGACGGCGCTCGCAGCGATACTGTAGGTCCCGGAGCCGAGCGTCAACAGCGTTTCCGTAGCGGTGCTGTGGTGCGTGTAGCCGTTCGGCCCCGTGATCGCCACGTCACCACTCGTGCCGGCGGGCAGGCCGTTGATGGTGATCGCGAGCGCGCCCCTAGTTGGCGGGGGCGCCGGCGCAGTAGCATCGGTCCCGCCGCACATGGCAAGCAGGGGGAGCAAGCTCAGCTGCACCAACGCGGTCAGCCGCATGCGAGACTGACCGAACCAGCCATCAGCGATGCGGGTGTCGAGGGTCAACCTGTCACCGGTTGCTTTCGGCCGCCTAACGGATCGCGCTTAAGCTGCGGGCGACTCGCCCGTCGGCGCAAGGGTGCTGGACGAAGTCCCGTGCCCGCCAGGGCACGACACAAGGGCTTCCTTTAAAACGAGAGCGCCCGCCAGCTTCAAGCGCTTGTTAGGCGCCCGCCTAGTCCGAGCGGCACCGTCGGGATATATGAACCGCTCTCACAACACCAATGATCGCGCCGGTGACAATGAGTGTACTACGAATGCGACGGAACGTGGCCTCCGGGGCGGCGCTCCCCGTCTCCCCCGAAGCCCAGATCCCGAGGGTCAGCTCGTATGCAAGCCAGCCACCGGCGGCACCTCCCAAGCCGCCGGCTGCTATGCGCAGGACGGGATGGAGGTGGCAGTCTCGCGGTTGGTACCTGAGCCTCACACCGGCGCTCGAGAAGGCAGCGGTAGCGATAAAGGGACTGGCGTCGGCGCTCGGGAATTCGGGCGCGAGGCGCTGCCCTTCGGCAGCCTGAGCTGGCGCTCCCAGGGCGATCACAATCAGGATACGAAGGCAGAGCTGTCTCATCGCGGGCACCTAACGGACCGCGCTTAAGCTGCGGGCGACGCGCCCGCCGGGCGTGGTGTAGTTGAACGATAGTTCGTGCGCGCCAGCGCAGCACACTCCGTTTCCCTCAGAGCGATCACCGCCCGCCAGCTTCAAGCGCTTGTTAGGCGGCAGACCACGCGGCGACTACTCACCGACACCAGGGCCGAGCGGCTTGCCGATCTCCCAGTGATGACCGAAGGGGTCGACGACGCGGCCCATGAGCCAGCCGTACTCTTCGTGCACCGGCCAGACTTCTCTTGCTCCGGCAGCCAGCGCTTTAGCGTGAAAGGCCTTGGGGTCGTTTACGACGAAGACGAAGCGAGCCGTGTGCGGTGGCGACTCGTCTGCTACCCAGAACTTCGCGCCTTGCACTGCGAGTTGCGCTACCACCGAGCCACCATCCTCGATCTTGAACAATTCCTTTGCACCGAACGCCGTCTTGTAGAAGGCCACGGCATCGGCGCCACGGCGCACAGAGAGCATCGGAGCGAGGCTTGGAAGGGCATTGTCAGGAGCTCGTGGCACGCGTGACCTCCCTGTTCTGCCGCCTAACGAATAGGCGTTAAGCACCGGGCGCGGCCGCCCTGCTGCCAGCGACATTCCTTACGGGCTGGCCGCGCCCGTCTGCTTCAACGCTTAGTTAGGCTGCGCGGATTCATACCGCAAGTGCAACAGACCCCAAGCTGCAGGCCAAGGGTCTCTTGTCGCCCATAGCCACGCGCGCCTCCCGCTTATCCTTGCTGGCCCCGTTTCAGGCGGAGGAGGCCCTGCACCGAGAGAAAGAAGGAGAAGAGCCCCGTGACGCCGAGGCAGAGGAGGGCCCAGACGAAGATGAACGCGTAGGGCCGGTCAATCGCGCCGGCGACGCCTCTCGCCGTCATCAGATGGATGACCGGCATGCCCAGCGCGGCTAGCGCGCCGAGGAGCATGATGACATGTCCCGAGCGCCGCTCGGCGAGCACCAGTGTTCCGTAAAGCAACACGACTAAGATGAGCACTGAGATCAAGAGCCCTCGCAGGCTCAGCTCGCCCGCGTTGTGGATGAAGTCACTCGTTAGGTGAAGGCTCAGGAGGAGGATCGAGAGGAGCGACGTGACGGTCAGCAGGGTACTCTGTTTCATACGAACCTCTCCTGGTCGGATCAGGGGCCATGACACTCCTTCGCAGGGCGCTCATTTGGGATATCAATCTAACCTATCAAGCCCGGGTTCCGAAAAGCGAGCCGACCGACAACGCGCCGCCTAACGGATCGCGCTTAAGCTCCGGGCGACTCGCCCGCGGGCGCAGTGTACGTAAACGTTAGTTCGTGCGCGCCAGCGCACAATACTCTGCTTCCTTTAGAGCGATCATTGCCCGGCAGCTTCAAGCGCTTGTTAGGCGGCGGGGGAGTTTGACCGCCCTGGAGCTAGGAAGCCACACAGCCAGTCCTCTCTCGACGCTACCGAAGGAGCGTCGGTATCGCGGACGAGTGGTGATCCACAATCAACCAGCCCCGGTCGGTCTTCACATACACGAAACTGTAGCGTGCCGGGATTGTCTTCGTCTCGCCGTCCTTGACGTAGGAGAAGGTGTAGTACCCAGTGTTGATGGCCATCTTGCCGTAGACACGGATGAGCTGCTCGCCGAAGCTCACCCGGTGTTCGGGAAGGACTTTGAACGCGGCCACGAAGTACTCACGCAGCGCTGCTGGCCCCTGGCGCACCGTCGGCGACAAGGTACCCCAGAGAACAGCGTCGGGCGCGTAGAGGTTGAGGATCTGGTCGGGATTGTCGTCAACAAACCTGGTCGCCCACTGGGCGGTGGCGGCGGCGACTTCCTCCTTGGGGCCGGCCCAGACGGCTCCCGCGACAACCAACAGCACCAGAAGTAACACGATGGGCGATCGGTGGCGTTTCATGACAGGCCCTCCTCCATCAAAAGGTGCTCACCAACCGACATTAGAACGTGCCAACCCATGGAGCCTTGCTCCACGGGGCTCTTCCGACAGAAGCGTGGTGCTACCACTCGCGGCCGCCGCCTAACGGACCGCGCCTAAGCTGCGGCGCACACTCGCAGTCGACACAAACGCAATTCTACCTTCAAGAGACGGCGCCGCCAGCTTCAGGCGCATGTTAGGCGGCCCCCTATGATCCAATCCGGGTGGCGAGGGAATCGAGGTGAGCTAGATCCGCCGGTGCCAGGGAGAAAAAGCGCCGCGCAGCCGAAACGCTCGTTCTAACTGGCACCCCCACGTATGGCCGTTCTGAACTGGCGATAGGCCAAGAGGGCGCGAGCCAGGCCGACTCCGGTGCCGCCGAACGGGCCATCGTGACCGTGTCGACTAAATGCGTTCCGGTCTCGGCGTCGATCACCAGCATATCGGCTTCTGTGGAGGCGATGACCGCCACGAGCGTGCAACTAATCTGAAGCTCGGCTGAGATCGTGCCCTCGTATAACACACGAATGGTCGGCCGTGTCACTACTTCCACGCCATGCTCACAGCTTACGAAGTCGGGTCGAGCACAGTCGTGTGACGCGAGAGCGGCGCTACCCAGAGTGCGACTTACAGCATTGTTCATCACAGCCGCTGGCGTCTGAGCACCCAGATCGCCTGCGACAGTGACCGCCACGACCAGGACGGATCGACCGATCACCCTATTCTCCATTTTTGGCAGAGCCGTCAACCACCGCAAAGGGGCCGCCTAACGGAATGCGCTTAAGCTGCGGCGCGCTGAAGAAGAATTCATTCCATGATCTACGCGCGCCGCCAGCTTCAAGCGCTTGTTAGGCGGTGCGCCCGCGTCACCGGTCCGTTCGATCCTCGCGAGTGCCCCTCCGTCGACACCGTCCAGCCCAAGCCACACGTGGCCGCGCCAGGGGTCGGTAGTCATGTCCGTCACTCTCACATCGGGCACACCTATCTCGACGGACTGGTAGGCCCGAGCGGCAGGATCGAACCCGACGAGCGAACTCGTGCGGACCTCATAGAACCAGATGAGCCCGTCCGAGCCGACAGCGAGGTTATCGACGAACGCTCGCTCGCTTGCCGTTGGGAATTCCCGAGCTTGGACGGAGGCACGGTCAAGGACGCCAATGACGCTGCGGTCGCGCGCGTTGTACCACACTCGGCCCGCGGGGTCGGTCGTCACGGGATTCAGGCGTGCATCGTGCGTAGGCAAGCGCCACCAAAGCCACTGCACTGCGGCTCCGCTACCCGCCCGAGCCCAGGTGTCGGGGATAGCCAGCCAACGATCGGGCGGAACGGCGGCCACAGGAAAACGAATGAGTGGGTCGGTCGGCGCCAACCCGATCCAGACGGCGCTATCAGATGCCGTGACAAGGAGGTACCGATGCTCGTAGATCCGCGTATCGCCGGTCTTGGGGTCGAGCGTCCCCCAGTCAGCGGATGCCGGATTACTCGTGAACCAGACGTGGCCCGCGTGTACAAGCACCGTGTGTACAAATCGTATCTCCTTAGGGAGGGGGAACTCCCGACTGCGGCCGGTCGTCGGGTCGATGCGGCCAATCCGGCCGTGCTGCGATGCGGCATACCACACAATGCCGGCCGAATCCACAGTGACGCCATGTGGATTAGCGCCTGCTGAAGCTGTGGAGTACTCACTGAAGCGCCCAGTAACCGGATCCAGCTTGCCGATACAGCTGTTCAGGAGATCGGCATACCACACTGCGCCATCCGGGGCTACAGCGATATCGTGAAGCTGGAGTTCGGGCCGCGGTATTCGGTAGTGCACGACTCTTCGACCCGCGGGGCTGACTGGTCCCGCAATGCCCTCCACAGCTTGTTCGAACGCACCGTCGCGACACGCTGGGCGCTCCTCAGCGTGTCCACAGGCGACCAATAAGCCTATCAACGCTGTGAGCCATCGGAACCGTCGCGGGCGCCTAGTCACCGAGGTAAAGCGGTCGTCTACGTTCTGCTGCAATCATCCGACCTTGAAGCGCGCACCGCCTAACGGATCGCGCTTAAGCTGCGGCGCCGACCCTCGCCAGCGCCATGTCACTTGAGACTACCACGGAGTCCGGCGGCGCACAAACGCACTTCCTCCCAAAACCGGGGCGCCGGCAGCTTCAAGCGCTTGTTAGGCGGCGCGCACTCCACCGGTGTCATGGCCCGCCCTGCTCACGTCTAAACTCGCCGCCCAAGACCGGGCTAAAGAGCAGGTCGTGGAACTCATCCGTCAACCCGTGCAAGCGGAGCAACGTGGCGATTTGCGCCCAGTGACGAATTTCGTGCATCAGGATGTGGACGACAATCTTTCTGGGTGTTGCTCTTAAGAAGTACTTGAGAATCGTGAAATCGTGCGGGATATCCCAGCTCTGAGATGGGAACGTTTCGATGAATGCCCGTAGGTCGTTCCGGCTTTGGCGACCGAATTGAAAGAGTGCGTCGATGTTGTCAGTCGAGATCGAAGCCGGGTCCGTTAACGATCGGTCAGAGAGCCTCTCAACGTACCGTTTCTCGGCCGAAAAGATGTGCCTCACCAATTCGCCCACGGCTCCAAAGCGACCATCACCATGAGGCCCGGCACTGATCTTGAGAACGTCCGCACCGTGCTGCAGGAACCACGCATGCCACTTCTGGCGCTCCCAATCGGTGTAATCCAGAAGATCGCTCACATTCAGGTGAACGAGCACTCGTGACCTCCACCTGATCGTACTTGGCGCGCCGCCTAAGGGATCGCGCTTAAGCTGCGGGCGAAACAGCCGCTGGCGCAAGGAGGCGGAGCGGCTGATCGAGCCGGCCCGCGAGACAACGCAATTCCTCCTTACTGGTGAGCGCCCGCCAGCTTCAAGCGCTTGTTAGGCTGACCGGGCGATGTGGCTCCAACGTCGGAAGAGGGAGAGGATGCCCCAGTCGAACCGTGCGCGCGACAACGAATCGCGGAAGGCGGCGACGTCAGGCCACCGCTCGTCAGGCGTTGAGGCAAGTGCCCGACGCAGGACTCGTGAGATCCGGGGCGGCACCGAGGACCAGTCTGGACGATCTGTCTGCCGGGCAGCCGCCCAACTTCGTGCGGTAAAGGCCTCGAACAGCACTATTGCCAGCGCGTAGAGGTCGGCCTGCGGTGTCACGTCGCCGCCGGTTACTCGCTCGGGCGGGGCGTAATCCATCTCGCTCTGAGCGTCAGGGTAGCCGAGTGCCGGATCCGTCAGGACCGCCCGACCCGCGATAAAGAAGATGTTGGTCGGTTTGACACTCCCGTGGACGATGCCACGCTGATGTAATGTCTCAAGCGCGTTGAGGAGGTCCTCTCCCAGGTGCTCTACCTCACGAGGGGGGAGCGGGGCAGCAACCAGTCGGTTGGCGAGCGTTTCTGCTTGGACGTAAGGCCTTATGTAATACAAAAGGCCGTCAGCATCGGCGATCTCCGTCAGCGGCAGCAGGTTCGCGTGACTCAAGGCAGCGAAGACGTGCGCACGGCGGCCAAAGTGGTCAGCAGTGGAGGCGGTGACACGCTCTGGCCTGACTACCTTAATGACGACGCGGTCAACCCGCTCCAAGTCGCGAGCCACATAGGTTACGCATACCGTCGAGTGGCTCAACTGTGTTTCGACGACGTAGCGCTGACGGTCCCCTTCTGAGCCCCCGGAGGTACCAGCGCCCAGGGCGGTCGGTGGCAGTCTGATCGGAGGCACCAGGTAGTCACGCTCTTGTGGTACCCCGGTCGGTTCAGGCTCTTCTCCAGAGGGAGGGAGCGGTCGTGGATGCATAGTGACTCAGTTCACGTCGCAGCTCGTGGTTCAGCCTAACGGCTCGCGCTTAAGCTGCGGCGCGCTGAAGAAAGATTCATTCCTTAATCTACGTGCGCCGCCAGCTTCAAGCGCTTGTTAGGCAGCACGCGGGCCGTGATCATGGCAGCGCGGGGAGGATGTCTCCAGTCCAGCAGGGATCGGCGGGCCAACACACAGTACAGGATGCCGGGGTGGCGCTGTTCCAGATGAACGCCACGCCTCTGGGTGTGAGCGCGGGCCCTGGCTGAATGGCGATGCCCCACACCACAGCGCGTCTTCCGTCCGCAAGCGTGACTCGGTCTTCTCGGTCGGGGGTGTTGACGTAGGTATTGCGCACGGTTGCCATCTCCTCAGCG
>Ga0209157_1004708_pt1 | contig 10111 bp, 4 predicted proteins | sample GraSoiAngelo_135_FD_185892 | JGI IMG/M metagenome (GOLD analysis project Ga0209157, IMG submission 185892) | Grasslands soil microbial communities from the Angelo Coastal Reserve, California, USA - 14_0929_05_40cm (SPAdes) (version 2) | ecosystem: Environmental > Terrestrial > Soil > Grasslands ...
CTATGCGGTCTGGGCCGGACCTGTAGCGAAGACCGGTTTCAGCTCAGCGCAGCTCTACAACCAGTACTCCCTCACCAAGACAATAGAAGTGAACTGGAATCTCACGAGCCTCACATCCAACGACGCCTCAGCAACCCCGATGACAGAGTTCCTCAGACCGTCTCCGAACTTCACAATCTCAGCAACTACACCCACTCCTCTCGGCGTCGGCCAAACCGCAAATTCTACGATAACGGTTACCTCGGTCAACGGGTTCACAGGCACGGTCTCGTTAACCGACACAGTCCCAGCAGGGCTGACATGCAGTACAGTATCTCCGAGCAACATGACCGGGTCGGGAACCGCGACAGTGTCCTGCAACGCGAGCATCGCGGCCAACTATACACTAACCCTAACCGGGACCAGCGGCTCCCTAGCCCATTCCACGACAGCTATGTTCCGATTCAATGACTTTAACATCGCGGCCAATCCAGCAAGCATCACAGTCAACGCTGGCACCTCCGCCGCCTCCACTCTAACTGTGACGGCCCTCAACGGCTTCACAGGTCTTGTCAACCTATCCACAAATAGCACGTCGTGCAATATTTCCCCGACAAGCGTGACGGGTTCTGGAAGCTCCACGCTGTCGTGCAACTTTGCCTCCGAGGGAGTTAGCACCATCACAGTAACAGGTACGAGTGGTTCGTTGTCTCACAGCACTACTGCCACCTACACCATTCAAGACTTCACTCTGACCACCAATTCGACCAGTATTGATGTAAACGCTGGCGCAACGTCGAATTCGACCATTACTGTTGCCGCTCTCCAAGGCTTCAATGGAGTCGTCAGCCTGGCCACAAACAGCACTGCCTGTACAGCCTCTCCGACCAATCTTTCCGGATCCGGCAGTTCGAGGCTATCATGTGCCTTCGCGTCCGCTTCTACTGTTCAAGTGACAGTTACCGGAACCAGCAGTTCACTGTCGCATTCTGTTACTGTGACCTTCACGGTCCAAGACTTCACTCTTGTGGCCAGTCCGACGAGCGTTACTGTCAATGCTGGTGTTGTTGCAAATTCGACTATTCAGATAACGGCTGTCAATGGTTTCGCTGGAGTTGTAGCGCTCGGTTCCAACAGCACTTGGTGTACTCTCATTCCCAGTAGCATTACAGGTTCTGGCAACGCTATGGTCTCTTGCAATCAGTCTGTAGCTGGGAATTATACTGTGACGATAACGGGAACGAGCGGCACTCTCTCGCATACAGCAATGATTGTAATAACAGTCCAGCCGGGATCCGGGTCAGTGGGCGGCGTAACCCTACCAACCGACAAGCTGAATTTACTATCGCAGATCTTACCGGTCTGGGCCTTGATAGCGGGGGTTGCAACTGCGGGCGTTATCGCGGTAAGGACCCGTGCGAAAGGAGAAAAGGAGAACGCGGCCCTTGACACCCGATCATGATCCAATCCCCTGGATTATCTCACGCACTCCTGGCAAAACCCTCTCGCGAGCGATCGTCGGAATTCTTAAGCGAGGGGACGCCAGTGAAGAGTTTGGCAACTCCCGTCGATAGGACGACCCGTAGAATTCTAATAGTACGTGTCACGAAATTGACTCTATAAATGTTAAATATGAATAAAGCGTGATGGAACAATCGAGAAGTAGGCCAAAAAAGAAGCCGGTTAGAGCCTCTCTCATTCGCGTCATAACCTAGCATAGCGCCTCAGAACATGAACGCTGCTCCAGACGAGGCGACTGGAAGAGCGAGCTGTTCTACCCTGAACGTTGGACCGGCTTCGACACATTCGCCTTGGCACTTGACAACTATCAGGATATATCCCTCAGCATCACGATCACGGAGAAAAAGAGGATCAAATAGTCGTCGGGAAAGCCCGAGCCTTATCGACGGAAAAATCATTCGGGATATGTCGGGCAATCCATAGCCTTAACTAAGTGTTTTCAGGTGGACAGTTGTCATCCGAAGAACTTGAAGCGGAATAGGGTATCCTTAGTAATTGTTCTATTTTTTGTTTCTATCTTATCTCTCGCCTTTGTACCCCGACCTGTATTAGCTACCAACAATGCCATCATCTCGGCACCGAATGTAGTGGATACTCATATTCTCCCAAGTAACGTGACGACGTTCGCCATAAACGTCGCAAACGTTGGTCCTAGTCCTGAGACTCTTCACGCATGGCAGCTAAACCTGTATCTGAACCCTGGTATTCTCAAAATCACTCAAATTATTGAAGGTCCAGCGCTGAGCGATATCGCCAATGCCTTGGGAGGGAGCACATTATTCACGGGTAAGTTCAACGCAACAACCGGTCTAGTACAGTCCGACGATCTTATCTATGTGAGCAATTATCCCGACGCTGGCTTCGTTGGCAACGGGACCATATTGTACGTAAAAGTCCAGGTATTAGCTCTCGGGACCACCAGTCTAGTAATGAACAATACTTCGCTGATATCTATTGCCGGTAGTACAGCCACGGAAATCCAACACACCGTGATTAACGGGCTCTTCTCCAACATCCCATTCAACATCGCACCCACTGCCTCGTTTACCGTGTCACCCATGCCCACCGTGGGCAACCCGGTCCAGTTCGATGCCTCAGCAAGCTACGACCCGGATGGCAGCATAGCGAAATATTCCTGGGACTTCGGTGATGGAAACCATACGAGCGTGTCTTTACCTATGATTGCCCACGCATACCAGACTGTTGGGGGACCGCTCACGGTCGTACTAACTGTCACTGATAATGGCGGAGCGAATGCCTCTGCTCAGAAATCCATCTTCGTGGCTGCGGTGAATAGTCGGCCAATAGCCGTCTTCACCTTCACACCGATCAATCCGATGGTCCACCAGACCGTGACCTTCAACGCCACAGGGAGCTACGATCCTGATGGTGATTTCATTTTTGCATACTATTGGGATTTCGGAGACGGCTTCTCAGCCGTGAACGGAGCCCCGACTGTCCAACACATGTACAACCTTCCCGGCGACTTCAATGTCACCCTCACTGTTAGTGATAGCTTCATGTTGCGGACAAGTGTATCAAAATCGATCAGCATCACCCAACCATCCCTGCATGATGTGGGAGTCATATTCGTCCAAGCATATCCCACCACCGCGTTATCAGGCCAGCCAGTCAACATAAACGTGAGACTGGTAAACCAAGGGACCTTCAACGAGACAGTCGACCTGACCGTTTACTACGACTCTCACGTCGCAGTAACGGTCCTTGGAATTAACATCCCAGGTATACAGTATCCCTACTACGTCAACGCTGTCTGGGACACTTCGGGAGTCATACATGGTAACTATACGCTCTCCGCGACGGTCTTCCTCTCGACCGACCAGAATCCGTCCAACAACCATCTCACTGGCGGCCAAGTAACCATTCTTCCGCCCCCTGTCTTAGTCGTAACCCCATCGAGCGGGCCGATAGGAACCATGGTGCTGGTCCATGGCTCCGGCTTCTCGATCCCAACCAATCCGCCTCAGCCGGAGTATCCGATCACGGTTGAGCTCAGTTTCGATGACCAGTTTGTCGGATTCATCACGAGCACCAACGGTACATTCAACTTTGTCTTCAATATCCCTCTCTCCCAGCCTGGGCACCACTTGATACACGCGCTGGCCGGGTTCTTCCCATCACCCATAGAGGCCTCGGCCAACTTTACAGTCACGCCCCAGCCGAGCAGCAGCAGTAGTCTGACTCTCATGATCAGCGTCGGATCGATCTACTTCCCCGGCGACAAGGCCACGGTTTTCGTCCTCTCCTCGCTCAACGGCAGCCCGACCCAAATGCAGACGATACAACTCAAGCTCCTCGTGCCCAACGGAACGAGCACAAGCCTAACCCTCACCTCTGTCAGCCCCGGCCTCTACAAGGCATCCTACAACGTCCCAACGACAGGCTCGATCGGAACCTACGCTCTCATTGCCACAGCCAAGATCAACGGTGTCAATGCCACCTCTCTGGGAAGTTTCGAGGTCAAACCGACCTGGCTCCAGGCAAATAGCCATGCCATCACAACTGCCACGAGCATAGCAGGAGCGATCGGGGCGGTCTCCATCGTAGGGTTCGCATGGAGGAAGGGATACTTCTCGAAGCGAGAAGACGAATTCCCCATCCCGTAGAACCCGCCTTGGAGCCTAGCTTCGACATTCACTCCTGTTCTCCGAAAGACCCTTCTCGCTCGCCCAATTCGTCGATAAGCTTATGTTCTCTGAAGAAGAACCAGCTCTAGTCCTTCTGCCACGCAGGGAAGCATTTGGGAAAGGGACTAACACCGAGTCTCAAAGACCTTAGGACAACATCCATCGCGCTACTTATCGCGATATTGGCATCTTCAAGTCCAATCTATGGAGTCCACGTAATCCCGTCGGTCGTTCACGCAGCTGGAGCCGCACCCACAATAAGCGTCTCCGTGGGCGCGACGTCTGTGACCGCTACCGCTTCCGGCACTGGCTTTCTCGCCTACTACATCAGTGTTCAAAACTATGCTGCCGGCAACGCGGGAATCGGGAATGGGCACACCATAGCCACCAACCCGTGTGTTAATTCTATAACCACGACTGCTGGCATCCGTTCTGGAACAGTCTTTGACCACGCCGTGGTGAGAGTTCTGACATGTGATGGTGCAACCCATCCTGATGGCAAGGAGTACACAGCCACATTCAGCTCATCTGGAGTCCCGACCGATAGCATTCAGGTTGCTACAGTCACGCCAGGCTCGGGTCAGATTCGGATTCACGAATTCAACAATTGTTGCACAGTTGACCAGGCGATGCAGGCGTTCCAGGCTGGAAGTATCGACATGGTCGACTGGGATATTCCAACAGCATACCTCAACAACTGGAACAACTGTGCAGGACCTACCCCCATCGGACCCAACTGCAACGGCCAGATCACCATCCACAGGTATACTTCCGGGAACAAGTTTGAGATCGATATGAACGAGAACGGCACCAGAGTCGCATCTCAAGCCGGTTTCCGCCAAGCGATGGGCTACCTGGTGGACCGACAGAACATCGTCAACGCCATAGCAGGCCCATTCGCCGAACCAATCTGTTCTTTTGCTACCCCAGAACAGGTGGGTGGGGCCAGCTGCCAGTCCCTAGGATATCCCAGCCAATACGGTGACTACAACCCGACAAAGGCCTTGCAGACTCTCTACGAAAGTGGATGGCGATTCGACTCGGGTGACGGATTTTTGTACGGACCGGCCCTCCCAGGCTCACCGGGCATTGCGGCATGCAACTCGATTATTCCCGGCCAGACTGGCAACTTCTGCGTCCGCCCAATCATCTTCCTAATACGAAGCGACGACTCAATACGATCTGCAGCAGCTCAGGCAATGGCCAGCATCATGCAGAATCTTCCGAACCAGTTCTGCAGCAAGTCCGGAGGCACCATCAATCCTATCCCACCCTGCCAGTCAGGATCGGTCCTGACCACCGTCTGCCCGACCGCGCCTTGCAAGCTCAGCCTGAGCTTGAACATTGCCTCCGCATCAACCGTCTTCAAAACAATTTACTACCCTCCCTGGAACCGATGGGATATGTACACTGGCGGCCATGGTGGGGACATTTTCGCCGCCCTCTACCTAGTCCGCTTCTACGATAGTGCCGATGCGCCAGTCGCCGATTGCGGACAATGGCTGGGCACCTTTCCGCTCAATATCGGCGGCTTCTGCAACTCCAGCTATGACGCTGCAACCCGACAGATCTTCAACGCTTCAACAGTGCAGGAGTCCAACGCCGCCGCCATGACAGCTCAACAGATAGCTTGGGGCTACAGTGCAACCCAGGGCAAGATTACTGGACTTGAACCCTCGGTCCCAATGTACACACTCCAGGGAGCAAAAGCCGAATGGCTAAGGGACGTGGGAGCCGGTCTGACTACAAATGGAACTTCGACGACTACAGCATTCTTCAACCAGAGAGCTTGCCGTCAGGACATCATAGGAAATGGACTGGGAAGCCCGTTTTTCTCCCTATATGAGAATGTAATAGGAGTCTTTGATGACAATTGCGCAGGCAACACGGCTGGTCATGTTAGCTACCTCGGTAACACTAATTCCGTCCTTGACTGGGGCTTTGCCTTTCCCCTCTTCTACGACCTGAACCCAATAACCACCAGTGGATTCACCGAACCCATACAACAGACCTATGACACGATTCTAGGGTTCAATCCAGCTAACCCTTCAGAGCTCAAGCCTATCCTGTGCAGTGACTCCTCCGTCGGAACATACGTCAATACTCACAACAACGCGCCAGCCTCATACCTCGCCTGTCGTCTCCGGACAGACCTCTTCTGGAGCGACGGCGTACCTCTAACCGCGCAAGACGTTGCTTTCAGCATCGACTATGCCGCAGAAAACGAGTCGCCATACTATTCCTATCAACTAACGGACCTATGCGGACCCAACTTCGGCCCGTATCCATTCTACTCGCCGACCAACTGTGGCGATGGGGTCCAGATAGTCAACAACTCTGACGGTTCGCAAACCATTGTCTTCTACTTTGACTACGTCAGCTGGACCCTGACAACGGGGGACTTCTCTCTCCTCTTCAATCCGATCATTCCGAAGCACATCTTCTGCAACGACTGGACCAGCCCGGTGGCTGGAAAGCTAGGACCCGGAGTCAAAGCAACCAGCAACTGTCTCTTCCCTGACGCGTACTCGTTCCCGTCGGAGGCGGGACTAAGCGATGGAACATGCACGGACTGCCCAGCCTTCCCAGGCTACTATCTCAACGCCTCATACCCGCCGGTCCCCGTCCCCATACCCTCCTATCTATCATCCATCGGATACGGTTCGACGATCAAGAACTGGCTGACAGGAAGCGGACCATACAAGATAACCAGTTGCGGTGGCGACGCCGCTTTCAACGCCGGCACCGGTTGCGGGGGCACTATTCTGTTGACGGCTAACCCTTACTGGCACGATGGCATACGTATGGCCAGTCCAGGGACTGGCGATGGAAACGACGCGACTGGACAGCGCGGCGGGTTGGCTCTACAGCCGGATTTGAATAGGGACAGTTTTGTAAACTCTCAAGATCTAGCATTGGCACAGTCGAACGGTGCTGGTAACTCTAGCGACTGGCGTTACAGTGCAGACTTCCGGCAGGGACCTACGGGTGATGAGACCATAATGGTGCCGTCCTCAGTATGTTCACAAAGCGCATGTACGATCGTTGCGGGATTTACTGGATGGCCTGGAACATCCACTGACACTTACATAATCCAGAAGCTCATACAGGAGGGCGTACGTCTAGGCCTCTGCGTTACTTCGGGAAGCGACCCATGCGCATCTGGCGGGGTGAGCTGGCCCCCGCCCTCTGGCTCAGTCACGAACAAGAACGGCTATCTGCCTCCGGGGGTAGTTGGCAGCATGAGCTACATCTGGCCCGACTCTTCAGGCGCCAGCGCGGGCGTTCCTGATGGCACTGTAAACGTTAACGACCTAATCTATGTATTCACACACCAGTTCCTACCAGTCACCGATACAACAGGCAACCTAATACCTAGATCCCCCTACAATGCAGACGTAACACATGATGGAATAATCGACATCCACGATCTGATCGCGACTCTCACGAGGGAGTTCACGCAACCAGCGGGAATAGTCCCGTAAAAGCACAAGACTACTTCATGATAGTTACAACGTCCTTGTCGGCGGGAACATGATCCAGACTCACCCTCTGACCCTCGAATTTCACGCTGGACCCGGAGATGAACGCGTACTTTGCCCCCTCAACAAACCGGGGATGAATCTTCTTACAGACATCCCGAAGTGTTGAGCCTGCTGACAGAATCAGCGGCTTCTCGAAATCCGCGTCTCCATCGGGACGCTTTAGGTAGATGCGGATGAAATCGAGCGTCTCCCAGATACGCTCGACGAGTAGATCCATGTTCAGACGCTTCTCGGCAGACACGGGGACGAAGTCGCTCCCGATCTGCTTCTTCGCCGCGGCGAGGTACTGCTCGTTGACCAGGTCAACCTTGTTCAGAACTACCAGCGAGCGAACATACCTCCTGTTCCCAGTCAGAACGTCGATCAGCTGATCGTCGGTAATGTCTTCTCGAACTAGAATGTTGGCGTTGCTTACCCCATAAGCCTCGGCTATTCCCTTGATCGTCGCGGGCGTAATCTTGGTGAGCTTAACGCTCGTCGTCAGGGCCAAGCCTCCCTTGCTGCCCTTTACAACTGTAACATCAGGAGGCTTCTGGTCCATCCGAATGCCCATCTCGTAGAGCTCGTGCTTCAGCAGCTGTATCTGGCCAGGTTGGAAGACGTCGAGGATCAGCAGGGCAAGGTCTGCGTTTCGCGCAACCGATAGAACCCTCTTTCCTCTTCCTCTTCCGGAAGAGGCACCGCTGATGATTCCGGGAAGGTCTAGAATCTGAATGTCAGCGCCATTGTAACGCAATATTCCCGGGACGACTGTCAGGGTAGTGAAGGCGTATGCTGCAACCTTTGACTTCGCATTCGTTAGCCTGTTCAGAATCGTGGATTTTCCGACGCTTGGTAGACCGATGAGGACGACTGTGGCGTCGCCTCCTTTTCGGATCTCGAAGGCCGGTCCACCGCCCTTGCTGGTCGACGCTTCTAGTTCCGCTCTCAGCCGCGCGAGCTTGGCCTTGAGGAGACCGATATGATGCTCTGTATGCTTGTTGATCTGGGTCTTCTTCATCTCCTCCTCGATCTGCTTAATCTTTTCGGGAAGACCCATCCTCTCCCTCCAGTTGTATCATCGAGAGGCTTCGGACATTGTGAACCTTACGTTTCGAACAGGTGGCTCGCGGAGAAGGCTGGATATCTCCCTAAACTCCTATTGGCAACCGAATGACCTTCCGCGAGCACTTCCTTTATACCCGCGAGGAAATTATCCGATAACCTACCTCTGGTGTCACATTGAATATCGACCTGGTTAGGAAAGAGATCCCAGTAACTTCTCGACGCGCATACTTCGACAATGCTGGGACCGGCCCTCCCTCGATTCACGTCCTCGACTCTATTCACGAATACATGAACGACTGGCGTGACTATGGCGAGAACTGGGAAGAATGGCTCCCCATGATAATCGAGTCCCGTCGACTCTTCGGAAAGATGATCGGAGCCGGCCTGGACGAGGTAGCCAGCGTACCGAACGTTACCTCGGCACTGACAGCCCTGGCGAGCAGCGTAAAATACAAGCCCAACGGCAACATCGTCATCAGCGAACTCAATTTCCCCACCAACATCTACATGTGGCATCTTCAGAAGAGACACGGGCGCGCCAGCGAAGTCCGACTTCTCCGGAAAGACGCCAACGGCATTATCCCGCTACACGACTGGGAGAAGGCGATCGATGACAACACCTCGATCGTCTCGGTTGACTATGTTTCCTGGACGAACGGCTGTCGAGAGAAGGTTCGGGAAATCGCAAAGCTAGCGCACGAACACAGCGCCTTCCTCATCGCAGACTCGTTCCACGGGCTCGGAGTCTTCCCCATAAATGCCCTACAGGACGATGTGGATGCCCTCGTCTGTGGAATGTACAAATGGATGCAGGGACCCCACGGAGCAGCATTCCTCTACACTCGCAAGGACCGGCTCAATGATCTCGACCCCAACTACATCGGCTGGCACGGCGTCGAAGACTCGGTAGTCCGGAGATTATCGAAGCAACAGGACCTATTCGGCAAACCATTCAACATAGAAGACGTTGAACCGGCCAGAGACGCGACCCGCTTCGAAGGGGGAAGCTGGGGGGTCATCTCCATCATCGGGGCGAAAGCCGCTCTAGAATATGCACTCAAGCATGACCAGCAAGAGAGGTATCATCGCGTCCTCAGAATAACCGATCACCTGATCGAGGGCTTGAAGAAGCAGGGAAGAAAAATAATCACACCGCTAGCGTCTGACCGTAGGAGCGGAATAGTTGTCTTCGAAGACTCCGATCCTCAAGCGACCTTCAACAAGCTAAAGTCACTTAACATCACCGTCGCGAGTAGAGTCAAAGCTATACGCGTCTCGCCACACTACTACAATACTGAAGAGGAAATCGACAAGCTTCTCGCGGCTTTGTGAGTTCACCGTTTGAAAATCGTTGTAGTCAGTAACTACAAA
>Ga0209157_1004709_pt1 | contig 10109 bp, 7 predicted proteins | sample GraSoiAngelo_135_FD_185892 | JGI IMG/M metagenome (GOLD analysis project Ga0209157, IMG submission 185892) | Grasslands soil microbial communities from the Angelo Coastal Reserve, California, USA - 14_0929_05_40cm (SPAdes) (version 2) | ecosystem: Environmental > Terrestrial > Soil > Grasslands ...
CCGCCTTCGCTCGGGCCGCTTCCTTCAGTTTCTTCCTGCGAAGCCTCTCTTTTTCCTTGGCAGCCTTGGCACGCGCGAGCTCCAGCGCCTTGCGTGCCCGCAGGCGCTCTTTCTGCGCCCGCAGCCGCTGGGCGGCCTTGGCTTTCTGCGCCCTGAGCCTTGCCATGGCTTTTGCGCGCGCTTTTACGTTAAGCTTCTGATTCGCCACAGTTTCTCTACCTTCATGGTGTCGAACGGGAACCTAAAATTGTAGCATTATTTGATGGACTCGCCGGGACCTGATTGCGTTCCCGGAGCAGGCGAAGCATTTCGGTTTCCTCTTCCGGCGAGCGGTCTTGCTTCACCCTCAGGGCCTCGAACCGCTGCTTCCGTCGCTTGTCCTGCAAGCGCTCAAGAGCTCCGCGGAAATCGATCTCCATGTGCTCGGCTTCGAGCTTCGTATCCAGGAGGGCGGCTTGACCCGACTCGAGCAGGTTGCGGAATTCAGTTCCCTGGAAATGGTCGACGACAATATTCCCTTCGACTTCCGGGTTTTCGCGGCAGAATTCGGCAACGGCAACGAGAGCGCGCGCTTCAAGCGAACCTTGGTCCAGCAGTTCCGCGGAAAGTTCCCTCGCGAGCGCCGGCTTGGAAATCAAGCACTGCAGCAGGATTCGGACCAGTCTCAGTTCCGGCGCCTGCGCTCCGCGGTCCAACCCTCGGGCCGGAGCGGGCCTTGTACCTCCGCCTACCGCGCGGATCTCGGTGAGTTGCGCCGCTTCTTCCTGGGCCACGCCGGCGCTATCGGCTACCGCCTTGAGGAGCTGCAGCTGCAGGGCCCGGGCCGAAATCTGCTGCAGCAGCGGTTTCGCCTCGTGCACGAGCCGCGCGCGGCCCTCAAGAGTTCTCATATCGCCGCGCGCCTTGAGCTCGTCCAGAAAGAATTCCGACAGCGGCCGGGCCGTCTCCAGCTTTTTCTCGAACCCTTCTTTGCCCTTTTCCCGCACAAAACTGTCGGGATCGTGCTCCGGTGGCAGGAACAGAAACCTCATCGCCTTATTGTCGGCAAGATGCGGCAGGCTCACTTCGAGCGCGTGCCAGGCGGCCTTGCGCCCGGCCGCGTCGCCGTCGAAGCAGAACACGACTTCGTCGGTCTGCCGCAAGAGCTTCTGGATGTGGGTGGCCGAGGTGGCTGTTCCGAGCGTCGCAACGGCGTAGTCGACGCCGTGCTGCGCGAGCGCCACCACGTCCATATAGCCTTCGACCACGATCGCGCGGCCTGCCGCGCGGATCGCCGACCTCGCCTGGGCAAGGCCGTAGAGCTCGCGCCCCTTCTCGAAAAGCGGAGTCTCCGGGGAGTTGAGGTACTTCGGCTCCCCTTCGCCGAGCACGCGCCCCCCAAAGGCGATCACAGAGCCGCGCTGATTGAGAATGGGGAACATGATGCGGTCGCGAAACCGGTCGTAGCGCCGTCCGGCGTCTTCCCCGTCGATCACCAAGCCGGCATCCTTCAAGGCCTTATCCGCGTAGTTCGTGAAGACCCTTTCCAGGTTCTGCCAGCCGTCGGGCGCATAGCCGATTCCGAAGCGCGCCGCGATCTTGCCGGTCAAGCCGCGGCCCTTGAGGTATTCGATAGCGCGCGGCGCCGTCTTCAACTGCTCGCGATAGTAGTCGCAGGCGCGCTCCATGATCTCGTAAAGATCCGGCCCGCCTTCGGGTTTCTTGGTGCGCGGTTCAAACTCCGGCATCTTCATGCCGACCGATTCGGCGAGATCCTTTACCGCTTCGACGTAGCCAAGGCCCTGGTATTCGATGAGGAAGGAGATGGCGTTTCCGTGCACGCCGCAGCCGAAGCAGTGATAGAACTGCTTGGTCGGGCTGACGGTAAACGAGGGCGTCTTCTCGGTGTGGAACGGGCAGCAGGCAGAGTAGTTCGCTCCGCCCTTCTTCAGCGGGACGTAGCGCTCGATCACGTCGACGATGTCGATGCGATGGAGCAATTCTTGCTTGAAGGAATCCGGTATCACCGCCGGAATGCGCTCTGATAGAGTGCCGCGCCAGCAAGCGCGCCTAGATGAATGGGCCACCGGGGCCCGTGCCTACTCACCATCTTTCCTTTATAGGCGAAATTTTCCGAAGCGCAAGCCGCAAGCGTAACCCGGAAACCCTGATCGCAGCCACTCGCGGCGCACTCCGCCTTGCCGATCCCTCTCACCCGGCAAGCTTCGATTTCACCAGGGACGATACTTTTCCCATGTCGGCGCGCCCCGCAAGCTTGCCTTTCAGTGCCCCCATGACTTTGCCCATGTCTGCCGCGCCTCTGGCGCCCGTCTGCGCGATTGCTGCGGAGACTTCCTGCGCAATCTCGGCGTCCGTCAGTTGTTTGGGCAGGTAGCCCGAGAGAAGATTCAGCTCGAAGGTTTCGCCGTCGACGAGGTCTTTGCGGTTGGCCGCCTGGAATTGCGTAATGGAGTCGCGGCGTTGCTTGATCATCTTCTCGATGACCGCTACGACCTCGGCGTCGGAAAGGTCCTTCCTCTCGTCCACTTCGCGCTGCTTGATCGCGGCGAGCAACAGGCGTATGGCCGACAGCCGCTGCGACTCTCTTGCCTTCATCGCGAGCTTCATGTCCTCGGTGATCTTGGCTTTAAGAGACATGCGAGAGCGGGATTGAGGACCTTGGTATTGAAGGGAAGACTCGGACCCGAGAACGGCGAGGGCCAGACGGGTCACCCCTGTCCGGCCCTCGATCCTGATTCTTCAATCCTAATAGAGTTTCGGCGGCAGCGTCTGGCTACGCAGGCGCTTATAGTGGCGCTTGACCGCAGCGGCGAGCTTTCTCTTGCGGTAGGCCGTAGGCTTTTCGTAGAACTCGCGGGCGCGCAGTTCGGTGAGAAGCCCGGTTTTTTCCACGGTCCGCTTGAAGCGGCGCAACGCCACCTCGAAGGGCTCGTTTTCCTTGACGCGTACGGTCGGCATGCAGTCTTTATCCCAGGGCAATGTTGCAGCAAGGGTGCGAATTCTAGACTTTTTTTGGCCGAGACGCCAGCAGCTTGCGCGCCCTATCCGCCAAGCTTGCCGGTCAGTCCCAGAATCCGCAATTCCTGTCCGACGGTTGCCGCGCGCAGGTCGACTTCAGTCAGGCGTGCGTCCAAGCGCGAACGCGCCGAGTCGATCAATTCCAGGAGGGAACCGCGACCAAGCCGGTAGGCGTCCTCGGCCATCTGTTTGAGCGCGGGGATGCGCTCGCCGACATTTTGCCGGAACCGTTCAAGGGCGGCTCGGCGCTGAGCGAGCGCGTCCACCAAGCGCCGCAGCTCCACGTCAGTCTCCGATTCGATCGCCTCACGGCGTCTCTGCGCGGCGCGAAGATCCGCGGCGGCCTTGGCAATCAGGCCGCGCCGAGCGTCGGACAACGGAATCTCGGTGGACAGGCCGACAAAATTGGCGGCACCGAACGGATCGCCGGTCCATGTCCTGCCCAGACTGAGCACCGGCACCGGCCAACGTTCGCGCTCGGTGCGCTTGAGCGCTGCCTGCGCCGCTTCTTCCTCGCGACGCGCCGCGATGATTTGCGGGTTACTTGATATCAAGGACTCTCGCCACTCGGCGACGCTGGTCGACAGTCCGGCGGGTGTAGGGATGCCGATCGCAGTAGGCCGCCAACCCGACGCGCCAAGCAGCGCCGCCAACCCCGCCGATCTGTCGGAGAGCTCGGCGCGCGCATCCGCGAGTCGTGCATTCATCCCGGCAAGTTCGACCTCAACCCGCGTGAGGTCATAGCGGCTTGCCGCGCCGCTGTCCAGTCGCCCGGAGACGATCGCGACGACGCGCTTTATTTCGGCGACCGACTCGTCAAGCATCGAAGCTTTTTCCTGAACGGCCTGAAGCCCGACAAAGAGGTCCGCGGCGCGCAGCGCGAGCTCGTTTCCAGTCAGCCCGACGCGGGCTCGGGCTGCCAGCAATCCCTGCTCCGCGGCTTCGATCCGCGCGCCGCGCTGACCGCCAATCAACAGCGGCAAATCCACAGTCGTCTGCTGCTGCTGGCTACCATTGAACTGGGTTCTCGCTCCTCCCGATGGAGTGAAACGCCCGTAGGAGACCGTGGGATTGGGCAGCGCCCCGGCGGTAATTCGTTCCGCCTCGGCTGTGTCGATTGCCGTTTGTTCGACAGCGAGCCGGGGACTGCGCTCCGTCACCAGACGCAGCAGGATCGGCAGCGTCAGGCGTTCGGGAAGCGCCGATGCCGGTTCCTGTGCCCGGACGGATGCTGTCGACATCGCCGAGACAGCCAAGAGTATCGCGATCCTGCTCATGGCCTGGCCTCTAGTAGCTCGTCCTCTTCCTCTGGCTTCGTCAAACGCCGCGGGGTGATGTAGCTGTAAATTATCGGCAGCAGCCACAGCGCGATTGCCAGTGTGGTCAGCATCCCGCCCACGACCACCAGAGCGAAAGGCCGCTGCGTCTCGCTGCCCACTCCGGAACCCAACGCCATCGGCAGCAGCCCGACGAGGGCGAGCAGTGATGCCATAAGTACCGGTCGCAGCCGCTCGCTCGCGCCTTCGATCAATGCCGGCCATAGCTCCTCACCGCTTCGCCGCCGTGCTTCCGCTGCGCTCAGCACCAAGAGGCCCATCAGCGACACCTGACCGAGCAGCGCGATGAAACCCACCGCCGCGCTCACCGACAGAGGCACCCCGGCCGCCAGCAGCGCAAAGGCGCCCCCGGTCAGGGCGAACGGGACGGTCAGCAGGATGGCGAGAGCGCTGCGTCCCGAGTTCATAGCCGCATACAGGAGGCCGAGCACGGCGAGCACCGCCAGCGGAACCACGATCTTGAGCCGGGCGAGCGCGCGCTGCTGGTTTTCGAACTCGCCGCCCCAGACGAAGTAATACCCTTCGGGCGCCGGCACGCTGCGCTTTACAGCGGCGATGGCGTCCTTCACCACCGATCCCATGTCTCGCCCCTCGATGTTGAACTTCAAGGCGAGGTAGCGGCTGTTGCCTTCCCGGTTGATCGACGCCACGCCGTTGGCGACCTGGATCGTAGCGAGATCGCGCAGAGGCACGCGCGCGCCGGACGCGGCGGTGAGTGTGACCGCGCCTATCCTTTCGGTGTCGTCGCGGATGTCGAGCGGCAGCATCAGCCGCACCGGCACCGGGCGCTCTCCCTCCCACATCGTAGTCGTGACGCGCCCGGCCAGGGCGGTTTCCAGAGTGCGCTGCGCGTCCTCCATCGTAATGCCTGCACGAGCGAGCGCCTGCCGGTCGAAGCGCACCTGCAACTGCGGCGTCGAAGCGTCCCGGTAGAGGTCGAGATCAACGATGCCGGGCAATGCCTTGAGCGCCTCCTTGGCCTGTTCCAACGTAGCCCGCATTCGCTTCAGATCGGGACCGAAAACCTTCAGCACCACCTTGCCGCGCACGCCGCTGACCGCTTCCTCGACGTTGTCCTTCATCGGTTGCGAGAAGTTGTAGCGCACACCCGGGATTTCGGTCAAAGAGTCGCGCATTTCGTCTATCAGGCGCGTTTTGTCGTAGCCCGAACGCCATTCGCGCACCGGTTTCAGACGTATGAAGGTTTCGCTCATGTTGACGCCTTCGTTGTCGGTGCCGTCCTCGGGCCGTCCCTGCTCGCTCAGGGTTTTACTTACCTCGGGGAACGCGAGGATCCGCCGCCGCACCTCGAGAAGAATGTCCTGCCCTTTTTCCAGCGCGATGCTCGGCGGCATCTCGACGAACAACTGTATGTCGCCTTCATCTAACTCGGGCAGGAACTCGGTGCCGAGACGCGTGAACGTCAACACCGCCAGCGCCGGCAGGACAAACGCCGCGGCGAGAACCTTCCCCCTGCGCTCGAGCAGCCATGACAAGGATCGCCGATAGCGCGCGCGCAGCCGTTCGACCCAGGGCGGCTCCTCGAGCTTGGCGTGCCGCGGTCGGAACAGGGCCGCGCACAGGGCCGGCACCAAGGTGAGGGCGAACACCAAAGCACCGATCAGGGCAAAGGAGTAAGTGAGCGCCAGAGGCCGGAAAATGCGTCCCTCGACCGATTGCAGCGTAAATACCGGCATCAACGCGGCGATGATGATCAGCATTGCGTACAGCGTGGGGCGCCCCACGTCCACCGCTGAACGCACCACCAGCCGCAGCACGTCGCGCCGATCGGTGGGGCGATCTTGGCGCAGCGCATGGATAACGTTCTCGACAAGCACCACGGCGCCGTCGACCAGAATGCCGAAATCGATGGCGCCCATCGAGATCAGGTTGGCCGGGAGGCCCAGCGCGTAAAGGCCGAGGAAGGCCACCAGCAGGGAGAGCGGTATCACTACGGCGACCGCCGCTGAGCCTACTACGCTGCGCAGGAACAGCCATACCACGCCCACCACCAGAACGAACCCGCTCAGGAGATTCTTGTGGACCGTGGAGAGCGTCAGCCCCACGAGGTCGCTGCGGTCGTAGTAAATTTCGATGCGCATGCCCTTGGGCAGGATGGTCTCGTTCAGCTCGCGCACCTTGTCGTGGACGCCGTCCAGCACCAGCGAAGGATTCTGGCCACGCCGCATCCACACGAAGCCTTCGATGCCTTCCTTTTCCAGGCCGACGCCCACGGTGCCGCGCCGCGGCGTGAAAGACTGCACCACATTGGAAACGTCGCCCAGCGTCACCGCAGTCCCGTCCTTGCTCTTGAGCAGGATGCGCTTGATGTCCTCGGCTGACTCGAGGAAGCCGATGCCGCGTACCGTGAGTTCCTGATCGCCGTGCCGCAGGAAGCCGCCGCCGACGTTCAGGTTGGATTTTGCGATCGCCTGTTCGAGATCGCCCAAGGTCAAGCCCAGGGCGAACAGGCGCGCGGGGTCGGCTTCGACGTGTATCTCCTTGAGATAGCCTCCGAAGGGCACGATGTCGGCCACGCCCGGCACCTGGCGCAGGACGCGCACGATGTTCCATTGCATTTCAGAGCGCAACTGATAGAGATCGTGGCGGTCGCTCGTGACACGGAACTGGTACACCTCGCCCAGGGGCGTGGCTTCCGGCGCAATCTCCGGGGTCACGCCCTGAGGAAGATCGGCAGCAGCGGCCCGTTGCAAGACCACGGTTCGAGCCGGGAAGCTGGCCGTGTCGTCCGAGAACGTCAAGGTGATCAGCGACAGGCCGAACAGGCTCTCGCTGCGCATCAAGGTCATCCCCGGCGTGCCGTTCAGCTCGCGCTCCAGCGGCACCGTGACGCGCCGCTCGATCTCCTCCGGCGCATTGCCGGGGAGCTGGGTGATGACCGTGACTTGGGTGTTGGTGACGTCCGGGTAGGCCTCGATGGGCGTGTCGAGGTAGGCGCGCAGTCCAAAGGCCGCGACCACCAAGGTGGCAAACAACGCCGCAACCCGGCGGTGAACGCAGGTTTCGATGAGGAGGCGGAGCATGATCAGAGCAGCTGCTCTGCCTGGGTATCGAGCAGCAAGGCGCCACGCACCACCACCCTTTCGCCCGCCGTGAGCCCCTGCAGAATCACCACCCGACCGTCCTGGTTGCGGCCCGTCTCTACGTCGCGGGCCTCGAAGCTGCCGTCCTCTCGCTCCACGTAGACCACGCGGCGTTTTCCGTCCTTGATCAGCACGGCCGAAACCGGGACCAAGACGTCCGCCTTGGCGCCCACGCGCAGGGCAATCTGGGCTAGCATGCCGGCCCGCAAACCATCGATGCGCTTGGAAAGCGCCAGATACACCTGGCTGCGACGCGATTCCGGATCCACACGAGGGTTGAAATTCTCGACCCGTGCTGCAACACGGGCGGCGAGCGCCGGCAGTTCCACGTCCGCTTCCTGGCCGACGGCAATTCGGCGCAAATCGCTTTCCGGAACCTGCGCGACCACCTGCAGACGGGTCGGATCACCGAGCTCCAATAACGCTTCGCCGCCAGGCGCGACCGTGGCGCCGATCGCGGTGCGAATCGTTATCACCACACCGTCCGCGGGTGCTCGAACGGTAACCCGTATCCCTTGACCGGATCCGATCAAGTCCGCGGCGTTCCGCGCCCGCTCATATTCCGCGCGCGCTTCCTTCAGCCGCGCTTCGGCTTCCTGTCGCTCGAACTCCAGGCCGACGCCTTTTTCCACCATCTCGACCTGGCGCCTGAAGACGCTCTCGGCGCTGCCCAGCCTCGTGGCTGCCTGATCGAGCGTAGCGCGCGCGGTTCCCGCGTCGGCGCTTTCGATGGTTAAGAGCTCCGTCCCGGCCTTGACTACTTGTCCGGCCTGAACCAGCACGGCAACGACGCGCCCCGCCGTCGTGGCTCCGATAGCGGATTGTGCCTGCGGACGGAACGTCACGCGACCCGGCAACGCGAGCACATCGACGGCCTGGGAAACGGCGACGGCCTCGATGGAGAGATACTGCTTCTGGGCGTCCGCTATCTGCGCCGAGCGGACGCCGGGATCACGAGAAGTCTTGGACGCGGGCGCAGTGACGGCTGTCGCCCCCTTCTCGCATCCAGCCACCAGCGCTGAAATCCCGATCAGCGCAATAAGAAAATCCGTTCGATTCATACCCGATAAACCTTAGTTTCCTCATAGACTCCGGTTTCCCGCTCGAAGCACGCACGAGGACCCGTATTCGTGCAAACATGCGAGGGCGCGATTTTAGAGGAACATGCTGACTGCCGGCTGACACGACGGTCCGAGGAGCGCTGAAAATCATGCTTGTCCTGGGCATCGAGACCTCCTGCGACGAAACCGGGGTGGCCGTCTACGACAGCGGCCGCGGCCTGCTCGCTCACGCACTTCATTCGCAGGTGGCGCTGCACGACGCGTACGGCGGCGTCGTGCCGGAGCTCGCGTCTCGGGACCACATTCGGCGTCTGCTCCCTCTCGTCCGCGAAGTCCTGCACAAAGCCGGTGCCAAGGAGTCGGACCTGGAGGCGGTCGCGTACACCCAGGGCCCCGGCCTCGCAGGAGCGCTGCTCGTGGGCGCCGCCGTCGCGAACAGCCTCGCGTTCGGCCTCGGAGTCCGGGCGATCGGCGTGCATCATCTCGAGGGGCATCTGCTTTCGCCTCTGCTCGAAAAAAAAGCACCGTCGTTCCCGTTTGTCGCGCTGCTGGTTTCGGGGGGCCACACTCAACTCATGCGCGTGGCAGGCGTCGGCCACTACGAAATGCTGGGCGAAACCCTCGACGACGCCGCCGGGGAAGCCTTCGACAAGACTGCAAAATTGATCGGGCTCGGCTACCCCGGGGGACCCGCGCTCGCCAAGCTCGCCGAGCGCGGCCGAGCCGACCGCTTCGCGTTTCCGCGCCCTATGCTCGAGCAACTGGAAAAAAGTGGCGATCTCAACTTCAGCTTCAGCGGACTGAAGACGGCGGTCGTTGTGCTCACGCGTACGCGCGCGCTCGACGAGCAGACGCGCTCCGATGTAGCGGCCGCGTTTCAGGAGGCAGTGGCCGACGTCCTCGTTGCGAAATCGCTCGCGGCGCTGCGCAGAACAGGCTTGAGCCGGCTCGTCGTAGCGGGGGGCGTCGGCGCCAACGTGCGGCTGCGCGCCTTGCTCGACGCCGCCGCGTCGCGCGACAAATTCAGCGTGTTCTACCCGGCGATGGAATTCTGTACCGACAACGGCGCGATGATCGCGCTGGCAGGATGCTTGCGATTGAAGATCGCCAAGACCGCTCGGGCGCTTCCGCTCGGATTCACAGTCAGGCCGCGCTGGGCCCTGGCAGACGTAGCGGCCTGAACGGAGGGGGTAACGGGGAAACCGTGGGTTCCCCCGTTCGTATCAGCCCCTCAGACGCTCGCCGAATCCCGTTTTTCGCCAATGCGGTGTTCCTCGCCCGCGACGAGCTTGAGAATGTTCGCCTTGTGGCGCCAGAGGAGCAGTGCCGACATGAGGATCAGCGCGGGCAGGACTTCCCTCGCCCCGAACAGGAAAAAATAGTAGAGCGGTGCAAATACGGCGGAGACGATGGCCGCAAGCGACGAATACCGAGAGAAGAGCGCGATAATGATCCAGGTCGCAATCGTCGCGAGACCCAGCCAAGGATTGATAGCAAGCAGGATCCCGCCCGCCGTGGACACGCCCTTGCCGCCCTTGAAGCGGAAGAACACCGGAAAGATATGACCCACGAACACCGCGACCGCGCAG
>Ga0209157_1004710_pt1 | contig 10108 bp, 10 predicted proteins | sample GraSoiAngelo_135_FD_185892 | JGI IMG/M metagenome (GOLD analysis project Ga0209157, IMG submission 185892) | Grasslands soil microbial communities from the Angelo Coastal Reserve, California, USA - 14_0929_05_40cm (SPAdes) (version 2) | ecosystem: Environmental > Terrestrial > Soil > Grasslands ...
CCTTCGTTCCCTTCGCCTCCGCGCTCAGCGCTTCGGTATAGCCGCGCGCGCCCCATTTCGCGGCGCAATAGACCGACTCATTCGGCTTTCCGATCAGCGCGGCGGTGGAAAGAATGTTCACAATCGTGCCGCCATCGGTTCGAAACCGCGGAAAGAGCGCCTCGCAGAAAACGATCGTAGCCATGAGATTCGAATCGATAACCCGCGTGATTGATGTCTCATCATAGGAACCGACCGGCCCGAAGATGCCGGCGCCGGCGCAATTCACCAGGACCTTGATCTTGCCAAGCTGCTGAGCGATGTCGACAGCGCGCGCAGCGGTGTCGCGGCGCGAGGCATCGCCGGCGAGACTGGCGATCGGCGGCTCATGAAAAGGATGCCGCGCGATGCCGACGACCTGCATCCCTCGATCGCCGAGGATCAGGGCGATCTCTCGTCCCAGTCCGGAAGAGGCGCCGGTGACGATGGCCACGTCGTCCATAGCACTCAGTGTACGATTTCGCGCGTTCGTGACGCCGCTGACCGTCAAACTGGCCGTCCCCACTCACCTTCTGGTGCTGATCGGAGGCGGCGAGTTTTCTTTCGGAGAGACGCGGGAGATCGACGAGTTTCTGGTGCGCCACATGCCCGCGGACCGGCGCACGATCGCCTTCCTTCCCACCGCCTCCGGATCCGCCGATTACGCCACGCACCTCGGCAACTACTTCAAACAGATTGATCCTTCGCTGCAAACGATCAACGTGCCGATCTACCGCGGACGAGACAGCCGCAGGCAGAAGAACCTCAATCTGATCCTTGCGGCCGGAATGATCTACGTCGGCGGCGGCGTGACGAATTCGCTTCTGGCGACGCTCCATGAGTCCGCGGCGGACATCGCGATGCGCGACGCGGCGGCAAACGGTGCGGTCATCGCCGCCATCGGTGCCGGTGCGGCGTGCTTCGGCACACATGCGCGCGACATGCGATCCTCCGCCTCCGCCCTCCCCGCCCTCGGCTGGCTCGAAGAGACGGTCATCGAGACTGCCTTCGATCCTCAGGAAGACACGATGCTACGCCGCCTGATGTCCCTGCCCGACGTCAAGCTCGGCATCGGAATCCCACCGAAAACGGCGATTGCCATCCGCGGCGACGGCAGCACGACGCTTCTCGGGAGTGGCAACATTGCCGCATTTCGCAAATCCTAGGCAGGCATGTTGCTACTGTTGGGCTCACTTGGAGGTGCTCCATCGTAGTCCTGGAAGACAAGAGCCAGGCCGATATGACGACGGAAGAATTGATTCGTCTGTTCTCGGTACTCTCGCACGATTTGAAGTCGCCGATATTCTCCATCGACGGATTCAGCGAGCTCCTCCTTGGCGATTACAGCGACAAGCTGGACGCCGAAGGGCAGGATTTTCTCCGCCGAATCCGCTCGAGCGCGCAGCAGATGCGCAATGTGCTCGATGGCATGTCGCACATGATCAAGCTGCTGGCGCGGCCGACGATCAAACGTCCTACGCCACTGAGCGAAATCCTCGAGGAGGTCATGCTCAAATGTAACTTCCTCATCGAAGAAGGCGGCGTGCGCGTCGACGTTCCGAAGGACCTCCCAACGGTCCATGTCGATCCCGAGAAGATGCGCGAAGCGATCGCCGCCTTGATTTCCAACGCACTGTTCTTCAACGACCGCCCCAAAGGCGAGCGAACGATCGCCATCGAAGGCAGCACCGACCCCAATGGATATCGACTCTGTGTCCGGGACAACGGGATCGGAATCGATCCGCGGTACACGAATCAGATCTTCGAGCTTGGGCTCAAGCTCGACAAATCCCGCGGCGGCGGGCCTGGTTACGGTCTCTACCTGGCAAAACGGGTGATCGAGAGCCACGGCGGATCGATCAGCGTCGACTCAGCGTTGGGACAGGGCAGTACCGTCTGCCTGACCATCCCGAGGTAAAGGGGCGATCGTTTCAGCTGTGGTGAGGACGTCTGCGGGCAGCGGCTTCTCTCCGGGCAAAGCGATGATGCGGATGGTCACGGTGCGGTCTTCAGCCACATCGACGCCAAGCTTGCGGGCGGCTTTCCGAGACAGGTCGATGACGAACTTCTTCACGTATGGACCGCGATCGTTGACCCGCAGCCGAATCACTTTACCTGTGGCCTTCGCCTTGATCTCCACCCAGCAGCCGAGCGGAAGCGTCAGGTGGGCTGCCGACATTCTCTTCATGCGGTAGCGCTCGCCATTCGCGGTGAGCGTCCCGTCGAGGGAGTTCGAGTAGTAGCTCGCCAGTCCCTTTAGCCGATGCCGGGACTCCAGTGCCATGTACTTCAGCAGGCGCTCGATGGCCGGATCCAGACTCAACTGAGGGGCGGAAATGACCGGGATCGAAACGGTCTCGGGGAGTTTGAACCGCTCTTCGCAGGCCGAGTCCTGTCCGATCGCCGTTCCGACGGATAGGAGGAGCAGGCCCAGTATCAATGGCGACTTCATCATCATCGTCGCATTATGGCCCATTCAACCGCCGCGCCAAACAGCAGAGCCCGTAACATCTTCCTCCTCAGCAGGTTGTAGATGGACCCAACCTTGCAAATTTAGCGGCGAGGCAATGCCCATGAGCGAGCTCAAGACCAGCCGGCCTTTCCAGGAGAGGTTTCTCGATGGCTATGACCGATCGCAACTCCGCCAGGAGGTGCAGAAGGTCAAGCCGAAGCGATCACTGCGGCAGAAGTACGCAACGTGGGCGCTCGGAGGCGCGCTAGCGCTGGGAGGAGTCGGCATCCCGATGAAGTTCGGCAACCTTCTTCAGTCGGCCGAATCGAGTGCGAAGAAGCAACCGCCAAATGCAGCCCAGGAGGGACGGCCGCCGCAAGTTGGACAGATTGCCAATGATCTGCGGGCCGCAAAACAGATCGCTGACCAGGTTGCGGGCGGGGTGCAGGGGGCGGTGACCACCGTCGCCCAGACCGCCGCGAAGGCGCCGGAGAAGATCGCGGAGACCGTCGTTGAGACTCCGCAGAGAGTTGCGGACGTCGCCGAACAGGTCAAGGAGAATTTCTTCAAGAAAGAAATCCCCTTCGGCTCGATCATTTACAGCGAGGCGAGGAAGAACGACCTGCCACCGGAGCTCGTCGCCGCTGTAGCGCATACGGAATCGAAGTTCGTGCCCACGGCACGTTCAGGAGCAGGGGCGGTCGGACTGATGCAACTCGTGCCGCGCACGGGCCGATGGCTCGGCGCCAGCAACCTGACCGATCCTACGCAGAACATCATGGCCGGCGCGAAGTACCTCCGGTACCTCACGGACCGCTTCGGAGGCGATCAGCAGAAGGCGATCGCCGCATACAACGCCGGCGAGGGCAACGTGCGCCGCTTCCGCGGAGTCCCGCCATTCAAGGAAACGCGGAATTACGTGCAGCGCGTACGCAGCTTCCAGCAGGACCTCGGTGATCGTCTGCAGAGTCACACTGCTGAGCTGCAGAGCAGCGGTCCCGGTCTGTGATTGAATAGCCGGCGTGTCCGGCAGGCGTCTTCTCATTGGCGCGATCGTGATGGGCATCCTATTGCCCGTGGCCCTTTTCCTCCTGCTTGACCTTCGGACTCCGTCGCAACTGTTCATCATCGCCGCGTCGACGTTTCTGGTGTGGGGCGTCGTCGACCTGTTGGCGAGCATCCTGGAGAGACCGCGGCTGAGTAATCGCAGTCCGGGAGCAGCGATTCGGGAGGATTGGGAGCGAAGGAGCAAGAGCGCCGAGTAGCGCCGGCGGGCCGCCGGCGTTACTAGATCCAGTCGTTCATTTTCTGCAGCAGCTGATCGATCGACAGCAGCCGCTCCTGACCGTCTGAATCGCGGCGGAAGATCGCGTGATACCAGCCCTTCATGCCGATCGGCCTGTAGATCTCGTTGCCCACGCGCAGGCGGCCGCCGGAGACGAGCTTCAGGAAGACCTGTTCGTACGCGGAGCGGGTGAGGCGGCGATCGGGAAATGGGATGGCGTAGCTGTTCGTGCGCCGATCAGCGCGTCGACGGCGCTCGCGGATCGGTGTGGCCGGGAGGAGGGCTGTTCCGCGACGATCAACATATTCTGCCGGGCGCTGCGGAACCAGCCGGCCAGGAGTGTCGCTGCGGCGGCGTGAAAGAGCGCGTTTGCGGCGCACCGGCCGCCGTCGGAGGCTTCCTTGGTCGGGGATCAAAGCGATCGCCTTCGGATCTTTTGTGCTGACCGATTCGAGCTCGCGCGATTGAAACACGCGCGCGCTCTGCCGTTCCACGACGTGCTCGTCGATCGATTTCTCTTCCCACGCATGACGCTTGGTGCGCATCAGATCCATCTCCGCGTAGTAGTTCTTCAGCTCGTGAATGACCATTCCCCACCGGCACAGGTGACCGACGTCCTCGTAAGCCGTCGGACGATCGATCAGCTCCAGCATGGATGGCGCGCGCCCATCGAAGATGGCGAAGAGCAAGCGGAAGCTGAACGGATCGGAGAATCGGCGGATGGAACGGCGGAAATACCAGGCCACGTGCTTGGCCATCTGACGCAGCGAGCGTTTCTTGCCGTACTGCGTGGTCCACATCGGCGCGTTGATGTCCGAGGTGTATGGGCTCTGCGGATAGTGAAAATCCTTCGTCAGCCATCCTTTGCGCGTCGTGTGTTTACCCGGGACCACTCCGGCAACGACGGGGATGGGAAGCTTCTGCAGAAGCGAGAGATCGTACGTCGTCCAGGACATGACCTCGCGGACGATCCCCACGATCAGCGTTGCCGCGGCGACCATCAGGCCCGGATCAGGAGTGAAATCGACCGTCACCTCGATGCGGTTGCCGCGCGGCCTCACTCCGACGCCGGTGGATCGGCGATTTCCGGCGACGACCATCACCGGAACGGGAAGCAGGTAGGCCAGGAGGAGCGCCAGCTTCTGAATGTTCCGGTTAGGCCCCTGCTCCGATTTCGGGATCTCGAACGACACGTTGTAATGCGTGCTGTAGGCCTTCAGCCGTACGGTGTGTCCGGTCCGCTTTTCCCATTTCGTGAGTTGATCGCGGACGAATCCGATCTGTTCCCAGAGGTTTCGGACCATCCGCGCCGTGCTGTGCGGCGCCAGCTCGATCACCGGCGTGACGACTTCGATCACTCCGCGATCGAAGTAGACGGCGCCGCCGGTTGGCAACTGCAACGACGATTTCTCGCGCGGCAGGAGTTCACGATCGATGAATGCTCCGGGATGTCTCCAGTACTTCTTGGGATCGATTTCCTTTTCGTCCAGCCAGACATTGAACTCCGACTCCATCCCGATCACCGGCATCTGGAGCCAGGTCCTCTGCGGGACCCGCTCGTTTCCGATTTCGTCTTTCCTATTCAGCGGCATGGCGGGAACCGTCCGGGCGTAGGGCTGGACGCAAGCGACCAGAACTGCAGATCTAACCTAAGCAAACGGCAGGCCCGCCGTGGAGTGACTGTTATTCGACTTTTTCGTTTGCTGAAACGGCAACTGCCGGCGCTCTGCGCTCGCGCCGGCGGCGTTCTTCGAACGCGAATCGCGGACGATTCTCCTGAGGCACTTCCATCCGATCCTCGCTGATCTCCCTCGGAATCACCAGGACGTATCCCAGGTCGAGGTGAATGTGGTCGTCGACATTCTTTCCAGTCTCATGACCGTAAGGCATCACCACCACATCGTCGCTCAGCTCCTCGGCCACATCGTTGAAGCGTTCGATCAGTTCTTTCGTTTTTAGAATGTTCGATCCGATGCGATAGACGTCGGCAGCCGTGCCCCACATATGCGGGCTGGCATGCATCGCCATCTTGTGCGCCGGCGATCGGTAGCCGCCATTCACCGCGACATGAATCGATCCGCCGGCGGCCGTACGAAACTGCTCGAGGAAAAACGTCAGGAGACGGACAGCACAGGGAACGTAGCGCGGAAATTGTTGCAGCCGCCCCGCTTCCTTGAGATCGACGAGGATGAATTCGTTGAGCCCGAAATGCGGCGTCAGGCGGATCTCCATCGCCGCATCATGGGTCGGGATCTCGTAGAAATAGCGGGGAAGCCGATGACGGCGCCCCTGCGCGTCGCGCACCATTTCTCCCGGTTTGAGCAACGACCGCAGTTCGTCGTCGAGGTCGAATGCATCGACGACTTTGATCTGCTGCGGCTCAGTCATACGTCATTCCGGCGATCGTGTTGTAGATGTCGCGCGAAACGTCAGCCACCGCCGTCCCCCGCCCGGCTTCTGCTCGAAACTGGGTGAGGATGACCAGCACATAGGGCTTTCGATTCTCGACGAACACGATCCCGGCGTCATGATGCACCGTGGAGATGTTCCCCGTCTTGTGTGCAACACGGGTGTCCTTGGGAAGGCCGGCAGGAATTCCGCCGCGATACTGCTGCTCCAGAAGGATGTTCATCATCTCATCACTGGAGTGCTTCGAGTACGCCTTCCCATCCGCGATCAGCCGGAGGATTTTCAGCAGGCCGTTGGCGGTCACCTCGTTGTTCAAGCCCGCGTCGAACGCCGCTTGATCTTCCACGCCCCTCAGAATCCGCACTCCATCGATCTCCAGCTCGTCCAGCGCGCGCTGAATGGTCTCGATTCCCACGACTTCCACCAGCAGGTTCGTAGCGAGATTGCTCGACTTGGTGATCATCCAGTAGGCCAGCTCGCGCACCGTGAGCGTGCGGCCGAGGTGACCGTAGACGTCGGGGTCGGCGTCGCGGCCCAGCTCGAGCATGAAGGGCTCCTGATTGACGATGCTGGTGAATCGATTGCGCACGTGCACCGGCGCGTCGAGCGTCAGCTCACCGCGTTCGATCTGCCGGAAAACGCCGAGGAGCACGGCGAGCTTCATTGTCGAAGCGGCGTGGAAGTAGTGATCGCCGTCGTAGGACCACTGGATCGTCGTCTGGGCGTCGTAAAAGGCGATGCCCAAGGCCTCCAGGTCGTGATCCTTCTTGATTTTCAGGATGTTGCGATAGAGGGAGACCTCCGACGCAGCGACGGAATCCTGAGCGGGAGCTACGGGCAATTTTTCTTCGACGACTTGTGCCTTGGCGACCATCTGCAGCGTTTAACGAACCCTCCAAAACCGTTGCAAGTGTGAGGCCGGTATCAGTTTACGCTCAAATTACTTTCCGGCGACGCGCAGCCATCGTCCGATCCGCTCGATTCCCGCGCCGATGGTCTCCACAGGGGCGGCGAAGGAGATGCGCACGAATCCTTCGCCTCCCTGTCCAAAGGCCACGCCCGGAATCACCAGGACCGAGGCGTCGGTGGCCAGCGCCCGGCAGAACATCTCCGTGTCGCACGAGGGCACTGGAACAAACGCGTAGAAGGCTCCTGGAGGAGGGGGGATTTTCGCCTCCAGCTCGTGCTCGATCGAATAGAGCGCCGCCTCGCGCTGCTCGGCGAATTGCGCGCGCACTCGCTCCAGCCACGACGCGTTCCATTCGCGCGCGTCGAGGATCATCTCCGCGAGTTGCTGTGAGAAGACCGAGGCGCACGTGGCGATGTACTGGTGTGCGGTGATGATGGGCTTCATCACCTCTTCGCGGGCGAGAATCCATCCAAGGCGCAGTCCGGTCATCGAGTGACTCTTGGACATGCCGTCGACGACGATGACGTTGCGCCCGATGCCCAGCATCGACGGCGGCGGCGCGTCGTACCAGATCTCGCGGTAGATCTCATCGCTGACGACCAGCGGTCCGGCGGCGGCAATCGATTCAAGCGTCTGCCGGTCTACGATGGAGCCGAGCGGATTCGACGGCGAATTGATCACGATCAATTTCGTTCGATTGGTGATCTTCGAAAGCACCGCCTTCGCCTCGAGTCTCCAGTCCGGCGGCTCGATGGAGTACCAGACCGGAATTCCGCCGGCGAGCTTCGCCAGCGTCGGATAGGAAGTGAATCCCGGATCCGGCACCAGGACCTCATCGCTGTCGCCCACGTACGCCTGGAAGACTGCGTAGAGCGCCTCCTCTGTCCCCGCCGTGATGCAGATTTCGTTTTTCGGATTGAAGTCGATACCTTGGCACAGCTTCTTTCGAAGCGAAAAGTTCCCGGCGTTCGGCGAGTAGTGCCACGAGCCGGTGGACGCGGCCCGCGCTGCCAGCGCGCGCAGGGTCGCGTCGGGTTCGATGTTCGGCTCGCCGATGCCGAGATTCAGGGAGTCGGATGTCGCCAGGGCGTTGATCTGGCGAATGAGGGAGATTTCGATGCCGTCGAGACGTTTTGCGGGTTTCATGAAGTCCTGAGTCCTGAGTCCTGAGTCCTGAGAAATTCCGTTTTCTACTCAGGACTCAGGACTCGGCACTCAGGACTATCGCAACGCCTCTTCCAGCGCGGTCGAGCTGTCCGTTTTCTCGTCGCGATACTTCACGATCACCGGGGTAGTGATCTCCAGCCGATGCTGCTCCGCGAAAGATCCTTTCAAGGGGCGCGCTCCGGGGACCACCACGGCGCCGAACGGAATCTCCAGCGGACGTTCGGGTGTGCGGCGATAGATCTGGCCGCGGACGACGTCATAGACAGGAGTCGATCCGGTCAGCACCACGCCGGCTCCGATCACCGCGCGTCCGCGCACGATCGTCCCTTCATAGATTCCGCAGTTGCCGCCGACGACGACATCGTCCTCGATGACCACCGGAAGATTGCCCACTGGCTCCAGCACGCCTCCGATCTGCGCGCCGGCGCTGAGATGCACGCGTTTCCCGACCTGCGCGCACGAGCCGACAAGGGCGTGTGAATCGATCATCGTCTCGTCGTCGACGAATGCGCCGATGTTCACGTATGCCGGCGGCATCATCACTACGCCCTTTCCCACGTAAGCACCGCGACGGATCGACGAGCCGCCGGGAACGATGCGCACGCCATCCTGAACTTTGAAACGGCGGGCGGGGATCGTGTCTTTGTCGATGAACGAAAGCGATCCGGAGGCGAACTCCGCCAGCACGCCAAACTTGAACGCTGCCAGGATCCCCTCCTTCACCCACGCCGCAACATGCCAGATGCCGTCCGCATCGCGCGTCGCAGCGCGGATCGAGCCCTTCTCCAGCTCCGCGAGAAAAAGTCCGATCGTTTTCACCGCCTCCGTGCGATCGGTAATCGTGCCCAACGTGCGCACGCGCACTTCGATCGACATGAACTGGCCGGTCGTCATTTAGGCAACCGCCTCGAGCGTCAGTCCGCACTCGCGCAGAATCCCCTCCAGCTTCTTCCGATTCGCCTCGGTGATGGGCGCCAGCGGAGAGCGCACGGTATCGGTAGGAATGATGCCCAGCATTTTCATCGCTGCCTTCACCGGGATCGGATTCGACTCGATGAAGTTTCCGGTCATCAGCGGAAGGATGCGATTGTGCACGGTTCGGGCGCGATCGAAATCGCCGCGCAGCGCAGCCGTGGTCATCTCGCTCATCAGCCGCGGGATCTCGTTTGCCGCCACAGAGATGATGCCATCGCCGCCGGCTGCAGCTAGCGGCAGTGTCCACGCGTCATCGCCGCTGAGGACCAGGAAACCCTCGGCGCGGTCGCGCAGGATCGACAGGATCTGCTCCATGTTTCCCGACGCTTCCTTCACACCGATGACGTTCGGCACTTCGCGCGCAATCTGCAGCGTCGTCGCTGCGGCCATGTTCACGCCGGTGCGTCCCGGCACGTTGTACATGATCATCGGGAAGCCGCCTCGCTTCTTCTGGATCGCCTCGGCCTGCAGCCCGAAATGGCGGCGCAGCCCATCCGGCGTCGGCTTGTTGTAGTACGGAGTGATCGTCAGCACGCCGTCGGCACCGAGGTCGATGGCCAGCTCGGCGAGCTCGATGGCTTTCTGCGTGGAATTGTTGCCCGCTCCCGCGAGCACCGGCACGCGCCCGTTCGCGCGGCGGACAGCGATCTCCACGACGCGCCGATGCTCGCCGTGCGTCAGCGCCGGATTCTCACCGGTCGTGCCACAAGGGACGAGGAAATTCGTCCCCTCTTCGATCTGAAAATCGACGAGGCGCTCGAACGCCGCCTCATCCAGAGAGCCATCCGACTTGAAAGGCGTGACCAGGGCCACGCCGACACCGCGAAATTTCTTCTGTTCGTTCATGACATCACCAATTCGTCGAATCGAATCAAACCTCTGCGTCCTTTGA
>Ga0209157_1004711_pt1 | contig 10108 bp, 9 predicted proteins | sample GraSoiAngelo_135_FD_185892 | JGI IMG/M metagenome (GOLD analysis project Ga0209157, IMG submission 185892) | Grasslands soil microbial communities from the Angelo Coastal Reserve, California, USA - 14_0929_05_40cm (SPAdes) (version 2) | ecosystem: Environmental > Terrestrial > Soil > Grasslands ...
ATATGGAGAGTCATCATTAATGTTCTGGTCTTCTCTTATCTTCATCGAGCCATTAGACCACTTTACAAACGGGCAGTTCACTATTATCTCGGATTGAGTTATCGTAACTTCGCCTTTATTTGCAGAATCTGCAACTTCAGTATCCGATTTGAGCACTCTTGGGGTCATACCTGATTTCCATTCAACAAAATTCAATTTCCATAGTGGACTATAGGCAGCCTCACCGGGCTGCGCGTCCGCAACGCTATTCTGGAATCCTAATGGTCCATCTCCCTTTACCCCGTTTTTGAATACGAAGAAGTGGGCAAATGAACCCTCAGGTGACTTTGAAAGAAGAGGCGCATAGTTCACATTGAAGCCTGTTTGGTTGGTGAAGAGGCTAGCTACGGACTTGTCTGATGCGTCGGTGACGACATAAAACACATCATTCCCATCGTAGAAACCCTTCCTAAGTGGAATATCGATTGGAATACTTGTTCTTGAAAGCTTCAGAACAGAGCCAGGAGCTTCTGAAATTGTATTGTTTCCTTGTGGATTTGTGGAGGAATTGTTTTGCTTTGGAGTTTGCTGGGTAAAAGAGGGAATTGCAACCGCGACTCCGGCAATGATAATAGCCGTTGCGGCAGCCACAAGAATTAGCACCGTCTTATTTGCCATGGACTGTCATTCAGATGGGCAAATAAAAGAAATCCCTTTGATCGTTCAAGATCCACTGCAACTCTTCTACTTTTCGAATTCAAGCGACTTAAACTTTCGCCGCACTCGCAGCGGCAGTATTACTTACTACCAACAGCTTGCCCAGGGTGGTCAGTTTTGCCAAGAGCCTACCTCTCTCGCCCTTCTCCACTTCTACCAAACCCAATTCTGCAAGACCCTTGGATTCCTTTGCACCCATAACATGGTAGCTTAATAGCGGCTTCCCAAACCCAGATATCTCCTCTAGCTGCTCAAGGCTGTTCACCATACCGCCGACACTATCCATCGCTCTTAAAATCTTTATCTTAGGCTCAGAAATCACTTCGCTGTAGCTTAATTTTAGTACCGGCATCGCAAGCGGTGCTCCAGAACGGTCCATGCCAAACGCCTTGATTCCGTTAATGAATGCTGCCGATAGACAAGCACAACCGATCAGCTTGTCTCCGCAGCTCACATTCATCAAAATCTGGAGATAATTCTTGCTCTCAATGTTAAGGATTTCACCGATTCGTTCGAGGACGTCTCTGATAACGTTCTCCTGACTCACTACAGTAATCGTCACAGGGATGCCAAGAACAGTTCTAATTCTTCTTGCAAATTCTTCAGCCTTTTGCTTGTCCGTGCTATAGCACAGCAGTATGAGCTTGTGAACTGGGAAATTACGAATCCCTGCGGCGATACCTTCTTGCATGTCAGAACCAAATGTAGCGATCTGTAAGGTGTTTAGCTGGACCATTACTAATTGTACAGCCAATTATGCTATAAGGTTATACTTTAAGTGTTCAAGTTTCACTTTAACAGTCAAGATGTTCCATTTTCATTTTAACTTTGAAAGCACCTTACTGTAAACCTTGATCTTCTTTCCCTCTGAGATTATCCAGAAAAGCTACTCTATTACATTTATAAGCAAAACCTCGGGTGCTCATAACTTTGCGAGGGGTGAGCCAGATATTACGATTGGGTTCTGGTGTGATCTTCCTCTAAGTACCAATGTCGCTAACGATAAATCTAATAAATTCTTGCTTTAATTAGATACGAGGATCAAGAAATGAGTGAAGCGGCCAAGCCCTATCGTTTTAGATTACTACATAGACAGGGTGTTTCTAACGAATGTCGAGCATGCGCAAAGCAGATTTCTTCAGAGCAAGTCTGCCACACTATTGTTGTTCGATGGATGCAGGAATTTAACAATCTGAATTTTTGCGATGAGTGTTATAACAAATATATTCAACAGTATTTCAAAGCTCGAGATTTCATAACATCAACAGAACAACCAGGATTCCTTGAAGTCCTGTCCAAACTTGGTGCTTGACTTTGTTTATGTATATTGTTCCAGATTGTTTGATCGAATTTTTGTAGAATGAAATAACAGCTAGTAGTTTAATACAGCGACAAGATGATATTTCTGAGTGGAATTCAAATCTTGTTACTGGATAAAGGATCAGAATACCAAGAGGCGTGATTGCTACGGCGTATAGCAGGTCAAATATTTTTCTTGCGTAATCATGGTTCAGCTTGAACGCTACCTATTAGTCAATTAGTTTTACACAAACAATGTCCTTTAGCTCATTTAATCCTGTTGTGCCAGCTGTTCTAGAAATTCCTGCCGCCAACCTTCGGCAAGGGCTTCGATCTGAACTGCACGCCGGAGTATCGCGATGTCAGCTTTGCCGGTTGCCAGCCGGACGATATCTTTAACTGTAACACTATTCTCATCTCTGCCGATAGGCTCGATCGCATCTCCAGCGCCAATTTCTCCTTCCTTTAGAACCCTAAAGTAGATCCCAGTAAGTTTGCTGTCCATGAATTGCCGGACAATGTCCATGCGCCCGAATTTCACTCCAAGTTTGTAGCAAGGCATCCTGGGCTGCGTAACCACTACCTCGCTAGAACCAATTCGAAATACATCGCCGATGTTAACTTGGTCTTCGAGCAACCCTTCCGTCGTGAGGTTCTCCCCAAACATTCCCCACGGCAGTTTCATTTTTGGTAGCCGTTCTTTCCAGTAATCATAATGCTCGGCAGGGTAAGCATACAGGGCCTTGTCAAGTCCACCATGAACAGTCAGGTCAGCCTGCTTGTCACCGTCGAGATTAAGTTTCCTTAGCTTTATCCGCCCCTTTACAGGTTCTTTGAAGATCCCGGTAGTCACTGCCTGCCTGTGGAAGTTCACAGTCCGTGGTAGTCCTACATTGAGTGAGATAACCTTAGCCACATCGAAATGTAAACTCAACTACAATATAAGATTGAAAGGACAGGACAACTATATACTCATGTTCGCGGAAGAACCCGGCTTTTCGATATATTCAATCGACATTCATTTGAACTCCTATCATAAATGTCAACTTTCTTGCTAGAAGATAGTGAAATTGAAGGATTAAGAACTTCGGGAGTATACTTTTTTCAATTTTTAATTATTCGTAAGGATCAGCTCGTTAACATGAATGATGGTTCTAATGAAGGTTAACTATGCCGGAAATAATCGGAAGTAATTTGGAAAAATGTATTTTAATGATGGTAAAGGGATCGGCATTGAGGCACTTATTGAAAGCTAAATCATCAGGTTCCCTGTCGCACCGCGCTCAGGCCATAAAGATGAGCAGCCATAGAAAATATTGTTCAATTTCCTTGGCTCTTAAAAAATTTCTTTCGAGAAGAAAGCTCTCTGGCATTTCGGTTGGGACCGAACATGTTAGTTTGGACAAGGCGACTGATAGAATCCTGGCAAGGAATATCCAATGTCCAATAGACATTCCACCCTTTCAGAGATCGACAGTAGATGGCTACGCTATTCGATCGAGTGCTTCAAAAGGGGCCGCAAGAAAGGATCAGGTCGTGCTGAATGTTATAGACAAAATTAATGCTGGCAAGGACTCGCGGGCCAAGATTCGTTCTGGCGAAGCAATAGCAATTGCAACTGGAGCAAAGATTCCAGTGGGCGCAGACTCGGTGATAATGATCGAAGACGTTATAGTAGAGGATAAGCGAAAGAAAATTCGCATTTCACATAGGATAGACAGAGGTAGCAATATAACGCCAAGAGGAAGTGATCTGAGGAAGGGACAAATTCTCCTTAAAAAAGGAACGTGGCTTACTGCTGCAGATATCGGGCTAATTGCATCTGCTGGGATATCGAGGATGCTCGTCTACAAAAAGGTGAAAGTTGCCGTACTTTCAACTGGCAGCGAACTGGCAGAACCCGGGTCGAAACTTGACAATGCTTCGATATTCGATAGTAACAGGTTCATGCTCTTTAGTATGGTAAGAAAGCAAGGCGGAGAACCTATAGACTTGGGGATATGTAAAGACGAAAAATCTGTTATACGGGCGAAAATAAATCAAGCACTAAAGTTTGACGTGATTCTCATATCTGGTGGCTCTTCAGTAGGCGAAAAGGACTATGTTCCTGGATTAATAAATGAAATTGGAAAGCCTGGAATCATTGTAAGCGGGGTTGCAATGAAGCCGGGTTCTCCAACATCTCTAGGCATAGCTAATGGAAAGCCAGTAATCGTGCTTCCTGGATATCCTGTTTCCGCGTTCGTTGCGTTTTACACCTTTGGGCGACCATTGCTTTACAACATCCTAAAGAGTAGCGGTCCGCCTGTTGCAAGGCAGGTCGCGAAGCTGACTTCAAACGTCAAATTACATAGGGGAATGACCACGTTTGTTAGAGTTAGAATCTTGAGGCGTCATGGTTGCTTTTTTGCTAAACCAGTGTCTGCTGCTAGTGCCAGCCTCCTTTCGACACTGGCTTATTCTGATGGGATAGTAGTGGCGAAGTATAACAATAGGGGGCTCAAAAGAGAGTATATGCTGCACAAAGGACAGGATGTAGAAGTGGTTTTATTGAGAGAGGTGTATCAGGAGGCTTGATAATTGTCAATAATAGGTGATAATGCAAGTAATGTCGATAAAGCTCTTGTTGACAGCTTTGGAAGAGTTGCACGCAAATTAAGGCTTTCTGTCACGGACAGGTGTAATATGCAATGCATCTATTGCATGCCAAAAGACACCGATAAGGATGACGAATCTAGAAACGTTGATAATTCTCTGTCTGGAAGATGGTTTCCCAAGAATGAGCTGTTAAGCCATGAAGAATTTGTGAGAATATCACAGGTAATGGCTCGGTTGGGCATTGAGAGAATAAGGATCACTGGTGGCGAACCACTGCTCAGACCAAGGGTGGAAGATCTGATTGCAGGGCTGTCACAGATAAACGGAATTAGATCGATCAGTATGACTACCAATGGTCTATTCCTCGCCGAAAAGGCAGATCTACTAAGAAGGAGTGGGCTTCAAAGCGTGAACATCAGCCTTGACACCTTTAAGGCCGGCCGCTTTAGAGCTATGTGTGGTGTAGACGGTCTGCACAAAGTTCTGAATTCAATTCTTGCTGCAGATAATGCAGGCCTCAAGGTAAAGGTAAACATGGTTGTTGTGAGAGGATGGAATGACGACGAAGTTATCGATTTCGCAACCTTTGCGCGGGAGACAAGGATTATTGTTCGCTTCATCGAATTCATGCCGCTAGATGGCTCCGGAATTTGGTCGCCAGAACTTGTTGTAAGCAAGAGCGAGATTATGTCCAGAATAAGAAGTGAAATTGTTGATATTGAAGCGTCACGAATTGTTGAAGATAACTGCACAACGGCAAAAGAAGCTGCATCAGCGCCGGCTAAGCTCTATTCTTTTGCTGATGGAAAGGGGACAGTGGGATTTATCGCTTCAATGACAGAGCCATTCTGCGCACAATGTGACAGAGTAAGGATAACTTCAGACGGAAAGCTTCTCACATGCCTTTTTGAGAATCCTGGTCACGATATCAAGATTCTGTTACGTAACGGAAAAACTGATCAAGAGATTGCAAATTTCATCATGGAATCCATCCGGAAGAAGCCCGAAGGAATAATAAGTATCATAAGATCCAAAGCGTTAAGACCAACCCTGAATTTGATGCATACTATAGGGGGTTGATATTTTGGGTGATAAAGAAATGGGACAGCATCTGCAATCTATTACCCTGAAAGTCAGAACATTTGCGATTCTGAGAGAGATAGTTGGCAAAGGGCAAATGACATTGGAACTGCCCAGACAAAACGAGAAAACAACTGTCGCAGATTTAAGGAGAAGGATCCTTGAACTCTATCCTGAAATCCCAGCGCGGAAGATTCCTTTTGGAATTGCCGTTAATGCCAAAATCGTAGACGACAAATCAATCATAAATGATTTTGACGAGATAGCCCTATTGCCACCTATCAGTGGAGGTTAGTGCACTATGTTTTCTATATCCCAACATGCAATAGATGTAGACAAGTTGTTAACAACTGTCAAGGACGATGCTGCTGGAGCAACTGTTATTTTCTTGGGCACAGTCAGAGATCACAATGATGACTGTGCTGTATCGGGAATTCATTATGAAACATACGTCAGGATGGCAGAAGAAGCTATGGCCAAGATTGAAGCAGATGCCATCAAGATATGGAATTTGAAAAGGTTTGCTGCTGTCCATAGAATTGGCGATTTGAAGGTAGGAGAAGTTAGCGTCGCCGTTGCAGTATCCTCTGAACATAGGGCTGAAGCCTTTGACGCAGGGAGATACGCTATCGACAGAATCAAGACAGAAGTTCCAATCTGGAAAAAGGAAGTAACGAATGACAAAGGTCCGATGTGGGCAGAAGGCACCCCATTGGAGGTAGGTTGACGAGATATGGGGATGTTCGATGTCGGAGACAAGCCAGATACGCTTAGGATTGCGACCGCGAGGGCTATCGTCAAAGTGAGTGCTGAAACCGTCAGCCTGATCAGGGAAGGAAAATCCCCAAAGGGCGACATAGTAGACGCCGCCAGAATCTCTGCTACAATGGGAACCAAGCGAACCTGGGATTTGCTGCCTTACTGTCATCCCATCCCAATAGATCACGTCAAAGTTGATGTTTCAATCAAAACTGAATCGATAGAAGTAGACGTACAAGTAAAAACCACCTGGAAGACAGGCGTCGAGATGGAATCGCTAACCGGAGCATCTATTGCAGCGCTTACAATCTACGACATGTTAAAGCCTGTGGACGAAACGTTGGCGATAGAATCAATCAAACTCCTTTCAAAGAGCGGAGGCTTGAAGGACTTTTACGAAAAATATGACAAGCCATTGAGCGCAGTTGTAATAGTCATCAGCGACTCAGTGTCAAAAGGGGAGCGATCAGACAAATCCGGTAAGCTCGCTGTCGAAAGGCTCAAGGAAAGTGGATTTGAGGTCGTAGACTATAGGGTCATACCAGATGATCCGAGCCAAATCGAATCATCTCTGGTAAGAGGATGTGACGAACTGAAAGCAGATCTGGTACTGACAAGCGGAGGCACGGGTCTTGGGTCACGCGATACTACTCCTGAATCGACTCGGAAGGTTTTGGAGAAGGAAATAATCGGAATCTCTGAAGCGCTACGGATGCACGGCCAAAGACGCACGCCTTTATCAATGCTCTCTAGAGGAGCAGCGGGAGTTCGGGGCAAGTCCGTCGTCGTAAATCTTCCAGGTAGTGCCAAGGCAGTATCAGAGTCTCTGGACGCGCTCCTTCCCGGCATACTACATGCATCAAAGATGCTTGGAGGCCACGGGCATTAGCAATGAAATTGCCCTTGCCTATATCGCACCTCTGTTCTTTGGGATAAGCTTCATTTATTCGAGTGTCGGATTTGGCGGCGGGAGCAGCTACGTCGCAATTCTTGTGCTTCTTGGGATTAGCCTATTTGCTGTTCCTCCTATAGCGCAAATACTCAACATTGTCGTGGCAGGCATGGCAATGATCAGTTTTGCAAAAGCTAAACACCTTTCAAAGAAATTTACCCTGCCCTTTTTGTCGTCCATTCCTTTTGCATTTTTCGCCGGAATGATTGCTCTTCCAGAGCAGCGCCTTGCTCTTATCTTTGTTGCCGCATTGTTTGCAGCTTCGGCTGCTCTTCTTCTATCGGGAATAAAGGGCAAGTTCAAACAATCGCAGGAAAACAGGACATTCGGATCAAGACTACGAGGGATGAAGAAAATAGCCTTGATTGCAATTCCCACGGGAGCTATATTAGGTGTAGTCGCAGGGCTCGTTGGCATAGGAGGAGGGATATGGCTCTCCCCACTGCTCATACTTACTGGAATGGCAGATCCAAAGCGCGCCGCCGCAACTTCTAGCGTATTCATCGTGGCAAACTCTGTTAGCGGCTTTCTCGGACAATCGGTGAGCAAACCTGTTGACTTTTCATTTTTGTTGCCCCTGACCTTAGTGGTGCTGGCAGGTGGGCTAATCGGTTCTAGGTTAGGTGCATTAAGACTTGATCATGACAAAATCCGGATCATAGTTGGTGCAATAGTGGCCCTGGCAGGAATTAACCTCATGATCAGATTTTTGTTTGTCTGAGCGTGGAATGTAATGAAGAAAGTTCATTAGACCACAAATTCATCTACAGAATGATAGCCTGTCGCTCCATTCGGATAGATGTCCGTAATTTCCGCAATTTGGAGGTTTCCATAGTTGTCTGTTGCTCTTACAACTAAGTTGTATTTTCCCTTGTTTTGTGGAATCCATTCCAGAGCCCATAGTACCCAAGAGTTGCGGGAAAGCGGGTCCTTGAGGCTTGCAGTCTGCCAAGTATTTCCTCCGTCTGTGCTCACTTCAACCTTTGATATTCCCCTGTCGCCAGCAAAAGCTAGACCTGCTATTGGGCTTTTGCTACCGGGAGTAGCGATATTTGCAGAAAGTGCTTCGAACCTGTTCCGCAGTGCGTCTCCTGGGAGGACTATCTTTGAATGTGTTTGGTATTTGGCATTATTTGCCCAGCCCCTTCTCTGCCAAAATCCTTCATAGACTTTGTCAACGAGTTCGATGTCGGTTATCCACTTTGCGTTCATCATTCCATACAATCCTGGGACAATTGCTCTTACTGGAAAGCCATGCTCCGTAGGCAATGGAACACCATTCATTTCGTACGCCAGTATGGTTCCATCCATAATGCCCCTGTCAAGAGGTATTCCGACATCGTAGCCATCAGAGCACCTAAAAACAACGTAAATCGCCTCTGGCAAGACCCCAGCTTTTTCAAGTATACTCTTCAGGGGAACGCCCTTCCAATATGCCGTACTAATGAGATCGCCCTGAATCTTGTCGCTAATGCATTCCAACGTGGCATATTCGCTGACAGAAGTCATAGTCTTTATTTCGTCATAAGTAAACTGCAACGGACCGTTCTTTACAAGACCTCGTATGTTAAGCCTCCAAGTGTTTGCGTCTACAGATGGGACGATAATGTTTGTATCTATCCTGTAAAATTTGTCGTTCGGAGTCAATTCAGATCGTACGAACGGAGCAAGCGCTTGTTCTGCAAAAATGCTGCCTGCAGGGATATTAGGAAGTGGCATCGGCGTTTTCGGAATGGATACCGGCATTGATGACTGATCATGGAACAGAAAACCCCTGGCCCAGAAAAAGATGCCGGCTGCAACGGCGGTGCTGGCCGCCATTGTGATGAACTGTTTTCTACTTATCCTCGGAACAGGGGACACAGCAGCCACATCAGGTATTTCTCCTGCTTCTACACCTACATTAGAAGGCATTTGAGAGTCGATTCTTTTGGCAGAAATGTCTCTTTGGAACAAATAGGATAGTGTTCGGCCATAAGCCACGTTTGGCAGAAGAAGAAAAAGCAGCGCATACTGAATTTCTGATGAGCCTGTTAATAGTTCATTTAATTGTAAGAGAATCGCGGTTATCGTAGCCATAACAAAATATGGAATAAAGGAAAGTTGCAGGAGATTTGCAGCCAACCTTCTGCTGCCAAGTATGAGATATATCTTATGAAGCAGTAAAGCAAGAATTCCATAAATAATCAAGTTGACAATAATTGCAGATGCAAATGCAGAGTATTTTGCCAGTGAGCCAAAAGTCTCCACAGAAAACGACTCCACCTGCCCCGGAGTTAGTGAGAATAGTGTTTGAGAAGCAAGCTCCGGGATGAACAACCCTCCTGTTATCATCCTAAAAATTGCGGCAACTAATAGTGCAGCGCCTCCGGCGATGATGCCGAAGACAAAGTTTCGTGCAGTCTCATTCTTCATGTATTGTTTCCACCACTCCCGTTTGAAGCATCTGCCATCGTTCTGCAGCAAGAGTCAATAATTTCTGGACAGGAAAGAAATACCATAATCGTATTCAAACAGGTACAATAATTAAAGCATTTTTCCCAATTCAGTCCAAAACTATCAAAAAGGCAGGTTTAGCATTTAGCATCTTAATCCAATCGACACTTTTGCCAATAGTTTCTTTTCCGGTTCAAAAATTTGGAACCATTCCGAGATAACTGCGCAAACAACCAATCTAAACCTATAAACTGGTGCCCAACATGGTACACTGTATTACTATCCCAT
>Ga0209157_1004712_pt1 | contig 10108 bp, 9 predicted proteins | sample GraSoiAngelo_135_FD_185892 | JGI IMG/M metagenome (GOLD analysis project Ga0209157, IMG submission 185892) | Grasslands soil microbial communities from the Angelo Coastal Reserve, California, USA - 14_0929_05_40cm (SPAdes) (version 2) | ecosystem: Environmental > Terrestrial > Soil > Grasslands ...
CGTAGCGACGGTCCCGGTCGGGTACGGTCCCAACGGATTGGCGTACGACAGCGGGAACGGGTACGTCTACGTGACGAACACGTACGCGAATGACGTAAGCGTAATCAACGGGACGACCGTCGTGGCGGCGATCCCGGTCGGGAAATATCCGGCTGGCGTGGCGTACGACAGCGGGAACGGGTACGTCTATGTGGCCAACTCTGGCTCGAACACCGTCAGCGTGATCTCGACGAACTCGCCACCCGGTCCTCCCGCTACTCCTCGAAACGTCGTGGCGGCCCCAAGGGACGGTCGGATCGTGCTCACATGGCAACCTCCCGCCTCGGATGGGGGGGCGCCGGTTACCAACTACACGGTTTTTCGCGGCACGGAATCTGGGAGCGAGACTATCTTAACCATCTTGGGCGACGTCCTCACGTACACCGACACCGCGGTGACGAACGGTCACACGTACTACTATCAGGTCAGCGCGGTGAACGGGCTGGGCGAAGGATTGAGGTCCATCGAGGTCGCGGCGACACCGATGCCGGGGCCCGGGCCTTCTGTCTTGGATTCGGCGATTGTCGCGGGAATCCTCGTCGCGGTTGCAGCAGTCATTGTCGCAGTGGCCCTCATCGCGTGGAGATGGAGGAGGGCGGCGAGAATACGCCCGCCCAGCCCTCCGTGAGGGCGTGACTGAGGCTCTGGTGGGCCAGCGGGCGGCGCTTCTCATCATGTGCCACCGGCTCGCGCTTGACCGCTTGCTACGTCCCTCCGGATTTTGCTCACAAGGCCTCCGAGAGCTGACCCACGTGTGAGCGTCCTCGCCGCCAGCACTCGACCTCAGGTTCAAACTCAGACCTGCCTCGAACCTGATGGACATCCGCAACGTCGCGCGAGGTCGGCCCGCTGAACGAGGGGTGGGGGAATCTTTTTCTGTCTTGCCCTTTTCGGGGGCCTGGATGCGCCTCGACCGGCGATTGATTCTCGCGCTCGACGTCGTCGACCCCGGACGGGCGATGTCCGTCGCGAACGCGGTCCGCGGGGAGGTCGATGCCATCAAGGTGGGGTGGGCCCTCTTCATTTCTGGGGGGCGAAGCGTCCTTCGCGACCTCGCGAAGTTTGGATACCTCCTGGCGGACCTACGGACCGCCGAAATCCCGAACACGACGCGACTCATCGTCGACCAGGTCGCCAAGATGGGCGCTTCGGGGATCATCACGCAAGGCTTCGTCGGCGAGGACTCCGTTCGTGCGGCGGTCGAGGCCGCGGGCGCGGCGGAAGTCTTCGTGATCACGGAGATGAGCCACCCGGGCGGTGCAACGTTCACGGCGCTCCACGCTGAGGAGATGGCGACGATTGCTATGCGCGCAGGGGCCGCGGGGATTGTAGCGCCCGCAACGCGACCGGTGCGGGTCAAGGTGCTCCGCTCGATCGTCGGGTCGAAACTAATCCTCGCGCCGGGAGTCGGTTCGCAGGGAGGCAAGGCGTCCGATGCGATTGCCGCGGGCGCCGACGCGGTGATCGTCGGCCGTTCGATTTATGAGGCCAAAGACCCGGGAAAGGCCGCGCGAGAAATCGCCGAGGAAATCCGCGCGCGCGCGTGAGGGCCCTCGGACGTCGGTGGGCCACCCCGCAGATCAACTCTGACTTCCACGCTAGCGCGGAACGACAGATGTGCACGTTGAGTGGACAGGGAAGGAGGACGGCCTTTCTTGCCCGCCGAGACAAGATGGAAACGCTCTTGTACGGAGGGCACCGATGCCGGCTAGGGGCGGGGGGGCCCAGCTATGGCGAGCGGGGACGGGACGACGGAGATCGTCGCTGGAATTGTGATGTCGGTCCTTGGGTTCGGTTCGATCCTCTCTGGAGCACCCGTGATTTGCTGCGGGTTCGCGATTTTCGGTCCGATCCTCTTCGTCGTCGGGCTCGTGAAGCTCATCCGAGGCCCACCTAGGCCCGCGTACTTGCCGGGATACTATCCGCCGCCCTACTACCAGGCGCCCGGCGCTCCCCCGCCAACGGGCCAGCGTGGGTATCCACCGGCCGCCCCCTTCCCACCGCCCACTCAGCCAGCGCCTCCTGCGGTAGTGACGAACGAGGCGCGGAAGCGGTGCGGGACCTGCGGCTCCATGAGCCGCGTGGACGCGAAGTTCTGCACGTCCTGCGGCGCCCCCTTCTAGGGGCCACGGGCCTCCCGGTCCCCATGCGCGGGCTCGGATGGCCCACCCGGGCTCTACCCGAGCTAACAGGCAACGGTTTGCCAAGACCCGGGGTATGATCGCGACCCGACACCAACGTACGCGTCCAACAGCCAACTCTGGCCCACGCATGTGGACGACCACACCGCGCTAAGGTGCACGTGGACTTCACTGACATTCCCTTGTACGCCGGTCATCACGAGTGTGGAAGAACAACTATCGGGAGCGCACCTTGTGTCCGAGGTCTGGGATAGGTCGGGGGCGAAGGACGCTCGGTAGCCGGAAAACGAAGCGCGCAGAGTGGTCCGCTCGCTGAACTCGACATCGAGTGCGGGTTCGAGCCCGGATCGGCTAACGGTAACCGATGCGGAGGCAGGAGAGATTGTGAGATCAGCAAGCAGGCTCTCTTCAGTGGGCATGGGAAGCGCGATTCGGGCACGACCTGTCCCGTTCGGTTCGAACACGACTTCATAAGTAAAAACAACGTTGTGAAATTCCCGATCCCAGGTGTACCACTGGGCCGTTGCCGTGACGGCGGCCACGGAGAGAGTCAGAATCGCGACTGCCAAGAGGTATCTTGTGTCGCGGCGTTCTTCCTTCGCCATCAGCGACCATCCAAGGATGATAGAAACGCCGGTGATCAGAAAGATTACAGATGCAACTGCCCACATAATGTCGGGGGCTATCACGCTCCCACGAATGTCCCCCCGTTAGAAATAAGGCTCTCACGCGGCCTTCGCGTCCTTCCAGGCGGGGAACTCCCTCGCCATCCGGACCGCGAGGTCGAAGTTGTGGACGCTGATCTCCTCGATGTTCACCCCTAGGGGTACGGGATGGCGGGAGTCGGCGCTCGCGTCTCGGATCCTCGCCCAGATCCGCCGCGCGACGTCGAACGAGGCACGCCCCACCTCCCGCCCGCTATGGGCGAGGAGGGCCTCCTCGGTCTCCGGGGTGATCGTCGCGCCGAGCCACACGAGGAACTCGACGTCCTCGTAGTCCGCCACAGGGGCGAAACTCAAGAGGACCGTCGCTGGGCGTAGCCCCTCCGCCGCGCACGCGTCCCCGTACTCGACGAGGACGGTCGAGACCGGCTCCGGTTCGAACAGGACCTGGGACGTGAAGAACCGCGCTCCGGATCGGGTCTTGCGGAGCAGCCGCTCCACCTCTCGGGGGCGTTCCGGGATCGTGATGTTCCCGCAGGCGACATCCCCGCGGCTCCGCGTGAGCCATCGGAGCAGCTCGTTCGCCGCGACGACCTCCGGCCCCGGATATGAAACGCGGCTCGAGCTCCCGCCGACGAGGATGAAGTTCCTCAGGCCGTCGACGTCGATCGCGCCCTGGAGCCACGCCGTGAGGTCGTCCTTCCCCTGCGCGTGGACGACGACCTTGTTCACGATCGGTTCCACGCGAGAGCCGGGGTTCAGCCGCTTCGCGAACTCGCGCGGGCCGAGGTTCCGATAGAACGGAAGCCCCGCGTGGTTCTCGTCGAGGACCTCGGGGATGTTCAGGGCGTCGAGGTGCGGGATCGAGGCGACCGCGTCCTGCACCTTCTTCACGAGGCCCGCGACGGTCTTCTCGGTCGCTCGCCGATGAGGCGGTACGACCTCGAGAACGATTGGGAAGGTGGAAAGTCGCTCCGCGAACGTTATCCGCTCACCGTGCGGCCGCGAAGCGCGGCCCCCGCCATAACCCTTTTCGGCGCGTCGGAGGCACGTTGATGGGTTGCCCCGCCATGCGCCCGCCCGATGGCGCGCCGGAAACGGAGTCGGGAGGCCCCGTCGCGGGCGGTCGCGACATTCACCGTCCCGGAGCGGCGCCTGATTGCGCGGCTGCCGACTCCGGCGAAGGTCCAGCGGTGGCTACGGAGTCTCCCATACAATTACGAGGTCCGCGGTGAGACGCTCCGGACGTTCCGTGTCGTCGCCCAACTGGGCACCGCCCACTGTCTCGAGGCGGCCCTCTCGGCGGCGACGGTGATGGAGGCCCATGGGCGTCCGCCGGTCCTCCTTGACATGGAGTCGATCGACGACCTCGACCACGTCGTGTTCCTCTACCGCGAGGGGGAGCGATGGGGGACCGTCGCGAAGTCGCGGGACCCCGGGCTCTTCGGCCGGAAGCCCGTGTTCCGGTCGATCCGTGACCTCGTGTGGAGCTATTTCGATCCGTACATCGACATGACCGGCCGCATCAACGGATACGGTGTGCTCGATCTGCGGACCCTGCGGGGAGTGGACTGGAGGACCTCTCGGAGGAACGTGTGGGGCGTCCAAACGGCCTTGATTGAGATGCCCCACCGAGCCCTTCGGTCCTCGGACCAACGGTACTCCCAGTGGCATTCCCGCTACGTTGCGTTCCGGCGGCGCTTCCCCGACCGGAAGCCCGTGTACTATCCGCGGCGGGAGCGGTGGCTCTGATTCCCACCGAGGGACCTTTATCCCCGGGACCCCGTAGGGGGCGCGAGCCAAGATGGCCGCCGTCGCATCCCACCCGGAGGAATGCCCGAAGTGCGGGAAGCTCACCCGCCACTGGTTCTACGTGGGGAACACGATGTACGTGGAGTGCGAGCACTGCGGCTATTCCGGGACGAAATCGAAGTATGCGATCCGGATGTAGGTCGGGCCATCCGGCCGAGGTTCGCGCCTCCCGGCAGCTTCATATGGCGACATGTGATACAATAGCACGGGTAACGGAGGTCAGAGGATGAAAGGCGGAGTAGTTCTGAAGCCTCGAGGTCCGATGGGCTTCCGCTCAACGAGCGTAAAACAGGATCAGGAGTGGGAGGACACGGACTCGTTCGCGCCGCCCGTCGTGTACACGATCACCGAGGACCGCAGCGTCCTCCGCTCGATTCGCAGGCTTCTCGGTAGGGCAGAGAACGAGTAGGCCGTTGGTTTCTCCGCGCCGCACCGTTCGCGCCGGTGACGCATGTTCGCCTCAACGGGCTTATGGCTTCGCAGACGCGAGCGCCTCCATAACCTTCGGGAAGGCGTCGCCGAACTTCGCGCACAGGGCCGTCGGAATCGTGAACGAGACCCGCACGAACCTGGACCCGAACCGGTTCGAGAGGTACCCGCCGGCGCGAACATGGACGAGGTGGTCGTGAAGCAGGTGCTCCTCGACCGCATCCGGGTCGACGCGGGTCTGAGCCGTGTCGATCACGAACATGTTCGCCATCGACGGGAACACCGGCAGGGAGCAGCCCTTAACCTTCTTCACCGCGGTTCGAATGATCTCCTGATTCTTCCTGACGATGTCCCGGACCATGGGAAGCCATTCACCCTTGCATTGCAGGGCCGCGAGGGCCGCGCGCTGGGCGAGGACGTTCGTTCCCAGGACATTCGTGTCGTACTTCTTGACCGGGGTCAGGGCGTCCGGCATCCCGAGGAGGGCACCCACGCGCATCCCCGCAAGTCCGGGCCCCTTGGAAAAGCTGTACGAGATCAGTGTCTTATCTGGATAGAACTCGGACGCAAGGACATGCCCCGGGTTGAAGTCGCGATACGTGATGTCGTGGATCACCCATAGACCGTGGTCCTTCGCCACCTCCGCGAGCGCCCTCACCTCGGACCGCGTGTAGCCGCTCCCCAGCGGATTGTTCGGGTCGATCAGCAACAGGATCCTCGATCTCGCTGTCGCCGCCTCGTTCGCCCAGTCCGCGTGCAGCCTGTAATCCTCTCGGTAAATGTCGATCTCGACGGCCCTCGCGCCCGCCATCGCGATCTGATCGTGGATCGGGAGGAAGCTCGGGTCCGTGGAGATCACCTCGTCGCCGGGCCTCAGGAGGGCCCGGGTCGCCATGTACTCCCCTTCGATCCCTCCGTTCGTGATGAGGACGTCCTGCTCCTCCAGCCCCAGGTCCTCCTTCACCGCCTCCGGCAGTCCGGAGAGTCCCCGTTTGAACGGGTAGAGGTTGTACTCGGACTCTTCGACGCTCCTCAGGATCGCGTCCTTGATGGCCCGGGGCATCGGGATCGTGTTCGTGTTCTGCGACATCCAGACGACGTCGCGTCGGTGCTCGTGGGCGAACTCGAAGTTGTCGATCGACGTCATCGGATCACGACACCGTTCTTCGGGGAACGAGCCCGCCGAACCGAATCATGGGTGTCGAACGCGGCGGGGACTAAAAGGCGTTGCGGTCGGTTCAATTTCACGCGAATTTTCGCCGCGATTATCGCGTGCGGGAATTCCTGATTAACGCTTAAATAGAGAACCTATCATAGGAACGCGCCGTGACCGTGCGAGGCAAGGCCCTCTCCCTTTTTGTCCTCGGCCTCCTCGTCGCGGTACCGCTCCTGTTCTCCGTCGCTACGCCGGGCCCCACCGAAGCTCCTTTGGCAGCGGCGATGAAACGAGTCCCTCAGCATCTGATGTCGCGTGAGCCCGGGACCGCGGGAGGCGTCCAGGGGGTCGAGGGAACGCCCGCGCTCCCCGGTCGCCCCACTGGGACCCGATCGACGGGGACGGACCCAGTCATCGTGATCCCGATCGAGTTCCAGGACGTCAGTCACACGTCCCCCGCTCACGATACGGCCTACTTCAACTCGATGATGAATTCCGCGTCGGGCCAGAGCGTGAACGCGTTCTACCGGGAGAACTCGTACGGCACGTTCGGCTTCCAGGCGACGATCGCGAACTGGGTTCGAAGCGCCCGCATGATGTCGGACTACGGACGGGACGGTTCCGGCGTCGATGACGGGAATGGCCCCATCTACCGCCTTGTATCCGAGGCGGTTCGCGCCGCGGACGCGTCCGTGAACTTCGCCAACTTTGACCGCAACAACGATGGGGTCGTGGACCACGTCGTCATCGTGCACGCGGGAGCCGCCCAGGAGTCGAGCCCGAACACGAACCTCATCTGGTCGCACCGGTGGGCCGTAATTGACGGGGACACGACCGTCCCGGGTGACCAGCGGCTCGTCGCCGATGGCGTCCAGATCTACGGATACGTCATGATCAGCGAGGACTCGCCGTTTGGCGTTCTCGCCCACGAGTTCGGCCACGACCTCGGCCTCCCGGACCTGTATGACACGGATGGCTCCTCGGCCGGCGTCGGGATCTGGGACGTCATGGGCGGCGGTTCGTGGAACGGAAACCCGCGGGGGACCTCGCCCTCCCATTTCAGCGCGTGGTCGAAGATTCAGCTGGGCTGGGCGACTCCCATTGAAGTCACGAGCGGTCTCCTCGCTCAGCCGATCCGAGCGGTGGAGAACAACTCTGTCGTCTACCGGCTCACCGTCAAGAGTGCCGCCGGCGGGGACGAGTACTTCCTCGTCGAGAATCGGGAGGACATCGGCTACGACGCAGCCCAGCCGGGGCCCGGCGGGCTGTTGATCTGGCACGTCGACGATTCCGTACAGAACAATGACAACGAGGCCCATCGCCTCCTCGACGTCGAGGAGGCAGACGAGGGCGGGCCGGACGGGGACCATCCCTCGGACGCGACGGACCGCTGGGCTTCGGACCTGACTGGGTGGGGACCCGACTCGAACCCGAACTCGAACGGATACGGGAACGTCCGGACGGGCTGGAAGGTCCGGCACATCTCGGCCCCGGGAATCGTGATGACGGCGGACCTGTCCCGAGAGGTCGATGACGACCTATCCGTCGTGAAGATCACACACCCCTTTGCCGTCCCCGTCGCCGGCCCCATCGATGTGGAGGTGACCCTTCGCAACGTGGGGGCCCGCGCCCAGACGAACGTGCAGACGAACCTCGCCGTGTACCTGAACTCGTTCGACCCTTCGTCCCAGGTCGGCATTCCGAATGGTGGCCAGGTCGTCCCGACGTTCGCCTCAGGGGCCTTCGTGAACCTGTCATGGCAGTTCACCGCCGCCTCGGAGGGTAGCTACATACTCGACGCCCGCGTAACGTTGGCGGGGGACGAGATCCCGGAGAACAACGAACGGCTCGGGCATGTCAGCTCCCGCACTCTCTACCTGCAACAGGATGTCGAATCCGGCACCGCTACGTGGACGATGCCGAACCAGACGTGGAACGACGCCTACCGCTGGCAAGTCGTGAACGACACTGACGTGCCTGGGTACGGCAAGGCCCATAGCTCCATCCGCGATTGGCGGTTCGGTTATTACCCAACCCTCATCCCGAGCCTCACCCCGCCCGTGTACCACTACCTCCAATCCCCGAGCGTCGTGGTCCCCCCCGGACCCCTGTACCTCCTGTACCACCAGAGATACGACCTCTCACGGACGGAGACCGCAAACGCGACGGAGACGGACCATGCGTACGTAGAGGTGATGGTCGATTCGGGCCTGTGGGTCAAGGTTGCCCACTTCACCGCGAAGGACATCGGGTGGAAGGCGGTGAGCCTGAACTTGACCTCGCTCCTCTCCGGTGGACCCGCCTCGGTGACGCTCCGGTTCAACGTGACGTCCAACATCATGCCGAACACGGGCGGCTGGTGGATCGACGACATCATGCTGACCTCCACGAATCTGAGTCGCGCCGTGGCCGTCCTCCCGATCGTTCCGGACCGGACGATGGAGCCGGGTGCGGAAGCGGTGTTCACGTTCAAGCTCGCGAACGTGGGGGACTATGACGACGAGTTCCGCTTCACGGCCGTCATCCCGTCGGGGTGGACCGCGGTCATCGTCTCGAACTCGACGACCGTCGCGCCCGTGAACCAGGCCCGGGTCACCCTCGCCTCGGACAGCGAATCGAACCTGCAGTTCCGCGTGCAGTCCCCCGAGGGCGTCCTCCGCGGGACGGTGGAGCAGATCACCCTCACCGCGTTCTCGACGAACGACGCAAGCGAACGCGGAGATTTCATCGTGACGGCCCGCATCGCCGATCCCCTGGGCCTTGGTGGCGTACAGAAGTACATCGTCTGGATCATCGTGCTCGGGATTGCCCTCGTCGTTGTCGTCATCCTCGTGGACCACGCGAAGTCGCGGAGGTTCCGGGGCCACATTCGCTGACCCGACACAAAGGTTCATTCCGGCCGCCCAAGATGGCGGGCCGTGTTCGTGGACCACCCGCTGATCCGGCGGGGCGCCATCGAGGACCGCGACTACCAGCGGAACATCGCGACGTCGTGCCTGAAGCGGTCGACCCTCGTCGTCCTCCCCACGGGCATGGGCAAGACGGTCATCGCGGCGCGGGTCATCGCGGAGATCCTCCAGACCCACGGTGGCCGCGTCCTCTTCTTGGCGCCCACGAAGCCCCTCGTGGAGCAGCACGCGGCGACCCTGAGGGTGACGCTCACCGTCGCCCCGGAGCGCATCGCGGTGTTCACCGGTGAGGTCGCCGCCCCGGAGGACCGCGAGCTCCTGTGGCGGGAATCGAAGATCGTCGTATCGACGCCCCAGGTCGTCCGGAACGACGTGAAGCAAGTCTCCCTCGAGGGCGTCTCCCTGATCATCTTCGACGAAGCCCATCGCTCCGTCGGGAACTACGCGTACGTCGAGGTCGCGGCAGCGTACAAGGACAATCCCGCGGGCCTCGTCCTCGGGATGACGGCGTCCCCCGGCAACGAGGCGGCGACGATCCTCGACGTGTGCGGGAACCTGGGGATCGAGGGCGTCGAGATCCGCACCGAGGACGACCCGGATGTCGTGAGCTACGTGCACGACATCGACGTGGAGCGCATCATCGTAGAGCCGCCGGAAGCGGCGCAGGAAATCCGGTCGCAACTCAAGAAGGTCTTGGACGACCAAATCGACCGCCTCAAGGCGTGCGGGTTCCTGCAGGATGTCGAGCGTCCGATCACCAAGGACCTTCTCCTGGCGGGTCAGCAGATTCGTGCTCGCCTCGATTCCGGCGAGCGCCAGGGGCCCGTATTCACCGCGGCGACGGCGCAGGCCGTCGCGATGAAGGCGAACCACGGGATCGAGCTCGCTGAGACGCAGGGGATGGAGGCGCTTCGCTCGTATCTCGATCGGACGGAGGCGGAGGCGAACAGCCGCGCGGAC
>Ga0209157_1004714_pt1 | contig 10108 bp, 6 predicted proteins | sample GraSoiAngelo_135_FD_185892 | JGI IMG/M metagenome (GOLD analysis project Ga0209157, IMG submission 185892) | Grasslands soil microbial communities from the Angelo Coastal Reserve, California, USA - 14_0929_05_40cm (SPAdes) (version 2) | ecosystem: Environmental > Terrestrial > Soil > Grasslands ...
GCCAAGCACCTGCTTCCAGACGTGCGCGAAGCAGCGTTCCACGACATCGAGCACGTCGTCCTCAGCGACGAAGGACATCTCGAGGTCGAGCTGGGTGAACTCCGGCTGGCGATCAGCCCGCTGGTCCTCGTCCCGGTAACAGCGCACGATCTGGAAGTAGCGGTCCATGCCCGCCACCATCAAGAGCTGCTTGTAGAGTTGCGGCGACTGGGCCAGCGCGTAGACATGGCCCGGATTCAGCCGGCTGGGAACCAGGTAATCGCGCGCCCCTTCCGGCGTGCTGCGGATCAGAACCGGCGTTTCGATCTCGACAAAGCCCTCGTCGTCGAGAAAGTCCCGAATCGCCTTGGCGATCCGGTGCCGGAGCTGGAGATTCCGTGCCATCCGCTGCCGCCGAAGATCCAGGTACCGGTAACGAAGCCGCAGTTGCTCATCGACGACGCCGTCCTCGTTGACCGCGAAGGGGGGTGGCTGTGCGCGGTTGAGGATATCGACGGCCTGCGCATCGATCTCGATCGCGCCGGTGGGGAGCTCCTTGTTCTCCGTTCCCGCTGGGCGCTCGACGACCGGCCCGTGGACGTGGATGACGGTTTCCAGCCGCAGCTCGCCGCCCGTCGCATGCGCCTGCGCGTGCACCGGATCGAACTTCACCTGGACGATCCCGCTTCGGTCGCGCAGGTCGATGAAGATCAGGCCGCCGAGATCACGCCGGCGATGCACCCAGCCGTAGACGTCAACCGATTGCCCAGCCTGCGCGATCCGGAGTGCGCCACAGGGGGTTCGGGGTGTCCGGCTCACCCGGCGCTCAAGGTCTGCGTGACGGTTGGCACGACTTCGCGTTCGGCGACACTCACCTGCGTCTTCAACCGCATGTCGCGGACGACAGCCTCGCCCCTTTCTCGTTCCTCCGGCCCGACGAGCAGCGCGACGCGCGCCCCTCGCTTGGCGGCTTTGCGGAGTTTCGCGTCGAGCCGGGCCGCGCCTGGATCGACCACCACCCGCAAACCCCGCTCCCGCAGTGTCCCGGCCAGGTGAAAGACGTAGAGCTCATCTTTGGGATCGACCGCCAGGGCCCAGACATCTGGCGGCGGAGGCGCCAGCGGCTTGCGTTCTTTGAGCACCATGGCCGTCCGGTCCAGCCCGATGGCGAAGCCAATGCCGGGCGTCGCCCGGTAGCCCAGGGCGGCGGCGAGGCCATCGTACCGGCCGCCGCCGCCGAGCGCGTTCTGCGCTCCACCCAGGCGCTCGTGCTGATATTCGAAGACCGTCCTCGTGTAGTAGTCGAGGCCACGGACCAGCTCCGGATTCAGCGAGAACGGAATCTCTTCCGCAGCAAGCCCGTCCTTTACCGCCTGGAAGGCCTGGGCGCAGGGCTGGCAGAGGTGATCCACGATGCGCGGCGCTTTTTGTTTGAGTTCCTGGTCCTGCGGCTCTTTTGAGTCGAAGAGGCGCAGCGGGTTCTTCTCGAATCGCATGCGGCTTTCCACGCTGAGCTCGGCGAGGTGAGGCCGATAGTAGTCACGGAGCAGTTGGCGGTACGCCGGGCGGCAGACTTCGTCGCCAATGCTGTTCAGCTGGAGCTGGATCCCACCGACATCGAGCCCGCCGAACCACTTCCACCCCAAAACGATGGCTTCGATATCCAGGAGCGGGCTGGCGTCGCCGATCGCCTCGATGCCGAACTGGCGGAATTCGTGGTAGCGACCTCGCTGCGGCCGCTCCGACCGAAAATACGGGCCCAGGTAATAGAGGCGCACCGGCTGCGGCTCCAGCTGCATCCCGGCATCGAAGTAGGCGCGGACGATGGGCGCGGTCCCCTCCGGGCGCAGCGTCAGCGACCGGTCGCCGCGATCCTTGAACGTGAACATCTCCTTGCTCACGATGTCGCTCGCCTCTCCCACGGCGCGCACGAAGAGCTCGGTGGCTTCGAAGGTCGGCGTCTCAATCGGGAGATAGCCGAACCGTTCGGCGAGGTCTTTCGCCGTTCCCGACATCGCCGCCCAGTAAGGCTGATCCGCGGGCAACAAATCCTGCGTCCCGCGGGGACGCTGCGCGATCGGGGGCATGGTTTCGAAAGGATAGCGAATGCCCGGCGCGAGATCGGTGTTGCGCGCTAGCTCGCGAGCTGGGCGTCGGTATTGCTCGCGTCGCTGCGGACCACCCGGTTGCGACCGGTCCGCTTGGCCACGTATAACGCCTGGTCCGCAGCTTGGACGAGCGCCTCGCGGGTGTCGCCGTCCCGCGGGAACACGGCGATGCCCAGGCTGAGGGAAAGGTTGGAGACCGCTTTTCCATCCAGCAAGACGGCCTGGCCGCCGATCGTGCGGCGAATCCGCTCGGCGATGGCGACCGCCGCACGGCTGTCGGCGCCCCGCAGGACGAGCACGAACTCGTCCCCGCCGTAGCGCGCCACGAGGTCCCTGGGTCGTACCGCCGGCACGAGGATCTGGCGGGTGAGGTGGCGAAGGACGGCGTCCCCGGCGGGGTGACCGACGGTGTCGTTGATTTCCTTGAAGTGGTCGAGGTCGCACATGATCAGAGCCAGGGGTTCCCGGGTTTTCCTCGAGCGTTGCAACTCACGGTCGAGATAGGCTTCCAGCTCGCGGTGGTTCGCGACGCCCGTCATCGCATCAGTGGTCGCCAGCTGCTTGGTGTGCTCGTAGGCCGCGGCATTCTCGATCGCGATCACCGCCTGGTTTGCCAGAGTCTGGAGCACGCGAACCTCGGTGCGTTCGAGGGTGCGCGGCGAGCGCAGGTGGATGACGAGCACGCCGACGATCTCGCCCGCCAGGCACATGGGAACGGCCACCGCCCGCTGCAACCCCACCCGTCGCGCGGCGGGCAGGGGCTCCCCATGCTCATCGACCAGGTCGAGCTCAAGGACCTGTTCCGGTCGCTCGACGCGCTTCGAGGCCAGGTCCCCACTCTGGCGGACCGCGGCCATTTCTCGCCGGGTGGTCGATCCGACGATGACGTCGTTGAATTGCTGGCGCCAGGCGGACTTACGCAGGTGCAAGGAGGCATAGGGGGCGTCGAGGATCTCAGCCGTGGCGTGGGCGACGGCCCGAAGCAGGTTGTCGGTCCCGACGGTCACCGCGGTGAGCGCCTGCGAGATCTTCTCGAGGGCAATGATCGCCTGGTCGAGGCGATGGGCCTGCAGCTCGGTCTTCTTCCGAAGGTCCGCGTTCTCGATCATCAGCGCCATCTCGGTCGCGATCGTCTGCAGCAGTTCCACGTCCTGCTGTGGCAGCCGGTACCCGGCGGCGATACCGGTGACCAGGTAGCCGGCATTCCGTTCCCCCCGGACGAGCGGGACGACCAGCGCCTCCTGAATCCCGGCCAGCTCGCCGAAGAGGCGTAGGCCCCGCCGGGGGTCACCGGAAAACGTGGTCACGGTTTCGACGGCGGCGGTGGGTTCCGGGGCAAAACCCTCGGCGAGCTTCGCCGGAGTCAGCCGGCCCAGTTGTCCGGCGGCTTTTGGCTCGAGGCCGACCACCGACCGGACTTCGAGCCCGCTTGTCTCGTTTCGAGCGAGCAACAGCGCCTTTTCGAGCCCGAGCGCCTTCATGCTGACCCCCAGGATGGCTTCGGCCATCGCCGCGGGCTCGGTTTCTTTGCCCAGGCCCTGGCTTGACTGCGACAAGGCGGCGAGGCGGCGCATCTGCTCATTCAGCGAACGAGTCCGCTCTTGCAAGTCCTGCGTCATGGTGTTGAAAGCCGTCGCCAGCTCACCCAGCTCATCGCGACGCCTGACCTCGAGCCGCTTGCTGAGGTCGCCCCGGGCCACGGCCTGGGTTCCAGCCACCAGGGCCTCGATCGGCCGGGTGAGGCGGAGCGCGAGCAGGTACCCGATCAGGAGCAGGATCAGCACGACGCCCGCGAAGAGGACGGTCATCTGGAACGCCGATTGAAGGCCGGCATCGACCACGCTGCGCCGCGACAGCGCAACCGCGAGGTAGCCCTCCACGTGCTGGCGAAGGTAGAAGTTGGTGAACTGGAACTCGTATTCCTGGCCGGCGACGGTCAGGCTTCGGGTCGCTGCCCGCCCGGGCGAGGCCAGCGCGAGGTACGAGCGCAGACGCTCGTCGAGGAGGTCCCCCTTTACGTTCGCAAGGGTGCTGCCGAGCAGCCCGCCTTTTGTGTCGAGCAACACGACTTGCGCCTGCGACTTGCTCTGCATGTCGCTGAGCACAGCGGGCAAGGCGGTCTCGACCAGCACGCCGCCGACGACACGATCCCCCAGCACGACTGGCCCGGCCGCGGCCAGGGACGAGGCGGGTGACCCGCGGTAGCCGATGAACTTGTCGCCCAGGGAGTCGTACTCGCCGGCCAGTACCGGCTTGACGATCGGCTCACCCGACAGATCGGTGCCACTCCTGAACACCAGGCCGCTCGGGTTCGTCTCGTCCGGCTGGCTGATCTCGAGAATGGTGCGTCCGCGGGCATCGAAGACCATCACCGTGCCGAGTCGGTTGTTGACCTCGAGCGGCACGATGAGCTCGCGCAACGCCGTGGCGTCTCCGGCGCGGACGGCCTGGTCGACGCCCTGCGTGTTGGCAACGAGCCGGATGGCGGCCACCTGACGCCCCTGGAGCTTGACGGCGGCGTCGAGCGCCGCGTCTTCAGCGTTGACGAGTTGATCCGCGATGCGACGCTCGAGCGACGTCGCGACCAGGCTGGTGGTCAAAAAGGTGCCGATGATGCCCAGGATCAGCATCAGCAGGAGGAACGGCAGGATGATCTGGGTCCGGATTCGCAGAGTCGGCATCGTCAGTCGCTTAGCCAACACAGCTCCAGCTCTGGGCGGCGACCGTGTACGCCGGGTTGAGGAAGACCAGCTGGTCGGTGCCGCTCTGTTGCGGCGTGAAGCTATCGGTGACCACGGCATGGGAGCTCCTGTCTCCAGCGGCAACCCGGATGGGAGCCTCGGGGATCACCGTTAGGTTGCCCTGGCTGTCGACCCGGTCCCACTCATAGAAGACCCATCCGCCGGCGCCGTTGGTGGTAAAGCTGCCAGTCGCGGTTACGCTGCTCATGGAGCAGCGCTTATTCCCGTTGTTGCCGTTACGCTGTACCGACTCGGTCGCCGACCTGATGGCGAACTGCTGGCTCGGTGTCGGAGTGGGGGTGGGCGTTGGCGCCGGTGATGGACTCGGCGATGGCGTCGGGGTTGGCGTGGCAGCCGACGTCGGGGTGGGGCTTGGCGCGGGTGTCGGGGTCGGTGCCGGCGTTGGCGTGGATTGCGCAGTCGGGGTAGGGGTCGGGGTTGGTGCCGGCGTCGTCACCGGGCGCGCCGACGGCGGCATGATGATGGCGACCACGGGGTTGGCCGGAGGCACGGCGAGCGCCGGGGCCACGGCCAGCGCCCCGACCGCGTTACCCTCGAGGGCGCGGTCGTGAAGCGCTTCGGCCAGCACCGTGTTCTTCAGCGGCTTGGTCTGCAGGCCGGCATCGAGCCGGAGATCAGCGCTGAGATCCGGGACCTGGACCCAGGCAAGGCCATCCGTCGGTCGGAGGGCGACCAGCGCCACCAGTCCGAACAGCAGGACGACCAGAACGGCCAGCCCGAAGAAACCGGCGAGCGCGCCTCCACCGTTCGAATGGGCACCCATCGCACTCCGATGCTAGGCAGGTGAAGTTACAGCGACCGTTTCCCCGCCCCCGCATTGGGGCTGTCCGCAAACGAGTTCGTAACGTTCGAGTTAAGCCCGCCCGTCAGGTGGCGGCGAGATTGCCCTCCCGGGCGACGGTGTGGACGTCTTTGACCGTTTCCAGGCGCTCCATCAGCCGGCTCAACTGGGTGAGACTGCTGATCTCGACGGTGGTGGAAATCACCGCGGTCTTGTCGTCATAGACCTGGACCTCGGCGCCGGTCAAATTGATCTTGCTCTCCGCGATGACGGTGGCGATGTCACGCAGCAACCCGGTCCGGTCCCAGGCTTCGATCTTGATCCCGACCGGATAGAGCTGGCGGCCGCCCGTGTCCCAATCGACCTGCACCACCCGCTCCTGGTTGGTCACGTTCATGACGTTCTTGCAGGTGGTCCGGTGCACCGTGATCCCCTTGCCCCGGGTGATGTACCCGCTGATGGGATCGCCTGGGACCGGCTTGCAGCACTGCGCGATCTGGGTGAGCACCCCGCGTTCGCCCTTCACCCGGATCTCGCCGGTGGGTTTGAACTGCGGGACCAACGGGATCAGGGGGAACTCCCCGTTGCCGTCGGGCTGCTGACCGGCCGCCATGTACTTCAGCAGGACGGAGTGCGGGCTGACGTCGCCGTATCCGATGGCGGCGTAGAAATCGGGGAGGTCGGTGAAACGAAATTCCCGGGCCAGCTCGAGGATTCGCTCGTCGCCGATGGATGCCAGGGCACGCTGCTGCATGCGGCGGAACTCTTTGTCCAGCAGCTCCTTTCCCTTGGTGACGTTCTCCTCACGCCGTTCTTTCTTGAACCAGACGCGAATCTTTTGCGCGGCCCCGGCGGTCTTTACGAAGCCCAGCCAGTCGCGACTGGGGCCGTGCGGTCCCTTCGAGGTCAGCACCTCGACGATGTCGCCATTCTGCAGTGGATAGTCGAGCGGCACCATCCGGCCGTTGGCCTTGGCGCCAATACACCGGTGGCCGACTTCCGTATGGATCCGATACGCGAAGTCAACGGCCGTCGCACCGGTGGGCAAAGCGAGCACATCGCCCTTAGGGGTGAAGACGAAGACTTCGTCTCTGAAGACGTCAACCTTGACGGCGTCGACGAATTTCTCGGCGTCGAGCACCTCTTTCTGCCAGTCGATCAGCTGCCGCAGCCAGGCAAACCGCTGGTCCATCTTGCGGTCGTCCTTGCCGCCGCCTTCCTTGTAAGTCCAGTGCGCCGCCACGCCCCACTCGGCGGTCCGGTGCATGTCGTGCGTCCGGATCTGGATCTCCATCGGCTCGCCACTATGGCTGACCACCGTCGTGTGCAGCGATTGATAGCCATTGGACTTTGGCATCGCGATGTAATCCTTGAAGCGGCCGGGGATGGGCTTCCACAGCGAATGGATCACGCCGAGGGCGCCGTAGCAGTCTTTGATCGAGTCCGTCGTAACCCGGATGGCCGAGAGGTCGTAGATTTCATCGAAGTCTTTGCCCATCGCGAGTTTGTTGGCGATGCTGTAGACGTGCTTCGGACGGCCGCTCGTCTCGGCCTGGATACCGACCGCGGTCAACTCTCTTTCAAGAATTTCCTTGATGTCGTTGACGTAGGTTTCGCGCTCCTTCCGCTTGCGGGCGATCTTCTTGACGATCTCCTGGTACTCGTCAGGATGGAGTTGAGCGAAGGAAAGATCTTCCAGCTCCCACTTGATGTTCCACATCCCCAACCGGTGCGCCAGCGGGGCGTAAATGTCCAGCGTCTCCTGTGCCATCGCCCGGCGGCGGTTCTCGGGGAGGTAATTCACGGTGCGCATGTTGTGCAGCCGGTCCGCAAGCTTCATCAACACCACCCGGACGTCCTCGGCCATCGCGACCAGCATCTTGCGGACGTTCTCGGCTTGCGCCTGCTCCTGGCTGTGGAAGGAGATCTTCTCCAGCTTGGTGACGCCGGCGACGAGCTTACCGACGGTCGGGCCGAAACTCTGCTCCAGGTCGGAGATCGTGAGATGGGTGTCCTCTACGGTGTCGTGCAGGATGGCCGCCGCCAGGGTGTCACGGTCGAGCTGGAGGTCGGCCAGGATGGCGGCGACGGCCAGGGGATGCTCGATGAATTTCTCGCCAGATAGCCGGTTCTGGTCGTGATGGGCACTGGCGGCGGCATCGTAGGCGCGCGACAGCACGTCGACGTCGTGCGGCGGCAGATAACTGACCTTGCTCAGAAGGTCGGCGAATTGCATGACCTGGTCCCTCGGTGCTGTATGGCGAAATTATCCCCGAACATCGAGGAAATGAACCGGCGCGTTAGTAGGACTTCCCCCAGGCGACCTCGACGGTAGCCGGTCGACCGCATACTGCGCACGGCGTATCCGGGCCGGCGGAGCCCGACAGGATGACCCGTGTTGTGGCGGTCGTCCGGTCTTTCACGGTGCGCTCGTCCTCTTCCCTGCCGCACCAGGGGGTGATGACAAAGCCGATCGAGGACTCGAAAAACTTGACCAGGGCTTCCAGCGAGTCCAGCCGGACGGTGTGCTGCTCGCGGAAGTCTCGGGCGCGCTTGAAAAGGGCCAGCTGGACTTCCTCGAGCATCGCGGGGATGGCCAGGGACAGCTCCTGAAGTGGCACAGTCCGCTTGGACCGGTCCAATCGCCTGACCATAGTGGCTTCGCCTTTGGCCAGGTCACGGGGACCGATCTCCAGCCGGATCGGCACGCCCTTGAGCTCCCATTCATTGAACTTGAAGCCCGGTCGCTCCTCGCGCCAGTCCACCTTTACCCGGATATCCTTTAGCTCCTCCTTGACGCCGACCAGGGCGTTTTCGATTTGGGTCCGCTCGGTATCGCTGCGGAAGATCGGGACGATGATGACCTGTACGGGCGCGATCCGCGGTGGCAGCTGCATGCCCGAGTCGTCCCCGTGCGCCATCACAACAGCGCCGACCATGCGCGTGGTCATGCCCCAACTGGTCGAGTGGGGATACTGACGCTCGTTGTTGCGGCCGGTGAAGGTCAGGTCGTACGCGCGGGTGAAGTTCTCGCCGAAGTAGTGCGAGGTGCCCATCTGGAGCGCTTTGCCGTCGATCATCATCCCCTCGATCGATGTCGAATACTGCGCACCGGCGAATTTCTCGGTGTCGGATTTCCGGCCGGCCAGGACTGGGACCGCACACCAGTCCTCGGCGATCTGCCGGTAGACGTCGAGCATCCGCGCCACTTCCTCTTCCGCCTCGGCGGCCGTCTCGTGAAAGGTGTGGCCTTCCTGCCAGAGGAATTCCAGGGTGCGGAGGAACAACCGGGTGCGGAGCTCCCAGCGAAACACGTTGTTCCACTGGTTGGTCAACACCGGCAGGTCACGGTACGACTGGATGTAATCGCGCAACACGGACGCGATCATGGTCTCCGAGGTGGGACGCAGAACGAGCGGCTCCTCGAGATCCTTTCCGCCGCCCCGGGTGACCATCGCGAACTCCGGCTGGAACCCCTCGACGTGCTCTGCCTCCTTCATCAGAAAGCTGAGCGGGATCAGCGCCGGGAAGTACCAGTTTTCGTGGCCGGTTTGCTTGATCAGCGCATCGAGCGGATCGCGGATGTTCTCCCAGATGGCATATCCGTATGGTCGGATCACCATGCAGCCGCGCACCGGTGAGTAGTCGGCGAGCTGCGCCTTGCGAACGACGTCGTTGTACCAGCCCGGGAAATCGGCGGACTGCTTGCGGATGTCCTTGACGAAACCCGTCTCTTTTTCGTCGACAGCCATGGCCTGTGAGTATAAGTGGGGTATCAGGCCGGCGGAGCGGGTTCCCCCTGGCCCGGGCACGCCGCGCCCGCGCCAATTTGGACGGTCCGTTCCGTCTGGCCCGCCTTGACCTTAAGCGAGACGCAGGCAGGTCCGGACACGGTGTATCCGCCGGCGTACACCAACCATGGATCTTGCTCATGGATTGGGTTGATGGTTCCGGTCGGCCGGCAGCCTGGCACTCGAAGGTGGTGTGTCGCTTCTCCGGGAAAGCCCCAATTGATGGTCAGCCGGTCGCGCCAGGCGTCGGGCACGATGAGATCGAAGGCCGCGCCGCGGCGGACGTAGAGTCCGTCCTTCGCGAAGCGCCGAGTGCCCGGGTCGGTCCGGTTGGCCTGCAGAGCCCGCTTCGTCGGTAGCGCAACCCCGTCGAGCACTATCGAGTCACCTGCCGCAGGCAGCACGGCCTCCGACCCGATCACGGCCTGACAGTCAAGCAGGGCGATCGCATCCGAGGGACTGGCCGAGACCTGCGCTCGGGTGGACCCGCAGCCGGTGGCAGTGATCACCAGCAGGAAGGCAGCGGCCATCCGGATCAGCGTCATGCTCTATTTACACCGCTCGAGGCGCGCCAGTTCCAGGGCCGCTGGTGAACTAGCTGGCGAGTTTTTGCTCGTCCTCGCGGGCGATAGCGTCCAGCTCGCGAAGCAGCGCCGGCACGAGCTCCTTTTCGGGGAAAGTCCCAAC
>Ga0209157_1004716_pt1 | contig 10107 bp, 14 predicted proteins | sample GraSoiAngelo_135_FD_185892 | JGI IMG/M metagenome (GOLD analysis project Ga0209157, IMG submission 185892) | Grasslands soil microbial communities from the Angelo Coastal Reserve, California, USA - 14_0929_05_40cm (SPAdes) (version 2) | ecosystem: Environmental > Terrestrial > Soil > Grasslands ...
CGCTCACGATGAGCGTTATGCGGACAGCGACTGACTATTCGCGCTCAGGGCCAGCGATGCTAACGAGCCTTCAACTTGTGGCCTTCGCGCTCGCCACTTTCGCGCTCGCAAGCTGTGGGTCGCCCAGTGACGTACCGACGCAAGAGTCCGTGTCGGGTCCTGTCGCTGAGTTTCGAGGCCATATACAAAGAAGCGGCTCAGTCACGTTCCGCTCGTGGAACGGCAAGGCTCTGCGCATGGACAGCGACACCGAGCTGACCTTCTTTTCCGGGAACGCCGTGCACATGTTCGAATGGGGCTACACCCTGACCAGTTACAGCGGGAGATACGAACTCGAGCCAGACGGGCGAATCACGGTCCAACTCAAGGGCTTCAGGGAGCGGTGGCCCGAGATGCTGCTGGATCGCGACACCAATTCGCTCTTGTTACGGCCCGCAGACGCGGCTCAAGGGTTTGTGATGGGGACGCGTGGGGGTGCCTATGTTCCTGGCGACAAGGGCAGCTATTGGCCGTTTCGGATACTCACCGGAAATGAAGAGAAAGAGGTGCAGAAGATGATCCAGGAGCATGGCTACCGGTGAGTAGGCGAGGTGCGCCGATCCTGGTCGGCCTCATAACTGACGACTGGAGCGGACGGGCTATCGCCCGCCGCTCAGCCGCACGTTAGACTTTCAGGTGGAGCGAATGCGGGTAAAGAGTCGGGGCATGATTGCGGTGCTCCTCGCCGCCGGATTGATCTACGCTTGCAACGATCCCCTCGCGCAATCACATATCGATGCCAACGTGCCGCCCGCGGAGCAGTTCCAATCACTGCTCAAGCGGGATCTGCAAGCCTTCTTCAGCAACCGGCACGGGTCCAGTGTTGCCGTCAGTTACGAACTGCTACGCGATGGTCCGATCCAGACAGGAATCGCCTATCCGAAGTACTACGTGTGGGTGAAGACGCAGAGTTCAGCTGGGCCAGTCGAGGAAGGTGCTGTCCGGGTGGCGGCGATGGATAGGACGCGCTTCGAGGTCACCCATTTCATGTCGAAGCGCGACATCCAAACGAACCCGAGTGGGGTGGAGCAGGTGTTTCCCCAAGCGCTTGCTGGGCGCATTCGGGAGCGCGCCGATGCGCGACCATTGAAATCTAACTTCGCAGTGGAGCGGACCGCTGGCTCGCATACGCTCGCCGCGGCCGCTCACCGCAAGCGTTAGATTGCAGACGTAGAGCCAAGCCATGCATGGGTTGATCGCGATGAGTCTTGTTGTTGCCTGGGTCTCGGTGGTACAGGCACAGAGCCCTGCCGTATTCGACCGTGCGCAGCCCGGAGTCTGGTCCTCGGCAGGAAAGTACCTATGGCCTGGCCCAACCGCTGTAGCGGACTTCCCGCTCGGCGGGCGAAGCATCGTGGTCGCATCGCCGGATGGCGCCATCACGACTCGAGTAACGAACATCGAGTTAACGCTTGTCGATCGCAACAATCCTACCCGTTTCGCCCAGACGTCGATTCCCATTGCGAGTCTCGCCGAGATTCTCTGGGCGCGAGACTCCAGTGCCTTCGCTCTCACGCAAAGCGACGGCGGCTGGGTTGGCACCTGGTCAGTCAGGGTCTATCGTCTTCGGTCAACTGGTCTGAGCGAATCCGATCCAGGCAGGCGCGCGCTCGCCGACTTCAAACGCTTGTTCCCACGATGCCCGGACGAATACCCGAACGTCGTTGCGGTCGACTGGCTCGACGGCTCCAGCCGTCTACGGCTCGTCCTTGAGGTGCCCTGCCACAGCTCGTGCACAGACATGTGCAGAGTGGCCGGCTACGTGGTCGACGTCGTGGGCGGGGCGGTCATCGAACGCCTTCCAGAAGCCGCGGTCCTACGCGGCTGGAAGGCGGTAACCGGCTCGCGGTTTCGGCCCGACTGATGTCCCCGCGTCGCGCGCTCAATCTAACTTCAGCGTGCAGCCGACGCCCGAGGACGGGCGCGGCTGACGCTGGGCGTTGGACGGACAGAATCACCCGAGAGGTTTGAGATGGTGGCGGAGCCAGTCGGTCAGTTCGCTCCGATCGAGCCGGCCTCCGGCCAGATCGAGTATAAGGCGCTCCTGGGCGTCGATGGAGGCATCGATCTCGGTACCGTTGAGTACCAGGAATGTCTCCATGGCGGCATGCCCGACACGCTTGTTGCCATCGACGAAAGGATGGCCCTGAACCAACGCCAGACACAGCGCCGCGGCCTTCTCAGCGAGAGGCCTTGGGCTGGGCGACTGCGGACTCCAGCGCACCGAAGTCCCGGATGCCGGGCGCGCCCCTGGTCGCCTGGAGGAGGCGCCGATGCAGCTCAACGACCTCCCCAGCGTAACGTAGCGCATCAGGCGAGGCGCCGATACAGCTCCTGGTTCTTCTGTAGTACTCGCTTGGCGGCTGCCTCGAAATCATCGTCCCGAGTCGCCAGCAGATCCGCAACTGCGGCCCGAGCCAGGTCTTCCGGCGTGAGGCCGAGACGTTCCGCCTCCTGGCGCAGGCGTTCAGCCTGCGCCGGCGGCAGGTCGATAGTGACTTTCATGTGTGTACTGTACCGTGTCGCCGGGCCGTCCAACAACATGGTAGAGCGGGCCGGCCCAGGGCGGCCGGCCGCTCACCATGCACGTTCGCCGCACAGGGCGATAGGGCTATGACGCGAGCGAATCCTCCCCAGTCGGGTTAGATGTCCTTCGGTCGGCACGTTCCGTCGCCGAGTTGCTTGAATTGATCACGGAGAAGGCGCGGGAGCTGGTTGGAGCCCACCAGGCAACCACAAGTGTAGCGTTCGGCGAGGACTGGACTAAAGCCCTTCACGCGGTCTCTCTGAGCGACAAGTACGCCGCGTGGAGGACGTACGATGAGCGGCCGGATGGATCGGGAATCTACCGGCTGGTCTGCCAGCTCAACCGACCGATCCGCCTTACGCAGGCGGAGCTCGAAGCGCATCCGGCGTGGCGAGGGTTTGGCGCTGCGGCCGAGCGGCATCCACCGATGCGCGGGTGGCTGGCAGTCCCTTTGACTGGACGGGGAGGTCGAAACGTCGGGGTGATCCAGCTCAGCGACAAGTACGACGGGGACTTCAGCGAGACGGACGAGGCGGACCTCGTTGAGTTGGGCCGACTCGCCTCCGTCGCGTTGAACGAGACCCGGAGGACGGCGCGAGCCGAGCGCCGACGCAGCGCGACCAGCCGTCCCGTCAGGGCTACGGACTGGATCGAGCGACGCGGCGCGTGACTCTCCAAGGATCGGTTGGAGAGCGTCTTACCGGGCGTCGAACTTCGCAGTGCACCGGACCGGGGCTCGCGTTGCTCGCTCCGGCCGGTGACCGCGAGCGTTAGACGTCAGCGAAATGAATCGACGGTGGGTGTTGGCTCTCGGTACGGCGACATTGCTCGTTGCCCTCGCCAGTATCGGTGCTTACCGATGGGTCAACCGCGACGGCTTCACGCATCTGGAGACCTGCCAGCGTCTCGGTCCCAACACAACTGTCGCGGCGCTGACCGCGGCCCTTGGCCAACCAGTGCAGCGTGAGGATCTAAAGGGCGAGACCTGGTGGCTCTTCCGGACGCCCAGCATCATGGCAGGTCCGATCCGAGCAAGAGTTAGTGAACGAACCGGCCGCGTGCTGGCGTTGCGCTGCCGCGAAGACGAAGCACCCAGGTGGACTGTGCCTGAATGAGAAACAGACGAGGAGCCCGTCGCAGCGGGGCGTCTAACTACAGGATGAACCTGACGGCGCTTCGCGCCGCACGTTATCCTGAGCGTTAGGGTCGTAGCTAGCCAATGATCAACTGTGACAATTGTGGTAGCAGGATTCCACTTCGGCGGTTCTTGGGCCGCTTCTTGCGTGGCCCCTGGACGATGTTGCCATGCCCATCCTGTGGCGCAGTGTTGAGCGTTAGTGAAAGGACGGAGACGCTTGTCTGGCTCCTGACGGTTGGCGCCGCAATAATGGGTGCCGTTGTCGCCATTTATGGCCACGAGCGCCTGGGGTGGACTGAGTCAGGCGCGCTCACGTTTGCTGTCGGTGCCGGCCTCGCTATGACCACAATTTTAGAGATTGTGATTTGGCAGAAGGGTGCTTACAGAAGTCGACCTCCCGGAATCGGGGAGTTTGTCGAAGGAGACCGCGCAACTAGACTCAAGGTCCTAGCAGGTGCCGGCATCGTGCTTCTGATCGTGCTCCTTAATCATCTGACGTCTCCCAGTGCCGCATTGCGTGCAACAGACCCGGTGCAAGCGTTGAAGAAGTACGTCAACCACTTGTTAATCTTCGCTCTTATGGCAATCCCTTTTTCCATCGGAATACCGATTTACTGCCTGCGGCTCGCAATCAAGGTGAAACGGTCTGGTCAGTGGCCGCCGCCTGGGATGCGCGTGCCGGTTCGGACCCGGATCGTGCGCGGCAGACGTGCGGGGTTGAATGCGATCCTGTTGTTCTTCTTGGGAGGAGCTGCCATCCTGCTAGGCCCAGCGCTGTTCTATGTGTGGCACCTAAGCGTAGGGATCGCCTCGGAACTGAGCCACCCTAACAAACAAATGCAGCCGACGCCGAGACGCGGCGCGGCTGATTTGCGCCGTTAGCTGCACAGGCGACGACCTATGCTCGACGACGACCAGAAATGGTATAGGGTCAGCCTCAGATTCTTGGGGGACGATCTCGACCTAGCGGCTGTGACGAGTGCGCTCGGTCTGAAGCCGGATGTAGCGGGCCCGATTGGTGAGCACACTGGTGGCAATCCGCGGTATGCCACCTACGAGACAAACGTGTGGGTCCACCGCTACACGGAGGATAACGGTCTGCCTTTCAACGAACAGCTGTCCGAGTTCATCACGCGGCTCGAGGGCCGCGGCCACGCGGTGCGAGAGTTGGCCGCGCGGCCTGGCGTGACGGCGGAACTGTTTCTTGGTTTCTCCTCGGGCAACGGCCAAGGCGGGTTCACGCTTCCGGCTCCGCTCCTTACCCGTATCACCGGCCTCGGGCTCGATGTGACACTGGACCTCTATCCTCCGACGGTCGACGAGGCGTGACCGTCCGTGCCCTCACTTGGGACGGCAGCTAACCTCACAGTGGAGCGGACGCGCTTCGCGCGCCGCTCACCGTGATCGTTGATATGACTGCCGATGTCAAGCCGCATGCTCGTGTTCGATGCTCGACGTCTCCTTAGAGGTCGTGCAACATCGACCCTCGGAAGAGGCGGGGCCAGTAACCACGACGGTTGATCATGCTGATATTCGTGGGTTGGTTACCACCTTACTTGTATCCGTCGGGGTGCCTGCCTCGGTCTAGACGCGAGGATTTGTCGCAGCCTCATAACGTTCACGAGGGTTGCACCATCACCGGGGCTGCGTCTCCTCCGAGGATCGAAGTCGCTCCTGATCCAGGCTGGTGCACGACGACGGCTACGCGGACACCGCCTGCGTTCTGGCGATCGCCCACATGAAGGCCGCCAGCTCGCGCGCGACGGCGGCGGCGATGGTGTTCGGGTGCTTGCCGCGCGCGAGCAGCTTGCGATATCGTCCACAGAGGCGGACCTGCGCGCGCCAAGCGATGTCGCGAATCGGGGCCGGGAGATGTTGCTGACGCGCCTGGATCGGCTCGGAGACCTTGGCACGGTGGCGATAGGCCTTGGCGGCTTCAATCAGGACTCGACGGGCATGGCCATTACCCGCCTTGGTGATTCCGCCGAGGCGGCGCCGGTCGCCGCTGGAATACTCACTCGGCGTGAGCCCGAGATAGCTCATGAGCTGACGAGGATTGTCGAAGCGGGTGAGATCGCCGAGCTCCGCGATGGTGGTGATCGCCACCGTGAACTGCACGCCGCGGAGTGCTTGCAGGGCGTCGACCACCGGATAGAGGCGCCATGGCTTTGCCTGCTCGAGCAGCTCGGCCTCCAGGCGATGCAGAAGCTCGGTGCGTTCGGTGACGGTCCGAACGTACTCCTGGAAGACGATCTGTTGGGCCGGGGTGGGGAGCACGAGGCGAGCGAGCCAGCGGACATGTTCGGGCCCCCAGTTCGCGCGGCCGACGTAGCGGATGTCGTTGCGCAGCAGCAGCGCCTTCAGCCGGAAGCGGCCAGTGTTGAGATCGCGGAGCGCGTCCTCGCGCGCGCGGGCGAGATCGCGGATGGCTTCGTCCGGAACGTCGGGCACGTAGACGGGCGTGAGATCGCCGGAGCGCGCCAGGCGGGCCAGGGTCACGGCGTCGCGCTTGTCCGTCTTCACGCGATCGCCCGGTTTCCGCGGGATCAGGGAGGGGGCGACGACGACGCACGTCAGGGCCTTTCGCGTGAGATCGCGGTAGAGCCAGTAGCCGCAGGGCCCGGCCTCGTAGATGAACACGAGCGGCGCGCTCTTGCTCTGCATCTTGCGGACGAGGGCGTCGATGTCGCATTGCCGCGTGCCGATCGCGCCCACGTGCACGGGATCGGAGGGGCCATCGGTGGTCGCGTAGGCAACGGCAATGGAGTCCTTGGGAACGTCGAGACCGACATACAGTGTGCTACCGTGTCGCATGGCTGACCTCCGATCTCGTGATGAATGCGCGCGCGCATTCTGCGGCTCTGGCCTCCACGGGGGCTAACCCGCGTGATGAGGCGGAGGTCAGCCTCTCCGATCGGCAGTCATAGTGTCTAGAGAGACGACGTATGGCTGAGACGCCAAAGCGAGTCAAACGCCTCCTCCGTGAGCACGCGGCGGTCGCGCACGAAGAGGAGCTGCGGCGGGCACTCGTCCCCGTTGCCGAGGCGTTTAAGCGATGGGAGCGTGCAGAGCTCGACAGCGGCGAGTTGAGCGAGATCATCCACAAATTCCACCAGGGTCCGGCGCGAGATCTATGGGTCCGCTATAACACTGCCCATCTGGAAATGGCCGTCGCTTTCGCGATCACGACGGGCCTGTTGAGTAGAGACACGATCCCCAACGAGTTGCTGGATCATCTCGCCGGACCGCTACGCTTCTACGCTGAAGAGCAGGCGACGTCATGACGTGGCTCTCTAACATCGCGCTGGAGCAGCCCGCTGGCTCGCATTCGCTCGCCGCGGCTGCTCACCGCGGGCGTTCGCCGCACCGGCGAAGGATCCAGCATGTCGCGGCCGCCCGATGCCGGGATCGCTCCTGAGCGGAGGATGTGATCGACTGATGGACCGACGTAGCTTCATCGGCAAACTTGCCCTCGGGATCCTAGCGGTGCCCCGCCTCGCTCCCGCCCAGCCCGAGCGCAAGGTCTACCGGATCGGGGTCCTGAGTCATATCGCCATGACCTCCGATCTGGTCGGGCCCCAGCCCCGGCAGCCATCCGTCAACGCACTGGTACAAGGACTGCGCGAACTCGGTTACGTGTACGGAGAGCATTTCGTAACCGAGCCGCGTGGGGCGGGGGGAGGCCGGAGCGCTTGCCCAACCTGGTAGGCGAGCTGGTCCGTCTCCAGGTTGACGTGATCGTCGCCCCGGGGCCAACGCTTGCCGTGCTCAAGCAGGCAACCTCGACGATCCCCGTCGTCATGACGGGCGCCGGCGATCCGGTGTCCCAAGGGTACGTCCAGAGCCTCGGTCGCCCGGGCGGGAACTTCACGGGACTGAGCACTCAGACGCAAGAACTGGTCGGGAAGCGACTCGAGCTACTCAAGGAGCTCGTCCCCGGCGCGGCGCCGGTCGCGGTCCTCTGGGATCCGCGGGCCGACCGCCTGTCTTGGCAGGCAGCCGAATCCGCAGCCACGGAACGGAGGTGGAAGCTGATCTCGCTGGAGATTCGAGATGCCAGCCAGATCGAGGGAGCTCTCAAGGCGGCGACCGCCGCGCGCGCCGGGGCCCTGCTCGTGTTCACGGGCGTGGTCCAGGACCCGCACGCCCAGCGAATCGCGGACCTGGCTGCCAGGAGCCGCCTCCCTGCGATGTATGGACTCCGATTTTATGTCGAGGCCGGCGGGCTGATCTCCTATAGCACGGATCTCATCGCGGCCTACCGACGCGCGGCGGCTTTCGTCGACAAGATCCTGAAGGGCGCCAAGCCCGCTGACCTGCCGGTCGAGCAGCCGACAAAGTTCGATCTTGTGATTAACCTCAAGGCCGCGAGGTCCATCGGGCTCACGATCCCGCAGCAGCTGCTGTCGAGGGCGGATGAGGTCATACGGTAGGCCGCGCCAATGAAATCAGCGAAGATCAGGTGGGCGTCGAACTTCAGCTTCCAGCGGACAGCCCCTCGCGTTGCTCGGTGCCGCCGCTGAAGCTGGCGTTATGCGGTCAAGGACTGATGAACAAGGAATGGCTAACTGCCAGATTGGGAACGCCCATGACCGAAGCCGAATGGCTGGCCTGTACCAATCCGCAGCCGATGCTCGAGTTCCTCCGGCGCAAGGCAAGCGATCGCAAGGTGCGACTCTTCGCGGTGGCCTGCTGTCAGCGGGTCTGGTCGAGCCTCGAGCACCAGGAGTTTCGCGACGCGGTGCGGAAGGCCGAGTCGTTCGCGGACGGCCTCGTTGATCGGGACGAGATGCTCCAGGCACATGAGAAGGCGTGCGCGATCTTCGGCAAACTGCACGGCAAGGACAACGGGCCCGGCGCCGCGCTAACGGCCTCCGGCTTCCCGAACCCTCCGAAGTCCTTCCTGCAGCGAGTCGCCGACGCCCTCGACGATCCATGGTGGGAAGACGAGTTCGACAAGGGCGATCCTCTCGCCCCCGCTCTCGTCACGGCGAGGCACGCGGCACGGGCTGCAGCGGATCTACAGGGCCAGAGGAATGTCCTCGATGCCCCCGCCACGATCGCCGAGCACCGCGAGCAGACTGCCCTCATCCACTGCCTCTTCGGAAACCCGTTCCGCCCGCGACCGGTGTGCGACGCCTGGCTGACCCGCGAGGTGAGGGCCCTCGCCGATGGCATCTATGCGGAGCGCGCTTTCGACCGCATGCCTCTCCTGGCCGACGCCCTCGAAGCCTCGGGCTGTACAAACGCCGACCTCATCGAACATTGCCGGTTCGGTCTGGAGCACGCTCGCGGCTGCTGGGTTGTGGATCTGCTCCTGGGCAAAGGCTGAACCCAGGGCCGCTACGCGGAATCGGAGATTCATGGGCGCCCAGCCTGAGACAAAGCGACTTAGACATCTATGCATGACCGCTGTGGGTCGAAAGTGGACAACCAGTGGCTGCGGCAACGAGAATGCCGCATAACATCCGCATGCACCTGACCGGCTACAGCGGGCTTTGCCCGCCTCCGCCGGCAGGTGATGCGAGGCGTTAGGCCGAGTTGTGAAGGTTTCGTCGCGGCCACTACATTCTGTTAGGGTGAACCCGTGCCGACAGTCCTGCGGTCGGGACCCTATCGCCTATTCTTCTATTCCGGCGACAGGGGCGAGCCGCCGCACGTTCATGTCGAGCGCGATGACAGGACGGCGAAGTTCTGGTTGAGCCCGGTCCGTCTTGAGGCGAGCCGAGGCTTCAGGCCTGCGGAGGTTCGGCAGATCCAGCAACTGGTGGAGCGCTATCGGGAGGAATTGTTGAGGAGTTGGAATGGCTTCTTTAGCGAGTGAGCGCCACAGCGTACGAGCAGTCGACGTCAAAGTAACTGAAGACGAGCTTAGTGTCGTCCTGGAGGACGGACGGACGCTGAAGGTTCCCCTCGCTTGGTACCCGCGGCTCTCCCATAGCAGCCAACGCCAACGCGCGCGCTGGCGCCTCATCGGGCGCGGCCTCGGTATTCATTGGCCGGCGATCGATGAGGACATTAGCGTCGAAGGACTTCTGGCGGGGAGGCGTTCTGGCGAGAGCCAAGCTTCTCTGAAGCGCTGGTTGGAGGCTCGCGGTTCGGCCCAGCCTAACAAGCGCATCCAGCCGACGGCGCGCCGAGCGCGCCGCGGCTGATCCGCAACGTTAGACGGCGGACCGTACCTGCCTCAGTCTAACTGCAGCATGCAGCCGACGGCCTTCGGCCGCGGCTGATACTAGCGTTAGAAAGCTGCGGTGATGCGCAAGAAGATCAAGCGGGGTCAGAAGGTTGCGGTTGGCTTCAAGCCGCGCGAGCGGGAGTTGGTGCTCGACCACACGTTTGCTGGTCCTGAGCTGACAAGCGCGCTCCGCAAGGCCCGACTCGTCGATGGAAGGCATATCGT
>Ga0209157_1004717_pt1 | contig 10106 bp, 9 predicted proteins | sample GraSoiAngelo_135_FD_185892 | JGI IMG/M metagenome (GOLD analysis project Ga0209157, IMG submission 185892) | Grasslands soil microbial communities from the Angelo Coastal Reserve, California, USA - 14_0929_05_40cm (SPAdes) (version 2) | ecosystem: Environmental > Terrestrial > Soil > Grasslands ...
TCGCCGCTGTCCCTGACCATTGGCACAAGCAAGTCGTGGTCGACGCCGTCAGCGCCGGAAAAGATATTTACTGCGAAAAACCCATGTCCCATTCCCCCGCCGACGGGGTCGCCATGGTCGCCGCAGCGAAGAAAACCGGCCGCGTCGTGCAAATTGGTTCGCAGCGCGTCAGCTCCGTGATCTGTGCAAAAGCCAAAGAGCTTCTCGCCAACGGCATCGTCGGCACGCTCACTCTCGTTGAAGGTTCGCTGGGCCGCAACGATCCCACCGGCGCGTGGGTGTATCCTCCTCCTCCCGATCTTTCCCTCGGCAATTTCGATTGGGACACCTGGCAGGGCGACGCCACCAAGCGCGCTTGGGATCCGGACATGTCGCCCAAGTATTTCGCGCGCTGGCGCTGCTGGAAGGAATATGGCACCGGGCTCGCCGGCGATCTTCTCGTCCATCTCGTCAGCGGCATGAACTTTATGCTCGGCTGGAACGAGCCTCCTAAGCGCGCCATGGCTCTCGGCGATATCCTGCGCTTCAAAGACGGCCGCAACATGCCCGATGTTCACGCCACGCTGTTCGATTACGGGCGTGCTCCCATTTATCTGCGCCTCAATCTCGGATGTGATACGCCGGAGATTTACCGCTTCCAGGGCTCTAAAGGCATTCTCGAAGTCACCGAATACGCCATCACTTATTTCCCGCAATCCGGCGAAGACGAATCTCCCAGCTATTACACTTCCGGCTATCCGCAAGCGATGCGCGAAGCCTATCTCAAAAAGTGGCACGAGGAGCACGACCCCAAGCCCGGCAAGGAACCCATCAGGGAGGGATTCAGCTATCGTGGCGAATCCTGGGACGCTGAAAAGCCCCACCTCTGGAGATTTTTCCAGGGCGCGCGCAACCATCAGCAAGTTACGGAAGACACCGTCTTCGGCCACAACGCCGCGCTCGCTTGCCACATGGCAAATCAATCCTATTTCCGCGGAGCCGCCGTCACCTGGGACGCCGCCTCCAACCAAATCAAATCCTAACGCCAGGTTCACCTCGCCCTGCTTAATTATGTGTAGGGGCGCAGCATGCTGCGCCCCTCTCGGCAAACTCGTCGCCAAAATTTTCCTTGACTTTTCTCGATTTCATACTATACTTAACGGTGTAGATAACTACGTGTGGGGCGCGGGAGCTTGCTCCCGCTTTTCTTTTCAAGGCCGCCATTTCCGCCTTGCCGGCCCAGACCAACCAAAATCGCGCCCTTTAGAATCAAACGGTTACGAAATGCTTTTTTTGTAACTCCTTTGTTTTGACACTCATGCATTTTCATGTGGGGGGTACCCCCTCACCGAGGAAAAAATGAACACAAACTCTCACAGTTCCACGCTCTTGCCTCTTGTCAGAACCGGCGCCGAACCGGGCCGCTGCAACCATCGCTTCCCCAACGGTAAGCGCTGCCGCCTTCCTGGCTCGGATTCTCAACTCGGGCTTTGTCTCCGTCACTTCACCATGAGTGCCGCGGCCGAGCTCTCCCGCAGGCACGCTCATGATGACGCTGAAGATTTCTCCGCAGAACTCCTTGGCCAACCTTCCGAGCTGACGTCTACTGTACAGGTGAAGCAGTTTCTGTCTCGCCTTCTTCTGCTTGTTACTAGCGGGCGCATCTCCCCGCGTCGCGCCGCCGTTCTTGTCTACATTACCAATCAGCTCCATTTCTCACATACCAGCCCTCGCCGCTAACAGGAAGCGCACTCCCGCCGACCGCCAGGCTCGAAGTGACGGGTGCCGGACATGGCCGCTGGGAGAAGCCTCCTATTGTGCGGCGAAGGGCAAGGGCTGATAATCGGAACAGGAGTACGGCTATGAAACAGACCCAGGAACATTCACCTCTAAAGGAAGTTCAGGCGCCTCTCGAAGAAGACCAAGCGCCGCTGAAGGAGCTGGATGAGTGGGACGATTTTGTCGCCACCCGCTACCGGCAGGGCAAATCGGAAGAAGAGTTCCGGAACTATAAAGCCGACGCCAATCCCACGGTGACGGAGTTCTACCGGCAAAACCACAAATACCAGACGCTGGATTTCGTCCTGAAGAAGAAAGCCGAATACTGCGGCCTGAAGCGCGGGAAAAAGAGCATCTGGGAAATGGCCGAGTACCTGAACACTTTAGTGGACGACAGCGATCCCGATACCGATGTGACGCAGATCGAGCACCTGCTGCAGACCGCGGAAGCGATTCGCAAGGACGGCCATCCGCGGTGGTTCATACTCGCCGGCTTTGTGCACGATCTTGGAAAGGTTCTCTGCCTCTATGGCGAGCCGCAGTGGGCCGTCGTCGGCGATACGTTTCCCGTGGGCTGCGCATACTCAGATCAGGTGGTTTTTCCGGAGTTCTTTGCCGCCAATCCAGACAGCGGCAAGCCCGAGTACCAGACGCAATATGGAGTCTACGAGCCGCACTGCGGCTTGGATAACGCGCACCTCTCGTTTGGACACGACGAATACATTTTTCGCGTGACGCAGAAATACCTGCCCGAAGAAGCGCAGTACATGCTCCGGTATCATTCGTTCTACGCGGCGCACAAGCATGGCGCTTACCGCCACCTGATGAATGACCACGACGAACCGATGTTCGAGTGGGTGCGCAAGTTCAATCCCTACGACCTCTACTCGAAAGGCCGCGAGCGCCCCAACGTGAAGGAAATCCTGCCTTACTATCAAGAGCTCGTCTCTGAATTCTTCCCGGATAAAATCGACTGGTAAGCGGTCTTGAGGGCAATTGGGTGAACGCGCTCATCCTCAAAGGCCGAGGGTGGTGCCAGGAAATGGCAGGAGGAGCGAGCCGCGATGCAGTATCTGGCAAGAGTGATCAAGCAGCACGAAGAAAAGCGGAAGGGGGAGAGGCTGTACACGACGGCAGAGGCGGCCAAGCGAGCCGGAGTATCGCGGCAAACGCTGCAGACGTGGATGGCAGTGGGAAAAATCAAAGGGCCGGAGCTGATCCGGCCGGTGCACATACGGCTGTGGAGCAAAGAAGATATCGCCCAGCTGAAGAAGGTGGGGAAACGGCCGGGAAGGCCCAGGCGAGAAGACGCAGGCAAAAAGAAGGCGCCTCCCCCAGTGTTGGGCGAATGGCTGAAGTGAAGTGCGGCCCGCCTGCGAAGGCGGACGCTGCAACGACTGCTCAGAATTCCGGCGGCGGCGGGCAGCCGAGGAACTCGCGCTGCGGGACATTCCCCATATATTGCAGGTCAGCGATGCCGATCTTGCTGGTGTAGAAGCCATCGCAGGTCATATTGCGCAGGAAAGAAAAGAAAGCCACTCCCTGGCTGAGCGAGGGATCCTTCTTGCCGTTTTTGCGAAACGCAATCAAGTCCAGAATTTCCTTCTTCTGTTCCGGCGTGCATTCCATAAAGACTTTGCCGTAGCGGTCGCTGCAAGCGGCGTCCAGCCAGAAGAAACCGCCGCCGAGCCTTAGTTGATATTCGGGATTCTCGCTGGTGAGCAGATCGATGAACTCCGGCGCTCCCGCTTCCACAGCGCCGCCGGATTTTTCGTCCTTGGGGATGATGGTGTCGCAAAGAAATGTCAGCGTGGCGTACTGCGACGCCGAAAAATATTTCGGCGTGTACGCTCCCGCGGGAGCGGCAGCCTTTTCTTTGTGCACCATCTGGTGGACGTACTCAGCGGCCTCGGCGGGAATGACTTTCAGGACCGAGCCGGCGGCGGTGACAGCCAAAGTGCGCAGGATGTCGCGGCGAGAGATAGATTCGTTATGCATGTGCGTTCCTCATTTGAAAGAGCAGGGTTGAAGCCCTGTCTCTACAAATTCCCTTTCTTGGCTTCGTCGAGGAGATACTCGGACGCGCGCCAGGAGAGCGCCATGATGGTCAGCGTCGGATTCTTATCCGGGTTAGTGACCAGCGACGCGCCATCGGTGACAAACAAATTTTTCACGTCGTGCGCCTGGCAGAAGCCATTGAGCACGGACGTTTTCGGGTCGGCGCCCATGCGCGCGGTGCCCACTTCGTGAATAATCTTTCCGCCCGGCTCAATCCCGAAGGGATACTCGCCGTGAATAGTAGTTTTGGTGCGGTATTCGCCGCCCATGGTTTCCACGATGGCGCGAAACGTTTCTTGCATGTCCTTGGCCTGGAGCAATTCGTAGTCCGAGAACTTGAAGTGGAAGCGCAGCGCGGGAATGCCCCATTGATCGACAACGTCGGGATCGATCTCGCAGTACGTGTCCGGATTGGGCAGCATTTCGCCGCGGCCCGCGAACCCGATGTGCGTGCCGTAAACCTGGCGAGCGCGCTGCTTTAATGTGGCGCCGTAGCCTTCTTCATCGCGGCACAGGCCGTAGAACATGCCAACACCGGGCATCTCGCGTCCGCCGCCAAATTCGATGTGATAGCCGCGCGGAAAATCATTCTTGCGGTCGAATTTCCACCAGGGCATGTACATGTGCATGCCGCCAACCCCGTCGTGATTGTGCGGCGGCATCTTCTCGAGCTGCGGGAAGTAGCCGGAACCGCTGCTGCCGACCGAATCGGTGAGATACCTGCCGACGGTTCCAGAAGAATTGGCGATGCCGGTTGGAAATACTGTGGACTTGGAATTCAGCAACAGACGCGCGGATTCGCAGGCGCTGGCGGCCACCACGATGGCGCGCGCGTTGATGCGCTTTTCCGTGCGCGTGGCTTTGTCCACGTACGAGACGCCTTCGGCTTTGCCTTCTTTGTTGACGATAATTTCGCGGGCCATCGCGCCGGTAATCAGGGTGAGCTTTCCCGTTTTCATCGCGGGCGGCAGCAGAACCTGGCTGGAGCTGAAATTGGAAGCCGTGATGCAGCCGCGGCCGCACTGGCCGCAATAATGGCAAGGCAGGCGGCCGTTGACCGAACGCGTGAGGATCGCGAGGCGCGACGGAATGCAAATAATGTTGAGCTTGTCGCACGCTTTCTTGACCATCAATTCCGTGCAACGCGGCTTGGGTGGAGGCAGAAAGACGCCGTCGGGCGCGCTGGAAACATTCTCTTTCGTTCCGAAAACACCGATGTAGCCTTCCACTTTGTCGTAATACGGCGCGAGATCTTGGTAAGTGATGGGCCAATCGTCGCCGAGACCGTCGCGCGTTGCCGACTTGAAATCAATGGGGGCAAAGCGCAGCGCGATGCGTCCCCAGTGATTGGTGCGGCCCCCCACGATACGGGAACGAAACCACTCAAAGCGCGAGCCGGGAGCGGAAGTGTACGGCTCACCTTCGATTTTCCACGCGCCATTCGGAGCAAGGAACTCGCCGAAATTTTCGCGCGCATGGCCGCCGACGCCGGCGCCGCGATGCGGCGCTTCGTACGGCCACATCAGCATCTTGAAATCTTTTTCAGGATTTACGTTCGGCCCGGCTTCCAGCAGCGCGCAGTTCAGGCCACCCTCGGTGAGAATCTTGGCAGCCATGCCTCCGCCCGCGCCGGAGCCGATGATGCAAACGTCATATTGCTTTGGGGAACGGATTACTTGAGGCATGGGACGCTATCTCCCTACAGATTATTTTTCTTGAGTTCAGAAACCGCAAAGTCGCAGGCGCGCGCCGTCAGCGCCATATACGTGAGCGAAGGGTTGACGCATGCCGCAGAAGTCATGCACGCGCCGTCGGTCATGAAAAGATTTTTCGCATCATGCGTCTGATTGTGTTCGTTCAAGACGGAAGTTTTGGGATCGCGACCCATGCGCGCCGTGCCCATTTCGTGAATGCCCAGACCGGGCGAGGAAATGTCTTGGTAGACATAAATATCCTTGGCGCCGGCTGCGGCGAGCATTTCCGCGGCCTGGACGGCAATGTCTCTCGACATCGCGTGCTCGTTGTCGCCCCAGGCGCAGTTAATTTTCAACGTGGGGATGCCCCAAGCGTCCAGCTTCTCCTTGTCCAGTTCGACGTAGTTATTGTGATAGGGCAGGCACTCGCCGAAGCCGCCCAATCCCAAGCGCCACGGGCCGGGCATTTTGATGGAGTTCTTGAATTCCACGCCGATACCGGCCTTCGCGGCGTTGGCCGACCAGCCGTCGCGGCTTCCTCCGCCCTGGTAGCCGTAACCGCGGAGAAATTCTTTCTGCTTGGTCTTCACGTTTCGAAAACGCGGGACGTAAATACCATTTGGGCGGTTGCCAAAAGGCATTTTGTCTTCGTGGCCCGGCATTTCGCCGCCGGCTCCCGCGCCCATGTGATGGTCCATGAGATTGTGGCCGAGCTCGCCGCTGGAATTGGCGAGACCGTTGGGAAATTCTGGCGTGGCAGAATTCAGGAGAATGCGTGTGGATTCCAGCGTGGAAGCGCAAAGGAAAAACACGCGGGCCTTGAATTCGAGAGGGCCCTTGGTTTGCGCATCGATCACGCGAACACCGCTTACACGGCGGGTTTTTGGATCAAAGATGAGGCTGTGGACGACGCTGTACGGCCGAATCGTGAAGCGCCCGGTTTTTTGCGCCGCAGGAAGCGTGGAACTGAGACTGCTGAAATAGGAACCGGTGATGCAGCCGCGATGGCAAACGCCGCAATAGTGACAGGCAGCGCGCCCTTTGTGAACGCGCGTGAGCACGGCCGCGCGGCCGATGGTCATCATGCGATCATCAAAATGTTTGGCGAGCGCGTCGCGAAAATCCTGCTCGACACAGGTCATTTCCATCGGAGGCAGAAATTTTCCGTCGGGCAATTGCGGCAAGCCTTCGGACTGGCCGCTGATGCCGGCGAACTCTTCCACATAGTCATACCAGGGTGCGATGTCGGCGTAGCGGATCGGCCAATCGACCGCGACTCCGTCCTTCAAATTCGCTTCAAAGTCGAGATCGCTCCAGCGATAGCTCTGGCGCCCCCAAGTGAGCGATTTTCCGCCCACCTGGCGGCCGCGAATCCAGGAAAAATGCTTGCCGGGAGCGGAGGTGTAAGGATTTTCTAGGTCATTGACGAAAAACTTGCTGGAGTATTCGTCGCAAGCGTAATAAACCTCGCGCTGAATGGGTTGCGTCCGCTGGCGTTCCGCGCGATTGTCCCATCCGCGATATTTCAAGTCGTACACCGGAACGTGCTCGACGTAGTCCTTCTCAGGAACGATGGTGCGGCCAGCTTCCAGAATCAGCGTGTTCAGTCCTTTTTCGGTAAGCTCTTTGGCCGCCCAGCCGCCGGTGATGCCCGAGCCGACAATGATCGCGTCGTACGTATTGGTGGCCATGTGAGTCTCCCCCTACGCTTTCTTTTCCGCGGGCAAAGACACACAGCCGTGATGAGCGCCCGGAATAATTTCCAGTTTCAATTCTTGCGTGAAGCCGATCTCAGAAGTGTAGTAGCCGTGAAGCGTGATGCCTTTGAAGACGTTGAAGAAATCCCCTCGAAGCTGCTTGTCACGGTCCTCCGGAATGGTATTTCCGTGTCGTCGCCGTCGGCGAGCGCTTTGTGCGGCAATGGATTCGTCCATGGAGCGAAGCAGTGTGACTTGTTGCGCGTGCGAAGCATCGACGAAATTCTTTCCGAACAGTTCGTTGCTTTGTTTGTCGACGCCGGCAAGACCGTCGAGAAAGTTCTTCCGTTCTTCTTCATCGGCCCATTCGGTGAGGATGACGTCGATGAATTCATTGACGCGCGCGGCCTTGGCGCCGGGCGTATCCGTTTCAGGAATAATTTGATCGATCATCGCGACGACTGTGTCATTCTGATGCGGGTTGAGCGTACGCAGCGTGTAGCCGGACGCCGGGTGGGCATCGCGGAAAAATCCCAATAAATCAGTCGGTACTGCTGGTAAAACACCGCCAGCCAAAAGTAGTTTTAAAGCTTCACGCCTTTGCATTGATCCTCCCCCGGCCCGATCACACGCAGAATATTGTCGCTCCCCGCGGCGCAAAATCAAGCCCCGCGCGGAAGAGCGTGCTATTCGCCCAAAAGCTCCTTGCGCACGTTTTTCAAAACGTAAGCGGCCCGCTCGACTCCCACTTCCCCCGCGAGAATGGGGTCTTCGTTCTCGATGCTGAGAATGCCTTCGAAACCAATGTCCATGTAGGCTTTGACGATCGACTTCCAAAGACCGGCGCCGTGGCCGTAGCCCACGGCTCGAAAAGTTTCCGAGGCCAGGTCCAGTTCGTTGGTCTCGAACGCAAAGTTCAGCACTCCGTACTTATTGACATTCTCGGGAAAAAAAACGGTGTCTTTCATGTGCGCGTGGAAAAGTGCGCCCTGTTTCCCCAGAAAGTGGATGACTTCAACAGGATCGCAACCCTGCCAGAAGAGATGGCTTAGATCGCAATTCGCGCCGATCTCTTCGCCGACGGCTTCGCGGAGTTTCATTAGCGTGCGCGGGTTATAAACGGCGAAATTCGGATGCATCTCAAATGCGAGACGCTTGACGCCGTGTTCGCGCGCGTATTTCGCTGCATCCTTCCAATACGGAATGATTTTTTCTTTCCACTGCCAGTCCTGCATCTTGGCGTACTCGGGAGGCCAGCGATAGGTAATCCAGTTCGGCTGGGTATCCTGTGGAGTGCCGCCCGGACAGCCGGAAAAACCGACGATCACTTTCACTCCCAACATTTCAGCAAGGAGAACGGTCTTGCGGAACGTATCGATATCTTTCTGGGCGTGCTGGGGATCGGGATGAATGGGATTGCCGTGGCAACTAAGAGTGGCGACACGAATCCCGCGGTCCTCAAACTTTTTCAGCCAGGCTTTGGCCTGAGCGCGATCCTTGACGAGGTCGTCGAGCGGGCAATGCCGATTATTGGGATAGCCGCCGGTGCCAATCTCCATGGCTTCCAGACCTAGGGCCGTGACTTTGTCCAACATAGCATCCAAGGAGAGATGGTCGTAAACGGGATCGAACACGCCGATAGGGATTTTGCGCAAGTTGCCGGCTGGCTTTGCCGCAGGAGCGCCGGAAATTGGATCCTCGGAATTTGCCGCGTGTGCCAGCATCTCACCGCCGGGAACCGCAGCCGCCAGCAAACCACTCGTGGCAGCCAAAAACTCCCGCCGGCCGATGGCGGAGTTCTCAGATTGCTTCTTCATGCGTCTCCTCGACGAGCGCAGTAGTGGAGTGAGCACCAATGTTTCCGCCGCATTATACGTCAATGTGACGCGTAAACAAGCGTCGAAAATCGTTTTTCTAAAGGGTTCAGACCGACGGGGAGAACCAGCAAAGAACACTTTGACTCTGGACTATACTCCAGGGTGTAGGTTCTGGAGAGGAGCAAGAGCAATGCAGATTGGCATGGTCGCTAAAAGAATTGGGCTCAGCGTTGATGCGATTCGCTTCTACGAGCGCAACGGTTTGCTTCCAGCGCCTCCCAGGACGCCTGGAGGTTTCCGGAGATACGGTGAAAACGAGGTGGAGACGCTGGCCTTTATCCGTCGCGTCCAGGGCCTGGGCTTCAGGCTCAGCGAGATTCGAGCGCTCTTGAGACTGCGGGCAAATCGCTTGCAGCCTTGTGCGCCGGTGCAGCGTCGATTGCAAGAAAAGCTCACGGATGTCCGGCAGAAACTTGCCGACCTTCATGGGCTCGAGAACGAATTGCGATTGGCTCTGCGCAGTTGCAAGCGAGAGCTGCACAAGCGGCACGCTCATTGCCCGATTTTAAGGGAAAGAAATCTGCGGAAGGCGGAGAGCAAAAGTGAAAGTTGAGGTTTTATATGTCGCGGAATGCCCTTCTCATCCAGCGGCTGTGCGCTTGGTCAAAGATATCCTGCTGGCAGAAGGTCTCGCGGAAAAAGTCCAAGAAGTGCTCGTCAAGGACGAAAGAATGGCTGGCGAGCTCAAATTCCCTGGCTCCCCGACCATCCGAATCAATGGACGAGACGTGGCGGGAGAGACGCAGAAGACAAGAAATTTCGCGCTTAGTTGCCGTTTGTATCCCGGATCGAAACAAGCCGGTCTTCCGCCGGAGGAAATGATTCACCGGGCAGTGATCGAGGCCCTGCAAGAGGACAGAGCGTGAAACAAGGAACGGGAATCTCGGCTTCACTGGCGGCGATCTTGAGTTCCGTCGCGACGATTAGTTGCTGCCTTCCGCTGGGATTCGCCGCCGCTCTCGGAGCTGGCGCAGCGAGCGCTTTCTTCACCACGCTGCGTCCGTGGCTTCTGGGACTCTCCG
>Ga0209157_1004719_pt1 | contig 10104 bp, 7 predicted proteins | sample GraSoiAngelo_135_FD_185892 | JGI IMG/M metagenome (GOLD analysis project Ga0209157, IMG submission 185892) | Grasslands soil microbial communities from the Angelo Coastal Reserve, California, USA - 14_0929_05_40cm (SPAdes) (version 2) | ecosystem: Environmental > Terrestrial > Soil > Grasslands ...
GCGCGTCAGCGTCGAGGACGAGCCCCCTTCCCAGACCCTTCAGCACTCTCACGGCGTTCTCGAGGTTCCCCGGACTTTGGGGACCCAACCCCGGTCCCACGGCGATGCTGTCAACCCTCGGCAGCCAACCCTTCAACTTTGAGATCGTTCCTCGGGTGAGCTTGGAGTCTGGGAGGGGGATGACGATGAAGTCGGGGGAGAGCGACCTCACAGCATCAGCGATGACCTCGGGGACGGCGATGTAGACGAGATCCACCCCCGCCCTCATCGCCCCAGAGGCGGCGAGAAAGGGGGCCCCGTGATATAGGCGACTTCCCCCCACGACGCAGACCACGCCGTTCATCCCCTTGTGCGAGTCCTTCCTCCTCGGGGGGATGGCCTTCGCGACGAACCCCGCGTCGATCGCGATGGTCCGCACCCGGCTCTGCCTCCCTAGCCTAGAAGTTGTAGTGTCGCGCCTTCTGCTCCAGGGTAACCAACGACTCGATCTGGCAGGTGAGTCCCAACCGGCTCTTGAGTTTCTGAACCGACTGGTCCAGCGAGGCTATCATGAATATCCCCACGATCTTTGCCCTCGCTCTCTCAGCGAGGCGTGCGAGCGCCTCAATCGTCGTCCCGGACCTCACCATGTCGTCGACCACAAGAATGTGCTCTCCCTTCTTAATCGCGTTCTTCGGGAGGTAGAGGTACTTCACGGAGGAGGGGGAGTAGACGACCTTCTGTTCGAAGAACTCCTCGACGCCCAGGTCCTTCTCTGCCCTTGCGACCGCGAGGTTGACATTGAACTCCCCCGCGACCTCCACCGCGAGGGGTATCCCGTCCACCTCCATCGTGAGCACCTTCTCCACAGGGACGAGGCTGAACTCGCTGTAGACCACCTTCGCGACCTGCCTCAGCAGGCCGACGTTGGAGGTCACGCCGCTGATGTCGTAGGAGCCGTCCGCGGTAATCCTTACCTGGTCTGTGACTATCTTCCTCAGGAGCCTCTCCCTGAATGTCGCGATGAACTTCTCCGACCTCGAGGCGCTCGGAAGGACGTGCCCTCTGACGTACCTGCTCAAAATGGGAGCCGAGAGTCCGAGAATCGAGGAAAGCTCCCTGTAGCTGTAGCTCTTCTTCAGCGTCGCCAGGAGCTCGACGGATGAGATCCTCGTCTTCACGTCGGTGACTCTGCTCAGGGCTGATACTTAGCGCAGGCATGTTAAAAAGCGTTGGATTTTCATCTCGCTGAGTGCATACGCCCACCCTATCGGTCAATAGGCGGGATCTCACCCCGTTGAGGCTTAATCACGGGAGCGTATCAAGCGGGGCAGATTGCTGTTGGCGAAAGTGAAGGGAATTGCTTCTGCGAGCAGCACTGGATCACTGAAACCCCGATTTTTTTCGCGTCTCAGGCGCACCCGCTTGAGGAGCGAGCGTGCTTGAAGGGCCAAAATGGCGGGGATCGACTGAGCCCGAAATTCGACGCCTTTTTCACTCCGCCGGAGGAGGTACCGAGGGAGAGCGACGCGTTGGCGGGAAAGCCTTTGTCATTCATCTTGCCTCAAGAGACTATTGAACCTTTGTCATCCAGACCTCGAACTCTTTGTCAACGAACTTCCATTCAGGATTAAGCTTTGTGTCACGAAGCTGAGACAGAAGGGCTCTGAAATCTCTTTGGTACTTTTCTTCGAACTCGAAGTAAGTCAAAAAGTCGTAGTCGAGTTGCATTCCCAGGTAGCGCGAGTGGTATAGCCTTCGAAATATCCGGTCAGCAAACTTCAGTCCGATGGCCGTATGACCTTCCCAAGATTCCGTCTTATTGAAATAGGCCTGGCGTTGGTCTTGTGCGAGCCTCCACCACTTCTCTGACTTGTGAATCGGTATCAAGACTCCGATTGTGTTCTCAGAGGCGGTGAGTTCCGGAATGGAAATTCTGTCGAGGAGTTCGCGATGTTGATTACTGGTGTAGTGCGACGGCTGTGCTACCCCGTAGAACTGCTTCACTTGCACGTTCTTCGGGCCCTTAACACCAGGGCGCGGTGGCCTAGGAGAATCGAGACGGACTCTCCAACCTCGCGGGAGATTGTGCACCATACCTTGAACCGGTACGACCTGTCGAATTCTGTAGTGAGTAACAGTCCCCACCCCATTAAGAAAGGGCTTCAGGACCCTCTCGCTGGGCGCTACGACAAAGCGGACCCAAACGTAATTTGCTATTCCCGCTGCCATCCTTTCCTACTCTCTCATTCCTCCAAATGCTACATATTTCGCCGTTACGTAACGAGAGCAAGGAATCTAGAGATCAGGAGGGAGCTAGGTGTATAGAAATCCATCTCGAGCAGGACTGCGGTCCACCACCCATCGACGCGAGCCCGCTCTGTGCCCGTCGATTCTTCAAGCTCTGACACTTGACCGGACACGCACACCAATTGCCTCCGACTGGTCGCGGTAGGGGGAACATTCACTGTGATTTCCACATCTATGCCAAGACATGATGTTGAACTGGCGATAGATTCAGGATGCACCTACGTCACCGTGGAAGTCTCGCAAGCCCCGAACTCCGAGCCGGTACGCACCGAAGAGGCGCCGGAGTGGATAATCGAGTCTGGAAAAGCGCTGAGAGAAGTGGGCATGCGACGCATCCTCACCTCCCGATGAGAGCCCTGACCCAATCAGGGAGGAATGCCTTGTCCGGGAAGTACCAGAAGAACCAGGCGAAGTTTGCGACAAGGTAGACCGTGGCGAGCCTGCTCGAGAACCATTCCCTTGTGGTGAAGTAAGCTGTGCCGAGGGCGAGAGCAGGCACCGCGGGGAGGATGTAGAAGGGGTAGGTGACCCTTCCGTAGAGCCAGAGCCCCAAGTAAGGGAGGTACCCCCAGAGGAACCAGACGAGAGCGAAGACACCCCCCTTGAGGTCCCCCTCACGCTCGGCCGATGGAGACCTCGCTTTCTCGCCGCCGCGCGCCCACCGATACACGATGAGGGGAACCCAGAAGAAGACCATCCAGACCATCATCATGTTCGTTACCCCAAAGTACCCGACTCCGACGTATACTATGTTGGCCTGAGCGGAGGAGACTGTCACGTGCGTTACCAGGTAGGCGATTGGCGTGTAGTATGTGAGCCAGTTGAGTGGTGTGATGGGTGACTTCAGTAGGTCGTCTGTCCACCCGGGGCCGGTGAGCGACCCACCGTACTTCAGCATGAACTGCAGATGTTGGAAGAAGGTTGGAAGTGAGGGCTGCGTGTACAGGGAGTCGTAGACCTGGAGGCCGATGATGAAGACGATACCAGCTGGTATAGCGATCTTCGCGAGCGAGTAAGCCCAGGCCTTTACTCCCCCCCGAAAGAAGGCGGTATGATACGTCAGGAGGGCCGCGAAGAGGAAGACTGCCGTCTCCTTGGAGAGCCCTGCAAGCCCCAGGATGAGGCCTGAGAGGATCAGGTTGTCGAATTTCCAGAAGCCGCGCCCGTAAAGGTAGACGAGGAAGCCAGCCATCGCGAAGAATGTCGTCGGAACGTCGATGAGGGCGGCTCCCGAATGGACGAAGAAAAGGGTGTCGAAAGCCAGAAGCAGGGAGGCGAAGTAAGCCAGTCTCATCTTGCGAGACAACAGGTACGTGATCGCGAACAGAAGAGGAATGGAGAGGGTACCAAGGATGGTGGGTAAGATTCTCCAGCCGAAGTCTGTGAGGCCGAAGAGTTCGATGCCGACCGCGATCAGCGCCTTGGCGAGATAGGGGTGCTCCAGGTTGCACGCGTCTGCATAGGGCTGGCACTGCTTTCCGGCGAGCAGCGACTGGGCGGCCGGCACGTAATACACCTCGTCCATTATGCAGCCGAAAGCCTGCTTGGTCGTGTCGTAGCAGTCCGTCGTCGGAGGGAGGTTGATGGTGTAGACGTGTAACAGGAAGATGGAGAGAGAGACGACGAAGAGGAAGAGGATCGGGTCCCGGAGGTCGGCGCGGCCCCTCCAGAGGGTTGCGACCCCCACGACCGCGGCTGTTGCCGAGGAGAGGATGAAGACGACGAAGAGAAGCTGAATCGCAAGGAACCCAGGGTCACTCCGCGAGTAGGCGTTCATGGCCACGAGGGTCACGCCTGCGGAGAGTGATGAAACGGCGAGAAGTAGCGCTCGCCTGAAGAGGGGGAAGGAACGTCCCGAGAGCGGGCGCTCGCTCCCCTTGCCGCTGCTCACGGCGCCCTCCATCCGCATGCTTGGGCGCCGACTCCTGCCGCTTTTAAGTCGTTGATTGAAGAAGAGAGACGCGCGCGGCTCATGAAGGTTCTAGAGAAAAATTCGGAAGACCGCCGACTATCGTTCGAAATCACCGAGACGGACCTTGGCGGACGGGTCGGAAGGCTCACCGTGGGAGGTCGAAGAGCGACAACCCCATGCCTTCTCCCCGTCGTGCATCCTGTCCATCAGATTATCCCCGCCTCGGATTTGAGGACGATGGGGTTCGAGGCCGTGATGACCAATTCTATGATTCTCTACAAGCGGGAGAAAGATGAGGGGAAGGCCCGGGGGATAAGGTCAATCCTCGGGTTCGACGGGTTGGTGATGACTGACTCAGGTGGCTACCAGGCGCTCGAGTACGGCGGGGTCGATGTGACCTACGAGGAGATTGCTGGATTCCAAGTGGCGATCGGTTCAGACCTCGCTGTCACGTTAGACCGCCCTACAGGTCTCACGAGTTCAAGGGAGCACGCGGTGGAGACTGTAGACTACAGCCTCAAGAACGCGCTCAAGACTCTCCGCGCCTACAGAGATAGAGGAACGGTCTGGGTCGGCCCGGTTCAGGGCGGGCTATTCCTCGACCTGCTCGCCAGGTCGGCCGGTGACCTCGTCGAGGCCGGCTTCGAGTTTCTCGCGCTGGGAAGCCCGACTCAGGTGATGGAGAATTACATGTTCGTCGAACTCGTCAGGATGATCTCGAGGGCGAGAAAAGAGATGCCGTACTCGATGCCCCTTCACCTCTTCGGTGCGGGTCATCCTCTCACGATGGCTCTCTCCATCGCGCTGGGTTGCGACACCTTCGACTCTGCGAGCTACATCCTCTTCGCGAGGCAGGATAGGTACATGACAGAGAGGGGAACGGTTGAGCTGAAGAGAATGCAGTACCTCCCTTGCAGCTGCCCTGTGTGTGCGACCACCTCGGTCGGCGACCTGGCCTCGATGGGGAGGGAGGAGCGGGTGAAGAAGCTCGCGCTGCACAACCTCTTCCTGCTCCGCAAGGAGTTGATGGCTTGCAGGGAGGCCGTGACCGAGGGGAGGCTCTGGGATCTCGTGGAGGAGAAGGCCGCCGCTCACCCGAAGGTATCGGAGGGCTTCCGCGAGATGGCTGGGCAAGCGGAATTGATGAAGGCCGGGACCGCACTTCTCAAGGAGAGGGGGCTCCTTCTCAGGAGCGAGACGGACGAGGAGCGACCCGAGCTGATGCTGGCTTCTGAACGTCTGAGGAGTATCAAGAGAAGGCGCCGCAGCAGCAGCACGGCCCTCCTTCTCCTAACCCGCGGCCGGCGTCTCCGAGGGGCCGAACTGCTCCCAGCGAAGAAACTCGGAACTGTGGACCTCTACAGATTGCACCCTCGACTCGGGGTTTACCCCGCGGAGTTGGACTTCCTCTATCCATTTACCCAGACGGTCGAGATTCGAGAAATGAACGGCAGGAGAAGAGGGAATGGGTCTGCCGCGGAGATCGGCCTGGAAGAAGTGAAAAGGATGGGATACGCGAAGGTTCTGACCGCGATTCCCATGCGAGAGGGCGGGAAGCTCAGGATCTGGAGGCGAAAGACCAGGCGTAGACGGAGGCGGAGGAGCCCCTCTCCTTCCTCTCCATCGCAAGCATCTCGCACTCGATAGCCTGGATGCCTTGAGGCGGCGCAATGTCGCCTCCAGCTCCACCCTCGGCGAGAACCCTTTCGCCGTTCAACAGCGGGGGAGACCTTCATTTCTCGTCTGAAGCTTCACTCGAACTCGTGACGCCTTGAAGACGGACGCTCGGATTTCTAGCGGCAAACCCTTATAGACGGAGACCAGACGCGTTTCCTCGTAAGGCTAATTCATGGACGTCAAGGTTCTGGGAGCCGCAAGGCAGGTAGGTCGGGTCGCTCTGCGTTCCTCGTCTCGCACAAGGAGACCTCGATACTCTTGGACTACGGGGCGCTCACCACGAAAGTCCCGGGTTTCCCGATGCACGTTCAACCGAAGCAGGTTAGGGCTATCGTCCTCAGTCACGCTCATCTCGACCACTCGGGGGCCGCGCCGATCTACTTCCTCGGGGGAAAAGTGAAGCTGCACAGCACGCCAGTGACCGCCGAGCTGAGCTCTCTCTTGATCCAGGACTTCATCAAGATCTCAGGGCAGTACCTCCCTTTTGAGTTCATCGACCTGATGTCGATGAACAACAGCACCGTGAGCCACGGTTACCTGGAGCCCTTTCAGATCGGGGACCTGACGCTCGAGTTCTTCGATGCCGGGCACATACCAGGCTCGTGCATCACATCCGTCGAAGGTGGCTCGAAGCGTCTCCTCTATACGGGCGACATCAACGGTAACGAGACGAACCTCCTGAAGCCATCATGGAAGAGCCTCGGGGAGGCCGACATGGTGATCACCGAGAGCACCTACGCCACCGCCGACCACCCGGAGCGGTCCGCCGTCGAGAAGGAGTTCGTGGACTTCGCGAATGCGGTCATCGAGCGCGGAGGTGTCCTCTTGGTCCCGGCCTTCTCTGTGGGGAGGGCCCAGGAGATCGCCATGGTCCTGTACAACCACGGTTTCAAGCACCCCGTCTCTATGGACGGGATGGCGCTCAAGGTGAACGAGATACTCTTGAGATACCAGGAGTACCTCAAAGACCCTGAGCTACTCCGAAGGACACTCGAGAGCACCGAGCAGCTCGTGAGCTGGAGTCAGAGGAGGAGTGTCGTGAAGCGCCCCTCCGTGATAGTATCGCCAGCGGGGATGCTTGTCGGAGGTGCCTCCGTCTTCTACAACGAGAGGCTCGCGAGGGACGAGAAGAACGCGATAGCGATTGTGAGCTTCCAAGTGCCGGGGACGGCCGGGAGAACCCTCCTCGACAAGGGGCTGACGATCCTCAACGGGAAGCCCACGAAGGTCAAGGCCGAGGTGAGGCGATTCGACTTCTCCTCGCACAGCGGAAAGAGCATGCTGATCGACGACCTGAAGAAGGTGAAGGGCTCACCCATGTTTCTCACGGTTCACGGCGAGGAGGAGTCCTGTATCTCACTCGCGGATGTCTTGCATCAGGACATGGGAGTGGAGGCGCGCGCCGTGGTTGCGGGTGAGGAGTTTCACGTTTGAGCGAGGCTCAACCGGCGCCGAGCGAAGGTCAACCGGCGCCGAGCGAAGGAAAGAAGGTGACTTCCCTCGGGGTCCTGAAGGCGCTCGTCTTCATCCTGGGAATACAGGCGGCCGCCGTTCTGCTCACCTACCTGAACGCACCCGTCTTCTCGCTCAGCGGCTATAGCTACGCCCCTCTCGGAACCTCACCCGCCGGTTCCGCGGGGAATACCCTCCTTCTCGTTCTCGTGGTCTTCGCGACGACGCTCGCCCTAGTTTGGATCCTCAGACAGAAGCGAGTCCTCTCCTTCAAGATCATCGTCTTCGGGGCGACGGTACTATCCGCTTTCTCTCTCACGCTGATTACGGTCGATAGTGTAACGTTGTACTTCTTCAACTTCAGCTCGCCCCTGTTCGACCTGCTGCTCTCCTTCGTGCCCGTTGCCCTCTTGGGCTACACGACCTTCGTGAAGGCTTCTTCGCGGATCTCGAGCGGGGTGCTCGCGTTGCTCTCCGCCGAGGTGGGCAGTTACTTTGCGAGTACCCTCCCTCTCATCACCGCGCTTCTCTTCCCTATCGCCTTCTCCCTCTACGACGTCTACGCTGTCTTCAGGGGACCGCTGAGAGAGTTGGTCTCGGCCGCGCCCGCGAGCGCGCTCGGTGTAATCTCCGTCAAGGCCGGAGAGTTCACTATTGGGCTCGGAGACACGGTCTTCTACTCTATGCTGCCTTCGCTGGCAATCTACCAACTCAACATACTCGGCGCCGCGGTAAGTGTATCCGCCGCCGTGGTAACCATAGCCGCTGTCGACGCGGGGATGGTCTTCACCCTTTACCTCCTGACGAAGAAGAAGCTGCTACCCGGCCTCCCCATCCCGATGGTGCTGGGGGTCGCCTCGCTACTTCTCTTCCTTCGCTGAGGTAAACTCCTCTACCGTGACCTTCAGCCCCTTCGTCAGGGCGTCAGCCTCCTCGGTCGTCGTCTTGTAGGTGTAAAGGAGGTCTCTGGTTCTCGCCTTAACCTTGGCCTCCTTCCCCTTCTTGACGACTCTGACTAGGGTCGCGGCTTCGAGCAGCTTTGCAAACTCTTCCCTCTGCTTGACCTCTCTCGGCATATCACACCACTCCCTCGCCGGTTCTGTTAACCTTTCGGCCCATCGCCGACGCTAACTTCCATCAGCTCGTCCGAAGCTACGTATCTGAACTGGATTGCCTTTGTAGACCTCACACTAGAATATTCGCGCTCCCTAGTTAAGCACCCATCAACCGATAAGTTGACACTCATGAAAGATGTTGTGGTCTAGGCTGACGATCCCAGGTTTGCCAAGACAGAACGCCCCGCCATATCTTTAATAAGGAGTTGAGACAAGCAATTATTCAGCGGTCCCGAAGAGCCGCTAGGATGTGAAAAAAGACGAGTTTCGGAAGAGGCAACTTCAACCGAGGTTCCGGCGGATTCAGGTCCTTTAGGCCAAAGCCAGTCGAAGTCGGCAAGGAGTACGACGTCACCATCTCTGAGATAAGCAGGCGTGGAGACGGCATCGCAAAGGTCGACGGTTTCGTCATCTTTGTGGCGGGTACCAAGCAGGGCCAGCAGGCAAGGGTCAGAGTCACGCAGGTTGCCAACAGGTTCGCCACCGGACAGGTGGTCGATAGTTCTGGGGCAATGGGCGGCGGAATGACGGCTGAGTCCAGTCAGGAAAGTGGGTCGGAAGAGTAAGTAAGGAAGGGAACTTCATCCCACGACGACGGTCGCCTGGCAGGCAACCGTCCCTTTTTCATTTTGTTTCGATTAGCGCAGCGTTCCGTCCGTTCTACCTGATATTCCCTCTCGACAAGTTCGCGACGTGTGAGCGGGCTCTGCGCAGATCCCTCGACTCGCCCGTGCGGAGCAGGGTGGTACAACTTGCCGTCACCCCAGGAGAGAGGACCACTCAACCTACTAGCCTCGAAAGAGCTGATAGTCAAGAGACCCTCCGGCCCTCTCGGAGCATTCTCCACACGCCGTCGAAGATGGTAAACTTGCCCATCCAGAGTGACCTCACGATGACCATGTAGAGTATTAACGAGCCGGGGAAGGCGTACGATATTCCGAAGACAAAGAGAGCCTGAGAGTAGCCGAGGACGATCACGAGCGCGTTCACCAGGTCGAAGACAAGGAACTCAACGTACTGCTTCGCTATCGGCGCGAAAACGAAGAAGGGGAGCAGAATCATGTTCATCTGGGGGGTAAAGATGTAGGTGCTGAATAGAAAGGCAAAGGTAAAGATCCAAGAGAGTTTCACTGTGTCGCGAATCCCCGTCTTGCCGATCATCCAGAGGATTAGAGCGACCTCCAGGACGAAGGTAGCAGTCGAGAGCGGGTGGCGGAGAGGTGAGTAGAGGTTGAGGAAGGTGAGCATCCATGAACCTTCGATGTACCAGTTGTAGGCGTACTGCCAGGGGGAGAACCAGAGGGATGGGTTCGCTAGGACGAAGGGGGCGTTCACCAGGCCGTAAGACGCCAGGCCCCCTGCGACGAATTTCGCCTGCTCCCGAAGTCCCTTCGACGAGAGGGTCATCCCGATCGCTGGGAGCGCGGTCACGAGATTCGAGGCGGCCGAGAGTCCCAGGAGCACCCCGCTCACCCATCGACTGCCTTGCAGGTACTTGCGCAGTGCGAAGGTCGAGAAGAAGACCCCTATGACATACCAGTTGAGGAGGAGCATGATCAGGAAGGAGGGGGTCACGATGATATACCGCATCACTCTCCCTTCGTCAATTCCGAGGAGCTTGGTGATCTTGACAGACTCTCGGATGAGGAGGAGCGTCGG
>Ga0209157_1004722_pt1 | contig 10101 bp, 6 predicted proteins | sample GraSoiAngelo_135_FD_185892 | JGI IMG/M metagenome (GOLD analysis project Ga0209157, IMG submission 185892) | Grasslands soil microbial communities from the Angelo Coastal Reserve, California, USA - 14_0929_05_40cm (SPAdes) (version 2) | ecosystem: Environmental > Terrestrial > Soil > Grasslands ...
TCTTTCTCCCCTGGGCAGGCTACTTTAACGCCAAGGTCATCTTCTGGAGGAGTTTGTTTACGTCCGGATAGGCTTCTATTGCCGAACCCGCAGGAACAAGTACCCGGCAAAACATAGGAATAAGATGTTGGCCGTCCAGCCTGCCAGCAGCGGGGGCAGCACATTGCTCCGTCCCAAGGCCAAGGCGACCGAGTGGGTCGACCAGTACAGGAACCCGACCAGCAGGCTATACCCGACTCCCCTGACCAGCCCTGTTCCGCGCGAGCCGGTTTCCATGAGGCTCATGGTGAGGCCGATCAGAGCCATGATCAGGCATACAAAAGGAAAGGCTATGCGCCCGAACAGATCCGTTGCGTACCGAGCCGGGTTGTACCCGTCTTGTCGGAGCCGCTCGACATAGGCGGCCAGCTCTCGCAGGCTCAACGCTTCAGAGTCGATACGGATGGTGTGACGGAAATCTTCGGGCTTTTGGTTCAATTGAACGGGGAGGCGGTCGAAGGACTGCGACCGGACACCCTGGTCGCCCTGAAACGTCCGGCTGATGCCGGAGACCAGAACCCAGCCCGCGTTTTCGTACAGCAGTTCCCTCGCGGAGACGAGTTCCCGGATGGTAAAGTCCTGTTCCAGGCGGTACAGGTTGACGCCGTAGATGCGTGGCGCGTTGTCGTCGGGCAGGTCGCCCCGCATGAGCGTTTGATCGCCCAGCCGCACCCAGATCTCATTGGCTTGGAAGACGGCGCGTGGATTGTGTTTTTCGATTTTGATCTCGCGCAGCGTTTCTGCCTGCTGATTTGCGCCCGGGATCACGGCGTCGTTGGCCCAGAGCATCAGGAGGCTCAGGGCCTGGGCGATGACGAGGAACGGGATCGAGACCCAGTAGAGGCTGATGCCGCTGCTGCGCATTGCGGTGATCTCGTTGTTTCGAGACAGAATCGAGGCTGTCAGCAGGGTGGACATCAAGACGGCGAGCGGTGTGATCTGGAAGAGGATGCCGGGACACTTCAGCACGAAGTACCAGAGGATATGGCGAAGTTCGGCTTGGTAGCCCACGAACTTCCGGATCTTCTCGACAAAGTCGACGACGAGGTACACGACGGCCAAGCCGCCCAGGCAGGTCGCAAACACCCGGAGGTGCTCGCGCAGGAGATAGGTCATGAGGAGCGCCATGGGGTTCCTCGGATGAGCTATAGGCGCAAGCGCCGGTGGAACAGCCAGACGATGACTAAGACAAAGACGGCATCAGGGAACCAGGCGGCGGCGAAGGGGCTCAGGACGCGGGCTGAGACCCAGAAGTCCCCGATGACGCTCAGGACATAAAAGAGGACGATGACCAGAATCCCCACGGCGAAGCCACCGGCCCGGCCGGACCGTTTCATGACGATCCCGAGCGGCATCCCGATCAGGCCAAACAGGATCGTGGAGACTGGGAAGGCTACGTTCTTATAGTAGTCTTCCAGGAGCCGGAGATAGCGAGGATCTTGTCCCTTCGTCTCGGCGATCTTCTGGCGAATTTCATACAGCGACAGTCGTCCTTCGGGTTCCGGGGCCAGGCTTTCGGATAGGTCTAGTTTAAATTCGTAGGTGGTGAAGCGGATCGTCTGGTACTGGTCGAGGTCCTTCGGATTCACATGGATGGTGCCGTCCTGAAGCGTCAGACCAAGGCGGTTGTGGAGGGGATCGTTGATGATTTTCCAGTCGCGGGCCACGATGATCCGAGGCTCGCCGCTGGTCCGGGTATCCGAGATAAAGATCCCAGAGGGACCGCCCGGCACGCTGCGCTCGCCGACGTACATGACCACCTTGTCCGTCGGGGTGTTGAAGACCCCCTCATCGAGTGCCAGCGATACTTGGTCGCGCAGCATGCCCAGCGCCATCTTCTTGAGGGACTGGCCCGTCCAGGGCTGGGCGAATTGGGCCAGCGTGAGGGTCATCAGAAAAACTGCAAACGAAAACAGAAGGACGGAGGGGAGGAGGCGCCACGCGCTGACCCCCGTCGCGTGCATTGCGGTGAGTTCCCGGTCCGAGGACAGCCGGCTGAACGCGCTGATGGACGCGATCAGACAGCCCATCGGCAGGGTCAGGACGAAGAAGGACGGCAGTAGCAGGAGGAAGGTCTTCAGCAGGGGCAGGAGCCCCACGCCTTTGTTGATCAGGAGCTCGATGAGCCGGAGGATCTCCCGCGTCATCAGGATAAACGTCAGCGCGCCGAGGCTCTGCGCAAACGGCACGCCGAGCTCTTGCAGGATGTACCGGTCGATCGTCCGCACGCGGAAAGAGCGCTCCAGGCGACAGTTATACTGGAAGGCTTGGGGCAAAGCAAATTGCGGCGACGACCCACTTGACACTCATGAGGGGCTGTGGTAGATGCACACCCGCAATTGTTCCGTCGATTCGTAGGGGGCTTTCTCAGGTATGGAGGCCTAGCACGGTGGGTCGTGGGACCGTGGGGCTGGTGTCACGAAAGGAGGGCGGTGTGAAGAGCAAAGGCACTGTCAAGTGGTTCAATGACCGCAAGGGGTTCGGATTTATTCGTATGGAAAGCGGACAGGACGTCTTTGTCCATTATTCAGCTCTACAGGGGGAAGGATTCAAGAGCCTCAAGGAAGGCGAAAGCGTCGAATTTGAGGTCGTGGAGGGCGCCAAGGGGCCTCAGGCTTCGAACGTCGTGAAGGTCGTTTAAGTTCCACGCAGGGTGTGGCGGCGCCACGCCTAGCCACAGTCTTTGGTCTGCAAGGGCCCATCCCCCGGGGGTGGGCCCTTGTCATTTCTGGCCGGGTGCAATTCTTGACTTGATGGGCCGAGCCGCGCTAGGTTACGCCAGGTTGTTAGCTGTGAGGGAGTGAGCGTGGCTCCTGATAAGACTGACAAGAAGGAAGCGACGATCGAGCGCGCCCGCCAACTCGCGGACACCGGCCAGTATGCCCAGGCCATCGCAGTCTGGCGCCAGCTGCTCGACGAATCCCCCAATGATGCCAATGTGTACAACACCATCGGGGACCTGTCGGTCAAGAGCAGGGCCAACGCGGAAGCGATCGACGCCTACAACAAGGCCGCCCGGTTTTTCCTTCAGGAAGGCTTTCACCTGAAAGCCATCGCCGTCTACAAGAAAATCCTCAAACTCGAACCGGCCCGCGGTGAGATTTACACGCTGCTCGGCGACCTGAATGTCGTCCGTGGCCTGATGAACAACGCCGTTGCCGACTACTTGTCCAGCGCCAAGCTTTTCCTGAAAGCCGGGAAGACCATGAACGCGCTGACGCTCTTTCGGAAAATTGCCAAGGTCGATCCCCAGAATACGGATGTGCGCCTGCGCGTGGCGGAACTCTGCCTGAAGGAGAAGCTCCAGGACGTGGCCATCGAGGAGTACCTGTGCGTCGGCAAGGAATTTCAGCGTCAAGGCCGTGGGGGTGAGGCCCGCACGCTCTATGACAACATCCTCAAGCTCGCGCCGGGCCATGCGGAGGCCCGCCGGCGGTTGGACACCCCCTATCAGCCTGAATTGGAATCGCCGGCGGCCGCCACACCGGAGCCCGATGAGATGACCGTCGCCGATGTGGTACAGGAGGAAACGGTGGAGGGGGGTATCGAATTGAGCCTCCCTGAATCGACGCTGTCGGCCCCCCTACAGCCCGCACCTGGCGCTGAGGGCGCACCAGGCTCCTTGTCGGAGTCCCGCCGCTTGCTTGCGGCCGGTGACCTTGCCGGAGCCGAGCGCATGGTCCGGACCTTTCTGCTTGACGATCCGGATCAACGTGAGTACCAGGCGGTCTTGGGGCTCGTCTATTTGAAGAAGGGCCAACTCTCTCCTGCCTACGACATTTTGCACCCCATCGCCAAGGCCTGGCTCACCAAGGGCCGACGTGACGAGGCGTCGGATCTGATCGATGCCTATCTTATGGCGGAACCTGACGACGACGATTTTCTCCAACTCAAGGCTCGAGTGACCAAGGAGCCAGCCGAGGAGAAGACTGAAAGGGCAAGCCCGAAAGTGGCACCGGCAGAGGTGGAGAAGCCGCCTGTCCTCCAAGTAGAGCCGGTGGAGGTTCTCGCTGAGGAGGCCGTACCGGCTGCTGCGGCGGGGATGTCCGCCGCCGGGGGCCTCGACCCGGACGTCGAAGCCCTCTTCCAGCAGTTCCGCAAAGGGGACAAGGCACACGCGCGCGATGGCAAGTATGAGACGCATTATGATCTGGGTGTCGCCTACAAGGAAATGGACCTCTTGGCTGAAGCCATCGAAGAGTTCCAGCAGGCCGCCTGCGGGCCGACGCGATTCATCGATGCGTGTGCCATGATTGCGGCGTGCTACAAATCCCAGCGGCGCAACAAAACGGCGATCGCGCTTCTGGAGCGCGCCTTGGCCGATCCCCGGTGCGTGGGGCCGGGGGGGCCCTACGTCAAGTACGATCTCGCCGTCCTGTACGAGGAGGAGGGCTTGACCGACAAGGCTGCCCGGCTCTTTACGGATATCCCCTCCATTGGGGATGCCCAGGATCGTCTCGATCGGCTCCGCGGCGGGCCTCCGCCTGCGGGGCAGTCCCCTGCCCAGACCAAGCGCCCAGTCTCGTATCTGTAAGCCGCTACGTCCGCGCTGGCTTCCTTGACTTCATCGCAAAACGGATGCTAGACTCACTCATCTTTTCAACAATTTTCGTAAGGGGCCTGTGCTTTGGCGATGCATGACGGCGACTTGCATCCACGTGTCCGGTTCGCGCTGACCGTCGAGGGTTCCGCGCAACCGGGCGGGGGAACGACAGCGGAGCAATCTGACCTGCCGCGGGCGCCGCGCAACGTTGCGGTCAAGATCGGGGACGGCAAGCTGACGCTCGATTGGGAGCCCGTTCCCGACGCCCTCTTCTACAATATCTACTACAAGACCACCCGTGGCGTAACCAAAGAAGGCAAGGAATTCGACCGGTTCCAGTACGACGCCGTCGGCATGGAACGGTTTAAGACCAAGATCGGGGTGACCAAGGAGAACGGAACCCTGATCGACACGGCCGCGCCGCCGTACATCCATACCGACCTGGCGAACGGCATGTGCTACCACTATGTCGTCACAGCGGTCACGAAGAATGGAGAGAGCCCGGAATCCGAAGAAGTCATGGGTATCCCGGCCCCGTATGTGTGCGTCATGCACTTCGGGACCGAGGGCTCTGATGACGGGGAGTTCAAGTCGCCCACCGGGATTGCGCTGGACCGGGAGGGCAAGATCTACGTGGCCGACACCGACACGCATACCATCCAGAAGTTCGACAAGGATGGGAAGTTCCTTATGCGCCTGGGCGACGAGCCGGGCGACGCCGAAGGCCAGTTCTATTACCCTCGGGGCCTAGCTTGCACCTCCCTGGGCGACCTGATCGTCATCGACGCCAACAACCACCGCGTCCAGAAGTTCGACACGGACGGGAACTTCCTGACCGTCTGGGGCAAGTTCGGCTTCGCTTGGAAAGGCTCCTCGCACGGGGTCTTCGACAATCCGTGGGGCGTCGGCGTTGACAAGGACGACAGCGTGTATATTGCCGACACGCTCAATAACCGGATCCAGAAGTACACGGCCGACGGGGAGCCGATCCTCATGTGGGGCAAGGAAGGCGCCTTTGAAGGGGCGTTCTTCTACTGCCGGGATGTCGCCATCGATTTCGCCGGGAACGTCTACGTCACGGACGAGATCAATAACCGCGTCCAGAAGTTCGACAGCCGGGGGAATTTCCTGGCCAAGTGGGGCAAGGAAGGGAATGGCCCGGGGCAGTTCAACGGCCCGTGGGGGATCGCGATCGACGCGCTGGGCAACGTCTATGTGACAGACACCGGCAACCACCGGATCCAGAAGTTCACGAGCAATGGCGCCTTCATCTGCCAATGGGGCAACCGCGGCAACACATTGGGCCAGGTGAACTTCCCCTACGGGATCGCGGTCGACCGGGAAGGCTTCGTCTACGTCGTGGATAGCGGCAACGCCCGCGTCCTGAAGTTCGCGCCGGTGGAAGGCACCCAGCCCGCCACGCAGGTCCCGACGGAGAAAGGCGCGACGGAATTGTCGGCGCCCGCCGAACTGATCGCCAAGGCGGGCGACACCGAAGTGACCCTCAGTTGGATGGACGTGCCGGGCGCGGCGTCTTACAACCTCTACTATCACACCGAAGCGAGCGTAACGCCCCAGACGGCGACCTGCGTCGAAAGCGTGACTTCGCCGTACACCCACGGGGGGCTGGCCAACGGCACCAGCTACTATTTCATGCTGACGGCGGTCAGCGCGGAGGGAACGGAGAGCCCGCCGTCGCCTGTCGTCGAGGCGACGCCGACGATGATCGACCTGGCCGCGCCGCAGAACCCCTACATGATCATCAACCATGGGGCGTTCATGACGAACCTCCCCGACGCGATCCTGACGGTCTCGGCCCACGACGTGGATTCGGGGGTCGCGGGCTACTTCATCTCGGAGGCGCCCACCACGCCGACGGCGTCGACGCCGGGGTGGGTTGACGTGGAGCCGGTCGGCAAGTTCGGCGCCACGGTGCCCTATACCCTCTCGCCCGGCGACGGCAAAAAGACCGTCTATGTCTGGTTCAAGGACGGGTACGGGAATATCTCTGCGCCGGCGACCAATTCCATCCTCCTCAACACCTCTGGCTATGTCTGTGTGAATCTCTGGGGGAAGGCCGGCAGTGGCGCCCACCTCCTCCATGGCGGAGAATTCGGCACGCCCTCGTTCGGCCTCACGTGCGATCAGACCGGCAACGTGTATGTCGTGGACACCGGCAACTGCCGGGTCCAGAAATTCGACAACGCGGGGAATTTTGTCCACCTCTGGGGCATGTTCGGCACCGCCCCCTCGAACTTCCACAATCCCACCGGCCTCGCCGTGGACGATAAAGGAGTCGTGTACGTCTGCGACACCAACAACCACCGGGTCCAGCGGTTCGATGCCAAGATGGGCAGCTACCTGTCCAAGTGGGGCCGGCAGGGCGGCGGCGAGGGGCAGTTCAATGCCCCCTGGGGCGTGGCAGTTGACAACACCCGGGGCTACGTCTACGTTGTGGATAGCGCCAATTTCCGCATTCAGAAGTTCGACCGCAGCGGCGAGTTCGTCATGGCACCTCTGGGGCATGTTCGGCACCGCCCCCTCGAACTTCCAGAATCCCACCGGCGTCGCCGTGGACGATAAAGGAGTCGTGTACGTCTGCGACACCAACAACCACCGGGTCCAGCGGTTCGATGCCAAGATGGGTAGCTACCTGTCCAAGTGGGGCCGGCAGGGCGGCGGCGAGGGGCAGTTCAATGCCCCCTGGGGCGTAGCGGTTGACAACACCCGGGGCTATGTCTACGTCGTGGATAGCGCCAATTTCCGCATTCAGAAGTTCGACCGCAGCGGCGAGTTCGTCATGGCGTGGGGCAGCTTCGGCAACGCGGACGGCCAACTCTATTTCGCTCGCGGCATCGCCGTGGACGAAAGCGACGGGGCGGTGTACATCGTGGACATGGGCAACCATCGGGTCCAGAAGTTCGACACCAGCACGAACTTTCTCCCGCAGCTTCTCGTGAAGTGGGGGACCAAGGGGCAGGAACCCGGCCAGTTCTGGAATCCCTGGGGGATCGCCGTCGATCGGGACGGCTTCGTGTACGTGACGGACACCGGTAACCACCGAGTCCAGAAGTTCGATCGGGACGGGAACTTCGAAACGCAGTGGGGCGGGTTCGGCAGCGCACGCGGACAGTTCAACTTCCCCTATGGCATCGGGGTGGACCGTCGAGGCTCGATCTTCGTGCTCGACAGTTCCAATTTCCGGGTGCAGCAATTCATGACGGCCGACGAAGGGGAGTTGCAACTGCGCGAGCAGGCCGAGGTGGCCGAGTCCGAATCTTCCGCGTTGGAGGAGAAGAAGACGATCCAACAGGAAACTCCTGGCACGCATCTCTTGTCGACGCCGAAACAATAACGACATGCTGCAACCTTCCTTGCCGGTGGGACTGACCTTCGACGATGTGGCGTTGGTCCCCGCTAAATCCTCCGTCTTGCCGGCCGAAACCGACACCCGCACGCGGTTGACCCGCCGCATCACGATCAACATCCCTATCGTCAGCGCCGCCATGGACACGGTCACCGAGGCCCGGCTGGCCATCGCGATCGCCCGTGAAGGTGGGATCGGGATCATCCATCGGGTGCTCTCGCCGGCAGACCAGGCGGCCGAAGTGGACAAGGTCAAGAAATCCGAGAGCGGCATGATTCTGAACCCGGTGACCATCTCGCCAGACCACACCATCCGCGACGCGCACAAGATCATGGAGCAGTACCGGATTTCCGGCATTCCGGTGACCAAGAACGGCAAGCTCGTCGGCATTGTGACCAACCGGGACCTGCGCTTCGAGACACGCATGGATCTCAAGATCTCCCAGGTCATGACTCGGGAGAACCTCATCACGGCGCCGGAAGGCACGTCGCTGGATAAGGCCCGGGAGATTCTGCACCAGCATCGTATCGAAAAGCTCCTGGTGGTCAACGACCGCTTCGAACTCAAGGGGCTGATCACGATCAAGGACATCGCCAAGCGGATCCAGTACCCCGACGCGTGCAAGGATGAGCACGGACGCTTGCGTGTGGGCGCGGCGGTGGGAGTCGGGGAGGATGCCGATCAACGCGTGGCGCTGCTCAGCAAAGCCGGGGTCGACGTGGTCGTGGTGGACACCGCGCACGGCCATAGCCAGGCGGTGCTGGACACCGTGCGCGTGTTGAAGCGCCGCCTGCCCGAGACGGAGGTCGTGGCCGGCAACGTGGCCACGAAGGAGGCAGTCCGCGATCTGATCGCGGCCGGGGCGGATGCCATCAAGGTTGGTGTCGGGCCGGGCTCCATCTGTACGACGCGGATCGTGGCGGGCGCCGGCGTGCCGCAATTGACCGCCGTGGCGGAGTGCGCGGCGGCCGCCCGCGCGAAGGTGCCGATCATCTCCGACGGCGGGATCAAGTACTCCGGCGATGTGACCAAGGCGATCGCGGCCGGCGCCTCGTCGGTCATGATCGGCGGGCTTTTCGCCGGAACCGAGGAAAGCCCGGGTGAAACGGTCCTCTTTCAAGGCCGCACCTATAAGGTCTACCGGGGCATGGGCTCGCTCGGCGCGATGGAGCGCGGCGGGCGGGACCGGTACGCGCAGAGGGATGAGCCGGTACAAAAGCTGGTGCCGGAAGGGATCGAAGGACGCGTCCCGTACCGCGGCACGCTGTCGGGAGTGGTGTACCAACTGGTCGGCGGGTTGCGCGCCGGCATGGGGTACTGCGGCTGCCGCACCATCGCCGACATGCAGAAGAAGGCCCGCTTCATTCGGATCACCCAAGCCGGTCTGCGGGAGAGCCACGTCCACGACGTGATCATCACCAAGGAAGCCCCCAACTACCGGTCTGAGGTTGAGCTCTAACCTGTTTCCAAATGCGATGGGATCCGCACACGAGAGAATCCTGGTCCTTGACTTCGGCTCCCAGTACACACAGCTGATCGCCCGCCGCATCCGCGAAGCCCACGTCTACTCCGAAATCCTGCCGTACAACGTGCCGCTGGCTCGGATCCTGGAACGCCGACCGGCTGGCCTGATTTTCTCCGGCGGCCCCGCCAGTGTCTACGATCGAAAGGCGCCGAGCATCCCGGCCCCGTTACTGGAGGCAGGGATCCCGATTCTGGGCATCTGCTATGGGATGCAACTCGTGACGCAGGTCTTGGGAGGGAAGGTGGCGCGGGCTGCGCATCGCGAGTACGGCCCGGCCACGCTGCTGGTCGACGACGCCACGGATCTGTTCAAGGGTTTCGAGGGGGATCGGGCGCATCCGGCCGTTTGGATGTCGCACGGGGACCGAATCGAAGAGATGCCCCCGGGGTTCCGCTCCATCGCGCGGACGTCGAACTCGCCGGTGGCTGCGATGAAGACGACGTCGCCCGGGCGTCGGATCTACTGCCTTCAGTTCCACCCGGAAGTCGCGCATACCGAGGGTGGGACGGCGATCCTGAAGAACTTTGTCTACGACATCTGCGGGCTGAAGCCGGATTGGACCATGCGGTCCTTCATGACGGATGCCATTGCGGCCATCCGGGATCAGGCGCGGACCGGGCGGGTGTT
>Ga0209157_1004724_pt1 | contig 10099 bp, 10 predicted proteins | sample GraSoiAngelo_135_FD_185892 | JGI IMG/M metagenome (GOLD analysis project Ga0209157, IMG submission 185892) | Grasslands soil microbial communities from the Angelo Coastal Reserve, California, USA - 14_0929_05_40cm (SPAdes) (version 2) | ecosystem: Environmental > Terrestrial > Soil > Grasslands ...
TCACTGCGAGAATCGCAAGCGCTACGGGAGCAGTGTTTGCGAGAAACTGGTTGAAGGAGAGAGGTGGATTCAGACCGGTTCCTATAATCACGTTCGTCGGATCCCCGACCATTGTTGCGATTCCTCCCACGTTCGCGGCTAATACTTCGGCTATGACAAACGGGATGGGATCGATTCCGAGACCGTCAAACACCTGCACAGTCAATGGGACGATGAAGAGGGCGACCGTGACAATGTCCAGAAGGCTGGCCATGCCAGCGGTCAAGAGTGGTAGGAGGACGTACATGAGGACGGGGTGGACGTCGACTGACCGGGCGAGGTGGAGGCCCATCCATTCGAAGAAGCCGGCTTCGCGTAGTGACGAGGCGATGATGAACATGCCGAGTAATACGCCTAGGGCGGTCCAGTTTATCGCCGAGAAGAGTTCAGTCTCGCTCAACACTCCGGTGCCAACCATCAGAGTGGCACCGAGGACCGCTGCAGACGGCTTATGGAACCTGTCTGATAGTATCAAGCAATAGATTCCGAAAAAGACACCGACCACTAGAACTGTGAGGGTCGTGGGAAGGGCCAAATCCAGCGCTGGCTCCGGCCTGGCTCATAAAAACCATCTCATGGCCGAACGGATTTTGTTGACGAAGGGAATGGCGACAATAACCAAAGACTGTTGAGAATTAATTCTTCGACATTAGGTTAATGGACCTAACACGTGTAGTCATCCCGAGGCTAGCGTGGAGGTAAACTCTAGGGATCGGAGTGATCCCGGAATTGGCATATCGGCCAGGCATTTGGTGAAAAAGAACAAATCGTTTTTGGCCTGCGGCTAAAGTGCGCAAAGTAGACAATTGTACCAATTAGTGCGACCGCCAAGCCTGCGAAGACTACGTACGGAGCGACCAGGGCGAGCTTGTTCACCGGGATGGTCCTGGCGCCCACGGAGACTGGGCTAACTGTGAAGGCTCCTAGCATGCTAGTCGGGTGGACCGTACAGTAGTAAGTGTATGTGCCTGCCGCGAGATTGATGGTGAAGGTGTAGGTTATGGTTGTGGTCGAGAAGGTGGTTGAGCATGGGTCCATCGTCGGACAGTCGGCCGTGTCGGCAACGCCGTCGTTATTACCATCGAGCAGGAACTGGTGTGGGGGCCCCGTCGCCGCTTCTCAGGCCCAAGGCGACCACGTCGCCCTGGTGCACAGTTATGGTCGGGTTTTTCGTGGTTGAGGCGTTCCAGCCTGTGATGAATCCAATGAGGAGGATCGAGACGTTTGTCGCATGCGCCTTCTGGACTGTCGGAAGGAGGTTTCGTGTGAACGGTTGCGTTCCCACTACGACCAGTAGGGCTAGTAGAAGCGCGAAGAACAGGTAGGTCCTGCTTCGCATTTAGATCCTACTACCGAAATCGGAGCTTTATAACATTATCGACCTTTTCTCATGCCCGTAGTGCCATCGCAGTTGTGACAGGCCACAGGGGAGTCTTATCGATGGGTCTGCTCGGACTGTCTCCTGACCGACTCTTCTATCGGACAGCTTTAGATTCTCTACCGGCTCATACCGTCAAACATCGAGTTCAACCGAAAGCCGTCTGTCAGTCGTGCCACGGCCCTTGTCGAGGCGTTGCAGCAAACGCCGTCGCAGTACGCCACCAGGACCCTGTTCGGCGGCAGCATGACCGGTATAGAAGCTTCATATTTGTCGTTTCAGGACAGGCTGCAACGGGAGCCCATTGGAGTTTTTCAGACACTGTCCAGGGTGCGGACGCAGGTTCCACATCAAGCTTGAAGCCAAGACACTGGTAGGCGTTGAGCGTGAGCCCACTCAAACAGTGAAGCGCGTTGTCGGAGGGCCTCGTGCTGACTGGCAGACCATACCCGTTATCGTCCATGACGAGAGACCGATAGTCTTGGACATAGAGGAGTTCCAGTACGTCTACAAGTGCAAGCACTGCGGGCATGAATGGTCAGAGAAACATGTCGAAGAACACCGAGAACACTGAAAAACGGCTTCGTGAATCATCCAGTCACTAGGCTTCGGGCCCGCATCTCACTCACTTCCTTTTGAGGGACACATCTCCCTTCTGCCCAGTCACGACCGAACGCCTTGGCGCGTCTCATTGTCTCCCTCGGTAGCTGAAGATTGAGTCGTGAGAGGATAGCCATAATACTACAGAAATGCTCTTGTCAATCCTGCGAGTGTCTGGAAAATGAACACTCGAAGCAACTTTGCGAAAAGATCGACTCTAGGAAGAGCACGTTCTGAGGCTGCACTTCTATCTCTCCTATTCGTTTTTCTCACGCTCGTAACGGTAGTGCCTTCAAGGGCTCTCTCGAGAGATCTCGTCCTCAGCACACCGCATCCAGCGAATCCTGTTCAGGTACCTACAACAGGTTTCACCATGACGGTCAATCCGCCTTCGATGATGCTCCAGGCAGGTTCCTCGAGCAGCTCAACACTTACCCTAACTAGCCTCAACGGATTTTCCGGCGTAGTCTCATTGACCGTTCGAGTCCAAGCTCCCGTTTTTCCATGGCCAGTGCTGAGAGTGACCGGTTCGGCGAGTCCAGCGTCCGTTACGCTGACCCCGGACGGAGCCGCAAACTCGACCATTCTGATCAGCACTAGCCCGAGCACAACTACGGGATCTTATACTATCTGGATTGACGCGACTGGTGGAGGGCAATTTCACCAGGCGGTCATAGATGCAGGAGTTGGACCATACTTTACTCTCACAGCCAGTACCAGCAACCTCATCATTCGTGCGGGGTCAACCGGGTCCTCAAGGCTCGTTTTGACGAGTCACGCCAACTTCCCTTTCAGTGCCAACTTCGAGATAAACGTCTATTTGCAAGGATCGGAGAGCGCATGCCCAACATACTGCCCGATCTATCCCACTGTTTCGATCAGTCCAAGTACAGTTAGCCTTCCAGCGCTTGGCACTAGTACGGCTGTACTGACAGTCTTGACGGCGACCAATGATGCACAGGGAACCTACCGGATCACAGTCTGGGGTGGAGGCTGCGTATGCATCCTGCCCTACACAACAGTCAACCTTAGTGTGATCGCCCACCCTGACATCGTCGGAGGTATTCTGAGTACTGTTGGCAAGCTTTGGGTCCAGTTCCCCTACATTGAATCCAGTCTGGTCATCCTAGCGGGAATAATCGGGATCATCGTGTTCTTGAGACAAGCGAGGAAACAACGCGAATTTGGTCGCGACGAAGAACGTGCAAAAAGACTGTAGCCATCATTCCGTCGGAAAGGGACAACATGGCTAGCTATCGCGATTGGTGCAGCAATGGGATAGTGAGAGGATTCCTAAGCACATTACGAGCTTGTTTTCCTCTTCCTTCTTGCGATTAAAGTCGTTCTGATGGCTGACCAATTCTTCACAGGGAAGAGGAATCGATTGAGGCTTGATATTTATCAGTGCAACAAGCCTATGCAGGTAGACAAGCTAAAGATTGACTCTGGAGATCGATTGTCCCTGCGAATGGAGTTCTTCAGACACTGCCCAGGGTGCGGGCGCAGATTCCACATCAAGCTAGTGGAGAAGAGTCTTCTTGACGATTATGGCTCAAAAACCGGGGACCAATCGTTGGCGGCATGGTGCATGGAGTGGCATATGTGGGAGAGGGGGGACCTATGTTCTTTGACATCAAAGAGTTCCAGTACAAGTACAAGCATTGTGGACATGAATGGTCCGAGACACGCCTCCAGGACAAGCTGGAAAGAGTCGGGCCCTAGGAAATAAGAGAACACGCATAAGATGCAGGCTCAGGCTGATCTGATACGGGAGGGTTGGATTCGAGCACCCGGTATGTGACCCCAGGGCCGAGCCAACAACATCCGTATTGGACTGGGGCCAAGATTACTGCTCTCGTCTTGGCTGTTTTGGCAGCTGTCGCAGCCATTGGGGCCGGAGTATACTTTCAGACCCAACCTCAGATTGACCGGACCTCACCCCAGCCACCGCAAACAGTGACAGTCTACGGTTCCGTGGGGTTTACGGGCAATATAGTCTCATGTGTGGAAGGAAGACTTGTAATTGACAGGATCGATTTCGACGATAGCCATGTCACATATTCCGCAACGGTAAACAACCATCATGACTATAAGATCAATCTCCCGAATCACAAAACGTATCACGTCTCAGCTCACTATAGTGACTGGTGTGGCACGTTCCTCGTCGACTGTGATGATCTCAATCTTAACCAGTCAGACGGTAGTTTTTACAATTTCGACACGGCGTGTAGTGGAGCTGCAGGCTGATGTGACGAGGGCGGACACGGTAGAACTCGCTTCGGCACGGGGTCACGAAGAATGGTCCTGCCGGTTCTTTTCCGAGTGTCTTAAGATTGCTACGACTGCACCGACGATTGCCACGGCCAGTCCTGCAGGCGGCTCGAGCTCGGACCGAGTCTGAGGATTGGCGGGAAGTCCGACGCCGATCAGTATAATGCCGATTAGGAAGAGCATGACTCCGGCCGCCTATTGACGTCTCTGAGCGACTCCTCCTTCTCGGGCTATCGGACGCTTCTCAAAGCATAAGACGCGTCTGGATTCTCCTCTCACGAGGTTCGATGTCAAGCGACCTCTAACGGAGAGGTTCTAGGAAACTATTTCTTGGTAATCTAGTACAGGATACTGATGGTTGGGAGAGTACTGAGATGCAAGCTCAAGCGGACTTGACAAAGGCGAACGCGGTCGAGTTCAGCGTCCGGGACGAGCCGTGGGTGAAGTACAAGCTAGAGGATGGGACGCTCCTGTTTGGTCGTCTTGTCATCCCGAAGATTTTCAAGGCTGACGAGTATGATCCGAGCGGCCAGCCTATCTACGCCTGGTCGAGCCAGAACCTCTTCACAACCATCTGTCCGAGACCCCTCAGGGGAACGCCGACGAATCCTCCCCCAACAACGATCGATCCTAGCACGACGAACACGACCTCTGTCGACTTCGAGCGTGTTGGCCCGGAGAGATGGAACGTTTACGAGCTTTCTGATGGTACAGTGTTGAGGGCTAAACTGGAAGTCACAGGTATCCTTCGGACGGACAAGTATGGACCCGATGGCGACCCATTGTACATAGTCAACAACCAGCCGATCACTAGAGTCAAGGTCCCGGAGACGCTTGTCAAGAAGCAGAAGATAACGCCGAAGGACACTAGGCCCAAGGGACTCTATGGATAGGGCCCGATAGCTCTTGGAGAATACGTCGCGATAAATTCTGAATATGGTGTAGTAGATTCCCTCGTTATCCTTAGACTAACCTGTGTCAGTTTTCCAAGTTCTACAGTAATGCTTATCGGTAGTGATGGGAAGAGTGATTCGGAACACCCGACTGCTCTCGGATCCTGGAGGAAGTTGGCAAGGCTCAACGAGTAAGTTCCCATGGCTAGTCTTGTCTGGAAGGTCCCGTACAACCTGCAAGTGTCAACGATGACCGAGCTGACCGGGACGAAGGCCTAGTCTCGGGACTGACGACGTGACGACGAACTCGGTCGTAGTACTTGGCGAAGCGAACGGTCCCAGTTTCGGAGCATGACGTTGAGATGTTGGAGATGCTGTGTTTCCGGTGATCTCCGTCTTCAACGACTGACCGGTTCCGTTCGAGTAGCTAGCAACCGGGGGTCTCCCAGAGTCCCCAGTAGCCCGTCATAGATACGAGCATGTGATGCTACTGCATAGGCTGAGATGCTCAGAACTAGCGCACCTAGTTGGACAGACAGTATCTGTGTCTCCATTCTGAAAATACTGTTCGTCTAGGTTACGACGATCGCGACAGCTAGGCCCGGCGGGATCGTGTTGTATCCCTCGAATATCGTTACGGTGCCTGTGTACAATCCTTTACAATCGATCGCACCCACGAGACAGTGCGCTGTCACAGTGACCGCGTCGGGGGATGGACCGCATGTCGCTTCGCCCGGTGGACCAATTGTGAGGCTAATCTTTGATGGGTTGCTGACCGTAGTGTGGAATACCACATCTATGAGCTTTGGGGCGCATTTGACAAACTCTCCGATGCTACCCGAGCTGCCGATGCCCGCGGTGCCTGAGAAAGTTATGGTGACCGGATTAGCTGACCATAATGCCTTTGGCGCGGTGAGGCTGGCGAATCCGACAGCCATGTAGGCTCCCACCATGATGAGGCTTATGGTGAGTCCTACCAGTAGATGCGGTAGATATCGTCTGATAGGACCCGACAAGTGCAAAGTGGGGGTCGCTGTTTAACAATTTAAGACTTGCCTCTTAATGGATTGTTAAAGATCGTGGGGGACGACTCGAGATATCCCGGTATCCCAGCTCCAGCCAAAGATCCGATTGTTCCCATTCTTCTGAAGCATAAGAAGACTCTCCATATTTCTGCTGTCTCTCGCAGTGCTCTTCTATCTCCCACAAATAGGAGACAGAAACATACGGTTGACAGGCTCGTAGCCGCACTCTTACTAGTCACAATCGCCAACTATACTGTTCAAGGCATCCTGTTCCTCTGATAGGTTGCTTGACGCATTTTGAGAGTCCCGGCCTTGTAATAGCCTAATCGCTCATTCACACCACGAAGCGTGTAAGGGAACGTTTTAACCGAAGTTTTCACAGGTAGCTAGTTGAAGAGTATTGCAGACCTCACTCCAGTCCGATGCGAACAAGGGGCTGGTAGCGGACATTCTGAGGCTGAAGAGTGAGAGGAACGCGGTCATACTGGCGCACAATTACCAGGTGCCGGAGGTGCAGGACATTGCGGATTTTGTGGGCGACTCTCTCGGCCTGTCTCAGGCTGCGGCGAGGACCCCGGCTGATGTGATCGTGTTCTGTGGGGTCCATTTCATGGCCGAGACCGCGTCGATCATCTCTCCCCAAAAGACCGTTCTGCTTCCAGACCTTGGAGCCGGATGTTCGCTGGCTGCGACAATTGACGCTGATAAACTTCGAGCTTGGAAGAAAGAGCATCCGAAAGCCGTCGTAGTCTCTTATGTCAACACGACCGCCGAAGTCAAGGCTGAGAGCGACTATGCCTGCACATCAGGTAACGCTGTCAAAGTGGTCAATAGTATTCCTCGTGACCGGGAGATTCTATTCCTCCCCGACATGTTTCTCGGAGCCTACGTGATGGAGAAGACGGGTCGTAAGATGGAGGTCTGGCCCGGTGAGTGTCACGTCCACGCTGGCATCACTCCTGATATCATCAACCGGAAGCTAGAGCAGAACCGTGACGCAGAGTTCCTGGTCCATCCAGAGTGTGGGTGTGTCACGCAGTTCCTCTATTTCTCCGAAAAGGGCGACTTCGATCTGCCGCTAACGCAGATTTATTCCACCGAGGGCATGATCCGCCACGCGCGACAGTCACAGTCCGACAAGTTCTTGGTGGCGACCGAGACTGGTATTCTGCATCGTATGAGGAAGGAGAACCCTGGAAAGACGTTCCTGCCCGTCAAGGAGGATGCCGTCTGCCAGTACATGAAAACCATCACTCTGGAGAAGGTCTACAGGTCCCTACGGGACATGGTCTACGAAGTTAGAGTTCCGAGCGAGACAGCTGCTAGGGCTCGGCTGTCCATCGAGAGAATGCTCCAGCTGGCCTGAGGCAGAAATCGAATTCATGGGCAAGGATATTTCGGTCGGGAAATAAGCGTCCGTTGAATAACAGAAAGCAACATCACACCACCCTAGGATAGACCACGGGGACACTCCCTGAGGCGAACGATCACTAGGCCGAAAAATACATGAACCTTGGAGGTAAATATAGGATTCACACGTTTGACTCCACGGATTAGGTCAGCTTCAACTTGTTTTTGCAGCCGTCGCGATAATCATAATGTTCACTTGGGGGGTATATGCAGTTCTCTGGACGTTTCCCAACGACCAAGGCAGCACTATCAACGCTGTACTAGACGGGGAGTATTCGTCCGGATATTCGTCTGTATACTGTTGCAACAACGGGACCATTATTCCACCTGGCGCTGAGGCCCAATTTATCATAGACTTCGGGGCCAGTCTAAGAGGCGGGAATTGTGGGGCTTGTCTTCTTCCAAATCGTCCGGGTTTCGTATCGGGCCCGTTCGCGTGGACGACGTTCGGGTGGGCCATTTGGCCAATCGAGAAATATTACGCAGTTTTCACCTACCAGTTCAGCTATACGGTTAAGGAGTTGCCGCAGGCACCTCGGGAATGGTTTAGCGGGCCTCAAGGAAATCTAACTGAGTCAATGTACACGGATAGATATGCGGGCCTCGAGAATCTCTTGGGGCATTTCGACACATCGATTCTTGAGGCATCTGCCCCCGGCAACTATACTCTGCACTACTTCAACACGGGATCAGCGAATTTCACTGGCAAGGTCGTCATCGGTCCTAGCTCCGTCACTTTTTCCCGGCCCTACTTGTACTCTGGCATAACCACAATTGCGATCGCGGGCATATTTTCCGTCATAACTGGATTCGCTTCGTGGAGGAAGCTTCGATCATCGTCTCCAAGAGCCACCCCTCCGACATGACAGATTTGGTGAGAAGAGTCAGCGTTCAGTTTACTGCAAGATACTTGTTTTCAAGATAGCTTACCAGTCCTGACGGTTCGTATCCGTGGCCGAAGACTCGCATGAGGAGTTCCTTGGGCGGATACGTTGCTCCCAGTTTGTGAAGGTTTTCTGCCAGCCAGTTCTTCAGCGGGGATATGCTCTCTTCTCCTTGGATAGGGAGTAGCTGCTTCTCTGTCAAGATGTTCCAGAGCATCCCGGCAACCACGTTTCCGAGGGAGTAGCTTGGGAAGGTGGCGTACTGCCCCCAGCTCCAGTGGATGTCCTGTAGAACTCCTTCAGCGCTGTTTCGTGGTCGCTTGCCGATGTAGTCCTCGATCATATCGTCCCATACAGTCGGGAGTTCTGATACGCTGATCGTTCCCTCTAGAAGCTTCTTTTCTAGCTCGTATCTCATCGCGATGTGGAAGTTGTATGTGAGTTCGTCTGCCTCGACCCTGATGAGGCTGGGTCTTACACTATTGATGTAGTAGTATAGCTGGTCCTCTTCGTAGAGTGATAGGAAGCTGAGGCTCCGCTTGAGGGGCGGGTAAGCCAGCGATACGAACTGTCTGCTTCTTCCCACAATATTCTCCCAGAAACGGGATTGGGACTCGTGTATTCCCGAGGATACTCCTCCCCCAATGGGCGTGAAGTCCAGTTCACGGTCCACCTGGAGCTCGTAGAGGGCGTGGCCACATTCGTGGATAAGACCGAAGATCGGGGCTTTGAAGTTCTTGGGCTCGTATCTAGTGGTTATTCTCACATCATCGCCTGCGATCCTCGTCGAGAAGGGGTGGGTAGAAACGTCCAGCCGGAATCTGTTCATAGGCATACCCAGCAGCGACAGAAGTTTCTCATTCACCTGCTTCATCGCTGGTACATCATAGTCAACATCTTCCAGCGGATGCTTCTCCGGAAATGCTCCTTCGGCAAGGGTCTTTGCCAGAATTCTCTTGAGCTCCGGGATCAGCTCGCCGAAAATCTTGTCGAGATCAGAAGTAGTTAGACCCTCCTCAGAAAGATCCAGCAATGCATTGTAGGGATGCACTGACGGATCAAGATGTTCTGCCTGTTTCCGCTTTAGCTCCGTTATTTTTTCGAGGTGGGGTAGGAAGATTCGAAACTCAGACTTTTCCCGCGCCTCTCTCCACGGAATAGCCGCTTCTGTTATTGCCTTCTGGAGTTCCTCAAGCAGGTCTGGCGGGACCTTCTGGTAGAACTGAATGTCTCTCTTTAGGACCCTAATGATCCCCTTTTCTGCGTCGCTGAGCTTATCCTGCTTCTCAGCCTTCTCGACTAGGTCTGCAAGGTCTAGGGTCATCTTCTGTCGGAGAAGTTCAAGCTCGGCCTGTGCTTTGCCCCTGGCAGCGGCTCCAGCTTCAGGCATGTTGATCTCTAAGTCCCAACCAAGGAGGGACGAGGAATAGGTCATGGCGGCGATAGGCCTATACTTGGCCAGAAGATCAACGATCACTGGATTGTTGAAGAGGGCCATGGAAACAGCGTCGTCGGAACATCAAAGCCTCGCTATCTAAAAACGTTCGATCATCTGCTAAGAGATTCGGAGCCGGGACGTATTTCCTGATACGGCGGCTC
>Ga0209157_1004730_pt1 | contig 10085 bp, 6 predicted proteins | sample GraSoiAngelo_135_FD_185892 | JGI IMG/M metagenome (GOLD analysis project Ga0209157, IMG submission 185892) | Grasslands soil microbial communities from the Angelo Coastal Reserve, California, USA - 14_0929_05_40cm (SPAdes) (version 2) | ecosystem: Environmental > Terrestrial > Soil > Grasslands ...
TCCCAAGGGTCCGCTCGAGGCGATCGCCCTCTATGAACGGCTGCTCAAGGAATATCCGAGTTACGAGAACAGCGACGAGGTCCTCTATCAGATGGCGCGGGCGTACGAGGAGCTGGGCCGGACCGAAGAGGCCATGGCGACCATGGAGCGCCTGATCCGGGGGAATCCACATTCCGAGCATTCCGGCGAAGTGCAGTTCAGGCGGGGCGAGTACTTCTTCCCCCGCAGAAAATATCGCGATGCCGAGACTGCCTATTCGGCGGTCATCGGCCTGGGCGTCCACTCCGAGTACTACGAGCTCGCCCTCTACAAGCTCGGGTGGACGTTCTACAAGCAGGATCTCTACGAGGAGGCCCTGCAGAGGTACGTGGCGCTGCTCGACTACAAGGTGTCGATCGGTTATGACTTCGATCAGACGCACGATGAGGACGACGACCGCCGCGTCGCCGATACCTTTCGAGTTATCAGCCTGAGCTTCAGCAACCTCGGCGGGCCGCAGGCCATCCGGGAGCTCTTCTCCACCCTCGGGAGTCGCTCCTACGAGGACCGCGTCTACAGCAACCTCGGCGAGCACTACCTGTCCAAGCTGCGGTACGACGACGCGGCGAAGACGTTCAAGGCTTTCGTCGCGCTCTATCCGTTCCACCACGCCGCGCCGCATTTCAGCATGCGCGTCATCGAGACCTTCACTCAGGGCGGATTCCCCAAGCTCGTGCTGGAGTCGAAGCGGGAGTTCGCGTCCCAGTATGGGCTGAAAGCCGAATACTGGCGACACTTCAAGCCCGAGGAGTCGCCGGAGGTGCTCGCCTACCTGAAGGCGAACCTGAAGGATCTCGCGACGCACTATCACGCCCAGTATCAGAGCAAGGAGAAAGAGGACGAGAAGACCGCGAATTATCGCGAGGCCCTCCGCTGGTACGGCGAATACCTCCAGTCGTTCCCCACGGACGCCGAGACGCCGCCGATCCACTACCGGCTCGCGGACCTTCTCCTCGAGCACAAGGATTTCGCCGAGGCGGCCAGACAGTACGAGCGCACGGCCTACGAATACCCGCAGCACGCGCAATCGGCGGCCGCGGGCTACGCCGCGGTGTACGCCTACGGCGAGGAGCTGAAGGTCGCGGACCCAAAACAGCGCGACGCAGTCGCGCGCGAGATGGTCGCGAGCTCGATCAAATTCGCCGACACGTTCCCACAGCACGAGAAGGCGGCGGTGGTCCTGGGAGCGGCCGCGGACGAGCTGTACGAGATGAAGGACTACGGCGTCGCCGTGGCGACCGCCCGGCGCGTCATCGACACCTATCCGGCCGCCGGGGCGCCCGTCCGGCGCTCCGCGTGGATCGTCGTGGCGCACGGCTCGTTCGAGCTGGCCCAGTATCCGGACGCCGAAAAGGCCTACACCCAGGTCCTCGCGGTCACGCCGGAGGGCGACAAGTCGCGCGCCGCGCTCGTCGACAACCTCGCCGCCTCGATCTACAAGCAGGGTGAGGCCGCCAACGCAGCGCAGGACTATCGCGCGGCCGCCGACCACTTCCTGAGAATTCGGTCGGCGGCGCCGACTTCCACCATCCGTCCGACGGCCGAGTACGACGCGGGCGCAGCGCTGATCCGCCTCAAGGACTGGACGGCGGCCGCGGGCGTGCTCGATGCGTTTCGCAGCAACTACCCCAAGCACGAATTGCATCTAGAGGCCACCAAGCAGATCGCGCACGCCTATCGGGAAAGCGGCCAGTTGCCGCGCGCCGCAGGCGAATACGAGCGACTCTCATCCGAGTCGACGGATCCGGCGGTCCGCGGCGAGGCGCTGCTCGTCGCGGGAGACCTCTATCAGCAGTCCAAGGCCCCGGATCGCGCGCTGGACGTGTACGGACGCTACGTCAAGGAGTTTCCGAAGCCGCTCGAGACGGTCCTCGAGACTCGCTTCAAGATCGCCGAGATTCACCAGGCCGCGCACGACGACGCGCTCTATCGGCGCGAGTTGACGGAAATCGTCCGCATCGACGCGGACGCCGGGCCGGCAAGGACCGCCCGGACGCGGACGTTCGCCGGACGCGCCGCGCTGGTCCTCGCAGACCGGGTTTACCAGGAGTTCGCGGACGTGAAGCTGCGGCAGCCGTTCGAGTCCAGCCTGCAGGAGAAGAAGCAGCGCATGGACGCCGCGATCGAGGCCATGGACCGGCTGGTGACGTACGAAATCGCCGAGGTAACGGCGGCCGCCACGTATTACATGGCCGAGATCTACTTCGATTTCAGCCGCTCGCTGGCGGAGTCGGAGCGGCCGACCGACCTGAAGCCCGCGGATATGGCGGAGTACGAGGCGGCCCTCGACGAGGAGGCGTTTCCGTTCGAGGAGAAAGCCATCCACGTTCACGAGAAGAACCTTGAATTGTTGCGCAAAGGTGTTTTCAACGCGTGGATCGAGAAGAGTCTCGGCAGGCTCGCGGTGATGATGCCGGGACGTTACGCGAAACCGGAAGTGAGCATCGGCTTCCTCGGCGCGATCGACAGTTATGTGTACCGATCGCCGGTGTCGCCCGCCCCGACTCCGGGCGGGCCGGCCAAGAAGACGCCCCCGGCACCGGCGGCCGTGGACGACTCGCAGGTGGAACATGACGGCGCACCCTGAGATCCGCCTCATCCTTCCGATGGTCCTCGCGCCGGCGCTCGTCGTCGGCTGCGCCTCGCATCCCGACCAGGCGCTGCTGACGGAGCCGGAGAACGTGCGCCCGCCCGTGAGCGAGGCGAAGGTCGAGCGGGACGCGGGCGGGTTCACGATCACGCAGCCCCTGCAAGTCACGGCTGCGGTGCGCTCCGACTACGAGTCGGCGGTGCGCATGCTGGAGCAGGCGCGTTACGAGCCGGGGATCGCCTTGCTGCTCAAGGTGATCGAACGGGCGCCCGAAATGACGGCGGCGCACATCGATCTCGGCATCGCTTACGCGCGCACCGGAGACCTGGACCACGCCGAGGCCAGCCTGAACAAGGCGCTCGAATTGAATCCGCACCACCCGGTGGCGCACAACGAGCTCGGTCTGGTGCAGCGGCGCAAAGGGGAGTTCGCGAAGTCGCGCGCGAGTTACGAGGCCGCCCTGGCGGATTTCCCCGACTTCCATTATGCGCACCGCAACCTCGCCATTCTGTGCGACCTGTATCTGGGGGACGGAGCCTGCGCGCTGAAGCACTACGAGGCGTACAGCCGCATCGTTCCCGACGACGCCGTGGTCGTCAAATGGATCGCCGACCTTCGCAACCGCGGAAGCAAACGGGAGAAACCATGATCCGGAACGTGGCGTTGATGCTGCTTTTGGCGACGAGTGTCGTGCTGGCCGATGACACGCCCAAGGAGGCAAAAGCGAAAGAAGACCCGAAAGCCAAGAAAGACCCGAACTTGGGCATGTCCATTTTGGGCAATCAGGAAGCGCCCAAGGCCCTGGTCATCGTTCCCTGGAAGAGTTCGCAGATCGGCGCGTCGCTCGGCGTCTCGACGCTGCTCGACGACTCCAGGCAACCCATCGACAAGGAAGTGTTCATGCGGGCGCTGAGCTACTACGAGATCCGATCGGAAACGACGCGTCACGACGGTGCGCCAGCCGGGACGCGGCCCGATTCTGCGGCGCACGGGAGGAAGTAATGACCATCTCGGAACTGCTGGGAAACGTCGGCGTATTCGGCCTGGCGGTGATGATCTGCCTCGCCGCGCTCTCGATCTATTCGGTGGGGCTCATTCTGGACAAGCACCGCCGGTTCCGCCTGGCCTCGCGCCAGTCGCACACGTTCAAGTCCGTGTTCGGGAAATCCCTCCGCGCCGGCGAGCTCCAGACCGTGATCGACGCCGCGCGCAAGAACCAGCGCTCGTACATGGCCCAGGTGGTCTCGGCGGGCATGATCGAGTACGAAGCGCGCGAGACCGGAAGCGATCCGGGCGATTCTCTCGAGGTCGTCACGAGCGCGCTCGACAACGCCAAGGAGGAGGCGCTGATCGAGATGAAGCGGGGTCTCGGGCTTCTGGCGACGATCGGCTCGACGGCCCCGTTCATCGGCCTGTTCGGCACCGTGGTCGGGATCATCAACGCCTTCCGGGGCATCGCGGCGAACGGGTCCGGAGGGATGGCCGCTGTGTCGGGCGGCATCGCCGAGGCCCTGGTCGCGACGGCTCTCGGCATCTTCGTCGCGATCCCGGCCGTCGTGGCCTTCAACCAATTCACGGGCAAGCTCGACCAATTCCAGGTCGAGATGAACAAGGCTTCGTCCGAGCTCGTGAACTTCCTGTTCAAGGTACCGAAAACGGTCGCGAGGGCGGCCCATGCGGCCCGTTAAGCCGGGCAGGATCCAGTCGGCCATCAACGTCACGCCGCTCGTCGACGTGGTGCTGGTGCTGCTGATCATCTTCATGGTCATGGCGCCGCAGATGCACAAGGGACCGGACGTCGACCTGCCGGACACGGCGAAGCCGCGCGAGCAGGGCGACGAGAGAAACCGGATCCTGGTCTCCATCGACGAGGCCGGCGGGCTGTGGATCGACGATCAACCGGTCGCGCCCGAGAGTTTCGGCGACAGGCTCCGCGCCGCGGCGGGCGCCGAGCAGCCGGACATCAAGGTCGTGATCCGGGGCGACGCCCGGCTCCGCCTCGGCATGGTCCGGCAGGCCATGCGCGCGATCGAGGAGGCCGGCTTCCATGGGGTGGGGCTGATCGCCAAGCAGCCAGGCGCCGAGGCGAAGGGAGACTGAGATCATGCACGTCCAGAGAGAGGGCTCCCACCTGCATTCCGAGATCAACATCACGCCGCTCGTCGACGTGGTGCTGGTGCTCTTGATCATCTTCATGGTCGTCGTTCCCATCATGTTGAAGGGCTACGACGTCAGCATTCCCCGATCGTCCGCCGAGGTCGTGCCCGCGCAGGCCGAAGAGCCCCAGGTGATCCTGGGCATCGTGCCCGCGTCCTGCCACATCCTCGGACAGCCGGCGGGCGAGGGGCTCCCCGAGGACTGTCGCGTGACTCTGGCCGAGCACGAGATTCCCGTGGCCGATCTGGCCGCGCGCGTGTCGGAGATCCTGGGCGGCCGGCCCGCGGAGCGGCGCGTGCTGTTCATCGCCGCCGACGACCGCCTGAATTACGAGGGGGTCCTGCGCATCGTCGATTTCGCGAAGTCGCGCGTCGACGATTTGAAGATCGAATTCATCACGACCGATTGAGGTGGGGGTCTGGTGACGACCAAGGGAACCGAAAAAGGCATGGTTTCGACATCGGGGGCTCCGTCCGCCCACAGCCTGGTGACGAGTTTCGGGCTGCATGGCCTCGCGCTGGTCGTCCTGCTGCTGGTGCCGGCAGGGGCGCTGGTCCACATCGCGCCTTCCCAAAAGGAGGTCGACGTCGTCTTCCATCGTCCGGCGCCGAACGCGATCCCCGTCCCGCCTCCTCCGGCGCGAGGGGCGGCGGCCGGGCCGCGACTGGGGGGCCCACCCCCCGCGCCGAAGCCGAAGCCCGCCGCGCCGCCGGGTCCGCTCGGGCCGGGGAAGCCCGAATTGCCGCCGAGTTCGAAGGAGGCACAGCCACAGCCGAAGGTGGGAATGGCCGGTATTTTGGCGTTTCGGGACAAATTCGCGGGCCTGGCAAAGGACAAGGTCGCTCCGCGCCTCGGCGCCGACGCGCGTTACAGCGACGTCGACGCGGTGGGCCCGGCGTCGTCACGGTCCACGTTGACGACCAATACACCGGGCGCGAGCGGCGGCATCAACGTCGCCTCGCTGAGCCGCAGCGTGGGAGGCGGCGGTGGCGGAGGCGCAGGCGGTGGAGGCGGGATTCAGGGTGTGGCGGTCGGACGCGCGACCAGCTCGATCGCCTCGATCGGCGGAGGCGAGCGGCCGGTGGCGCGCGGCGGGCCGGGGGCTTCCCGCACCGACGAAGAAATCCAGATCGTGTTCGACCGCTACAAGGCGTCGTTCTACCGGCTGTACAACCGGGCGCTGCGCAATGATCCCACCTTGAAGGGCCAGATGGTGCTGCGCCTGACGATCCAGCCGGACGGCAGCGTGTCGATGTGCAAGCTGCAGTCGTCCGACATGAACGCGCCGGATCTCGCCGACCAGGTCGTGAAGATCGTCCTGACGATCAATTTCGGCGCGAAGCAAGTGCAGGCCGTGACGATTTCGTACCCGATCGACTTCCTGCCGGCGGAGTGAAGCCGGGGAGGATTCGAAAACATTGCGCATCTGATCTGAAACGCGATTTTGAAAAGGGCAAAGCCATCGAAAGATGGCGACGCAAAGTCACCGGTCTAACGGGCCTCCGGGGGGGGGCCTCACGACGGCGGGACCGCCAGAATCCACTCCACACCGTGGACGGCTCGGTCGCTCCCAGCGTGAGTGGAGCGAGGGCGTCCATGTCATTCAGCGATTCAATCGGTGCGAGGGCGCGTGGCAGGAAAGCGGCGTTCCTGCTCTTGCCGCTCTTCGGCCTGTTGATCGGTGCCACCTCCGACGCGCTGGCGATCAATTGCGTCGCCGATGCCGGCGGCATCATCGACGGCTTCGTCAACTATCCCGTCCCTCCCTCCCAGATCAACCTCGACGGCAATTGCAGGATCCAGAACTACCCCGCGTCCAACCCGATGACGAGCAACTTCAGCTTCGACGGCACCCTCAGAGGGTTGCTGATCATCTTCGACAACGTCGATTTCACGGGCAACATGTCGTGCAACGCCAGTCACGATCACAAGCTCTGGTTCGTCAACGGCTCGACCACCACGCTCAATCAGAGCTGCCAGAACATCCTGATCCCGGTCGAGAAGATCGACAAGGCGAATCCGCCCGGCCCGCCCTTCGTCACCATCGGCGTCCCCTTCACCTGGACGCTGACGATCCCGGTCCTGTTCGACCCGGCCACCGGCACCGTCATCAACTTCCAGGGGTCGATCAACGACCTGCACAGCATCACGGTCGTCGACGACCTCAACGCCACGGGTGTCGATCTCACCTACGTGAGCCACACCGCCACCTGGCTCGACGACGGCACGCTGGTGCCGCACACGTTCTCCAACGTCGGCAACGTGCTCACCTTCGACAACTTCCCCATCGTCACGGCCGGCCGGCAGTTCGTCATCAACCTCACGGTCGTCCTGAACAATACGCCGCCGAACGCGCCGGGGACGCAGTTCATCAACACCGCCAAGTGGGACTTCGGGCGGCTCATCGACGGCACGTTCTACGAGCCGCTGCCGGGCGAGAATGGCGTTACGCCGCCGCTGACCATCTCCGGTCCGATGCTCGTCGTCGACAAGACAGGCCCGGCGACGATGAATCTGGGTCAGTGGGGCGACTTCACCCTCGACGTCCAGAACACCGGGCTCACCGACGCCTGGGACGTCTCCCTGCGCGACCTCTTCCCGGACGGCCCGACGGGGGGCATGTGCGATCAGACGCCGCAGATTCTGAGCGCCCGGGTGTTCGCGGCCGACGGGGTCACCCCGGTGCCGGGCAAGGGCCCGCTCATCCAGGGCACCGACTACACGTTCAACTACACCGGCCCGCCCACCTGCCGCCTCGACCTCACGATGCTGACGGCCGCGGCGCGGATCGGCGCGACCGAAAGGCTGATCGTCCGCTACCGGACCCAGCTCGATGCCAACACCCAGGACGGCATCACCCTCACCAACGTGGCCGGCGCCATCCAGTGGTTCAACGGCGACGCCAGCAACCCGGCCCGCATCGTCACCAACCGCACGCTGACCAACGGCACGGTCGGTGTCGCGGACCACGAGGACGCCCACACCGTCACGGTCGACCTCTTCGGCTATTTCTTCGAGAAGACGGTCGCGGACCTGACCAGCGGGGCGAACCCGGCGACGACCGCCGCTCCGGGCGACACGCTGCGCTACACGCTCCGCTTCCAGACCACCGACCAGCCGCTCGCCAATTTCCGCATCGACGACGTGATGGACGCGCTCAACGCCGTGCCGGCCTTCGCGGCCGGCACGCTGACGCTCGTGAGCGTCCCTCCCGGCGCCGACGTCACCAACACGAATAGCAACGGCGGCCCCAGCGGCACCGGAGTCCTCGACGTCCGCAACCTGAGCCTGCCGCTGGGCAGCCAGTTCCAGATCGTGTTCGACATCACCCTGAGGTTGCCGCTCGCCAACGGAACGGTCGTCACGGACCAGGCGACGTTCCGCCAGGCCAACGGCACGGTCCTCGGCGTGAGCGACGATCCGAACGTCAATGGCCAGGCCGATCCGTTCGTCGCGAGTGACGAGGACCCGACGCGGGTGACGATCGTCTCGGCCCCCGCCTTCCGCATCCAGAAGATCTCGACGGACCTTACCGGCGACCCGAGCGTCCTGCTCGCCGGCGAGACGCTGCGCTACACCCTCACGGTCGCCAACATCGGCAACGAAGACGCCGTCAACGTGACGCTGCGCGACGCCGTGCCGGTGAACACCACCTATGTGGCGGGCAGCACGACCCTGAACGGCGTGGCGGTCGCGGACGTCGCGGGCCTGTCGCCGCTCGTCAACGGCCTGTTGATCCACCCGCCGTCCAACCCGACGCCGGGGACGATGCCGGCCGATCCGTCCGCCAGCGCGCCCAACGTCGCCACCATCACCTTCGACGTGGTGATCAGTCCGACCGTTCCCAACGGCACGGTGATCTCGAACCAGGGCTTCGTCACCGCGGGCACCGTCGTCGTCAATCAGCCGTCCGACGACCCCGGCACGCCGGTTCCCAACGACCCGACGCGCGACGTCGTCGGCAACTTTCCGCTCCTGTACGCCACGAAGACCGTCGCGCTCCTCGTCGATCTGGGGACGCCGGGGGTGGTCGATCCGGGCGACACGCTGCGCTACACGATCACCGTCCAGAACTCCGCGACCATCGCCGCCACCGGGGTCGTGCTGACCGACAGCGTCCCGGCGAACACCACCTACGTCGCGGATTCGACGCAGCTCAACGGCCTGCCGGTCGGCCAGCCAGACGGCGGCGTGTCGCCGCTCGCCGCGGGCATCAACATCTCCTCGTCCGACCTGACGCCGCCGCTCCCGGGTCCGGGCGCCGGCACGATCTCGCCGGGCGCCTCGGCGGTCCTGCAGTTCAACCTGCGCGTCAACCTCGGCACGCCGGCCGGCACGCTGATCACGAACCAGGCGGTGGTGGACAGCGTCGAGCTGCCGAACCTCCTGACCGACGGCGACGGGAACCCCGGGAACGGCGCGCAGCCGACGGTCGTCGTGGTCGGCGCCGTCCAGCAGTTGTCGATCACGAAGCAGGTGACGGTGGTCGGCGGCGGCCCCGCCCTTGCCGGCGGGCAGCTGGATTACGTCGTGACCGTCACGAACATCGCCGCCCTGCCGGCGATCAACGTCGTGATCAACGACACCCTCCCCCTCGGCCAGCTCGCCTACGTGGCCGGGTCGGCGACGATGAACGGCTCGGCAACCGGCGTCAGCGTGGTCGGCTCGACGATCACCGCCGACTACGCCGCGGTCAACGGGGCGCTGCCGCCGGGCGGGGTCGTGGTGCTCCAGTTCCGCGCCGTGATCAACCCGGCGCTCGCGAACGGCACGGTGGTCACGAACACCGGCACGGTCTCCTGGAACGCGCCGACGCAGACCGCAAGCGCCAGCGTCTCGATCGTCGTCGGCAGCATCCCCGGCCTCTCGCTGCTGAGCGGTTCGGTCTGGCACGACGCCGACTTCGACGACACCCGGGATCCCGGCGAGCGGGCGCTGGCCGGCTGGGCTGTGGACCTGTACCGCAACACCGTCCTGTGGAACACCGTGCTGACGGACGCCGCCGGCGACTATCGCTTCACCAGCGTCGACCCGAACGACACGACCGGCGTCCAGTACGAGCTGCGGTTCCGCGCGCCGGGGGCGGGGCCGAACACAGCGATGCTCGGCCGGGCTGCGTCGCCGTTCACGAACGGACCCGGACTGCAGCACATCAGCGCCATCGTGGTGCCGCCCGGCACCAACGTGCAGGGCCTGAACCTGCCGATCGATCCGAACGGCGTCGTCTACAACTCGATGGCGCGCATCCCGGTCGTCGGGGCGACCCTCACCCTGCTGAACGCGAGCAGCGGCTCCCCCT
>Ga0209157_1004732_pt1 | contig 10083 bp, 10 predicted proteins | sample GraSoiAngelo_135_FD_185892 | JGI IMG/M metagenome (GOLD analysis project Ga0209157, IMG submission 185892) | Grasslands soil microbial communities from the Angelo Coastal Reserve, California, USA - 14_0929_05_40cm (SPAdes) (version 2) | ecosystem: Environmental > Terrestrial > Soil > Grasslands ...
CGGCCAGCTCATCGCGGTCTTCGTCCTGATCCGGAGCGGCATCCGCATCGAGATCGCCGCGTTTCCCGACTGGCTGGACCTGCTGCTCACCGTCCTCTGGATGATCGGCATCATCAACGCCGTCAACATCATCGACGTCATGGACGGGCTGGCCGGCGGCGTGAGCGTGATCGCCTGCCTCTGGCTCTTCGTCGTGGCGCTGGTGAACCACGATACCATGATCGCCATGATGCTGGCGGCGCTGGCGGGGAGCCTCGTCGGGTTCCTGCGGTACAACTTTCACCCGGCGACGATCTACCTGGGGGACGCCGGCTCGCTCTTCGTGGGCCTCATGCTAGGGGCGCTGGCGATGGTGAGCAAGTACACGGTAGTGAACCCGGTGGCGGTCCTGGCGCCGATCCTCATTCTCGGCGTGCCGGTGTTCGATACGCTGTTCGTGATGTACGTCCGCTGGATGCGGGGCCTGCCGGTGTTCCTCGGGAGCCTGGACCATTTCTCGCTCCGCCTGCGGCAGAGGCGGCTTTCAGTCCCGCAGGTCGTCATCGCAAGCTATGGTGCGTCGGTCATGCTGGGCGGGGCGGCTCTGGCGATGCTGTTCGTAGCCACCGAGACGGCGCTCGTCATCGCGGGCGTCGCGCTGTTCCTGGCGGTCGTCGCGGCGGTCTTGCTCAAGCGCATTGAAATCTCGAGGCCGGTGAAGGGAGCCGTGTTGCCTCCTGCGCCGGAGTCCGCGCGGAGAGTCCCGTGATCCTGATCATCGGCGCCGGCCTGGCCGGGCTCAGCACCGCCTATCACCTGGGGGACCGGCCCTATCGAGTGATCGAGAAGGAGAAGGAAGCGGGTGGCCTCTGCCGGTCCTATCAGAAGGACGGTTTCACCTTCGACATGACGGGCCATCTCCTCCACTTCCGCCAGGCCGCGATCAAGGCCCTCGTGGAGGGGCTGCTGGACGGCCGGCTGGAGCAGCATGTCCGCCGCTCCTTCATCTACTCGCACCGGACCTACACGGAGTATCCATTCCAGGTCAACACCTACGGGCTCCCGCCGGAAGTCGTCCGCGAGTGCCTGTTGGGCTTCATCGCCACGCTCGCGAAACCGGCGGCGACCCGGCCGGAGGATCGCTCCTTCAAGGCCTGGATCCTGGACAACATGGGCGCGGGCATCGCCAAGCACTTCATGGTGCCGTTCAACGAGAAGCTCTGGCAGGTCTCGCTGGACGAGCTGACGTCGGATTGGGTGTCCTGGCTGGTGCCCAAGCCGGACCTCAAGGATGTGATCAACGGAGCGTTGGGGATCAAGGACAAGGCCTTCGGCTACAACCCGACCTTCCTCTATCCGGCGCAGGGCGGGATCGGCATGCTGCCCCGGGCGTTCCTGCCGGGCGTGCGGGACATCGTCTACGGCTGCGAGTTGATCGAGGTGGAGACAAAGCGAAGACGGGCGACCTTCTCCGACGGCCGCGTCGAAGAGTACGACACGCTGGTCTCCACGATCCCGGTGCCAGAACTGGTCCGCCGGTGCACGGACCTGCCGAAGGCGATCCGCGCGGCGGCGGATGGGCTCCGCTGTGTGTCTGTCTACAACGTCAACCTCGGCGTGGCACGGGAAAAGATCTCCGACAACCACTGGATCTATTTCCCCGAGCCGGAGTTCCCCTTCTACCGCGTCGGCTTTCCCACGAACTTTTCACCCTCGCTGGGGCCGCATGGGTGCAGCTCGCTCTACGTGGAGGTCTCGCACCAGCCCACGCGCGCCGTGCCGGAGGCGGCGTTGATCCAGCAGATCCGAGACGGGCTGGAACGCGCCGGCATTTTCCGGCCGGACGATGAGCTGGTGGTCGCCGACGTGAAGGACATCCGGTACGCCTACGTGCTGTTCGACAAGCACCGGGCCCGCGCCTTGCCCGCAATCCTGGAGGAGCTGGCACGGCGCGGCATCCATTCGATCGGCCGGTACGGGCGCTGGGAGCACACGTCCATGGAGGACGCCATGGCGCAGGGCAAGCAGCTGGCCGAAAAGTTGGGGGCGCACTGAAGTGTGCGGTATTTACGGCATCGCCGGGTTCGGTGGAAGCGGCGGGTCTCGTCTTGATGAGCGGAGCCTACCCGCGCTGCTGGCGGCGATGGGAGAGGCATTGGTCCACCGCGGGCCGGATGACGACGGAGTCTGGCTAAGCCAGAGCCTTCAAGTCTCCGTGGGCATCGGGATGCGAAGACTCAGTATCATCGATGTCGCGGGCGGCCGGCAACCGATATTGAACGAAGATGAGTCGGTTGTCGTGGTGTGCAACGGCGAGATCTATAACTACCGGGAACTGCGGGGCGAACTGATTTCGAAAGGGCATCGGTTTCGGACCATGTCCGATACCGAGGTGCTCGTGCACCTGTACGAAGAACACGGTTGGGAATGCGTCTCGAGACTCCGGGGGATGTTCGCATTCGCGCTCTGGGACGCGCGGAAGCGAGTTCTTGTCCTGGCCCGTGACCGTCTCGGGATCAAGCCCCTGTTCTTTCGTTATGATCGAGAGCGGATCGTTTTTGCGTCTGAACTGCGAGGGCTGCTGCCAGCCTTTGACCAGAGTCCTGAGGTCAAGCGGTCGGCGCTGTTCAGACTGCTGGTTCTTCAGTACGTTCCGGGGCCCGACACGGCCATTGCAGGTGTCCAGAAGCTCATGCCAGGGACTGTGCTTCTGGTAAGCGATCGCGGGATCGAGACGCATAAGTATTGGCACCCGCCGGCTATTTGCTGGAGCGAGGGGAGTCGGACCGACGCGGACATTCAGCGGGCTGTAATTGAGGGTCTGCAACAGGCGGTGGCTTGTCACCTCGTTAGCGATGTGCCGATCGGTGCCTTCCTGAGCGGGGGGGTAGACTCTGCCGCCCTCGTCGCCTTAATGAATCGGGCAGGCGCAAGCGACTTCAACACCTTTTCGGTCGGGTTCGATGGGCCGTCCGAATTTACGGAATTGTCCTATGCCAAGCAGGTGGCGGCTCGGTTCGGGACCACTCACCACGAATTAGTCATTGGTCCGAAAGACATAACGGGTTCATTGCACCAGATCGTCTGCCATCTGGACGAGCCATTGACCGATCCGGCCATCGTTCCGACCTATCTGCTGTCCCGATTGGCCGCGCGAAGGGTCAAAGTTGTGTTGACAGGTGAGGGGGCTGACGAACTGTTCGGTGGTTACCAGCGATACGCACTGGACCGGCTGGTGGCCTGGTACCACCTTATGCCCTCCAGCCTCAGGAATGCCCTCCCACAATGGCTGCGAAAGAGTTCGGTGAACAGGCGGGTGGTGCAAGGAGCCAGCGCGCTCGCGCAGAGGTCACCTTCCAAGCGACATATTAGCTGGATTGGCGCCTTCACGCATGAGGAACTGATGCAGGTTTCAGCTGATCCCATGGAGGCGGCCGGCGAGGAGCAGGAGATCGAGCGGCTCTTCCAGACGTACTTCAAGGACTGTGGGGAACCGGAGGCGGCCCTGGAGGGCATGCTGAGGGCGGACCTGGCTACGTGGCTGCCGGACGATCTCCTGATGAAGGTGGACCGGATGACGATGGCAGCCTCGTTGGAAGCGCGCGTGCCGTACTTAGATCATCCGCTCGTCGAACTCGTGTCGAGCATTCCGGCGACCCTGAAGATCAGGAACGGCGTACGGAAGGCGGTCCTGAAAGCGGCGGTGGCCGATCTGGTGCCTCCCGCCATTCTGCAACGCCGGAAAATGGGGTTTGAAATGCCGCTCGCGTCCTGGTTCCGTGGTCCGCTTCGCGAGTTTGTGACAGATCTCTTGTCGTTAGAGGGCCCACCCGGGTTGTTCAATGAGCGGACCATCACTGAGTTCTTGCACCAGCACCTTCGGAAAGAACAGGATCGGAGCCGGCAACTATGGGCTTTCTTGCTGGTGAAGCTATGGTACCAAGTTGTCGCTCGCGAGCGCCCAGCCGTCGTAAGGTAAGGGGTACAGTTTAAGATGAACGGTGCTGTGCAGACAGTCTGTCACATCATCACCAAGCTCGAATTGGGCGGCGCGCAGCAGAACACCTTGTTCACGCTGTCGCATCTGGATCCGTCCCGGTTCCGCGCGGTGCTCATCACCGGAGAGCCCGGCATGTTGGATCAGGAAGCCGAGGCACTTCCCGGGGTGGACTTCCACCAAGTCCTGACGATGGTCCGCCCACTTCGTCCGTGGCGCGATCTGCGCGCGCTTGTGTCCTTGACTTTGCTCCTCCGGACCCTGAAGCCCGCGATCGTCCATACCCACAGCTCTAAGGCTGGCGTCCTTGGACGTCTCGCTGCTTGGTTTGCCGGGGTTCCGATCATCATTCACACCATCCATGGATTCGGGCTGACACCCCACCAGCACCCACTGATCAGACACGCACTGCTGGCGGTGGAGCGGATCGTTGCTCGCGTTACGACCCGATTTTTTGCTGTCTCGGAGGCGAGTCGTTGGCAAGGCGTCCACCTTCGACTCTTTCCGGCTGACCGCTGTGCGGTCATTCGCAGCGGCGTGGATCTGGCGGCGTTTCGGCAGGCCCGGGTGGATGTCAAAGCAAAGAAGCGGGACCTGGGTCTTGGGCCGGCCGGGCCGGTGGTGGGAATGATTGCACCGTTCAAGCCGCAGAAGGCCCCGTTGGATTTCGTCCGTATGGCCGAGTTGGTACATCGCGCGAGGCCCGATGTGCAGTTCCTGCTAGTCGGAGATGGGGAGCTACGCGGAGTAGTCGAGGTTGCACTTGCTCGGTTGGGGCTCTCCTCCCGCACCCGTCTAACCGGCTGGCGGCGTGATGTTCTCGAGATCATGCGGTGCCTTGACGTGTTCGTGCTAACCTCCTTGTGGGAAGGACTGCCACGGGTCTACCTGGAAGCGCTGGCCAGCGGTGTGCCTGTCGTGGGCACGCGGGTGGACGGTGCCGCCGAAGTCGTCCGTGACGGGTTGACCGGGTTCCTCACAGAACCGGGTGACGTCCGGGCTTTGGCCGAGCGTGTGCTGTATGTCCTTGCGCATCCTGAAGAAGCCAACCGCATGGGTCGCAATGGTCAGGCGCTTCCGTTGGAATTCGACATCCACGAGATGGTGCGGAAGCAGGAATGTGAATATGACAGGCTCCTTGCAAGCCTCCTCGGAAAGCGGGAGTATAGAAAGCCATGCAAGTCCCCTTACTTGACCTGAAAGCCCAGTACCGTCAAACTCGCGCCGCGGTCATGGCGGCCCTCGAAGCGGTCTGCGACGAGCAGGCATTCATCCTCGGGGCGCGCGTGGCCGATCTCGAGAAGGACATTCAGAAGTACATCGGAGTGAGCCAGGCCGTTGGCGTGGCCTCCGGTACCGATGCGATCTTATTGGCTCTCATGGCCTGCGGCGTGGGAGCGGGAGCTGAAGTGGTCACGGTGCCGTACACGTTCTTTGCGACAGCCGGCTCCATCTCGCGCCTGGGCGCGAAGCCCGTCTTCGTGGACATCAAGCCGGACACTTACAACATGGACCCCGCGCTGCTCGAAGGGGCCGTCACGGCGAGGACCAAGGCCATCCTGCCCGTGCACCTGTTCGGCCAGTGCGCGGAGATGGAGCCGATTCTGCAGATCGCCGCTCGGAAGAAAGTTCCGGTGATCGAGGACGCTGCGCAGGCGATCGGGGCGGCGTGGCGGAACCGCACGGCCGGCTCGCTCGGGCAGGCGGGGTGCTTCAGCTTCTTTCCGTCCAAGAACCTGGGTGGGTTCGGGGATGGCGGCATGGTCACCACCAACGATCAGGCGCTCGCCGACCGTGTGCGCATGCTGCGAGTCCACGGCAGCCGCGTGAAGTACGTCCACGAGGCGATCGGGATCAACAGCCGGCTGGACGCGCTCCAGGCGGCGGTGCTGCGCGTCAAGCTGAAATACCTGGAAGAGTGGACCAAGGGCCGGCAGCGAAACGCCGCGCGCTATGAGGCCTTATTCAAACAAGCGAATCTGCTGGATCGCGTAACTCTGCCCACGGTCACCGCCGAGAACCGCCACGTCTACAACCAGTACGTCATCCGGGTCCAGCGGCGGGATCAGTTGCGGACCTTCCTGCAGGAGCAGGGAGTCGGCACCGAGATCTACTACCCGTTGCCCTTGCATCTCCAGGTCTGCTACAAGGACCTCGGCTATAGGCCTGGCTCGTTCCCGCACGCGGAGCGCGCGGCCGAGGAGACGCTGGCGCTGCCCATCTACGCCGAGCTCACCGAAGACCAGCAGGCCTACGTGGTGGAGCGCATCAAGAAATTCTACACGTCCCCCTGAGCGCTGTCACCCCGCGTGGAGCCAAGGGTTCGGTTTCCATTCGACCACCGCACCGGACGCTCCCTGGGAATCTTGGCCAATGGTGATACCGAAAGAGATTATCCAGAACTGGCTGATGGGGTTCGGCTGGGTGGCGAGGCTCGCTCGGCGCTATCATTCCACCGGCATCAACGCCGATCAGGTCCAGGCATACAAGGTCTTCGAGGACTACTGCCGCTTCTCTCCAATCAAAGGCAAGGACATCCTGGAGATCGGACCGGGACAGACGCTGGAGGTGCTGGAGTACGCCATGGCGGAAGGCGCCCGGAGCTGCATGGCGGTGGATGTCGCGGAATATATCTCCGAGGAGCGGGCTCGCCGGAGCGGGATTACGTATCGACTCAATGACGGGAAGGCCCTGCCGTTTGAGTCCGAGCAGTTCGACCTCATCTGGTCCCATACCGCCTTTGAGCACCTCCGATTCCCGGAGACCACCGTCGTCGAATGCTGCCGGGTGCTTCGCAAAGGTGGATTGCTCATCGCCAAGATTGACCTCGGCGACCATTCGTCGTACGGCTCAGGTGATCCAAGCCGTCTGTTCGAGTGCCTTAAGTATCCGAGATGGCTGTGGGATTTAATGAAGTGGAACCGCAGCTCCTACGTGAATCGGTTGCGCAAGTCCGAGTGGCTGCAATTATTGCAGCAGAAAGGGTTTCGCATCCGGTCCTGCCAGACGTGGGAGAGCCAGGAGATCGAGGCCCTGCTGCCCCGGTTGCCATACCTGCATGCCTATTCCCGCGACGATGCCGTCACGTCCACCATTGCGGTCTGCGCGGAGAAGCTGCCTTAGCCCTGGTGGCACCGCTTTTCCGCTTTGCCATTTGACGAGGCACCGGCTCCATAGCAGGATATCGCCAGGTAGATCGCCGCCTGCCGATCTGCCAGTGGACCCTCCTCCGCGGCCAAGTCCTCACGACCTGCTACTGATTATCGGAACACGTCCTGCTACTTCTTTCCGGTAATTGGCTTGACATACGATGCAACCAGCTCTTTGTTTACAGTCTGGACGGTGTACTCGATTGCCTCTTTGGTGTTCTGTTTGACCTTGGGGAACACCTCGGAGTCTAAGATTGCATCCATTGAGGTGTGGACGGCGGTCCTTGCAGTGAAGTCTATTGCTTTCTTGACCTCGTGGCCCACCATCGCCAGGACAATCTTCATGGTGATCACAAAAGTCAGTGAAAACACGAGCGCCCACGGGATTGCCCGCACAATTCCTTCAGTCAGAATTTGGCCATAGCTCTTATCTGTCATTTTCTACCCTCCTTGTGATGATGGTTAAGTTCTCTGGTCTACTCAAAAGCATTTCTTGAGATTTTTGCAGTGACGTGGCAATGCTGGCGGGGAACGTTACACCTAGAAGAAGGGATTGTCTAGTTCTGCTCCACTTGACGAGCTAGCTGGACAGGTGCAGGATACTTCTCAAGGAGATCGACTATGAAGGACTTGGTGGTCAGCGTCGTTCTTGGCCTGGGGTTGCTGGCTTCGGGGTGCGGCGTCTTTGACGTTTACAGAGACCAGCAGATGCCCGCTCCCAGGTCGTCTGAAACACACGGCCGGCAGGCCGCGCCGCAAATGCCTCCCGAAGCCCTGACTCTGCCTCCGGTCTTTTCACCCAGTACCGGGCAGTTGCCGCCGTACTGGTACTGTGCCGAAAAAGAGCAACTTCAGTTCGACCAGTACTTGCAGCAGCAGTGGATGTACTACTACCAGAACCGGCAGCCGCCTCCGCAGTTCCCCCGCCCACCGATCTGCAACAGCACCATCCTGGGCGGCCAAGTCATCACCACCTGCCACTGACCAACGAGGGGACTGGCTCCATTTCCGAATGGTGCCTGTCCCCCTTTCAGTTCCCCCCTTACGTCTGTTCCCGTGAGGCCTCTACAAGGTACCTCCAAACGGTATCTGCCTCCTCCCCGCGCAATTGAACCGGCTTATCTAATCCCACAAAGAAGAGATGAAGTTCTTTTTTTCCCGCTATCCGGAAACAACGGGTAAAGTTCTCGAAGTTGATGACCGCCCCACTTTCCTGATCACCTAACACAAGTAGATTCATGTGATCACCTCTCCATGTTGACGTGCCTGTTCGGAAGAATGACTTTCGCCAGGATCACCATCGCCCAGATCGCCTCCTGCTTGAACCAAGGCATGGCTTAGGCTCCTAACCGATCTACCGTATTCGGTATCGCCTAGGGCCTCTCGGGCAACAGCACAATGCAGTTGGGGTTGAGGCCCTGGTTTTTCAACGTGTCTACGCGTGCGACCGGCTCACCTTTGGCCATGTCGATCACGGTGATCGAGCCATCGCTCATCTCCGGAAGATTGAGGAAGCTATTTTGGACGAAGAGATATCGCTCGTCGGGGGAGAGGACCAAATGGTGAGCGCCGGGGGCTGCAGGGATGGCCTTGAGGAACTTGGGGTGCTGGGGATCGCTGTTATCATACACGCTCACATGGCCCGGCTTGGCGGTGGTGACAAACAGGCGGTCCCCTTTTCGGTTATAGAGCATCTCTAAGGGAACGCCGTGCCCTCGAGCGCCGTACTCATCTACCTGATAAAAGCTAAAGTCCTTGGACTTGGGGTTCCAGACGGCAGCCCACAGCGTGCCCTCGAACATCACCGTGATGTGGGCAACCGGGGGATCTGCTGCATGGGAGAACATGACTTCAACCGGCGCGGCCTTCGAAGGGGAGGGCTTCTTCGAAACCTTGTGGGTTGACAACACTTTTCCGGTGCTGGCTTCAAGAACCGTCACAGTTTCCCCTGCATCACCCAAATCCGATGGCTTCACCGTGCTGGTGATCATGACGCGGTCAATGCCGTTGTGGATGCTGATGCCATGCGGGTAACTGATAAAAGGAGGTCCCGGCGGTGGCGCGCTGATGGTCTTGAGCGGTTTGTCATTCGTCGCGTCCCCCATGATGACAGCGCTCGAACCCATGCAGGTGAGGTACCAGGTGCGATTGTCTTGAGAGAAGACAATGTCCTCTAAAACCTGGCAGTCTCGGACCTCCACGGGCTTCATCCGGTAGGGGAAGCGTGTGAGATCGAGAACATGGAGGACGCTTTTACCGAGAGCGGTGACATAGGCCTTGCTCTGATCGCGATTGTAAAAGATATGATGAGCAACCAGATCGGGCGGCAGGGGGATGTCCATGAGCATCTTCCCAAACGTCGGGGACGTCGGGTCCACATCAATGACCGCTAGCCCTTCTTTTCGGATTACCTGCTCAGGTTTGGTCTCATAATTCAGCATGGCGAGAATCTCTGCATGGGCAGGAACGGAAAAGGAGGCAAGGATCATGACCGCGAGTAAGAGGGACGAGTATGTCCATTTCATGGGATGTCTCCTTAAATCTGCCTATCCGGAGGAATTACTTTTTGAAACCAGGTAAGGATACGCCGGAGGGAAGGAAAAATCGACTTTCAATTTTCCCTATTACTTTTGCTTGGGTGCCCTAGATTTAAGGTTTTCGTACCAAGGGTTCGTTGCCTCCACAACGGCTGTGACAAACCGTGAGACCTCGGTTGGAGGACCATTAGATGCTGAGCCATATTTGAACTGGATAGCATGCTCTTCCCCGTTCGCAAGCATGAACGCCACCAAAAGTTCACAAGCTTTTCCTCTTAGCTTATGGTCTGCTCGCCTTCCAACCCAGCGGAGGAGATCATCAGTAATTTGGGAACGGACGCTCTCAAATAAATTGGGGTCAGTGATGCCCTTCAACAACTCTGTCTCGGTGTTGTTCACCGCACCAGTGCCGAGCCGATTA
>Ga0209157_1004735_pt1 | contig 10078 bp, 7 predicted proteins | sample GraSoiAngelo_135_FD_185892 | JGI IMG/M metagenome (GOLD analysis project Ga0209157, IMG submission 185892) | Grasslands soil microbial communities from the Angelo Coastal Reserve, California, USA - 14_0929_05_40cm (SPAdes) (version 2) | ecosystem: Environmental > Terrestrial > Soil > Grasslands ...
GCCTGGCTTAAATTTTGTAACCTTGCTTCCGACCTTTTCGACAACTCCGGCGATGTCAGCTCCCGGAATCATTGGGAATACAGCCTTTTCGTATTTGGCAAACATTCCCGATCGGATCATTCCGTCGACAGGATTCACGCCGGCCGCGATCACGCGAACAAGAATCTGATCGTCCTTTGGGTCAGGCCGCGGCACATCCTCATACTTCAAAACCTCTGGGCCACCATACTCATGAATGACAATCGCCTTCATCGGTTGCTCGGCTGCTCGCGCAGACGACGTAGTTACGAACGCGATTGCGAATACATACTGAAGAACCGCCGTTGAAGCTCGCATGTAGGCTAACGGTAAGGAGATATTACCACAGACAACAAAGTGGGTCTGCTATCGGCTGCCGCAACGGCTCCGTTCTACTGAACCTTAGTTTCGGTGTGGAAAGCACCGAGCCACTTCCCACCCTGTTGAACCCAGACGCTTCCGCAATTGTATGTACCAGAGATATCTTTACCGCCGGAAGTTGCGTGCAGCGTCGCTTTGTACGTCATCACGGCGACCTTCGGGTGTGGAAACGCCACCTTCACGTCAGCGAATGAGTAGTCGCGCAAATCGGCTTTTGCCATATCCGCAACCTCGCCCTCCAAGGTCTTAATTCCCTCGGCGTAGACGCCGCAGTAGTCCTTGGAGAAGAGTGCTTTGAACGCGTCAGTCTGTTTGTTCTTGTACGCTTCCCAAGCCGATTTTTCCAAATCCGTGATCGTGCTTTCACTTGCAGCCGATTTCGCGGGCTTCGATGGGTTTTTTTGAGCCAGGCAAATTGGAGCAGTCGCCAACACGGCCGCACAACAGAGAATTAATGTCTTTTTCATAACTCGGTTCTTAACTTAACTGCCGCACACTGGTCGAGGCTTTTCGGATCGCTGATCCCTGACTTCTTACCCTGGCGTATTTATTTCAGGCAGCTGACGAAGGCGGTGCCGGCGGCGGATTCAATGAAGACGTCGGTGGCGGCGGCATGGGCCCCACTGATGACAACATTGGCAAAAATTCTGGTGGCATGAAGTCCGCCCACACGTTGTAATCCGGACCGAATTGCCGCAGAAACAAAAGTGAGAACGCGCAGAGCGTCACTGGAATTGGCAAAAGAACGACCGTCCCGACGTACGGAATTGCAGCGATGCAACAAGTCACACACGTAGCCGCGCAACTGATCATTGCAGCTGCGATCACGAGCACGAGAAAAAACAACATATAGAGGACCGCCGGTCCCGGATGGGCTGCGATTAATCTGATCGTCTGGCCGAAAGCATCTCTTGCCCGACAACGTTGGCGATACATGACCGGGACCATCAATTGCAAAGTCAGAGCAAAACCAAAAGCCAAGCAGGCGAGGAAAAATAAGAAGACGCAAAACGCGATCAGCAATGCGGTTCCAGGCCGGGAACCATCTCCGCGCAAGATTAACGGAAGCGCGAGCCCGAGGACTCCGACGATAGCCAACGCGATTAGGATCAGCAGCGCCAGAACTGAAAAAAGAAAGAAACCGTTTGCTTCGGCGCGGAACTCTTTCCACGGCGCGACGATCGCAGCGCGATTGCGAACAATGCAGTCAGTAAAAATGAAGCGGCCGCGCGCACCCACCCACACCACTGCAAGAACCAACGCCAGAATGATCAAGCCTCCGACCGCAATCAGAGCAATCACCCACCATTCGAATTGCCCCGCAGACCACATTTCCTGAAATGATTGAGCAATCGCCTTGTTGTCCTCGCGTGTGCTCCAACGCGACAGCGGATTAAACGAGGAACTGAACCCGCCGGAAAGACTGGCAAGAAATGCCGCGAAGCCGATCACAAGCCATTTTTTCAAATCGAATGGTTGGAACAGGATTTTCTTCATCAACTCAAACGCTTCACTAAATGGTTTGAAAATTTCGATTTGTGGCTCGCTCCCATTCATGAGGCGATTTGAATCGTTTCTCGCGGCGGGATCAATTCCGAAAAGCGCGGTGAGACAAACACGCGCCGAAGGTTGCTTCCTTAGCGACGGCCTCACATGTTGATGGCGCATGCCAAACAGGAAGCGAGAAATCCGCAAGGTGCGACGTCGCTACCCGATCGGCGCCGAGGTTATCACCGAAAACCAAACCCATTTTCGTATTTGGGCACCGAAGGCGCGGAAGCTTGATGTGGTTATCGAACAAGGCCCGGACTCAGAGCGAACGTTTCGCTCGCTGACACCGGAACCGGCAGGGTATTTTTCCGGCGCTATCAATGCTGAGGTCGGCAGTCGCTACCGATTTCGAGTAAACAACGGCGAAATGTTGTATCCCGATCCGGCATCGCGTTTTCAACCAGACGGGCCGCATGGTCCCTCATGCATCGTCGATGCAAGACAGTTCAAATGGACCGACTCGCAGTGGCCGGGCATCACGCTGAAAGGCCAGATTATCTACGAAATGCACATCGGCACATTTACGACCGAGGGCACCTGGCGCGCCGCGGCGGAACAGTTGCCTGAGTTGGCGCGCATTGGAATCACGGTGGTCGAGATGATGCCGATCGCGGATTTTCCCGGGAAATTCGGTTGGGGTTACGACGGAGTGAATCTTTTTGCGCCGTCGCATTTGTACGGAACACCGGACGATTTGCGTGCATTCATCGACCGAGCGCACTCTTTAGGCTTGGGCGTGATCCTCGACGTTGTCTATAATCATTTCGGACCCGATGGAAATTATCTCGCTGGTTTTTCCGATGATTATCTGATTCGCGAAAAAGAAAACGAATGGGGCAACGCGATCAATTTCGACGGACCGAACTCAGGGGCGGTTCGCGAATTTTTCATCACCAATGGACGTTACTGGATCGACGAATTTCATTTCGATGGATTCCGTTTCGATGCACTACACGCAATCCGCGATCCATCGAGCGAATACATCATCGGCGCTGTTGGACACGCGGCACGGCAAGCAGCGGGCTCGCGTTCAATTATTCTGATCGCCGAGAATGATTTGCAGGAAGCAAAGATGGTGCGACCGCGCAGTGAAGGTGGTGATGATTTGGATGGGCTGTGGAACGACGATTTTCATCACAGCGCCGTAGTGGCGTTAACCAATCGCGACGAAGCCTATTTTGCCGATTACCTCGGAACGCCGCAGGAATTTATTTCCGCTGCGAAATACGGTTTTCTTTATCAGGGCCAGGCGCGCTCATGGCGAAAAGCGTTGCGTGGAACACCGACTTTCGGCATCGCTCCAGAGGTTTTCGTTTGTTTCATCGAAAATCACGATCAAATCGCAAACACCGGACGGGGCGAGCGGTTGCGGTTTCAAACGTCACACGCACGCTACCGCGCCATGACTGCACTTCTCCTGCTAGGCCCTTGGACGCCGATGCTGTTTCAGGGAGAGGAGTTCGGCGCACCCACCCCGTTCATGTTCTTTGCCGATATAGGTGATGCTCCCATACGCGAGGCGATCCGGAGAGGTCGTGCTGGATGGCTGGCACCATTTTTATCTCTTACCGAAGAAGAAGCATCGCGAAGTCTGCCGGCGCCAGACGATCCAAAGGTGTTCGCTCGTTGCAAACTCGATTTCTCCGAGCGTGAAACGAATCACGAGCTTTATCGCCTGCATATCGATCTATTGAAATTGCGACGGGAAGATTCGCGGTTTCGCCAGCAGAGTTCTGGCGGAATCGATGGTGCAGTATTAGGCCCCGCGAGTTTTGTTCTCAGATATTTTTCAAACGAAAACGACGATCGCTTGCTACTGGTTAATTTCGGAAAGCGTCAGATCGTGAAACCCGCTTCTGAACCTCTGTTTGCACCTAGGTTGGATTGCGACTGGGAGACGCTGTGGACGAGCGACTCTCCCCGGTACGGCGGAGCGGGTTCATTTGCGGTCGCAACTCAAGAGCAATGGATTCTACCAGCCGAGTCCACAGTGGCAATGCAACCGGTACGTAACCGCGAATCACGCCAACTGGCCCAACAAAGGTAATCGAAGAGTCCGATTGATGTCACAGACTAAAGGAGTACCGCTCCACGACTCGGAAGGCGTCGTTCCTTGAAGGATTCGCGCAAATAAGGTGATTCGCGAAGCTCATGATGTTCTCTATCGCACGCGTTTGCGCCGGCGGGATTCACGGCGCATAACTTCCGCCGATGAAATTCCGCTTTTCAATTCTGCTGCTTGGTGTGCTATCGATCTCCGTGCTCGCCGAGGAGAAATCTACTCCCCCTCCAAGAGTTTATCCGGTCGCGCTGCCAAATTATGATGAAGAGACTGCTACGCGATTGCAGATTTTCTTGGACAACAGTGATTTTGGACCCGGCAAAATCGACGGGAGAATGGGCGAATTTTTTCGGAAAGCGCTGATCTCTTACAAGCATGCGCACGCCATGCCGAAGACCGGTGCGGTCGATCAATGGATGCTCGATCAAGTTCCAGTGACTTACACGACCTACACAATCAAGGACGAAGACCTGAAACAGATCGGCGATGTACCGAGCAGCCACGCGGATCAAGCGCAATTGAAATGGCTGGCTTACACTTCGTTCCTGGAATTCGTGGCCGAGCGCTATCATTCCGCCGAGGCCTTCATCCAGAAGCTCAATCCCGGAAAAAATTGGGAGCACCTTCAGCCCGGCGAAACTCTCAAAGTGCCCAACGTTTTGCCCTTTGAAGTTGAAAAATTCACCGAGGGAAAAGTTCCGGAAAATCCAACGTTCACCTCTCGCAAAGTTTTCGTCGATACATACGAACATTTGCTCGAGGTCTTCGACCAGGACCACCTCGTCTGCGTTTTTCCGATTACGCCTGGATCCAAGACGCTACCCGCGCCGGTGGGCACATGGAAAATCCTCGGCGCGACCATCTGGCCGTGGTTCCGTTACGACGAAGGCATGCTCAACTACGGCGTGCGCACCGAAAATTATTATAATCTGCCGCCAGGCCCGAATAATCTCGTTGGCATTCTCTGGATGGGGTTAAACAAACCGGGTATTGGCATTCACGGCACAAACAATCCCGAGACTATTGGCCGGGCCGCGAGTCACGGTTGCATTCGCCTTGCGAACTGGGACGCCGCGCGCGTGAAAGATCTCGTGAGCGTTGGGAACACCGTGATCATTTTTTAAGTGGAACGCGACCTCCGGGCGCGTTGGCAACATGACGCGGCGTTGCCGCCTGATATCTGCGCCTGCGGCGATTTATCTGCCATCTCTTCGGAGAAGCCGATCCACCCTTAAAAATTTCCCGAAGATTTTTCGCGCGGAATCGCGACCTCAGACGTCTAGGCTGTAGATCGTAAACAATGGATGCCAGTGAACTCGAACAATACCGGGCGGCCATTCACGGCGATCGGGAAGCATTTGAAATGATCATTCGTACACACAGTCGAGCCCTTTTCGCTATCGCTTATGGGGTTTTGCAAAACCGCGAGGAAGCCGAGGACGTTGTCCAAGACTCGTTGGTCAAAGCGTGGAAGACGCGCTGGCGCGTGCGTGACGCGGAAAAATTTCTCGCCTGGCTGGCGACGATCACGCGGCACAGGGCGCATGACATTTTTCGCAAACGCCGCGCTGTTTCGCTTTCCAACGAAACAATCGAAGCAACCGAATCGCACCCTGCTGACACAACGGCGATAGATCAGCAATTGCATTCAGCGCTTGCAGCGTTGCCAGAGGTTCATCGCACCGCGCTTATTCTGCGTTACTTCGAAGAGATGGATTATCGCACCATCGAAAATACGTTGGGCCTGACCAATGGCGCGCTGCGTGGGATTCTCGGCCGCGCTCTAGCCTCGATGCGCAAACAACTTCGTCCCGCGCTCGCTTCACCCGACTAAAGACATGGCAACTATTCACAACGAAATCGAAAACTGGCTTGCCGCCGATCTGCATGGCGAACTGTCTGAAAGCGAACAAAGTGCGCTTCACGCACATCTCGTCGATTGCGCAGCTTGCCGAAAAGCTCATCACGAAACCAAAACTATGAACAAAATCCTCGAAGAAACTCTCGCTCATGAAAAACCCGACCCGGCTTTCGAACGACGGATGCTGGCCGGTTTTCGCAATCGCATCCCGCAAAGAACAGGGGTCTCAAAGGTGCTTGCCAATTTGATGCGCCTGCGGGCGACGCAGATCACCGCGGTTGCTGCAGTGTTGCTCGGGCTTGTGCAAATCGGACGAATGCTCACGAGTGAGAATGCAGCTCCCCTGCCCAGTCACGAAAACTACGTCCGCGAAGGCTTCGTCGCGCAACCGCCACAAGCAGGGGCAACCCGAGCAGATCAATCCACTTCTTTGGCTAAATCGGATGAACTCACCAGGGGGCGATCACAAGACCTGACACTCAACGAACCGCCGCCGCCGGCAGCACCTGCAAGTCGATCAGAATTAGACAAAGAAGCCGCGGCCCGCCCGATGGGACTGGCTGCGGCGAAAGTAGCTGCCGCAACGCCACAGAATCTTTCCCGTGCAGAACAGGCTGAGGCCAAGCCGGGAGAAACGCCTGCTCCGGCGCAAGCGAATCGCAAACTGATTCGCAACGCCACTGTTCAGCTCGAGATCGTCAGTTTTGACGACGCGGTGCAAAAGATCACAGCGTTGGCGAACGAAGAACGCGGCTACGTCGCGACGACGAGTTCCGAGAAACAGGCAAATGGAAAATTGCGCGGCACGGTCATCGTAAAGGTCTTGCCAGAAAATCTTGATCGCTTTCTGCAAAAAGTCCGCGGTCTTGGCGAGTTGAAGAACCAAACCCTTGGCACAGAAGACGTGACGAAAGCATATCTCGACACTGATGCGCGGTTGAAGAACGCGCGCGTGATGGAACAGCGCTTGGTCGACATGTTGAAAACGAAGACAGGCAAAGTTTCCGATTTGCTCCAGGTGGAGAAAGAGCTCGGCCGCGTCCGCGAAGATATCGAAAAGATGCAGGGTGAATTGAAGTATTGGGATTCACAGGTGCAGTTCGCCACGGTAACGGTTTCGCTCGCCGAGAAGGAAATGGAAGAACCGGCGGCGTTCCTGATTAAGGAGCGCTCGCAGCTCGCACTTTACGCGCCCGATGTGGAGAAGATTTACAATGACATCAAAGCACTCGCGTCGCAGAAAGTGCAGGTAACAAATGCGCAGCTGAACCGCGATTATTCCGGACGCGTCTCCGCGACAATGAGCATGTTGATCGCGCCAGAAGAAAGTGGTGCGGTGATTACGCGCGTAAAATCGTTGGGCCGCGTCGAGAATTTCCAAACCCAAACCGAACGCATCGCCCAAGGCGGCAGCGGCATGTCGGAAAATGCAAAAACCAAACGCGACAAGGTGGAACTCAACATCACCATCTCTCGCGAGGAACAGGAGCAGGCATTTCAGCAAACGAGTCTGCGGATTCGCACGTCGTCCGTGGACGAAAAGGCAAAGGACCTTCGGGCCGTCGCCGAGAAACAAGGCGGACGCGTTCGCAGCTCTACCTTTAGTCGCGACCCCAATGGACGCGAACTTGCAAACGTTTGGTTGCGCGTGCCGATGAAAAATTATCCGACGCTGATGCAATCGCTCGATTCGTTAGGCAAAGTGGAGAACGTGACTGTGCAACGCCAGGACCGCACAGGCACACAAATTGATGAAGCCAACGCGCCAGCCGATATCTCGATCCAGGTCTACAGCCAGGGTAATATCGTTTCGCACGAGAGCGGTTTGCTCGCCACGCTGCGACGCACCCTGGCTCAAAGCGCCGGCGCCATCATGTGGAGCTTGCGGATGATTGGCGTGGCGATCGCGTTTCTTGCTCCCTGGGTCATCGCGATTGTCGGCGTCATCTGGATCACGCAACGCGTGGTGCGCGCGAAGCGATAGGTGGAACGCGTTGTTAATCCAGGCGGCGAAGCCGCAGTTTTTTCGCGATCGTCTTCGGAGAAGCCGATCGACCTACACGCGATCACGGAATCATTCTTGCCCGCGTCGCAAACGCGTCATACGTTTTGTTTTGTACGGAGGTGCCGATGAAATCTGAAGGCGGTATCAGCTATAGCAACGCGGCGGTCGCCGCAACACCGAAACATCTGCTCCAATTCGCAGTCGATCAGCGTTACGACGATTACACGCCCGTGGATCATGCGGTCTGGCGATTCATCATGCGCCAGAACATTTTTTTCCTCCGCGAGTATGCGCACAAAGTTTATTTCAAAGGGCTGCTCAATACCGGCATCTCCTTCGAGCGAATCCCGCGCATCGAAGAGATGAACGATATTCTGGCGAAAATCGACTGGGGCGCGGTTGCCGTAGACGGGTTCATTCCACCGGCCGCGTTCATGGAATTTCAAGCTTACAAAGTGCTGGTGATCGCGTGCGACATGCGCCAAATCCACCACATCGAATACACGCCCGCGCCTGACATCGTGCACGAGGCCGCCGGTCATGCGCCGATCATTGTTGATCGCGAATACTCGAAATATCTGCAGCGCTTTGGCGAAGTAGGCGCTAAGGCGATGTCATCGAAAAAAGATTTTGAGTTGTACCAAGCGATCCGACATCTGTCGATCCTGAAGGAGCGGCCGAACGCGGACCCGAAAGAAGTCGAGGAAGCGCAGAAGCTGGTGGAGCATCGACAGAAAACCTTGGGCGAGCCCTCGGAGATGGCACTGCTCTCGCGCTTGCATTGGTGGACAGTCGAATACGGATTAATTGGCACTTTGGAGAATCCAAAAATTTACGGTGCGGGTTTGCTTTCATCGATTGGCGAATCGGTTTCATGTCTCGAGCCGGAGGTGAAGAAGATCCCCTACTCCATCGATGCGCAGACCTACGCCTTCGATATTACTACGAAACAACCGCAGCTTTTTGTTTGCCGCGATTTTCAGCATCTCAAAGAGGTGCTTGAAGAATTTGCCAGCAAGATGGCCTACCAGATTGGCGGACTGGAAGGCATCAACAAAGCGATTGAATGCAACAACGTCGCGACCTGCGAGTTTTCGTCGGGCCTGCAAGTGAGCGGAGTTTTCACTGAAGTTATTACAGATGAAAACGATTGTCCGATTTATCTACGGACCACGGGTAAGACTGCGCTGGCCTTCCGCAACAAAGAATTAGAAGGGCACGGGATCGATTATCACAAGGATGGCTTTGGTTCGCCGGTCGGGAAATGGAAGCAAACATCGGCATCTCCTGAATTGTTCACCAACGATCAGTTGCACGCGCTCGGTATTGTCGAGGGTAGGAAAGCGAAGTTGGGGTTTGTCAGTGGCGTTGTGGTTTCCGGGAAAGTGGAGAAAATCTTGCGCCGCGATGGCAAATCGTTGTTGATCACCTTCTCAAACTGCACCGCAAAATATGGTGACCGCGTTTTGTTTGATCCCGATTGGGGCACATATGACATGGCGGTCGGCGAACGGATCAGCTCGGTCTTCAACGGCGCGGCGGACAAAGACGCCTACAATCAGGTAGCACTAGCGCCGAAAGAACGAACGATCAAGGTCCCTTCGGACGCAAAACGGAAGCGTCTTGAAAACCTTTACGCACAAGTGCGCAAGATTCGCGAGAGCAAGACTGGGTATGAGCGGCTTGGCGAAATTTGGGAAACACAGCAGGCCGAACATCCCGAAGACTGGTTGTTGTCGATGGAAATCTTCGAAATTCTCGATTCGACCGAGCAACAATCCGAACTGAAAGCCAGGATCGAGAAATTCCTGAACGAGAGAAAAGAAAAGACCAAGGATCTTTCGACGCTGATCAGCTGGGGATTCCGGCTTGTCGAGTACCACAAAAGACCGGAATACCAGGCAGCACTACAGGCGTCCCCGAAGTAGGTCGCGCCGGGCCAGCGTGGCGTGCTTCTGCCTTCCTAAGGAGTCTTGAGAAGCGAAGCTCGGTTGTGCTGCCGTAGCAATGCCGCAAATCTGTTGTCCGAACGCAGCGGATCCAACAGGGGATCATACCTGATCATTCGCGAATCCCCCCCATTTGTTCGCCTCTCGGAAGGTTTTTGTAATGCTTTGTCGAACCATTCGAACGCCGCGTCCTTCTCACCGCGCGCGCCGTACAACACGGCGATATTGTAAGGGTCAGCTCTGCCTTCTCC
>Ga0209157_1004736_pt1 | contig 10078 bp, 8 predicted proteins | sample GraSoiAngelo_135_FD_185892 | JGI IMG/M metagenome (GOLD analysis project Ga0209157, IMG submission 185892) | Grasslands soil microbial communities from the Angelo Coastal Reserve, California, USA - 14_0929_05_40cm (SPAdes) (version 2) | ecosystem: Environmental > Terrestrial > Soil > Grasslands ...
GGCGCCGTGCGAGCGCCCGCCTGACAACCTTCACCCGACGACCTCGTGCCTTTTCGCTGGCCGAATTGGAAGCTCGGTGCCTGGAGCCCGGCAAATGAGATCGCCGTCGATCTGGGCACGGCCAATACCCTGATTTACGTGAAGGGCGAGGGGATCGTGCTGAACGAGCCCTCCGTCGTGGCGATCGAGAAAGCCACGGGGAAGATCAAAGGGATCGGGCTCGAAGCGAAGCGCATGTTGGGGCGCACGCCCGACGGGATCCTCGCCGTGCGGCCCCTCAAAGACGGCGTGATCGCAGATTTCGACGTGACCGAGAAGATGCTCCGGTTCTTCCTCAAGACCATCATCGATCGACATCTGTTCCGCGTGAAGCCCAAGGTGATCGTGTGCGTGCCGAGCGGCATTACCGAGGTGGAGAAGCGCGCGGTGCGGGACTCGGCGCAGTCGGCGGGCGCCAAGGAAGTGTACATGGTGGCGGAGCCGATGGCTGCGGCGATCGGCGTAGGGCTGCCGGTCGAGACGCCCACCGGCAACATGGTGATCGATATCGGCGGCGGCACCACGGAGATCGCCGTGATCGCGCTCTCGGGGATCGTGTCGGATACGTCGATCCGCACCGGAGGCGATGAGCTCGACCAGGCGATCGTACAGTTCATGCGCAAGAACTACAACCTCCTCATCGGGGAGCCCACGGCCGAGCAAATCAAGATCCAGATCGGCTCCGCCGCCCCGGTCGGCGAGGAGCGCGAGATGGAAGTGAAGGGCCGGGACCTGGTCTCCGGCATTCCCAAGATCGTGCGCGTGCACTCGAGCGAAATCCGCGAGGCGGTGCAGGAGCCGATCCAGCAGATCGTCGATGCGGTCCGGCGCGCGCTCGAGATCACCCCACCCGAGCTCGCCAGCGACATCGTGGACCGCGGCATCGTCATGACGGGAGGCGGCGCGCTGATCCGCGGCCTCGACGTCCTGCTCCAACAGGAGACGGGCCTGCCGATCCACCTCGACGAAGATCCCATGACCTGTGTCGTGCGGGGGACGGGCCGGATCCTCGACGATCCCGAGAAATACCGTAACGTTCTGACCACGTAGGGCGATGGCGCTCGGAGCGGATCGCTACGCCTCACGGGCCGACACCCTCGTTTTTATCGGGTGCGTGCTGCTCTCCGTCGCCGCCATGGGGCTCCCGGACCGGCTGCGCGATCCGTTCGCGCGGACCCTGCGCCAGACGGTGCTCGCGCCCCTCCTCGCGTTGCAACAGCAAACCGAACGGCTCTCGGCCGCGCTGGAGCGCTACGACGCGGTCGTCGCGCAACGCGACTCGGCGGCGCTCGCCGCCACGTTCCTCGGGGAGCTCCGCAGCGAGAACTTGCGGTTACGCGGCCTGCTGGGGCTCGGGCCCCGGCTCGGCTCCGGCTATATCCCGGCCGAGGTGCTGCACCAAACTGAGCCCACCAACGCGCTGACGTTCCTGGTGTCCGCGGGACGCAAGCAGGGCGTGAAGCCTCTGTCGGCGGTCGTCAGCCCGGAGGGCCTCGTGGGGATCGTGAGCAGCGTCGACGCGCAAACCAGCGTAGTGGTCAGCTGGGCGCATCCCGAGTTTCGCGCCAGCGCGATGGCGGCGGATGGGAGCGTGTACGGCATCGTCGCCCCTCACGGAACCGAAGGACCGCGCGCCTGGCTGCTCGAGCTGCAGGGCGTCGCCTACAGCCAGCTGGTGCCCGACGGCGCCACGATCCTGACCTCGGGGCTCGGCGGGGTGCTGCCGCGGGGCATTCCCCTCGGTACGGTGCTGGGCGTGGCGGGCGAAGCCGAAGGGTGGGAGCGCACGTACCTCGTACGGCCGGCCGTCCACCCGGCGGGCGTGACCCACGTGATGATCCTCACCGGCCCGCCGGTGCGCGGCGACTTGCGCTCGCTGTTCGAATCGGGGAGCCCGACCCCGTGAGGCGGAGTGATCGCTATCGGTTCTACATCATCCTCGGCGGGTTGGTGGTGCTGCAGTTCGCGGTCACGATCCGCATGTGGGGTCGGCCCGTGGGACCGGATTTCCTGCTGCTCGCGCTGCTGATGTACTCCATCCGGGCGCAACCCGGCCGCGGCGCGGTCGCGGGGTTCCTGATCGGGCTACTGCGGGATGCGCTGACACCGGCGTCGTTCGGCGCGGGCGCCCTCGCCCACACGCTCGTGGGCTACCTATCCGCCTGGGGGAAGGCGGTGTTCTTCGCCGAAAACGTGTGGGTGAACGGTTACCTCTTCTTCGCGGGCACGTGGCTCCGGAACTTGGTCGTCGCGCTCGCGTCGGGCAAGCTCAAGGGAACGATGCTCGGGTGGGAGCTGCTCGTTTGGTCACCGCTGCAGAGCGGGACCACGGCGGTGGCGGGCATGCTGGTGCTCTGGCTGTTCGGGCGCCACCTGGCCATCCGGCTCGGTGAAGCATGAGCTCGTTCCACCCTCATCTCCTTGACCGACGGCTCCGCGTGGCGCGCGCCGTGGTGTGGGCCATCATGGGCCTCATCGTGGTGGTGTTCTTCCGCACGCAGATCCTGGAGCACGGCAAGTACCGGCTGCAGTCCGAGCTGAACCGCCTGCGCCCCATCACGCTGCCCGCTCCACGCGGCCTCATCATGGACCGCAACGGCAAGGTGCTCGCCGAGAACGTCCCCGGCTACACGGTGTCCCTGCTGCCGGGTGACCAGGATTCGTTGCGCGCCGTGCTGCGCCGCCTCGCCCCGCTCGTCAAGCTCGACGAAGCCGAGATCGGACGCGTGCTGACGCGCTACCGCCGGGCGCCCTATCTCCCCGTAATGGTGCTGCCCAACGCCAAGTTCGAGCTCGTCTCGGCGCTGGAGGAGCGACGCGTCATTTTCCCCGGACTGCTGATCCAACCCGAGCCGAAACGCCATTACCCGGATTCGAGCCTCGTGGCGCACCTCGTCGGGTACGTGGGGGAGGTCACCGAGGCCGAGCGGGGACAGCGGCGCTTCACGGGCGTCCGGCTGGGCGGGCTCGTCGGCAAGGACGGCCTCGAGCGCCAGTACGACGATTCGCTGCGGGGCGCGGACGGCGTGCGGTTCGTGGAGGTCAGCGCACTGGGTCGCGTCGTCCGGGAAGCGGGCGCGGCGTCCACCCTGGCGCCGGTGTCGGGTCAGCCGCTACGCACCACGATCGACCTGGACCTGCAGCGCTACGTGGCCCAGATCTTCCCGGCCGGCCAGCGCGGCGCGGTGCTCGCCCTCAACCCGAACACGGGTGAGATCCTGGCGCTCTACAGCGCACCGGGCTTCGACCCCAACTCGTTCGTCGGCGGTATCGAGGCCGCGACCTGGCGGCGGCTGAACGAGAGCGAGAGCCACCCCCTGTTCGACCGCTCGATCCAAGCCCGGTATCCCCCCGGCTCGACCTGGAAGCTCGCCGTGGCGGCCATCGCGCTGAAGCGGGGCCTCGTCACCTTCCACAGTCACATGCCGATCCCCTGCCGCGGCGGGCTGCAGTACGGCAACCGCTTTTTCCGCTGCTGGTCGGCGCAAGGGCACGGCGACCTGGCCCTCGCCGACGCCATCGCCCAGAGCTGCGACGTCTTTTTCTACCAGCTCGGCCTCAAGATCGGCCTCAGCTCGCTGCTCGAGGAGGCGAACGGCATCGGATTCCACACGCGCACGGGCGTCGACCTGCCCGGAGAAATCACCCCCGAGTTCCCAACGGGGACGGAGTACTACGACCGCGCCTACGGCCCGCGCCGCTGGACCTCGGCCGTCACGCTGAACCTCGCGATCGGACAGGGCGAGAACGCGCAGACCCTCGTCAACATGGTCCGCTTCTACCAGATGCTCGCGAGCGACGGCCACGCCCGGCCACCCTTCCTGGTGCACCCCGGACCCAACCCTAACGTGACGCTCGGCTTGAGCCCCGATCAGCTCGCCGGGCTCCGCCAAGCGATGATCAGCGTGGTCGAGCGCGGCACGGCGCGCGGCGCCGGCCGGTTCGGCGGGACCATCACGATCGCGGGGAAAACGGGCACCGCGCAGAACCCCCACGGCCCCGACCACGGTTGGTTCATCGGCTTCGCGCCCGCCGACAAGCCCGAAATCGTCGTGGGCGCCATCGTCGAGTTCGCCCGCGAGGGGCCTTACGTCGCACCGCTCGTCACGCGGGTGATCGGGCACTACCTCGGCGTGGACACGACGCTCGCCTCCCACCTCCGCATCGTCCTCCCGACCGACTCCGCGCCGCACCCGGTGCCGATCCTCCCCGGCGTCGTTCCCGAGGACACGGTGCCGCCCGACACGGGCCGCATGGACACCACTCGTACGGACACGACCAATGCGACCCCGCCTCCGCGAGATCGATAAGCCACTCGCCGGCGTCGTCGTGGTGCTCGTCGCGTACGGGCTCGCGACGCTCTACTCGGCGGGACAGACGGACGTGCCCACCTTCGTGGCCACGATCTGGCACCGCCAGACGATCTGGCTCGCCATCGGGGCGGCCGCCATGTTCTTCATGTTCGGCCTCTCGCCCCGGCTGCTCGAATGGGCCACGCCGTACGCCTATGCGATCACGGTTCTGGTCCTGCTGTTCACGCTCGCCATGGGGAGCGGGGCGGGAACCGCGGCCAGCGAGCGGTCGTGGATCACGATCGCCGGTGTGCGCCTGGGACAGCCCGCCGAGCTCGCCAAGCTCGCCGTGATCCTGATGCTGGCCCGCTGGCTGGCCGAGCGGCGGGAGCCCCCCGCGACGCTGCGCGACCTCGTGTACCCATGCGTGATCGTCGGCGTGCCCATCGCCCTCGTCGTGCTCCAGCCGGACCTGGGGAGCGCCATCGTCTTCATCGCCATCCTCTTCGCGATGCTGTATTGGGCGGGAACGAAGCCGTCGCTGCTGCTGCTCCTGGGCTCGCCGGCGATCGGCCTCGTGCTCGCGTTTTCGACGGCCGCGTGGGGCGCCTGGATCATTCTGCTGTTCGGCCTGCTGCTGTGGTGGCGGCCGTACGTGTGGGAAGGCTTGACGATCATGCTGGCCAACATCGTCATGGGCGTCGTCGCCGTGCCGTTCTGGCGGCGCCTCGCGCCGTACCAGCAGAACCGGTTGCTCGCCTTCTTGAATCCCGAAGTGGACCCCCGTGCCACCGGCTGGCACGTGCTTCAGTCGAAGATCGCCATCGGGTCGGGCGGTTTCCTCGGGAAGGGGTTCACCGCCGGGCCGCAGAAGCGGCTCGCGTTCCTCCCCGCCCAGCACACCGACTTCATCTTCCCCGTGGTGGGGGAGGAGCTGGGGTTCCTGGGCGTGGTGATCGCGCTAGCGTTGTTCGTCTTTCTGGTGCTGAGCCTCTTGCGAATCGCCCGACGCGCCACCGATGCCTTTTCCAGCCTATGCGTCTTCGGGATCGCCAGCTTGATTTTCAGCCACATCGTGGAAAACGTGGGGATGACCGTGAACCTCCTCCCCATCACGGGCATCCCGCTGCCGTTCTTCTCCTATGGGGGCTCGTTTATGTTGGCCTGCTCGCTCGCCGTCGGGATCGCGCTGCGGGTGGCCTGGGAGTCCCGCCAATCCGGCTATGCCGAGCTGTGACAAGGGGTTACGAGAAAAGGACTGGCGCGCGCCCAGGCTCGATCCCAGATTTGTCGCCTTCTAGAGCCCCCCTATGGCGCGAATGGCCTGGTTTAAAAAAGAGCGCAAGCCGCGCACGTCGGAACGGGTCAAGCTGGAGATTCCAGCTGACGCCTGGGAGAAATGCGACGAGTGCGGTCACATCGACATCAAAGACCGGTTCGTTCGCGCACTCAATGTGTGCCCCAACTGCGGGCATCACCGTCGGATTAGCGCCCAGGAATACATCGACCTGCTGGTCGACGAGGGGTCGTGGCATGAGCTGGATGCGGGTCTCCGGTCCACCGATCCTCTGAACTTCGAGAGCTACCGGGATCGCCTCCTCGTCGCTGTGAAGAAGGCGGGCCCGCTCGAGGCCCTGCGCTCGGGCTACGCGCGCCTGGACGGCATGCCCATCGATCTCGCCGTGATGGATTTCAACTTCATGGGGGGCTCGATGGGATCGGTGGTCGGGGAGAAGATCGCCCGCCTCACCCGGCGCTCGGCCGAGAAGCACGTCCCCCTCATCATCGTCTCGGCGTCCGGGGGCGCCCGCATGCAGGAGGGCGTGCTCTCGCTGATGCAGATGGCCAAGACCTCCGTCGAAATCGCCCGGCTCCGCTCCGCCCGTATCCCCTTCGTCTCGATCCTCACGAATCCCACCACCGGTGGCGTGTCGGCGTCGTACGCGATGCAGGGCGACGTGATCCTGGCCGAGCCGGGGGCGGTGATCGGGTTCGCCGGTCCGCGCGTGATCAAGCAGACCATCGGGCAGGACCTGCCGCCTGGATTCCAGACCGCCGAATTCCTGCTCGAGCACGGCGTGGTGGATGCCGTCGTGCCGCGCAGCGAGCTCCGCGACACCACGGCCCAGTTGCTCCGCCACATGGGCGGCCGCCGACCGGCGGAGGCGGCCGACTGAGCCGGTTGTCCTTCGAGGACGCCTGCCGCTTTCTCTTCGCGCGACAAGGGAGCCGCATCAAATGGAGCCTCGGGCCAACCGAGGGGCTCCTGGGCGTGTTGGGCCATCCCGAGCGCGGCTTTCCATGCGTCCACGTCGCCGGCACGAACGGCAAGGGCTCGACGTGCGCGTTCGTGGCGGCGGAACTCCGCGCCCGCGGCCTGCGGGTGGGGCTCTACACCTCGCCACACCTGGTCTCGGTGCGCGAGCGTGTGGCCGTGAACGGCGTGCTCATCACCGAAGCAGCCTTCGCCGATTGGACCAGCACGCTGCAGCCCCACATCGAGCGCCTGGACGCGAGTTTCTTCGAGGCCACCACCGCGATCGCCTTTGCCGAGCTGGCGGCGCGGGGCGTGGACATCGGCGTGATCGAGGTGGGTCTGGGGGGGCGGCTCGACTCGACTAACGTCATTACCCCCCTCGTCTCCGTCGTCACGAAGATCGCTCGCGAGCATACCGATTACCTGGGCCCCGATCTCGCGTCGATCGCGCGGGAGAAGGCGGGCATCGCGAAGCCCGGCGTCGCGTTCGTCACGGGTGAGCGCGATCCCGACGTGCGGCGTGTGCTGGTTGACGAGGCGGAGCGCCGGGGAGCCGATCCCGTCATCCTGGTCGACGCCCACCGGCCCGCCTCACCGAACGCCCGGCCGCTCGGCCTGCTGGGCCGGCATCAGCACCAGAATGCCTGGGTGGCGCTCGCGGCATTGAACACGCTGCCGCCCCCCTTCGGGCCGGTCGGCGATGCGTGGCCGGAGAGCTTCGCGCATGCCTACGTCGCGGGGCGATTCGAGGTGCGCGGCAAGTGGATCTTCGACGTGGCGCACAACCCCGACGGGGCGCGGGTCCTGGCGCAAACGCTGCACGATACGGATCCGGCTCGCCCCCGGCGCGCGCTGGTGGGCGTGCTGGGCGACAAGGACTATCTCGGGATGATCGAGTGCCTGGCCGAAGAAATCGACGGCTTTGTGTTCACCATGCCCCACACGGCGCCGACCAGGCGTCGCTGGGACCTGCGGCGCGTCGAGCGCGAGCTCGGCGGCCTCCACGTCGCGCACGAATTCGAACCCGACTTCGAGCGCGCGCTCGAGCGGGTGCAAACGGGCGCCGAAACCGTCGTCGTTACCGGCTCGTTCCACACGGTCGGGGACGCGCTCGCCCGCTTGCCCGGCTTCGCGCCGGTGCCCTAAATTGTTGCGATGCAAGGACAAGCCCTCCCAGGCTTCCGCGACTTTTACCCTGAAGATTTCGCTTTCCGGAACTCGATTTTCGCCACCTGGCGCGAGGTGGCGCGGCGCTACGGCTTCCAGGAGTACGACGGCCCGCCGCTCGAGCCCCTGGAGCTCTACACCGACAAGAGCGGTGCGGAGATCGTGCAACAGCTGTACGCGTTCGAAGACAAGGGAGGGCGCAAGGTCGCACTCCGCCCCGAGATGACCCCGACGCTCGCGCGTATGGTGGGCGCGCGGGCCCAGGCCCTGAAAAAGCCGATCCGCTGGTTCTCGATCCCGCAGCTGTTCCGCTACGAGCGGCAGCAGCGGGGACGCCTGCGGGAGCACTTCCAGCTCAACATGGACATCATCGGCGAGGCCGGGCCGGCGGCCGACGCCGAGCTCATCGCGGCGGCGATCGACATCGCGCGGGCCTTCGGGCTCGGCGCGGAGCACGTCCGATTGCGGCTCTCCGATCGCCGCGTGTTGACCGCGCTCCTGCAAACGCATCCGCAGTTCCACGGCGAGCGCATCCGCATCGCCTTTGACGTCCTGGACAAGGTAGAACGACAGAACCGGAATGAGACCGAACGACGCCTCCGCGAGGCCCAGTTCGACGCCTCGGCGATCGAGCGGCTGTTCGAGATCGCGTCGTTGAAGGGGATCGAGGCCGTGCTGGCAGAGCTGCGGCGCTGTCCCGACGGTCCGGCGGCAGGGGAGAGCCTCGTCGCGGTGATCACGGCGCTGGGAGCTATGGGGCTGTCCGAATTCGTCGAAGTCGATCTCACGGTCGTCCGAGGCCTCGCCTACTACACGGGCACTGTCTTCGAGCTGTTCGACAGGGCGAAAGAGCTGCGGGCGATCTGCGGGGGCGGTCGCTACGACAACCTGATCAAGGAAATCGCCGGCATGGATCTCCCCTGCGTCGGTTTCGGCATGGGGGACGTCGTCCTCGGCGAGCTGCTCACGGAGCATCGGAGGCGATTCGAAGCGCCGGGGCAACTCGACGCCTTTTTGGTGGCGGTGGGCGGGGAGGACGTAGCACCCGTACTGCACCTCGCGGCGGGACTGCGGGACCGGGGGATCGCGGTCGAGTATGCGCTCCGGAATCAGCCGATCCGCAAGCAGCTGGAGCTGGCCGCAGCGCGCGGGGCCCCCCGCGCGGTGATCATCGGACCCGACGAGCGCAAGGCGAAGGTCGCCGTCGTGCGGGACTTGAAGACGGGGAAGCAGCGCAAGGTGGCGTTGACGAAAGTCCGGAAGGGTGTCTTCAAGTAATGGCCCGAGCTCAAAAAATCACTCCCCGCGCCCAAGACTTCAGCGAGTGGTACAACGACGTCATCATGCAGGCCGAGCTGGCGGACTACTCGCCGGTACGCGGCTGCATGGTGATCCGGCCGCACGGCTACCGCGTGTGGGAGCTGATGCAAGCCGCCCTGGATGCCATGTTCAAGGCGACAGGCCACCAAAACGCCTACTTCCCGCTGTTCATCCCCCAAAGCTTTCTCGCGAAGGAAGCCGAGCACGTCGAGGGGTTCGCCAAGGAAGTCGCGCTCGTCACGCACACGCGGTTACGCGCGACCGGGAAGGAGGGTGCGGCCGCGATCGAAGTGGACCCGGAGTCCAGGCTCGACGAGCCGCTGGTCGTGCGCCCCACCTCCGAGACGATCATCTACGCGATGTTCGCGAAGTGGATCCAGAGCTACCGCGACCTGCCGCTGCTCATCAACCAGTGGTGCAACATCGTGCGGTGGGAGCTGCGCACGCGGCTGTTCCTGCGAACCACGGAGTTCTTGTGGCAGGAAGGGCACACGGCGCACGCCACCGAGGCCGAGGCGGAGGCCGAAGCGCGCCAGATGCTCGGCGTGTATCGCAAGTTCCAGGAAGACTGGATGGCCATGCCGGTGATCACCGGTCGCAAGACCGAGAGCGAGAGGTTCGCCGGGGCGCTGCGGACGTACGCCCTCGAGGCCCTGATGCAGGACAACAAGGCGCTGCAGGCGGGGACGTCGCACAATCTGGGGCAGAACTTCGCCAAGGCGTTCAACCTGCAGTATCAGACCGCCGCGGGCGGCCTCGAGTACGCCTGGAACACCTCCTGGGGGGTTTCGACCCGCATGATCGGGGGGCTGGTGATGACCCACTCCGACGACAACGGCCTCGTCTGCCCACCCAGGCTCGCGCCGGTGCAAGTCGTCATCGTGCCGATCTGGAAGTCCGAAGAAGAAAGGGGTCAGGTGTCGGGGGTCGGGGGTCGGGTAAAGGCGGACCTCGAGAGAGCGGGCATCCGTGTCGAGCTCGATCTGCGTGACAACATGAAGCC
>Ga0209157_1004737_pt1 | contig 10078 bp, 8 predicted proteins | sample GraSoiAngelo_135_FD_185892 | JGI IMG/M metagenome (GOLD analysis project Ga0209157, IMG submission 185892) | Grasslands soil microbial communities from the Angelo Coastal Reserve, California, USA - 14_0929_05_40cm (SPAdes) (version 2) | ecosystem: Environmental > Terrestrial > Soil > Grasslands ...
GGTGCGATTCGGTGCGCGCCTGGCCGTCACGGACCAGCTGGACCCCAACAGTCTCTCATGCCTCGTGCCCAGCTTCACGCTCCAGATCCTGGCGGAGAACGCCGTGCGGCACGGCATCGGGCCGCTGGCCTCGGGGGGCATGGTGACGATTCGTTCGACGGTCCAGGACGCTTCCCTTACGCTGGAGGTCTCCGATACCGGCCCGGGCGCGAGCGACGCCACGGCGCAGCGCGGTCGGGGGCTGCGGCTGTTGCGGGAGCGCTTGACGGGACTGTACGGCGACGCAGCGATGCTGGCGACGCACACGGCGAGCCATCAGGGCTTCACGGCGACGGTGACCCTGCCTGTGAGGCGCGACTGATGACAGGCGAGCCACGGGTCGTCCGCGCCGTCATCGCGGACGACGAGCCGCTCGCACGCCGGCAGCTGCGCGACCTGCTCGCGGACGTGTCGTGGATCGCCCTCGTCGGCGAGGCGGGCGACGGGGCATCCACCGTCGCAACCGTGAATGCCGTTCGGCCTGATCTGTTGTTCCTGGACATCCAGATGCCCGCCGGCGATGGACTGGAAGTGTTGCGGACGCTCGTTCACCGCCCCCACGTGATCTTCACGACGGCGTTCGACAAGTACGCCGTCGCCGCGTTCGAGGTCCAGGCGCTGGACTACCTGCTCAAGCCGTTCGGCGCCAAGCGCCTCGGCCAGGCGCTGGACCGGGTTCGCCAGCAAATGCACGGCCGGGACCCGGAGACGGTGGCGGAGCGCTTCGAGGCGGCCAGCAGGCGTCACCAGCCGCTGCGCCGCCTGTACGTTCGCGTGGGGGGGCGAATCATCCCCGTGGCCGTCGAGAAGATTCTGCACTGTGAGGCGAGAGGCGATTACGTGGCGCTGCATACCGCGGACGGCTGCTACGTCGTGAACACGTCGGTCGAGTACCTGGCGGATCGGCTCAGCCCGGAATCGTTCGTGCGCATCCACCGCTCCCGGATCGTCAATCTCGAGGCCGTCGAGGCATTCGAGCGACACGACGAGAAGCGCGTGCGGGCGCGCTTGACGAACGGCACGACGGTCGTCGCGAGCCGGGCCTGGTCGAGCGCATTGCGGGACGAGGCGACGTGACCTCGATGGCCCGCTAGCGCTGGCACTTCGAGCAGAACGTCGTCGCCCGCAGGTCGATCGTGTGCGTCGTGACGAGCTTCTTTCCGCACGTCACGCAGGGCTCGCCGCCGCGGCCGTACACCTTCAGCTCGAACTGGAATCGGCCTGCCTCACCCGTGCCGGTGCGGTAGTCGCGCACCGTCGTCCCCGACGATCGCACGGCCCGCTCGAGCACGCCGGTCACCGCGGCGTGCAGGCGGGCGAACTCGTCGAGGGACAGCTTGTTCGTGGGCTTCGACGGATCGATCCCCGCCTCGAACAGCGCTTCGTTCGCGTAGATATTGCCGACGCCGGCGACGCGGCGCTGGTCCATGATCGCCTTCTTGATCGCCGCCCGCGTGCCTTTGAGCCGCTCGGCGAACACGAACGGCGTGAACGTCTCTTCGAGCGGCTCGGGGCCGATGCGGCGGGTGTAGTCGCCCCAGCCCCGTTCGTCGAGCAGCCACAGCGTGCCGAGGCGCCGCACGTCGCGGTAGACCAGCAGGCGGCCGTCGTCGATGGTGCAGGTGAGCACCGCGTACTTGGCCTCGTCGCGGGTGAGGGCGCGGTCGTACACCACCAGCGAGCCCGTCATCCGGGGTTGCACGATCAGGCGGTGGCCGCTCGACAAGCGGAACACCGCGTGTTTCGCGCGGCGGATCACTTCCTCGATGGTGTTGCCTCGGAGGGTGCGGAGCAGCCGCGGCTTCGACACCCGGCGCAACACGTCCGTCTTGACCAGCCGCGCGCGCGCGATCCGGTAGCCCTCGAGCCGCGGGGCGAGCTCCCGGACGATCGTCTCAACCTCGGGCAGCTCCGGCACGGGCCTCCCTGGTTTCCCGCCACGCGATGTCACGCCGGTACGTCTTTCCCGGAAACGTGATGAGCTCACACGCGTCGGCGCTGCGTCTGGCGGCCTCGACGACCGTGTCTCCCAGGCCGGTGACCGTGAGCACGCGCCCGCCGTGCACCCGGAGCCCGCCTTCCGGGTCGCGCTCGGTGCCCGCGTGAAACACCAGCGTCCCGGGCTCGAGATCGCGCGGCACGACGATCGCCGCGCCCAGCTCCGGCCTCTCGGGATACCCGGACGCCGCCAGCACCGTGGCCACCGCGGCGCGCGAGGCCGGCAGGGTCGTCTCGCGCGGCCGCCAGCTTCCGCCGGCGATGTCCGCCAGGTGGCGCGTGACTCCGGGCAGCAGCGGGAGCAATGCCTGGGCCTCGGGGTCGCCGAAACGGCTGTTGAACTCGAGCACGGCGAGCGTGCCGTCGGCCGCCAGCATCAGTCCGGCGTACAGCACACCCTGGAAGGGGGCGCCCTGCGCCGCCAGCTCGCGGATCGCCGGCTCGAGTACCTCGCGCCGCACCCGCTCGAGCATCCCCGCCGTGGCGATGCTCACCGGACAATAGGCGCCCATGCCGCCGGTGTTGGGGCCGGTGTCGCCCTCGCCCAGCCGCTTGTGGTCCTGGGCCGCGGGGAGCAGGAGTAGCTGTGCGCCGTCGGTGAGGGCCAATACGGACAGCTCCTCGCCCTTCAAGAAGTCCTCGATCACGATCTCACGGCCGGCATCACCGAACGCCGCTTCGGCCAGCATCGCGCGCGCCGCGCGCACGGCCTCGGTGCGCCGGGCGCACACCACCGCACCCTTTCCCGCCGCGAGGCCCGACGCCTTCACGACCAGCGGCTCGGCGTGGCGTTTGATGTAGGCGAGGGCGGGGTCGAGCGCCGTAAAGGTCTGGCTCGCCGCCGTGGCGATCCGCGCCCGGCGCATCACCTCTTTCGCGAACGCCTTGGACGACTCGATGCGCGCGGCGGCGGCGCTCGGTCCGAACACGGCATGCCCCGCCTCGCGCAGGGCGTCCGCGAGCCCGGCGGCGAGCGGCCCTTCCGGGCCCACGATGGTGAAATCGATCTGGTGCTCGCGGGCCGCGGCCACGAGTTCGGCGGTAGCGCCGGCTGAAAGCGGGAGGTTGGTGCCGAGCTGGGCGGTGCCGGGGTTGCCGGGGGCCGCGAAGACTCCCGCGTCCGGGAAGTCGCGCTTCAGCGCCCAGCAGAGTGCGTGCTCGCGGCCGCCCCCCCCGACGACCAGGACTTTCACTTCTTCTTATTGAACGCGTCCGTGAACGCCTGGGCGGCCCGCTTGGCGGTGTCCACCACGTCGTTCACGACGGCCTTCGCTTCCTTCATGTAGTGGTCGCGGGCGTCGTCGATGTCCTTGTCGATCGGTCGCTGCTCTGCGTCGGGCCCGCGGCGGGTGTACTCGCCGCGCAACACGCGATCGTAGTGACCCTCCTCGATCCAGCGCTGCAGCTCGGCGGCGCGCACCGTGTTGAACGGATGCGAGCGACCCAGCACTCCGAGGATCTTGAAGATGCGGTCGAGGGCGCCGCCTGCTTCCTCGTACTCTTTCGCCTGCATGAGGAACGCGTTCAAGTCCATCTGCGACATGTCGCCGCCCCCTGCGAACTTGAGGTTCACGCGCAGCGACGCGGTCGGATCCTGGCACCCGAGCAACCCCGCCCGATCGGACGAGAGCTCGCTCTTGCGGAACCACTCGAGCAGCGCGAGCTGGATCGGCAGTATGGCGATGCCGGCGAGGAACGGCAGGGCGCCCAGGCTCACGTTGAGGATGAGCACGAGGATCGTGTGGTACAGGGCATGGCCGCTCATCACGTGCCCGAGCTCGTGGCCCAGCACATTCCGCATCTCGTCATCGTCGAGCAGTCGCAACGTGCCGGAGTTGATCACGATGAAGGGCCGATCCATGCCGAATGCCCCGGCGTTCGCGAACGGTGTCTGCGACACGAAGAGCTCCGGGCGCTCGGACCAGTCCATCGATGTGAGCACGTCCGTGTAGAGCTGGTTCAGGCGCGGGAACTGGGTCGGGCCGACGCGCACCGCGTCCGCCTGAAAAATCAGCCGCACGCCCGGCTCACCGATGAAGCCGTAGACCTTTTTCACCACTTCGTCGAACCCGGGCACGGAGCGCAGCGACTGCAGCGCGGCGCGGTCGGCGGGGTGCTCCCAGGTCACCGGCGCGATCTGGGTGAGGATTTTGCGTGGGCGCGCGGCCGGCAGGGTGGACTCAGTCATATGATACTCCTAACAAGGATAGATCCCCACTACGACAGCTCACGTACTTCGGGTTTCGGGATGGCAGGGGCGCAGCGTGCTTCGCCCCTGCGCTAACGCGCTCCGTCACCCGGCGGCCGCCAGTGCCTGTTCCAAGTCCGCGATCAAGTCTTCGACCTCCTCGATCCCCACCGACAGCCGCACCAGACTATCGGTAAGCCCCATCGCGCGCCGCATCTCGGGTGGCACGCTCGCATGGGTCATCGACGCGGGATGCCCGATCAGGCTCTCCACGCCCCCGAGCGATTCGGCGAGCGCAAAGATGCGGGTGTGCTCCGCGAATCGCTTGGCCCGCTCGACGGACCCGAGCTCGATCGAAATCATGCCGCCGAACCCCTTCATTTGCCGGCAGGCCAGCTCGTGCTGGGGGTGGGATGGCAGCCCCGGGTAGTAGACCCGCTCGACCTTGGGATGTTTCGTGAGCCACTCGGCGATGCGACGGCCGTTGGCGTCGTGCTGCCGCATCCGCAGCGCCAGCGTCTTGGTACCCCGCACCGCTAGCCAGCAGTCGAACGGTCCCGGTACCGCGCCCACCGCGTTCTGCACGAAGCCGATCCGCTCGGCGAGGTCGTCCCGGTTCGCCACCAGCATCCCGCCCACCATGTCGCTGTGCCCGTTCAGATACTTGGTGGTCGAGTGCAGCACGACGTCCGCCCCCAGCTCGAGCGGCCGCTGGAAGTATGGCGTGGCGAACGTGTTGTCGACGACGAACAGGGCGCCGGCACGGCGCGCGATCTCCCCCGCGGCCGCGAGGTCGCACAGCCGCATCATCGGGTTGGTGGGCGTCTCGGCGTAGACCATTTTGGTCCGCGGCGTGACCGCGGCGGCGATATTCGCCGCTTCCGCGGCGTCCACGAACGTGAATTCGAGTCCCAGGCGCGCCCAGACCAGCGTCATCTGCCGATGGGAGCCGCCGTACACGTTCTCGCCGCTCACCACGTGATCGCCCGCGGAGAGCAGCTTCAGCGCAGCGTCCAGGGCGGCGAGCCCCGAGGCGAAGGCAAAACCGTGGCGGCCGCCTTCGAGCGCCGCGACGTTCCGCTCCAGGACTTCACGCGTCGGGTTGCGCGTGCGCGCGTACTCATAGCCCTTGTGTCGGCCCAGGCCCTCCTGGATGTAGGTCGACGTCTGATAGATGGGCGTCATCACCGCGCCCGCGAGCGGGTCCGGGATGTGGCCGGCGTGCACGGCGCGCGTCCCGAAGCGGCGTTTCAGGTCTTCACCCGACGCTTGCGTCATGGCGGGAACGTAAGGGCGCCTTCCCAGCCGAGCAAGCGACCTTTACGTTAAGCGCACGATGCCCCAGCCGAACGCGGTCAAATGCTTGGTCGTGGACGATGAGCCGCGGCTCCGCCGGGTCCTGGTGCGGTTGCTGGAGGGCGAGGGGTTCAGCTGCGCGGAAGCGGGATCCGGCACGGAGGCGCTGGGGATGTTGCAGCAGGACCCCGTGCCGCTCGTGATCTCCGACCTGCGCATGCCCCAGATGGACGGGGTCACGCTGTTGCGTGAGATCATCGCGCGCTGGCCCACGACAGCCGTCATCGTCGTGACGGCCGTGGCGGAAGTGGAGAGTGCCGTCGCGTGTCTGCAGCTCGGGGCCCTCGACTACGTCGCCAAGCCATTTCACCTGGACGAGGTACGCGCCCGGGTGATGCAGGCGCTGGACAAGCGGAGCCTCAAAATGGAAGTGGAGGACTACCGCCGCACCCTGGAAGAACGCGTCCAGGAGCAGGCGCGCCGGATCGAGGAGCTGTCGCTCGAACGGCTGCAGGCGCTGGTGCACTTCCTGGAAGAGAAGGACCCATACACCAGCGGCCACTCGGTGCGCGTCGCCGACTACTCGGCGCGGATGGGGCGCCAGATGGGGCTGTCGCAGGCCGTGATGGACGGGGTCGCCCTCGGCGCCGAGCTGCACGACATCGGCAAGATCGGCGTATCCGAGGCCGTCCTGCACAAGGCGGGGAAGCTCACCGACGCCGAATACCGGCACATCATGGAGCACCCGGTCATCGGGGCCCGGATCCTGGCGCCCCTGATGCGCGACGTGCCCACGGCGCTTGCCATCGTTCGCTCGCATCACGAGCGGCTCGACGGCAAAGGGTTCCCCGACGGCTTGAAGGGCGACCAGATCCCGCTCGAAGTGCGGATCGTGGGGGTGGCCGACTCGTTCGACGCGATGACGAGCGTCCGCCCGTACCGGCCCGCCCTGTCGGTGCAAAAAGCACTGCAGGAGCTCGAGGATGGGAAAGGAACCCAGTTCCATCCCCCTGCCGTCGAGGCGTTCCTCGCTGCCTTCCCCGACCCGTCGGCCCTCCCGGTGACCACGCCCGAGGTCCGGCCGCTCCACCTCCCCTCGCCTCCGGACGCGCACCGTCGCTCAGCCCCACCGGATTAAATTGTCGACATGACCGACACGTTGATGGTCGGTGTCTCGGGCATTAGAGGCATCGTGGGAAAGGACCTGACCGACGAGGTCGTCGGGCGCTACGCCAGGGCCTTCGGCCGCTGGGTAAAGGCGCGGACGCCCGTGGTGGTGGTCGGACGGGATGCCCGGGAGTCGGGGCCGGCGTTCGAGCGGGCGGTGGTCGACGGGTTGGGTTCCGTGGGGTGCGCCGTCGTGAAAGTCGGTTTGGTTCCGACCCCCACGGTGCAGCTGGCGGTCGAGCACCATGCGGCCGGCGGCGGGATCGCGATCACTGCCAGTCACAACCCAATAGAGTGGAATGCCCTGAAGTTCATAGGCCCGGACGGCGTTTTCCTGGACGGAGCGGATGGTGCGCGGGTGCTGGAGCTGGCGGGGGAGGACGGGGGAGGAGGAGGGAGGACGGGGAAGGTTACGACGGATGAGGGCGCGGTGGAGCGGCACCTCGAGGCCGTACTCAAGCTGCCGGCGGTCGATGTCGAGCGGATCCGGAAGCGGAAGTTCACGGTGGCCCTCGACGCGGTGCGGGGCGCGGGAGGGCCGGTCATGCGCGCGCTGCTCGAGCGCCTGGGGTGTGAGGTCGCAGGTATCAACCTCGAGACCGACGGGCGCTTCCCCCGATCCCCGGAGCCGGTCCCGGAAAACCTCGGTGGGCTCTCGACCCTCGTCACGCGTGCCGGCGCCGCGCTCGGCATCGCGGTCGATCCCGACGTCGACCGGTTGGCGATCGTGGACGAGAGCGGCAGGCCGATTGGGGAGGACTATACGCTCGCGTTCGCGGTGAGAGCGGTACTTGGCGGACCGGCGGACGGGGGGACCGGCGGACGGAAGACGCAGTCACCGTCCACCCGTCCGGCTGTCCGCCCGTCCGTCGTTTGTAACCTCTCGACGAGCTTGGTCGTGGAAGATGCGGCCCGGGAGTGCGGAGCGGAGGTCGTCCGGACTCCGGTCGGTGAAGTCCACGTCGCTCGCGCCATCTTACGCCTTGCGGCTGTGATCGGGGGGGAAGGGAACGGCGGCGTGATGTATCCGGCCCTGCACGCGGGCCGCGACGCGCCCGTAGCCGCCGCGCTGCTGCTCACGCTGCTCGCTCGCAGCGGCCAGCGGGTCAGCGAGCTCGTCGCGGCCGCGCCGCGCTACACGATCGTGAAGGCGAAGGCGGAACGCGGAACGCGGAACGCGGAACGGGGACTCGAAGACGTCTATGCGGCATTGCGCCGGCGGTTTCCGGACGCGAGCGCCGACACGCAGGACGGTCTCCGCCTCGCGTGGCGGGATCGCTGGCTTCACGTGCGGCCGTCGAACACCGAGCCGATCATCCGGCTGATCGCCGAGGCGCCGTCCGGCGCCGAGGGTGGGGCCCGGGAACTCGTGGACGAGGCACGACGCGTGTGTGCGGCATCGTAGGAAGCTGAGCAGTCGGGTGAGATCGCGCGTCCTTCAATCACGCCTCACAACAGCCACCACAGCACGGGTACGGGCAGAAATGCCAGCGTATCAAGGACGCCGTTCCAGGGGGCGCCCTGCGCTTTCGTGAAATCTCCGTCGCCCCACTCGTGGGCGACGCCCACGGCGGCGACGGCGACGACCCGCGCCAGGGCGGGCGTCCCAAGAGCCGCGAAGAGCGCCGTGAGGACTCCACCCACAATGACGTGCTCAGCGAGCCCGAGCGGGCGAATCCATGTGGGCAGCATGAGTGACGCTCCTGGCGAATCCCACCACAATCTCCGGCCTTTCCGTGCCGCCGCGCAACAGCGGCTCTGGCGGTGTTATTCTTCCCCCTGTGCGTGAGGCCGAGACGGGAGTGCGACCATGTGCGGCATCGTAGGCTACACGGGGCCGCGGCAGGCGGCGCCGCTCCTGCTCGAGGGACTGCGGCGCCTCGAGTACCGCGGGTACGACTCCGCGGGGCTCGCGCTGATCGAGGACGGCCGCATCGATGTCCACAAGGCCGCGGGGAAGATCAGCGTGCTCGAGAAAGCCCTCGGAACGAGCCTTCCCGCCGGGCACACGGGGATCGCCCACACGCGCTGGGCCACGCACGGCGCGCCCAACACCGTCAACGCGCACCCGCACACCGACTGTGGCGGCACCCTGGCGCTGGTCCACAACGGCATCATCGAGAACGCCGGCGCGCTGCGCACCGCGCTCGGGAAGCGCGGTCACGTGTTCCGGTCCGAGACCGACACGGAGGTGCTCGCGCACCTGGTCGAAGAGCTGATCGCGAGCGCCGGCTCGATGGTCGTCGCGGTGGCGGGCGCGCTGCACCAGGTCGAGGGCACCTACGGTATCGCGGTGGTGTCGACGCGGGAGCCCGACACGGTCGTGGCCGCGCGGCGCGGTTCTCCGCTGCTCGTGGCCATCGGTGCGGGGGAGAATTTCGTCGCCTCCGACGCCTCGGCCGTCCTGTCCCATACGCGCTCGGTGGTCTACCTGGACGATGGTGAGATCGCGGTCGTTCGGCCCTCCGACTACCGCATCCTCGATCTCGACACGGTGGAGAAGGAAAAGGCGGTCACGCGCGTGGACTGGGACCTCGCCACCATCGAGCGCGGCGGGCACGCGCACTTCATGCTCAAGGAGATCCTGGAGCAGCCCGAGAGTCTGCGGAACACGCTGCGCGGGCGGCTGCTCGAAGAGGACGGCACGGCGCGGCTCGGCGGCCTGAACATCAGCGACGAGCAGCTGCTTCAGGTGAATCGCATCGTGTTCACCGCCTGCGGTACCTCGTGGCACTCGGCGCTGATCGGTGAATACATGATGGAGGAGCTGGCGCGCATCCCATCCGAGGTCGAGTACGCCTCCGAGTTCCGGTACCGCAACCCGATCGTGGACGAGCGGACGCTCGTCGTGGGGATCTCGCAGTCCGGCGAAACGGCGGACACGCTCGCGGCCCTCCGGGAGGCCAAGCGGCGCGGCGCTCGGACGCTCGGTCTGGTAAACGTGGTGGGTTCCACCATCGCGCGCGAAGTGGACGGCGGGATCTACCTGCACGCCGGCCCCGAGATCGGCGTCGCCTCGACGAAGGCGTTCACCAGTCAGATCGCCGCGCTCGCGCTCCTCACCCTCAAGATGGGCCGGCTGCGCTCGCTTTCCATCCTCCAGGGGCGCGAGGTCGTGCGCGGGCTCGGCCGGCTCCCGGAGCTGGTGGAGCGGGTATTGGCGAAGGCGCCGGAGGTGGAGCGGATCGCCGAGCGCATGATGCGGGCGAGCAACGTCCTGTACCTCGGCCGCGGCTACAACTTCCCGGTCGCGCTGGAAGGGGCCCTCAAGCTCAAGGAGATCTCCTACATCCACGCGGAGGGTTACCCCGCGGCCGAGATGAAGCACGGCCCGATCGCGCTGATCGATGACCTCATGCCGGTGGTCTTCCTCGCGCCGAAGGACGCGGT